>Ga0207420_1000177_pt1 | contig 114959 bp, 102 predicted proteins | sample ThiBio_inoc_biof_FD_183941 | JGI IMG/M metagenome (GOLD analysis project Ga0207420, IMG submission 183941) | Wastewater bioreactor microbial communities from Cape Town, South Africa - Thiocy_inoc_biof (SPAdes) | ecosystem: Engineered > Bioremediation > Thiocyanate > Unclassified | place: South...
TGTTCTTTAATAGCCTCCAAAACTACCCGGGCTTTGAATTCGGCTGTGAATTTGCGTCGTGATCTTTTCATAATGACAGAAATTTAATTGTTTATTAATTCCTGTCCAAAATTTTTAGACCATTACAAATGTGCTTCTAGCACAGACTATCAGGGTAACAGGTACTGTAACCGATGCTACGGACGGCGCGCCAGTTATTGGGGCAGCCGTTAAGATATTGGGGACCAATACCGGTACAGTTACCGATTTTGACGGAAAATACGCAATAAGCGTAAATTCAGGACAAACCTTGGAGTATTCTTACATTGGTATGAAGCCTCAGACCATCAGAATTCAGAATCAAACTGTTGTTAATGTAATTCTTGAGCAGGATGCATTGCTTCTTGATGATGTAATGGTTGTAGCTTATACTACAGTTAAGAGATCCTCATATACAGGTTCTGCCGCTGTTGTTAAAAAAGATCAGATTGAGAAGATTCAGTCAACAAACGTTACCAAGTCACTTCAGGGTGCAGTAGCGGGTGTTCAGGTTCTTGGAGGTTCAGGTCAGCCTGGTGCTTCTGCTGCAATTCGTATCAGAGGTATCGGCTCAATCAATGCTTCATCGGCACCTCTTTACGTAGTTGACGGTGCTGCCTTTGATGGTGACATCAACTCTATCCCTACAGATGACATTGAATCAATAAGCGTACTTAAGGATGCTGCAGCAGCTGCTCTTTACGGAGCCCGTGGTGCAAACGGCGTTATTATGATTACTACCAAGAGAGGTAACGTAGGTAAAGCTACCGTTACAGCAAAGGTTTTGATTGGTACATCATCAAGAGCTATTAAAGAGTATGAAAGAGTTGACCCTAACCAGTACTACGAACTTATGTGGGAAGGCTGGAGAAATGCCAGAATGATTGCCGGCGGTATGACCGAAGCTGCAGCTAATGCTATGGCCAGTGGTGCAGGCGCAAACGGAATCGTAGGAAGACTCGGATATTACAACCCTTACAATGTAGGTGATGCTGAAGTAGTAGGTTTGGATGGTAAACTTAATCCAAATGCTAAGCTTCTTTATCAGGACAACTGGATTGAGGCTCTTTCACAGCCAGGTCTGAGACAAGATTACAATGTAGCCGTTAGTGGTGGTGTTGAGGGAACTACCTTCTACTCATCATTTGGTTATATCAATGAGAAGGGCCACGTTAAATGGTCAAACTATGACAGGTTCACAGGTCGTGTTGGTGTTACCTCCAAGATTAACAAATGGTTCAAGACAGATGCCAGCATCTCAGGTTCAACTTCTCAGCAGGCAGGCTTCCTTGCAGAGGGAACTTATACAACCAACCCATTCTACTATGGAAGAATGATGGGCCCTATCTATCCTATCTATCAGAGAGAGGCAGACGGCTCTATTAAGCTTCTTAGTGATGGTTCTCCTGCATATGATATGGGAGGCGGATCATCTATATACAAATGGCCTGGCAAAACCAGACCTTATGCTCCAAACTCAAACCTGATGGTTACCCTTCCTCTTGACTACAGAGGAAATGAGAGGGCTAACCTTTCTGCCAGAGCAGGTGCTGATATTACCTTCCTTAAGGATTTCAACTTCAGAGTATCCGGAAGTACAGACCTTCAGAACATCTACTACACTACTTATCAAAATAATAAGTTTGGTGATGCACAGGGTGTTTCAGGTCGTTCTACAAAAGAGTATTTTAAGACCAGATCTTATACTTTCAACCAGGTCCTCACCTACAACAAGACCATCAATGATCACGCAATTATGGTTATGTTGGGACATGAGAACTATCAGTACAATACAAGAGACCTTTGGGCAACCAGAACAAACTACAAGATTGATTCAAACGAATTGATCGCAGGTTCTGTTGCTGAGGGTTCAGCTTCATCATCTGACATCTACAGACTTGAGGGTTATTTTGGACAGGCCAGCTACTCTTATGCTAACAAATATTTCCTTTCAGGATCATACAGATATGACGGTTCATCAAGATTTTCACCTGAGTCACGCTGGGGTGGTTTCTGGTCAATCGGAGGATCATGGAGAGCAAAACAGGAGCCTTTCCTCTCTTCAGTTAACTGGATTGATGATTTAAGACTTAGAGCCTCTTACGGTCAGCAGGGTAATGATAACATTGGTTCATACTACGGATACCAGAGTCTCTTCTCAATTGACGACAGAAACAATGGTCTTCTGAATGGTTCATTGTATTCACAGCTTGCTAATCCTGATCTTAAGTGGGAGAAGAATGCCAACATGAATATTGGTGTTGACTTTGCTTTTGTTGAGAGAATTCGCGGTCAGGTTGAGTTCTTCTCAAGATACTCAGATAACCTTCTCTTTACTGTTCCTCTTCCTCAGTCAGCTGGTATCAGCTCAAAATGGCAGAATATCGGTTCAATGAAGAACGTAGGTATTGAGTTCCAGCTTGCAGCCGACATCGTTAAATCAAGAGACTTCAAATGGACTATTGACCTGAATGGTACTCACTACAAGAACACTATTACAAAGATGCCTACCGGTACAGACGGAAAACCTCAGGAGATTATTTCCGGAACCAAGAAGCTTTCAGAGGGACACTCTATCTATGACTACTGGCTCAGAGGCTATGCAGGTGTTGACGCAACTGACGGATCTGCTCTCTACTACAGGGACATTCTTGATGCTAACGGCAACGTAACTGAGAAGACAACAACCAAAGACCAGAATGCCGCTTCTTACTACTATAGCGGATCAGCTATTCCTGATCTATATGGTGGTGTTACCAATACATTCACTTACAAAGGAATTGATCTTTCAGTATTCTTCACTTATCAGATTGGCGGTTTGATGTATGACTCCAACTATGCAGCTTTGATGCACCCTGGTACCTTCGGTAGCCATATGCACATTGATATGCTAAACAGATGGACAAAGACAAACACAACTACCAATGTTCCTAGGCTACAAAATGCCTATACTGCTGCAACAGCTGCTTCAGACCGTTGGTTAATTGATGCAAGCTACCTGTCATTAAGAAACATTACATTGGGTTACAATATCCCTTCAAGACTTCTTAATAAGATTTCTCTTAAATCTGTAAGAATTTTTGCAACCGGTGACAACCTGGTTCTTTTCAGCAAGAGAATAGGTATGGATCCTCAGCAAAGCTTTACCGGCGTTGCAGACCACACCTATATTCCACAGAGAATTGTATCACTTGGACTTAACATTACATTTTAATTGAACTAGACATGAAAAGAAATTTCATTATAATATTATTGGCATCTCTTAGTCTTGCTGCCTGCAGTAAAGACTATCTTGAGACAGCACCTACTGCGAGCGTTGCAGAGAAGGACCTTTTCACGACACTTACAGGTGCTCAGACACTACTTGACGGTATCCACAGATACACTTACTATTATGGTGGTGCCCACGATAAATTTGGTCAGAAGGCAATTGACTATGCAATGGATTGTCTTGGTGAGGACTTCTATCCTACAGAGAGAGGCTATGGTTGGTTTGTTAGCTGGTACCAGTATATTGACCACAGAAACATCAACTCTGCCAATCTTGAGTATGTGTGGAGTTATTACTATGATATTATTCAGAATGCCAACCTGATTCTAGCAAATATTGATGCTATACCAGCTGTTACAGCTCAGGTGCCTTTGAAGAATAATATCAAAGCCCAGGCTTTGACCTACAGGGCATATGCACACTACATGCTTGTCCAGCTCTATGCTGACAGATATGACTTTGCTTCGGGAGCAACAAACAGCCATCTTGGAGTTCCTATCAGACTTACTCCTGATGCGGATCCTATCCCAAGAAGCACAGTTGCACAGGTTTATACTCAGGTTAAGAAAGACCTTACCGACGCTCTTACACTGTTTGCAAACAGCTCTGCGAGAGTTAACCTTTCACACATCAATATCAATGTTGCGAATGCTATTGCAGCCAGGGTTGCTCTTACTACAGGAGACTGGGCAAATGCAGTAACATACGCTAAGGCAGCCAGAACAGGAAGGACACTTGAGGCTGACTATGCTTACGGCTGGAACAAAGCTTCTACTGAGTGGATTTGGGGAGCTCTTCTTATTGATGAGCAGCAGACAAGTTATGCTTCATTCTTCTCTCATATTGACCCTAACTTTGGAGGATATGCAGCTCTTGGTAACCACAAACTTATCAGTACCTCTGTTTATAACTTTATGAGTGCAACCGATGTGAGAAAATCTCTGTTTAGACCAGTAGGAGCTAAGCCACTAGTTGGTTTCAAATATACAGGATGGGGAGATTGGACAAATGACTATCTCTATATCAAAGCTGGGGAGATGTATCTCATAGAGGCTGAAGCTGAAGCTCGCCGTGGTAACAACCCTGAGGCACAAGATGCTCTGTTTGCACTAATTTCAAAGAGAGATCCTGGTTATGTTAAGTCAACATTGACCGGAGACGATCTAATTGACCATATTCTGATGCATCGTCGCGCAGACCTTTGGGGAGACGGACAACGCTTCCTTGATATTAAGCGTGTAAACAAAGGTATGGACAGGAGAGATCTTGGACACAACCCTGCTCAGTGGAATGCTGCATCAAACTTCCCTGCTGGTGATAAGAATTTTGTATTCCTTATCCCTAAACAGGAGATGGACGCTAACCCTGAAATGGTTCAGAATCCTTTGTAGTCTTAGTTTCTCTAAGATTTAATAACTTTGTGCGGTCGGGAATTTTTCCCGACCGCATTTTTTTACTCTTGAAACTCTGATAAATTTCACTAAATTCGTAATCTTATATAATTGTGGACTATTACTTAAACTATTTTCTATGAACAAATTTTTAAAGATATCACTAGGATTAGCTCTATTAATGCTCTTTGCATCCTGTAAAAAGGATCCACCTCCAGTATTAAATCTATCTGTCTCATCAATAGAGGTTCATAATAACCAAGGTAGCGGAACGGTAAATATATCTGCAAACGCACAATGGAGCAGCTCCTCAACTGTAAGCTGGCTTACCATCTCCCCATCTAGTGGTAGCGGGGATGCAACTGTAACAATCACAGCACAGGATAATCTTTCAAGATCTAACAGATCAGGATCAGTTATTTTTACAATCGGACAAGAGGGAAAAACAAATTATTTAAAAAAGATACTATCTGTTAACCAATCACTATCCCAGCTTACTCTGGATCTTACTCAACTCTCATTTGAAAAGAGTGCCGGCTCAAAAACAGTAAAGATTACCTCAAATACAAAGTGGAATGTTACCATACCTTCTCAATCTTCCTGGTTAACTGCAAACTCTCTTACAGGTAATAATAATGCTGATTTAATTTTAACTGCCTCAGAGAATACAGGTGGAGACAGATCCTCTAAGGTGCTTGTAGCATATGGAGATACTGTCAGAACCATTGAGGTACTGCAGAAGAGGGCACTAAATAACAATCCAACACAGCCTCAGCTTTCATACCCTTCCAATAGTGCAACAGGTGTGTCAAGACTGGTCCAGTGCCAATGGAGTGCATCAACAGATGCCGACCAGGACAAGGTGAAATACTCCCTTGAAATATCGGATAACTCAGCTTTTTCTGGTGCAGACGGAAAATTCCTGAAAACTTATGACGCGGGTCAGATAAATAGTTTTTCTATACCAGAGCTTTTAAAGGAGAATACTAAGTTCTACTGGAGAGTAACTGCTTCTGATGATTTCCAGGGCAAGAGTACATCGTCTGTATTTAGCTTTACAACAGGAGCTGCAGGTGGCTATATGGATGGTGAATACAGGGTAGCATTCAGCAACTCAGCCGGAACCTATCCAAATGAGATAATATTTATTGGCGATGGTTATATTATTCCAGACTTTGTTGACGGAGGAAAATTTGATCAGGATATGGATGAGGGGATTGAGGCATTTTTTGCCGTGGAGCCATATAAGACTTACAGAAATCACTTTAAGGTATATAAGCTAGCCGCATATTCAAAGGAGAGCGGAGCAACTCAAACTGACAGGGGAATTGTTAAAGAGACTGCATTCAGTACTGTTTTCAAGGGTGGGTCAAGTATGGAGACAGATGATGTCAAGATATTTGAACTTGTTTCGCAAAAGATTCCGGGAATGCAGGATGACAATCCTTACTACTCAGGTATTCAGGGCAAGGTGCAGAATACTTTGATTGTGCTTGTGGTAAATGAAGACAGATACGCCGGCACATGCTGGATGTGGAGCGATGGCAGGGCAATAGCTATATGTCCAACAAGCAGAGACACAAGAGGAACTTATCATTACAGAAATGTTGTAAATCACGAAGCCGGAGGACACGGGTTTGGAAGGCTGGCAGATGAGTATATTACTTCGGCAAATAAGGATAAAACAATTACTGATACAGAGAAGAGCTCATTCCAGCAATGGGTTAAATACGGATTTTATCCAAATGTAGATCTTACATCGGATTTAAATGCCATTAAGTGGAAACATTTTGTCGGAAAAGAGGGCTATGCGGTTGGGGCTCATGAAGGAGCTTACTATTTCACCTTTGGTGCATGGAGACCCGAACCATCAAGCTGTATGATTGATAATAGACAATATTATAATGCCCCAAGCAGAGAGAATATTGTTAAGAGAATACTGAGAACTGCCGCAGGTGTGAGAGCCTCTGATTATTTAAACGGAGTTTTGACGCCTATTCAAAATGACCCGTATAATTTTAATGACTTTGTAAGCAGAGACGTTAAGAAGACTGAGGCCGCAACTCTATTCTATACAAAGAGCTATAATCCGTTGACATTCCAGCAGCTTGCACCTCCGGTATTAATAGAGGTTAAATAAAAATTTTATTTAAGTAATCTGCATCAGCATGAAGATCCTCCCCATCTTTGGTGGCTCCCCGCCCTCTTTAGGAGCCAATGTTTTCCTTGGCTGATACATATTACTAATAGAATAGAAATAGAGAAGAGGGTGACCAAAAATTATTTTTGGTCACCCTCTTTTTATTCTAATCCTTTAAATTACCTCTAAGTCTTTGTATTATTTATTCGTAGCTTACAGTTACGTTGTAAGTTCCTGCATAAGCTCCTGTTGCCTGTCCTGCAGCAACATTAAGAGTTCCTCCTACTATCAGCTGAGCAGCACCGCTTGCTCCGAGAGCGTTTCCTGAGTTTGCTAGGTTCTTTGTAAGGTTAGCTGTCATTGAGTTCGCTCCTGAGTTAAGAGTTACAGTCTCATCCATCACAATTTTGAATGTCTGGTTTGCAGCACCTGAGATATTGAACAGACCGCTTGTGCGTGTAGCTGTGTTTGCCAGCAGGGATACACCTGATGATGTTACCACTGTGTTCTCAACGCTTGTCAGGGTTACAGTTCCTGCAGCAGTACCCGGAGCTATTGTTCCAAACTGAATACCTCTTGTCTGCTCAATTGCTATAGGGGTAACGATGTTTGCACCGGCAGTTCCGTTAGTTGATGTAGTTTGGTTTTGAGCGTTAGCTACTGTAGAGATTGCTGTAAGAGCGATTGCGATTGCGAAGAATTTTGTTGCTTTCATGATTTTTATTTTTTTATTTTTTTTGTTTTCAATTTCACTTCTGCCTTATATAAGTCACAAAGTGTGCCGATGGCAAAAAAAATGTGGCACGGGTATGTGCCACAATTTTGTCATTATTTTTAATATGCAGTAATACAGATAGATAAGGAACTGTAAATTATCAAATATTTTTTCAAACTATTTTTCACCCCTTTTTTGGACGAAAGAATTCTTTACAGGGATGTAAAAATTTTATACGTATTCTCCAGGTATTACTCCCCTTTAGTATAATCGCTTCTAATAAGACAATAATCGCCGTCATATCTCTTTAAAGCGCTTTCAAAGGAATGTATCAGAGAAGCTAACTCTACTCTTATATTTTTGGTGAATTATACGCGTAATGTATTAATTAACTTTTATTAACCAAAAATTTACTAAATGAAAAAAATCAAGTTGACTTTAGTAGCTCTTTTTACTTTAGTATCTGTTGGATTACTATCACAAAATCTGACAATTACTGGAGTCGTTAAAGATGCTGGTACAGGCGAACCAATTCCTTTTGCCTCAGTCGTAATTAAGGGTAGTACTACTGGGGTATCTACAGATTTAGATGGTAAGTATTCAATTAGCGCTAATGAATCATCTATCCTTAAATTTAGCTCAATTGGATATGGAGATGTTGAAATTGCTCTAAATGGAAGAACAACTATTGATGTTACAATGACTTCCACTTCAATTGCTCTTGACGATGTAATGGTTGTTGCCTATACAACTGTAAAAAAATCTTCATATACCGGCTCTGCAGGTATTCTTAAAAAAGATCAGATTGAGAAGATTCAGTCAACAAATGTTACCAAGTCACTTCAGGGTGCAGTAGCGGGTGTTCAGGTTCTAGGAGCTTCAGGCCAGCCTGGTTCGTCTGCTTCAATCAGAATTAGAGGTGTCGGTTCTATAAATGCTTCATCAGATCCTCTTTATGTTGTTGACGGTGCTGCTTTTGATGGTGACATCAACTCTATCCCTACAGATGACATTGAGTCAATAAGCGTACTTAAGGATGCTGCAGCAGCAGCTCTTTACGGAGCCCGTGGTGCAAACGGCGTTATTATGATTACTACCAAGAAGGGTAATGTTGGTAAAGCAACCGTTACAGCAAAGGTTTTGATTGGTACATCATCAAGAGCTATCAAAGAGTATGAAAGAGTTGACGCTAACCAGTACTACGAACTTATGTGGGAAGGCTGGAGAAACGCCAGAATGATTGCCGGCGGTATGACCGAAGCTGCAGCTAATGCTATGGCCAGTGGTGCAGGTGCAAACGGTATCGTAGGAAGACTTGGATATTACAATCCTTACAATGTAGGTGATGCTGAAGTTGTAGGTTTGGATGGTAAACTTAACCCAAATGCAAAGCTTCTTTATCAGGACAACTGGATTGAGGCTCTTTCACAGCCTGGTCTGAGACAAGATTATAATGTAGCCGTTAGTGGTGGTGTTGAGGGAACAACCTTCTATTCATCATTTGGTTATATCAATGAGAAGGGCCACGTTAAATGGTCTAACTATGACAGGTTTACAGGTCGTGTTGGTGTTACTTCAAAGATTAACAAATGGTTCAAGACAGATGCCAGCATTTCTGGATCCACTTCAGAACAGGCTAATTTTCTTGCCAATGGAAGGTTTACATCAAATCCATTCTACTATGGAAGAATGATGGGCCCTATCTATCCTATCTATCAGAGAGAGGCAGACGGCTCTATCAAGTTAATGAGTGATGGTACTCCTGCCTATGATATGGGAGGCGGATCATCTATATACAAATGGCCTGGCAAAACCAGACCTTATGCTCCAAACTCAAACCTGATATTAACCCTTCCTCTTGACTACAGAGGAAATGAGAGGGCTAACCTTTCTGCCAGAGCCGGTGCTGACATTACCTTCCTTAAGGATTTCAACTTCAGAGTATCCGGAAGCACAGACCTTCAGAACATCTACTACACTACTTATCAAAATAATAAGTTCGGTGATGCTCAGGGTGTCTCTGGTCGTTCTACAAAAAGATACTTTAAGACAAGGTCATATACTTTTAACCAAATTCTTACATATAACAAGGCCATTGGTGACCATACTATTATGGCTATGATCGGGCACGAAAACTATCAGTATAACACAAGAGACCTCTCTGCAACAAGGACAAACTTTAAGATTGATTCAAACGAGTTGATCGCAGGTTCTGTAGCTGAGGGCTCATCGTCATCATCTGACATCTACAGACTAGAGGGTTATTTTGGACAGGCCAGCTACTCTTATGCTAACAAATATTTCCTTTCAGGATCATACAGATATGACGGTTCATCAAGATTCTCACCTGAGTCACGCTGGGGTGGTTTCTGGTCAATCGGAGGATCATGGAGAGCAAAACAGGAGCCTTTCCTCTCTTCAGTTAACTGGATTGATGATTTAAGAGTTAGAGCCTCCTACGGTCAGCAGGGTAATGATAACATTGGTTCATACTACGGATACCAGAGTCTCTTCTCAATTGACGACAGAAACAATGGTCTTCTGAATGGTTCATTCTATTCACAGCTTGCTAATCCTGATCTTAAGTGGGAGAAGAATGCCAATATGAACATTGGTGTTGACTTTGCTTTTGTTGAGAGAATTCGCGGTCAGGTTGAGTTCTTTACTAGATATTCTGACAACCTCCTGTTCTCGGTCCCTCTTCCTCAGTCAGCTGGTATCAGCTCAAGGTGGCAAAATATCGGTTCAATGAAGAACGTAGGTATTGAGTTCCAGCTTGCAGCCGATATCTTTAAAACAAAGGATTTTAAATGGACTATTGACTTGAATGGTACACATTATAAGAATACCATTACTAAAATGCCTAAAGGAGCAGATGGCAAACCTCAGGAGATAATTTCTGACACACAAGTTGTATCGGGTACTAAGAAACTTTCGGAGGGGCATTCTATCTATGACTACTGGCTCAGAGGCTATGCAGGTGTTGACGCAACTGACGGATCTGCTCTCTATTACAGGGACATTCTTGATGCTAACGGCAACGTAACTGAGAAGACAACAACCAAAGACCAGAATGCTGCTTCTTACTACTATAGCGGATCAGCTATTCCTGATCTTTATGGTGGTGTTACCAATACATTCACTTACAAAGGAATTGATCTTTCAGTATTCTTCACTTATCAGATTGGCGGTTTGATGTATGACTCCAACTATGCAGCTTTGATGCACCCTGGTACCTTCGGTAGCCATATGCACATTGATATGCTAAACAGATGGACAAAGACAAACACAACTACCAATGTTCCTAGGCTACAAAATGCCTATACTGCTGCAACAGCTGCTTCAGACCGTTGGTTAATTGATGCAAGCTACCTGTCATTAAGAAACATTACATTGGGTTACAATATCCCTTCAAGACTTCTTAATAAGATTTCTCTTAAATCTGTAAGAATTTTTGCAACCGGTGACAACCTGGTTCTTTTCAGCAAGAGAATAGGTATGGATCCTCAGCAAAGCTTTACCGGCGTTGCAGACCACACCTATATTCCACAGAGAATTGTATCACTTGGACTTAACATTACATTTTAATTGAACTAGACATGAAAAGAAATTTCATTATAATATTATTGGCATCTCTTAGTCTTGCTGCCTGCAGTAAAGACTATCTTGAGACAGCACCTACTGCGAGCGTTGCAGAGAAGGACCTTTTCACGACACTTACAGGTGCTCAGACACTACTTGACGGTATCCACAGACATACATATACATTTCACGGAGCCCATGATAAATTCGGTCAGAAGGCAATTGATTATGCAATGGATTGTCTTGGTGAGGACTTCTATCCCACTGAGAGAGGCTATGGTTGGTTTGTAGGCTGGTACCAGTATATTGAGCACAGAAACATCAACTCAGCCAACCTTGAGTATGTATGGAGCTATTATTATGATATTATTCAGAATGCCAACCTGATTCTAGCAAATATTGATAATATTCCAGTTGTTGAAGCACAAGTTCCTTTGAAGAACAATATCAAAGCCCAGGCTTTGACCTACAGGGCATATGCACACTACATGCTTGTTCAGCTCTATGCAGACAGATATGATTTTGCTTCAGGAGCAACAAACAGCCACCTTGGAGTTCCTGTCAGACTTACTCCTGATGCCGATCCTGTCCCAAGAAGCACAGTTGCACAGGTTTACACTCAGGTTAAGAAAGACCTTACCGACGCTCTTACACTGTTTGTAAACAGCTCTGCAAGAGTTAATATCTCTCATATTAATATCAATGTTGCGAGTGCTATTGCAGCCAGGGTTGCTCTTACTACAGGAGACTGGGCAAATGCAGTAACATACGCTAAGGAAGCCAGAACAGGAAGAACACTTGAGGCTGACTATACATATGGATGGAACAAGGCTTCTACTGAGTGGATTTGGGGAGCTCTTCTTATTGATGAGCAGCAGACCAGTTATGCTTCATTCTTCTCTCATATTGATCCTAACTTTGGAGGATATGCAGCTCTAGGCAACCATAAGCTTATCAGTACATCTGTATATAACTATATGAATGACAGGGATGCCAGAAAAACACTTTTTCAACCAGTTGGCTCTAAGCCCCTTGTCGGATTTAAATTCAACGGAGATGGAGAGTGGACAAACGACTACCTTTATATTAAAGCTGGTGAGATGTATTTTATAGAGGCTGAAGCTGAGGCCCGCCGTGGAAACAACCCTGAGGCACAAGAGGTTCTTAAACAACTATTAACAGCCAGATGGATTTCAAAATATGAAGATGAGACATCTTCAATACCTGCGGATCAAGCTTATGTAGAGACTTCACTTACAGGAGAGGCCCTTATTGAGCATATCCTTATGCACCGTCGCGCCGAACTGTGGGGAGACGGACAGCGCTTCCTTGATATTAAACGTTTAAACAAAGGAATGGACAGAAGAGATCTTGGTCACAATCCTGCTCAGTGGAATGCAGCATCAAACTTCTCTGCAGGTGATAAGAATTTTGTATTCCTTATTCCTAAACAGGAGATGGATGCCAACCCAGAAATGGTTCAGAATCCTTTGTAGTTTTTGTTCTATTAACTGACTAGTTTCAGTGAAAAGAATTTAAATTAATAAGAGGCCGCTTGAATAAGCGGCCTCTCTTTTTTACCCTTTAAATTACCTCTAAGTCTTTGTATTATTTATTCGTAGCTTACAGTTACGTTGTAAGTTCCTGCATAAGCTCCTGTTGCCTGTCCTGCAGCAACATTAAGAGTTCCGCCTACTATCAGCTGAGCAGCACCGCTTGCTCCGAGAGCGTTTCCTGAGTTAGCCAGGTTCTTTGTAAGGTTAGCTGTCATTGAGTTCGCTCCTGAGTTAAGAGTTACAGTCTCATCCATCACAATTTTGAATGTCTGGTTTGCAGCACCTGAGATATTGAACAGACCGCTTGTGCGTGTAGCTGTGTTTGCCAGCAGGGATACACCTGATGATGTTACCACTGTGTTCTCAACGCTTGTCAGGGTTACAGTTCCTGCAGCAGTACCCGGAGCTATTGTTCCAAACTGAATACCTCTTGTCTGCTCAATTGCTATAGGGGTAACGATGTTTGCACCGGCAGTTCCGTTAGTTGATGTAGTTTGGTTTTGAGCGTTAGCTACTGTAGAGATTGCTGTAAGAGCGATTGCGATTGCGAAGAATTTTGTTGCTTTCATGATTTTTATTTTTTTATTTTTTTTGTTTTCAATTTCACTTCTGCCTTATATAAGTCACAAAGTGTGCCGATGGCAAAAAAAATGTGGCACGGGTATGTGCCACAATTTTGTCATTATTTTTAATATGCAGTAATACAGATAGATAAGGAACTGTAAATTATCAAATATTTTTTAAAATTATTTTTCACCCCTTTTTTGGACGAAAGAATTCTTTACAGGGATGTAAAAATTTTATACGTATTCTCCGGATATTACTCCCCTTTAGTATAATCTCCATTTAAATACAAAAAACTCTCTTATGTAATAATATAATCTATTCAATATGATAAGTTTACAAATTATTTAATTACCTAATGCACTTTTTTCCTATATTTATACTATTAAACTAAACCTATATAAACTTTTATTAACCAAAACTAAACTAAATGAAAAGATTCAGATTAATCTTGACGATTCTTTTGTGTTTTGCTGCAAGTTTTTCTTTTGCACAAAGCTTGTCGGTTACAGGTAAAGTAACTGACGCCGGTACAGGAGAACCGATTCCTTTTGCCTCCGTGGTGGTTAAAGGAACAGTTGTAGGAGTCTCCACAGATGTGGATGGCAATTACACAATTAGTGCTCCCGGAACAGCAACTTTAACTTTTAGCTCTATTGGATACCAGACACAGGATGTGGCTATTGGTGGAAGGAGCGTGGTTAATGTGGCGCTCTCTAGCACGGCTATTGCCCTTGAAGATGTTATGGTAGTAGCCTATGGTACTGCGAAAAAGGAATCATTCACAGGCTCCGCACAAGTTGTTAAAGCGGACAAGCTTGAGAAAAGAACAGTTGCTAACGTTACCAAGGCTCTTGACGGTATGGCTCCCGGTGTACAGACAACTTCAGGTTCCGGACAACCCGGAGCAGGAGCAGCTATTGTTATTCGAGGGTTTGGCTCAATGAGTGCCTCTACTTCACCGTTGTATGTGGTTGACGGAATCCCATATGATGGAGCTATCAATGCAATTAATCCTAATGACATAGAGTCGCTTACAGTTATTAAAGATGCCTCTGCAGGTGCTCTGTATGGTGCTCGTGGTGCGAATGGTGTTGTAATGATTACCACAAAAAGAGGACAAGAGAGTAAAGTTTCTGTAGCGTTTAAAGGTAACTGGGGAGTCTCTTCAAGAGCTATCCCTAGATACGAGACTCTGGATGCATACGAATGGACTGAAGACGTTTACTATATGTTCAGAAACAGATTGATTCAAAATGGTACTCCAATAAATCATGCAGGACCTCTCGCACTTCAGGAGATGGTAAGCGGTGGCGAAAAAATATTTGGAGCAAACCAGCAGTATAATCCTTTTACAAGATCTGCCAACGAACTTATAGATTTTACTACCGGTAAAATTCATCCCGGTACATCTTTGTTGTGGAATGAGGATTGGCTTGACAACGCAACTGCAAAGATGCCTTTACGCCAAGAGTATCAAATGAATGTTTCAGGTGGAACAGCAAATACTAACTATATGTTCTCGCTGGGTTACCTTAATGAGGAGGGCTTAGTAAAATCAACCTCTTTTGAAAGATTCTCCGGTCGTGCAAATGTTGACTCCAAAGTTACAGAGTGGTTCAGAACAGGTCTCAATGTTAACTTTGCAGGTAATACCTCTAACAGTACAACTCTTGGTACAGCAGCTTCCAGTAGCTCGGCATATTCAAATGTGTTCTATAGTGCTATGCTCATGGCCCCAATATATCCACTTTACAAGAAAGATCAAAATGGTAATACTGTTATTGATGAGAATGGAAAAGCGGTTTATGACTGGGGTGAAGACAGACCGGCAGGTGCAAGTGCAGGCTGGAATCCTTTGGCTAACCTAGAAGAGGATAAATATCTTGGACTGACAGATAACCTCAGCGGAAGGACATTTATTGATCTTGGCGGACTTAAAGAGGGCCCTCTTAAAGGATTGAAGTTAGTATCTAATTTTGGATTTGACTATGTTATGAGTAAATCAAAAACATACTGGAATCCATATTTTGGAAATGGTAAGTCAACTAATGGATTCCTTGGTGTTGCCGACGGAAGGACATTTAGCTACACTTTTAACCAGATTCTTTACTTTGACAGAACTTTTGGCAGCCACCATATTGATTTTATGGCCGGTCACGAGTTCTACAAATACAATTACCAATATCTATATGGTGAGAAAACAGGGTTCCCGTTTGGCGGGTTATACGAACTTGATGCTGCTACTACTGTAAGTAATGCAAGTTCTTACTCAAATAATTATGCTATTGAATCATATTTTACCAGACTTAACTATGACTTCAGAGATAAATATTACTTCTCTGCAAGCTATAGAAAGGATGGTACATCAAGATTCAAAAGAGAGGTGAGATTTGGCGACTTCTGGTCTGTTGGAGCAAGCTGGAGACTCTCTCAGGAGAACTTTATGCAGGGTATTGACTGGCTCAACAACCTGACTCTTAAGGCATCTTATGGTGTTCAGGGGAATGACAACATTGGTTCGCTTTATGCATGGCAAGCATTCTACTCATTGGCTTATCCAAACCAATCATTCCCGGGAGCTATTGTTACATCTCTTGAAAATGCTGACCTTAAATGGGAGAAAAACAATAACTTCAACGTAGGTCTTGAGGGAAGAATATTTGACAGACTATCAATATCTGCCGAGTATTATAACAGAATTACCGACGATATGCTTATGGACTTCCCTATGGCTGTTTCATTAGGCTTCAGCGGTTATTCAAAGAATATTGGAAAGATGATTAACAGTGGTTTTGAGCTTAGCCTATTGATAGATGTTATAAAGAAAGCCGGGTTTAACTGGAATATGACTATCATGGGATCTACTGTTAAGAATAAGGTACTCAACCTTGCTGATAAACCTGAAATTATTTCCGGTAGCTATATTATAAAAGAGGGTGAAGCTCTTAACTCATTCTATCTTGCTGAATCTGCAGGTGTTGACCCTGCAACCGGAAACAAACTTTACTGGGTTTGGGATGAGACAAATGGTGTGAGAGGTGAGAAGTATATCTCAAGCAGTTACCAAAAGGCTCTTCAATCAAGAGATGTTGCCGGCAACCGTATGCCTATTGTATATGGTTCGTTCGCAAATGACTTAAGGTATAAGGGTTTTGACTTGAGTATCCTCACTACCTACTCAATTGGTGGAAAAATGTTGGATGGAGTTTACAACTCTTTGCTTTACAGTACATATGTTGGCCAGGCTGCTCACAAAGACAGGCTGACAAAAGCATGGAAAAAACCGGGCGATCTGGCTGAACTTCCAAGAATTGATCCAAATGGTTCAGCAAGAATTACCAGAACATCTGACGAACTCATAGATGCATCATACTTTGCACTGAGAAATATTACTTTAGGATACACACTTCCATCCAGACTTGCACGTTCATTGAAGCTGCAGTCGCTAAGACTTGCCGTTACTGCTGACAATTTGCATGTATTCACAGCCCTTAAGGGTATGGATCCTCAGTTCAACTTTACAGGTGGAACAGGCTTCTCTTATACTCCTGTGAAGACTATATCACTCGGATTGGATATCAAATTTTAATTAATTCGGATATAATATGAAAAAAATATTTTTATTATTAACGTTATTAGGGGTTTTGTCTCTAAACAGCTGTTCAGACCAGTTAAATACTGACCCTACAAACCAGGTATCCGGAACGATGATATTTGCGGATGCTCAGAACTCGCTAACTGCCCTTAACGGAATTTACAGAGTTCTTTATACAGGAGGCTGGGGAACAGCCTGGAACGATGAAAACGGAGGTTTGCCGGCATATATATTGGTATTTGATATTATGGGAGAGGATCACCCAATGGATGGTTCCGGTTCTGGTTGGTTCTGGTACGATTACGGCTTTGACACTTGGGGTGACTATACAGGTAGAGCCGGTCACCAGTATCAAATATGGAATTTCTTCTATACTATTATTTCAAATGCAAACTATATTATAGCTCAGGAGGGTAAAATACCTGGTGACCAGAAGCTTGTGGACTATGTGATGGGTCAGGCTTATGCTCTCAGATCTTTTGCATATATGTGGCTAGTTCAGTGTTACCAGCAAAACGACCCTACTAAACCGGGTGTTCCAATCTACACTGAGCCGACTATTGCGGGATCAGTAGGTAACCCAAGAGGCACTGTTCAGCAGGTATATGACAGAGCAAACGAAGATATAAATAAGGCAATCACTCTTCTGGAGGGTACAAATGTTGCACAAATGCACAAGTCTCATATTGACAAATATGTTGCTTACGGACTTAAAGCTAGACATGCAATGGTTCAGAAGGATTATCCTACAGCTCTTACTTTTGCGAAAAAGGCAATGGAGGGATCTGCCCAGATTGCTGATTTTGCTGATATAAGACGAGTTAACGATATCTCAAAGAAAAATGTACTTTGGGGATTGGGTATTCAAACAGATCAGTCAATGGGTATATGGGATATTTATGCCCACATGGACGCTGATAGCAAAGGTACATACTCAAAGGCAAGACATCTAATCTCATCATGGCTGTATGCACAGATTCCTGACACTGATCTTAGAAAACAGTGGTGGACGGCTCCGCTACCACAAGCTCAGTGGGGTGCCGCCGGTACAGAAAACGGATCAAGAAGATCTTGGTGCCAAACAAAATTGGGTTATATTGATGTTGCGGCTCAAACTGGAGACCACATTCTAATGAGAGAGGAGGAGATGGCTTTGATAGCAGCTGAGGCAGCATGTCATCAGCAACTATTCCCTGAAGCACGCCAACATTTAGCTTCAGTAGGTAATAAAAGGGATTCAAATTATGCTACCCGTCTTGAGAATGTAACAGACAGCAAATCTTATAACTCAAATACTACAGCAGGTATCGTAACACTAATGGACGAAATCCTATTCCAAAGGAGAGTTGAACTATGGAGTGAGGTTCCAAGACTTCACGATTTGCAAAGATTGGGTCTTGGCTTTAAGAGAAATTTTGAAGGCACCAACCACCCTCTTCAATTAACAAACATTAACACCAATCCAGGCTCTCCTGCATTTATACTTTGGATTCCTCAGGCAGAGTTTGATGGAAATGAGAACATGGATCCTAGCAAAGATCAGAATCCACCTCAGCAATAACCATAAAACATTGGAGAAAATATGAAAAAGATATTATTATTAGCAATAGGAATACTATTTCTTGCATCTGCTTGTGAGCCTGAAAGAACTAAATATAAACTCGGAGATGGTGTTGAGGCCTCTTTTCCTTCAACAATTGTCAAGTTTATGATGGTTGCTGCAGACAATAACAAATTCCAGGTTGAGATGTGGAGAGGTAATACAAAAAGCGCTGTCTCTGTACCTGTTACAATAACCGGAACAGAGGGTATGTTTACTCCGGATAAGCAAGCTTTTGATTTTGCTGCCGGAGAGAGTAAGGCTTACATCACCTTCTCTTATACTAGCCTAAACGCATTTGGAGGTAAACCGTACAATATTAAAATTACAATTACTGATGATGCCAATGTTTCAAAAGGCGGAAATAAGGTAATTACTGTTACAGCGCAGAGAAAGCTTACTTTCCAGTCTCTTGGAACAGGAACCTTCACTTCTGAATTTTTTGAAGAGGCTTGGCCACAGGAACTTCAAAAAGCTATAGAGGCAGACTATTACAGAATGCCGGACTGCTATTACAGAAACTATCCAATTGAATTTTCAATTGAGAGCGGTAAGATTAAATTTGATAAGCAGCCTATGGGCTATGTATCTTCAACATATGGAATGTGTTCTTGGGATACTGAATATCTTGAATATTGCGAGATAGACGGCAACACTTACACATTTGCTGTTGACTTTGTCGTAGATGCCGGTTCGTATGGCGGATATTTTGAAATTCTTGAAATGCCTGAATAATTTTATTTAGGTATCATAAACTTAGAGGCCGACTAAAATATATTTAGCCGGCCTCTTTTTATTAAACACTAGTGATTAACCTTACTCTTTTTTGCTCTTCATAAGCTTCAGGTGATCATCCATTGAACTAACAACCATTCGGTCAAACTCGCGTGTTCCTGTACCTGCAGGAATCAGATGCCCGCAGATAACATTCTCTTTCAGACCCTCAAGGGTGTCCCTCTTACCGAATATTGCAGCCTCACTAAGTACTTTAGTTGTCTCCTGGAATGATGCAGCTGACATAAAGCTGTTTGTTCTAAGTGCAGCCCTTGTAATACCTTGCAAAATCTGGTTTGAAGTTGCAGGTTTGGCATTATCGGCAGAAACAGTTTTGAGATCTCTTCTCTTGAGCATGGAGTTCTCCTCCCTCAGCCTTCTCACAGTTACAATCATGCCCGGCTTAAGTTCAGCTGAGTCACCCGAGTCTGTAACAATCATCTTGTCATAGATAGAGTCATTTACCTCAACAAATTCCAGTTTGTCAACGAGTTGACCTGTAAGGAACTTAGTATTACCCGGATCAACAATCTCCACTTTACGCATCATCTGACGGACAATTATCTCAAAGTGCTTATCGTTAATCTTTACGCCCTGCATTCTGTAAACCTCCTGAATCTCATTCACGATATACTCCTGAACCTTTGTAGGTCCCTGAATTGCGAGAATGTCGGTAGGGGAGATGGCTCCTTCTGAAAGTGGCATACCAGCTTTCACATAGTCATTCTCCTGTACAAGGATCTGTTTGGTGAGAGGTACAGTGTATGTCTTTCTTTCGCCACTCTTTGATTCAATAATAATCTCTCTGTTACCGCGTTTGATTTTACCCATTTTTACCTCGCCGTCAATCTCTGTGACTACGGCAGGGTTTGATGGATTACGTGCCTCAAAAAGTTCAGTCACCCTTGGAAGACCGCCTGTGATGTCACCCGATTTTCCAATTGCTCTAGGAATCTTGACAAGTATGTCTCCAGCCTTGATTTTCTGTCCATTCTCAACCATTATGTGAGCACCTACAGGAAGGTTGTACTGTCTGAGTTCAATCTTATCCTCAAGAATTCTAATGGTAGGGTTCTTGGATTTATCTCTTGACTCAATGATAACCTTCTCCTTGTGGAGTGAGTACTCATCAGCAGCCTCCTCTCTGTATGTAACTCCCTCTATAAGTGAGTCAAATACCGCCTTACCGTCAGTCTCTGCAATGGTTACTGCATTGTAAGCATCCCATTCGCAAATTCTGTCTCCCTTCTTAACAAGGTCTCCGTCCTTCATAAAGAGAGTTGCTCCGTAAGGCACATTATGATTATAAAGTGCTATTCCTGTATTAACATCAACAATTCTCATCTCTGCCGTGCGGCCGATAACTATTGTCTCCTTTTCTCCAAGTTCATTATTTCTTACAAGAGTACGAAGCTCCTCAAATTCAAGCTTACCTTCGTATCTGGCAACAATTTCACTCTCAGATGCTATACTTGATGCAGTACCACCGACGTGGAAGGTACGGAGGGTAAGCTGAGTTCCAGGCTCTCCAATTGACTGAGCAGCAATTACGCCTACAACCTCTCCCTTTTGTACCATCCTGCCTGTAGCAAGATTTCGTCCATAGCATTTTGCACAAACACCTTTGCGAGATTCGCATGTAAGTACTGACCTTATCTCAACATGCTCTATTGGTAGTGACTGAATAAGCTCTGCAATCTCTTCGGTTATTTGCTCTCCTGCTTCAATAATCCTTTCTCCGGTAAGAGGATTGTATATGTCGTGCACAGTGGTTCTTCCAAGAATCCTGTCGTAGAGAGACTCTACAATTTCATCTTTGTTTTTAATTGCTGTAGCAACAAGTCCTCTTAAAGTGCCGCAATCGTCCTCATTAATAATTACATCATGAGAGACATCTACCAGACGACGGGTTAGATATCCAGCGTCTGCTGTCTTTAGAGCTGTATCGGCCAAACCTTTACGGGCACCGTGAGTAGAGATAAAGTACTCAAGTACGGACAATCCCTCTTTAAAGTTTGAGAGGATAGGGTTCTCAATAATCTCTGCTGATGAAGCACCTGATTTCTGAGGTTTCGCCATAAGACCCCTCATACCTGAGAGCTGACGAATCTGCTCTTTAGATCCACGGGCACCTGAATGGAGCATCATATATACAGGATTGAATCCCTGTTTGTCTGTAGCAATTCGCTTCTCTACAATATTGGTCAGCTTAGAGTTAGTTGTTGTCCAGATGTCTATAATCTGGTTGTAACGTTCATTGTTTGTGATTAGACCGTTATTGTAAGAGAACATTATGTTCTCAACCTGCTTGTATCCCTCTTCAATGAGTTTCTCCTTCTCTTCAGGAACAATTACATCCTCCAGATTGAATGAAAGACCTCCTTTGAAAGCCATTGTATAGCCAATCTCCTTAATATCATCCAGGAACTGTGCAGTTCTTGCTATACCTGATACCTTCAGGACATTGCTGATTATATCTCTCAGCGACTTCTTGGTTAAAACTTCATTAATGTAACCAACCTCTTGAGGTACAACCTGGTTAAAGAGGATTCTTCCCACTGTTGTCTTCTTCATCTCAAAGCCAAGTGTGTCGTCTCCCATTACTTTTGGTAGTCTTACCTCAATCTCTGCGTGAAGATCCACGCTCTTCTCGTTGTATCCAATAATAACCTCTTCCGGTCCGTAGAATCTTCTGCCCTCTCCTTTAGCACCTGGTTTAACCTTAGTTATATAGTACAATCCAAGAACCATGTCCTGAGATGGGACAGTGATTGGTGCTCCGTTTGCAGGGTTCAGAATATTGTGTGATCCCAGCATTAGAATCTGTGCCTCAAGAATTGCAGCATTCCCCAGTGGTAAGTGAACGGCCATCTGGTCTCCGTCAAAGTCGGCATTGAATGCGGTACATGAAAGTGGGTGCAGTTGAATTGCCTTACCTTCAATAAGCTTTGGCTGGAATGCCTGTATCCCGAGTCTGTGCAGGGTAGGGGCACGGTTTAGCAGAACCGGGTGTCCCTTCATAACATTCTCAAGAATATCCCATATAACCGGATCTTTTCTGTCCACTATCTTTTTAGCAGACTTAACGGTTTTAACTATTCCGCGCTCAATAAGCTTCCTTATTACAAATGGTTTAAAGAGCTCAGCTGCCATATCTTTTGGCAGACCGCACTCGTGCATTTTCAGCTCAGGTCCGACGACAATAACAGAACGTGCAGAGTAATCCACCCTCTTTCCTAGGAGGTTCTGACGGAATCTACCCTGTTTTCCCTTAAGGGAGTCAGAAAGAGATTTAAGGGTTCTGTTAGCCTCTGTTTTAACAGCATTTGATTTGCGTGAATTGTCAAACAGTGAGTCAACAGCCTCTTGAAGCATCCTCTTCTCGTTTCTGAGAATAACTTCAGGTGCTTTAATCTCAATAAGTTTCTTTAACCTGTTGTTTCTTATTATTACCCTTCTGTACAGGTCGTTCAGGTCAGATGTTGCAAAACGTCCGCCATCAAGTGGAACGAGAGGGCGAAGTTCAGGCGGAATTACCGGAATTACCTTCAGAACCATCCAGTCAGGATTGTTCACCTCTTTTGATTCACGGAAAGCTTCAACAACGCTTAGTCTCTTAAGAGCTTCAGCTTTTCTCTGCTCAGATGTTTCGGTCTGAGCTTTGTTCCTGAGTTCGTATGAAAGTTCATCCAGTTTGAGTCTGTTAAGCATTTTTAAAATTGCTTCAGCACCCATTCCGGCAATAAATTTATTAGGATCGTCATCGTCAAGCAGAGAGTTCTCTCTTGGAAGACTATCCATCAATTTTATGTATTCATCCTCATCAAGAAAATCATTTTCGCGAACACCCTCTTGTGCAAGAGCACCAGCCTGAATAACAATATACCTTTCATAGTATATTATACTCTCCAGCTTCTTGGATGGTATTCCAAGCAGGTAGCCGATTTTGTTAGGAGTTGATCTGAAATACCATATATGGGCAACAGGCACCGTAAGAGTTATGTGACCCATCCTTTCACGTCTTACCTTTTTCTCAGTAACCTCTACTCCGCATCGGTCGCAAATAATTCCACGGTAACGGATTCTCTTGTATTTGCCACAATGGCATTCATAATCCTTATAGGGACCAAAAATGCGCTCACAGAAGAGTCCATCTCTCTCCGGCTTGTATGTACGATAGTTTACGGTTTCGGGTTTAAGCACTTCACCAGAAGATCTCTCCAGAATCTCCTCAGGAGATGCAAGTCCAATGGATATTTGGTTGAAATTGCTCTTTACCTTTATCTCTTTTTTGAAAGACATATTATTCTCTTTTCAAATGTTCAAATACTTAATTAAGATCAGTCAAGATTGACACTTAGTCCCAGACCGCGGAGCTCATGCAGAAGCACGTTAAGGGATTCCGGAATGCCCGGCTGAGGCATGGTCTCTCCTTTAACGATAGCTTCATAAGCTCTTGAACGTCCTGTAACATCGTCGGACTTGATTGTGAGAATCTCCTGGAGTATGTTGGCTGCGCCGAATGCTTCAAGCGCCCAAACCTCCATCTCTCCAAAACGCTGGCCTCCAAACTGAGCCTTACCTCCAAGCGGTTGCTGAGTGATAAGGGAGTACGGACCTATTGAACGGGCGTGCATCTTATCATCAACCATGTGTCCCAGTTTGAGCATATAGATTATACCCACTGTTGCCGGTTGGTCAAAAAGCTCTCCGGTTCCGCCGTCTCTAAGGTATGTCTTGCCATACTTTGGAACTCCGGCTTTGTCAGTTTCGGCAGTTATTTCATCCAGTGTTGCACCATCAAAGATTGGTGTACTGTATTTCTGCCCCAACTTTTGGCCGGCCCATCCAAGCACAGTTTCATAAATCTGTCCAAGGTTCATACGAGATGGTACACCAAGAGGATTGAGAACTATGTCAACAACTGTTCCGTCTTCAAGGAACGGCATATCCTCGTCGCGTACAACCTTTGCCACAATACCTTTATTTCCGTGTCTTCCTGCCATCTTATCACCTACTCTTATTTTACGCTTCTTAGCGATATAAACCTTCGCCAGCTGCATAATTCCGGTAGGGAGTTCGTCACCTATAGTTAAATTGTACTTAATCCTCTTAAGTTCTGCGTCAAACTCCTTATATGCAATAAGATAGTTATTGATAAGTTGCTTTACAAGAGTATTAGTGTTTTTGTCTGTAGTCCACTTAGCAGGATTGATGTTTTCATATGAGAGAGAGTTCAGCACATCATAAGTGAATGGCTGCTCTTTTGCAATTAACTCAACACCATAAAGATCGCTAACACCGTTAGATGTTTTGCTTTTTAGCAGTTCAACCAGTTTTGATATAAAAGTCTGGTGGAGAGCTGCTGCTTTGCGTTGGAAATTCTCGTCAGCTTGCTGGAGCTGATTCTTAGAGGTTGTCTTTCCGCGTTTGCTGTTCTCTTTGGCGATCTTTGAGAAAAGTCTCTTGTCAATAACAGTTCCTCTTAATGATGGGGTTGCTTTAAGTGAGGCATCCTTAACATCTCCTGCTTTATCACCGAAAATTGCTCTTAACAGCTTCTCTTCCGGAGATGGATCGCTCTCACCTTTAGGAGTGATTTTTCCTATCAGGATGTCTCCCGGTTCAACATTAGCACCAATTCTTATTATACCATTCTCATCAAGATCTTTGGTAGCCTCTTCACTTACATTAGGGATATCGGCAGTTAGCTCCTCCATTCCTCTCTTAGTGTCGCGAACCTCCATTATGTACTCCTCCACGTGGATGGATGTAAGGACATCCTCTCTGAGAAGCCTCTCCGAGACAACAATTGCATCTTCAAAGTTATACCCTTTCCAAGGCATGAATGCAACCTTAAGGTTTCTTCCAAGTGCAAGTTCTCCTCCCTGGGTTGCGTAGCCCTCTGTCATTATTTGTCCAGAGACAACCTTGTCACCTTTCTTAACAATTGGCTTGAGTGTTATAGATGAGTTCTGATTAGTCTTTCTGTAGAGAGGTAGTTTGTAAACAGTTACTTCAGGGTCAAAGCTTACAAATCTCTCATTCTCAGTCATCTCATATTTAACATGAATTTCTCGGGCATCAACATAAACAACCTCTCCTTTACCTCTTGCTACAATCTGTGTTCTGGAATCTCTTACCACAGGACCCTCAAGTCCGGTACCTACGATAGGTGATTCCGGGCGGATAAGTGGAACGGCCTGTCTCATCATATTGGATCCCATAAGCGCACGGTTTGCGTCGTCATGCTCAAGGAAAGGAATAAGTGAAGCGGCAATTGATGCTATCTGGTTAGGAGAAACATCCACCAGGTCAACCTTAGACTTGTCAACCACAGGATAGTCCGCCTCATATCGGCATTTAATCCTTTCATCAGTAATCAGTCCATCTTCTGCAATATGCACGTTAGCCTGTGCTACCATCTTCTGCTCCTCATCCTCTGCACTCATATATATGCACCCTTTTGCAGTCATATCTACAAACCCTTCAACAACTTTTCTGTATGGGGTCTCAATAAAACCAAGGTCGTTAATTTTTGCATAAACGCATAGTGAGGAAATCAGACCGATATTTGGTCCCTCAGGTGTCTCAATAGGGCAAAGTCTGCCGTAGTGAGTATAGTGTACGTCGCGTACCTCAAAACCGGCACGATCCCTTGAGAGACCTCCCGGACCCAGAGCAGAGAGTCTTCTCTTGTGAGTCATCTCAGCTAGTGGATTTGTCTGGTCCATAAACTGAGATAGCTGGCTTGACCCAAAGAATGAGTTGATTACAGACGAGAGCGTTTTAGCATTAATAAGGTCTATCGGATAGAAGACCTCATTATCACGAACATTCATTCTCTCTCTTATGGTTCTTGCCATCCTTGACAGACCTACGCTAAACTGATTTGCAAGCTGTTCACCTACTGTTCTGATACGTCTGTTGCTAAGGTGGTCAATATCATCTACAACTGCCTTTGAGTTGATAAGCTGTATGAGGTAGCGGATAATTTCAATGATATCCTGTTTTGTCAGAACTCTGTTCTCGTTAGGGATATTCAGATTAAGCTTCTGGTTGAGCCTGTATCTTCCCACCTCTCCAAGGTCATATCTCTTGTCAGAGAAGAAGAGTTTGTCAATTACGTCGCGTGCAGTAGCCTCATCTGCCGGTCTTGAGTTTCTAAGAACGAAATATGTATGTTCAACAGCCTCTTTTCCGTTATTGCACTGGTCTTTCTGCAGCGTATTGGTTATTATTGCGAAGTCGTTAAGATTCACATCCTCTTTGTGTATTAGGATTGTGCTTACTCCTGACTCCAGTATTTCATCTATATGTTCCTCTTCAAGCACTGTCTCGCGTTCAAGGATAACTCTTACGCGCTCTATGTAAACAACCTCTCCTGTATCTTCGTCAACGAAATCTTCATTCCAGGAGGTTAATACTTTTGCTGCAAGCTTGCTGCCTACACACTTTTTGAGGTTTGCCTTTGTAACCTTAACTTCGTTAGCAAGTCCAAAGATGTCCAGGATCTCTTTGTCGCTTTCGTATCCTATTGCCCGAAGAAGGGTTGTTACAGGAAGTTTCTTTTTCCTGTCTATATATGCATACATGACATTGTTTATGTCAGTTGCAAACTCTATCCACGATCCCTTGAACGGAATTATACGTGCTGAATAGAGCTTTGTACCATTGGCGTGAAGACTCTGTCCAAAGAAAACGCCTGGTGAACGGTGGAGCTGGGAGACTATCACTCTCTCCGAACCGTTGATTACGAATGTCCCGCGTGGGGTCATGTAAGGAATTGTTCCAAGATAAACATCCTGGATCATGGTTTCAAAATCCTCGTGGGTTGGATCTGTACAGTAAAGTTTCAACTTAGCTTTGAGTGGAACGCTATAGGTTAGACCTCTGTCAAGGCATTCCTCAATAGAGTACTTAGGAGGGTCTATGAAATAGTCAATAAACTCAAGAACAAAGCTGTTGCGAGTGTCCGTAATAGGGAATATCTCTTGAAATACTTTGTACAGTCCTTCGTTTCTCCTGTTTTCAGGGGTTGTGTCAAGCTGAAAGAAATCTCTGAATGATTTCAGCTGAACCTCAAGAAAATCTGGATAGTCCAGTAGGGACTTTGAAGTCGCGAATGTAATCCGCTGATTGATATTTGTTTGCGACATTTTATTCGGATTGGTTGAAAATATGTTAAAATAACGACAAAAAGGCTTAGAGCCGTTTAGGCTCTAAACCTGATATTGATTACCCGATCAACGGGATGTAGAGTTATTTAATCTCAACTTCTCCGCCTGCTTCTTCCAATTGTGCTTTTACTTGTTCAGCTTCGGCTTTTGATACTTTCTCCTTGATAGCCTTAGGAGCTGCATCTACTAGATCTTTAGCCTCTTTAAGACCAAGACCGGTGATCTCCTTAACAACTTTCACAATTTGGAGCTTTGCCTGACCAGGTGACTTAAGAATAACATCGAACTGGGTTTGCTCAGCAACTTCAGCTACAGCTGCAACTGCAGGACCGGCAACAGCTACAGCAGCTGCTGCTGGCTCAATGCCATACTCCTCTTTGAGGATCTTTGCCAATTCTTGTACATCTTTTACAGACAGGTTAACTAATTCTTCTGCAAATTTTTTGATATCTGCCATGGTTGTAAATATTTAAATGATTTTTAATTTTCTTTTGGTTACTCTTTTTCTGATAGTGTCTTAACGATACCTGCAATCTTGCCTCCTCCGCTTGATTCAAGCGCAGAGATAACATTACGAACAGGTGCCTGAAGAAGACCAATGATGTCTCCGATGAGTTCTTCACGAGACTTGATTGCTACTAGTGCATCAAGTTGGTTCTCTCCAACATAAGCACATTCCTGTACATATGCGCCCTTCAAAACAGGTTTCCCGTGTTTTTTTCCGAACTCTTTTATAAGTTTGGCTGGTGAGTTCACAACCTCTGTGAACATCACTGCTGAAGGACCTTCAAGTATAGGGAAGAGCAGCTCAACTTCTTTATTTCCCTTGGTCTCCAAGGCTTTGCGAAGCAGGGTGTTCTTTACAACAACCAGTTTAATCTGTTTTTCGAAGCAAGTACGGCGCAATAGAGCTGTTTTCTCGGCGTTTAGGCCAGAGATATCAGCCAGGTAGAAATCAGGTGTTTTCTCAAGTTGCGCTGCCAAGCTTTCAATAATCTGTGTTTTTTCTTCTTTTCTCATAAACCAAATTTATTATTCAGCAGCACTAAACGACTTGCTATCGATATTAATACCGGGACTCATTGTAGAAGAGATAAATATGCTCTTTACATATGTACCCTTAAGCGCTTGCGGTTTAAGTTTGATAATTGTATTGATAAGCTCAAGTGCGTTCTCTGCAAGTTGGTGAGGGTCAAAAGAGACTTTACCAATAGATGCATGAACAACACCTTGTTTATCAACTTTAAAATCAATCTTACCAGCCTTAACCTCTTTAACAGCCTGTGCTATATCCATAGTTACAGTTCCTGTTTTAGGGTTTGGCATAAGACCGCGAGGTCCAAGGATACGACCAATGGCTCCAATCTTGGCCATTACAGATGGTGTACAGATTATCACGTCAATATCGGTCCATCCGCCCTTTATCTTTTCAATATAGTCGTCAAGTCCAACGTGGTCTGCACCAGCTTCCTTTGCTTCATTCTCCTTGTCTGGAGTACAAAGTACAAGTACACGAACGGTCTTACCTGTTCCGTGAGGAAGAGTCACCACGCCACGAACCATTTGATTGGCTTTGCGTGGATCTACACCAAGGCGCATTGCAACGTCAACTGAAGCGTCAAACTTTGTAAAAGAGATCTCTTTTACAAGGTTACAAGCTTCAAGAAGTTTGTATTGCTTCTGCGGATCAACCTTTGCGTATACTATTTTTTGATTTTTTGTCAGCTTACTCATTTTCGCAGGATTTTTTAAATTACATCTTCAGGAAATGTGCCAGTAACATTGATACCCATACTGCGTGCAGTTCCGGCTACCATAGTCATGGCAGACTTCAAAGTGAACGCATTCATGTCCGGCATCTTGTCTGTAGCTATCTCGCGGATCTGCTCCCACGTCACACTGCCCACCTTTTTCCTGTTTGGTTCCGCTGAACCGCTCTGGATCTTGGCAGCCTCTTTCAACTGAACAGCCACTGGTGGTTGCTTTACAATAAATGTAAATGACTTATCGCTGAATACAGTGATAATGACGGGCAGAATTTTACCGGCCTTATCCTGGGTGCGGGCATTAAACTGCTTGCAGAAATCCATAATGTTCACACCCTTTGAACCGAGAGCCGGTCCTACGGGAGGAGAAGGATTCGCTGCACCGCCTTTAATCTGCAATTTAATGAGTGCGGCAACTTCTTTAGCCATAATTAATGATTTTTTATTCTTTTACTACTTGAACAAAATTCAACTCCAGGAGAGTTTTTCTTCCAAAAATCTTCACCATTACCTTCACCTTCTTCTTATCTTCATCAATCTCCTCTACGGTTCCGTCAAAGCCATTGAAAGGGCCGTCAACAACTTTGACAGCTTCTCCAATGATAAATGGTGTGATATTCTCCTCCTCCATATCGGCCAACTCGTCAACCTTACCTAAGATACGGTTAACCTCTGCCTGACGAAGAGGCACGGGATTATTATCCTTTGATGCCTTATCTGTCAGAAAACCTGATACGTGTGGAATGTCTCGTATTATAAGCTGGATTTCCGGTGTAAGGATAGCCTCAATAAGAATATAGCCGGGAAAGAAAATTCTCTCAGTAGATACCTTTTTACCATTTTTAACCTGGTAAACCTTCTCTGTAGGTATAAGGACCTGAAAAATTCTGTCCTCAAGCTTGAGTCGTTTAATTTCTCCCTCAATATACTCTTTGGCTTTCTTCTCCTTGCCTCCGGCAGCTCTTACGACATACCAATTTTTGGTAACTTCACTCATAATTAGTACAACAGATTGTAAATGGTTGTCATAATGTTCCTGAAACCAAAGTCCATAACAAAAATGACCCCGGCAAAGATAAGAGATGCAACCATAACAACTATGGCTGAGCTCTGCAACTGCGCCCAAGTGGGCCAGCTAACCTTGTTTACCAATTCGGTGTACGATTCCTGAAGATACAACTTTATCTTGTTCATCTTTTTTTGATTGTCGGTCTTTGCAGTTGGAAGCTTCTGCATTAACCGGATTGTTAAAAACCGACGCGTAACCATCGGTTTTGCAGGGGCAGAGAGATTCGAACTCCCATCAACGGTTTTGGAGACCGCTATTCTACCCTTGAACTATGCCCCTATATAAAGTTAGTCACCTTTCATGGGTGACTAACTTATGGAATATTCAATTAGTCAACAATCTCAGTAACCTGACCTGCACCAACTGTACGTCCACCTTCGCGAATAGCGAAACGGAGACCGATGTTGAGAGCTACAGGGTAGATAAGCTCAACTGTAATTGTTACGTTGTCACCAGGCATAACCATCTTGGTTCCTTCAGGAAGAACGATCTCACCTGTGATATCCAGTGTACGGATAAAGAACTGAGGACGGTATTTGTCGTGGAATGGAGTGTGACGACCACCTTCATCTTTCTTAAGAACGTAGATTTCTGCTTTGAACTTCTTATGAGGAGTGATGGTGTTAGGTCTTGCGATAACCTGACCACGTTTGATCTCTTTCTTGTCAATACCGCGAAGAAGAAGACCTACGTTGTCACCGGCCTCGCCTCTGTCAAGAATCTTACGGAACATCTCAACACCTGTAACAGTTGATTTTTTAGGCTCTTCACCAAGACCGATAATTTGAATCTCTTCACCGGTTTTGATAACACCTGTCTCAATACGACCTGTAGCAACAGTACCACGTCCTGTGATTGAGAATACGTCTTCAACAGGCATTAGGAATGGCTTCTCGTTGTCACGTGGAGGAATTGGAACATACTCATCAACGGATGCCATAAGCTCCATTACCTTCTCTTCCCACTGTGCGTCACCGTTAAGTGCACCAAGAGCAGAACCGCGGATAACAGGAGCGTTATCTCCGTCAAAGTTGTAGAAGCTAAGAAGTTCACGAACCTCCATCTCTACAAGGTCAATCATCTCAGGGTCGTCAACAATATCAACTTTATTAAGGAAAACTACAATTCTGGGAACGTTTACTTGACGTGCAAGAAGGATGTGCTCGCGTGTCTGAGGCATAGGGCCGTCAGTAGCGGCAACAACCAGGATAGCACCGTCCATTTGGGCAGCACCTGTTACCATGTTCTTAACATAGTCGGCGTGACCAGGGCAGTCAACGTGAGCATAGTGACGATTCTCAGTCTGATACTCAACGTGTGAAGTGTTAATAGTAATACCACGCTCTTTCTCTTCAGGAGCGTTGTCAATTGAATCAAATGAGCGAACTTCAGAGAGACCTTTTCTGGCAAGCACCATTGTGATTGCAGCGGTCAGTGTGGTTTTTCCGTGGTCAACGTGGCCAATGGTGCCTATATTGACGTGCGGCTTGTCCCTTTTAAAAGTTTCTTTTGCCATAATAGTAAAATTAAATATTAATGAATTTATTACACACTTGTAGAGCCGGTGACGGGAATTGAACCCGTGACCTCTTCCTTACCAAGGAAGCGCTCTACCCCTGAGCTACACTGGCTTACTAAGAGCGGAAGACGAGGTTCGAACCCGCGACCCTCAGCTTGGAAGGCTGATGCTCTACCGACTGAGCTACTTCCGCAATAAATAAAAATAAGTGGGGAGAGCAGGATTCGAACCTACGAAGGCGTACGCCAGCAGATTTACAGTCTGCCCCAGTTGGCCACTTTGGTATCTCCCCAATACTGCATTCGTTCAAAAAACTTAGAGCCGATGGAGGGATTCGAACCCCCGACCAGCTGATTACAAATCAGCTGCTCTGGCCAACTGAGCTACATCGGCATTTATTGCTCTTCCCCTTTTAATTTTAGGGACTGCAAAGATATAGGTTTTTGATTAAACTCCAAAAAAAAATCTAAAATTATTGTGAGCCTGTTTTAAAATCCATCTATACTAAAAGCTCAAGTCCAATTTTAAAAGAGAAAAATGCAGCAATCCAGGCAATTGCGATAGTGCTTACAATTGATACTACAGCCCATTTCCAGCTCCCGGATTCCTTCCTAATGGTAAATGCTGTCGCAACGCATGGCATATATAAAAGGGAAAATATCATAAACGAGAGGGCGTTTGCTTTGTTAAAAACCTTCTCTTCTCTTATTCTGGACATGAGCGACGTGTTAAGTTCACCATCCTCTGATTCGTCAGCCTCTGCTTTATAGACTACGCCAAGAGTACTTATGATAAACTCTTTTGCTGTTACACCGGTAACCAGGCTAACCGACATTTTCCAGTCAAATCCCAAAGGTTTCATAGCCGGTTCAAGAACTCTTCCAAAATGTTCCAGATAGGAGACCCTTTCTGTATCCGGATTATTTTTGTCCTTAAGCGGGAAGTAGTCAAGGGCCCAAACTATAATAACAGCAAGGAGAACAACCGTACTTATCTTTTTCAGGTACTCGGAGGCAGCATCCCACATACTGCTGACTGAACGTCCTAGCGACGGTTTTCTGTAAGAGGGCAGGGGGATAGAGTAGTCTTTTATTCCGAAATTGAAAAATATCTTTTTAAAAAGTATAGCCATTAATATACCGGTAATTATACCGCCAAAATAGAGCAGACTCAGAACCATTACCTGATTCTCCGGAAAGAATATGCCTGAAAAGAGAAGAAAAGTAGGGATTCTTGCGCTGCATGGTATATAAGGTATCATTAGCATTGTGAGGATGCGATCTGATTTTCGCTCTATTGTTCTAGTGGCCATAATTGCGGGTACGTTGCATCCAAAACCCATTAAAAGCGGAATAAACGAACTCCCGTGCAGGCCTATATGGTGCATATATTTGTCCATTATCGTCGCTGCCCTGGGAAGATATTCCGTCTCCTGAAGAAGAGAAAGGAAGAAAAATAGAATAAGTATGTTTGGAAGAAACGCCAAAACACTACCTACTCCCATTATAACACCTTGACTCAGAAAGTCGTTGAACCAACCTGCAGCCATGTGGTCTCTGATATAAGCAGCACCCTGATCCATGAGCCACTCAATCCCTTGTTGGGGATACGCACCCAATGTAAAGGTTGAATAGAATATAAACCAAATGATAAAAATAAAGGAGAGTAATCCCCATACAGGGTGAGTGAGGTACCTGTCTAATCTCTGACTTCTACTGTCTTGTGTAGGTTTTAGGTGTCTGTATTTCAGGCCTTTGATTAAATTACCCTTAATCTCAGGCCTTTTGGCCGAGAACTCTGAATCTCCTTTTTTTTCTCTTTCTCTATGGCTCATTTGTAATTGCTTTTAAAATACCCTCTTTGTCGTATCCGCATTCGGCCTTGAGTTCTGGTACTGTACCCTGCTCTATAAAGGTATCAGGAATACCAAGCCCATCTACTTTAACGTCAAGAGATCTTGAGGCAATAAACTCGGATATGGCTGAAAATAAGCCTCCTACTACTGTGCCGTCCTCAATTGATATTATTCTTTTGCACCTTTCTGCTGCTTTAAGAACAAGCTCCTCGTCAAAAGGTTTAAGGAATCTCATATCAATATGCATAGGGTTATAGCCTTTTAACCTAGCCTCAGCAATAGCCTCAGCTGCATCATTTCCCACTGTGCCTAAACTTATTACAGCGACTTTACTGCCATCAGAAAGGACTCTCCCTTTGCCCGGTTCAATTGCTTCAAATGGGGCCCCTCTCCATGATACCCCCTCGCCATATCCGCGAGGATATCTTATAGTTGACATACCCCAGTCATGAAGCTGTGCTGAGTAAAGCATATTTCTCAGTTCAAGCTCATTCATAGGAGCGGCTATTATCATTCCCGGAATACATCTCATGTAGGCTAAATCATATGCTCCATGGTGAGTTGCACCGTCCTCTCCCACAAGTCCGCCCCTGTCCAGACAGAAGACAACCTTAAGGTTTTGTGTTGCAACATCGTGTATAACGCTGTCATATGCTCTCTGCATAAAGCTGGAGTATATATTGCAATAGGGGAGAAGTCCCTTGGCAGCCATCCCGGCGGAAAATGTAACTGCGTGCTGCTCTGCAATGCCTACATCAAAAGATCTTTCAGGAATCTCCTTCATGACTATGTTCATAGAGCAACCGGTTGGCATTGCCGGAGTTACTCCAACTATCTTTTTGTTTTGCCTAGCAAGTTCAAGAAGAGTTTCACCAAAAACATCCTGATACCTGTCTGCAGATTGATTTCCATTTGATCTTCTCTTCCCTGTGTTTTTGTCAAAATTCCCGGGAGAGTGCCATACTACCTGATCATCCTCAGCGGGTTTGTAACCTTTACCCTTTTTTGTAACAATATGCAGTAGTTTTGGCCCGCTAATCTCTTTTAGCTGAGATATAGTCTCAAGCAACTGTTCAGTATTATGTCCATCTATAACTCCAAAATATCTGAATCCAAGAGACTCAAATACAGAGCCTGACTTAAAGAAGGCAGCCTTTGTGCTAAAGAGGAACTTCCCGGCCAGAGATCTTAACTTGTCTGAACCGAGGTATTTCCACACCCTGTTTTTTGTTTTATTGTAAAAATGGGATGTAGTGAACTTTAGAAGGTAGTTATGCATAGCCCCGACATTTGGGTCTATTGAGATTTGGTTATCGTTCAGGATAACCAGTATATTGTTTTTATGAGCTCCTGCATTGTTAAGCCCTTCATATGCAAGTCCTCCTGTCAGCGCACCGTCTCCAATTATCGCAACAACCTGTTCGTTGCTACCCTCCAGCTCAGAAGCAACTGCCATTCCAAGTGCAGCCGATATTGATGTTGATGAATGTCCTACTCCAAATGCATCATAAGGAGATTCACTTATTTTCGGGAAGCCGCTGATGCCTTTGTATTTTCTGTTGTTTATAAAGGCATCTCTTCTGCCGGTAAGAATCTTGTGAGCATAGGCCTGGTGACCCACATCCCATATAATTTTATCCTTTGGGGCATTATAAATATAATGCAGGACTACAGTAAGCTCAACAGTTCCAAGACTCGCCCCGATATGGCCGGGGTTCTCCGCACATGAGGATATTATAAACTCTCTTAATTCTGAACACAGCTCTGGCAGCTGATCTGGTGAGAGCCTTTTGATATCTGAGGGAGAGTCTATTTTGTCAAGATATTTCATGTCTATAATCTACCTATTTTCTATTAACAACCATCTCCGCTGTTTGTTGGGAGACCCGTGATGAAAAACACGGCAAGTTACAACATATTTCTCATATGGAACCGACAAAAGTTTATTTTGCAAATAGGATAAAAAGTAATAGTTTAGCTAAACCTTAATAAACTTAACTAATCTAAAATAATTAACTGTGGAGACAAAATCGCTTCTGTTGAAGGACAGGTTTTTTATCAGGTGGTCAGTCCTGATTCTGCTTGCCCTGATGATGTTTTTTGCCTATATGTTTGTGGATGTTCTCTCACCCCTTCAGAGCCTTTTGGAGAGTCAGAGGGGCTGGACACCTGAAAACTACGGCACATTTGCAAGTTCTGAGTATTTTCTGAATGTATTTGCCCTTTTCCTGATTTTTGCAGGCGTAATTCTTGACAAAATTGGAGTCCGCTCCTCAGCACTTCTTTCCGGAGCTCTTATGGTTGCCGGAGCATCGCTGAAATACTATGCAGTAAGTCCTGCTTTTGCGGGAACAGGACTGGAGGTATGGCTTGGCAGCTGGTGGTCTTCATTCCCTGCATCGGCAAAGCTGGCCTCACTAGGATTTATGGTTTTTGGCTGCGGAGTTGAAATGGCCGGAATAACAGTATCTAAAGGTATTGTGAAATGGTTTAAGGGAAAAGAGATGGCTCTGGCTATGGGTATTGAAATGGCCATTGCAAGATTGGGTGTTTTTGCCGTTTTCAGAATCTCTCCAAGGATTGCCGAGAGGTATTCAGAGCTGAGTGCACCTGTTTTGTTTGTCGTTATACTTCTTCTGATAGGCCTTATCTGTTTTATGGCATACTTCTTCTTTGACAAGAGGCTTGAGAAGCAACTTGGCGAGAGAGGTGATGAGCCGGAAGAGCCTTTTAAAGTTAGCGATCTTGGAATTCTTTTTACCAGTAAGACCTTCCTGATAGTTGCCGGCCTTTGTGTACTTTACTACTCGGCAATATTCCCGTTTCAGAAATTTGCCGCCAATATGCTAGAGTGCAGATTGGGCATATCAAATACGGATGCCAGTGATATTTTTTCATATTTTCCGCTCGGAGCAATGTTACTCACTCCTCTTCTTGGAGGATTTCTGGACACAAGGGGAAAGGGTGCTACTATGCTAATGCTTGGAGCAATTCTGATGACAGCATGCCATCTTGTATTCGCTCTGACTCCTGATGCTCTCTTCACTAAACCTGTAGCATATTCAGCAATTGTACTTCTTGGCGTTAGCTTTTCGCTTGTTCCGGCTGCCTTGTGGCCCTCTGTACCTAAGTTAGTTGAGAACAGATACCTTGGCAGCGCATATTCTGTCGTGTTCTGGATTCAGAATATTGGACTTATGGTATTTCCAATGCTTATTGGCTGGGCTCTTGCCCAATCAAACAAAGGAGTAACCAATCCGCTTGAATATGATTATACTGTACCTATGCTTATCTTTTCATCACTTGGTATATTTGCATTTGGACTTGCAATATGGCTTAAGGCAGAGGATAAGAGAAAAGGATATGGTTTGGAACTCCCTAATATTGAGAAGTAATTCAATTTAACTAAATAAACCCCACTAAATTAAACCAAATGAATTCAGCATTAAAACTACTGAAAGATTCAAAGAGCGCCAGATGGATTGTGTTGCTCTCACTCTCAATCCCAATGTTTGCATCCTATTTTTTTGACGACCTCTTTACCACAATTTCCCACATTTTTCAAAATCCAGATATGGTAGCACTTGGCTGGAATATCAGCGATTATGGATTCTATGGCGGAGCATATTCTCTGCTGTGTGTGTGGGGAGGATTAGTTATTTGCGGAATGCTCCTGGATAAATGGGGTGTAAGAATTACCGGATCGCTCTTTGTAGGGCTTATGGTTATCGGATCAATAATTGTTGTCTATGCAATATCAGAGAGCTTCTCTCAAAGTTCACTGGCAATCTGGCTAGGCCGATTCTTTACAAAACCCTCTCTGGCTCTTGCATATGCCGGATGCGCAATTTTCGGACTTGGCAGTGAAATAGCCGGTGTGGCAGTTACAAGATCTATTGCAAAATGGTTTAAAGGAAAGGAGATGGCTTTGGCAATGGGCCTTCAACTTGCGTTGGCAAGGCTGGGAACAGCTACGGCTCTTATAGTAGTCCCAAGGCTTGTTAATATTGATCAAAGCTTTGTCCCTTTTTCAGAGACCAGCAAGCCGGCTGTAGTAGGCTTAATCCTTATGACTGTTGCTTTGGCTCTTTGGGGATTTTTCCTTATTATGGACAGCAAACTAGACAGGCAGACTGCAGATGAAGCGAGAAGGAACAATACAGAAACAGTTAAAGAGGATAAATTCAAGTTTTCAGATATTTTTAAAATTCTCGGAAACAAGCATTTTATACTTGTCTCTTTGCTTTGCGTTTTCTTCTATGCATGTATAATCTCCTTTAGAAGATTTGCTACTACAATCATAATTCCAAGGTTTGAAATTGATAGTGAGATTGCATCATTAATGGTCTCTCTCATTCCTTTTTCTACTATGATATTTACTCCTATCTTTGGTTCATTGGTGGATTCAAAGGGTAAGGCTACAAGATTTATGATTCTTGGCTCTTTCCTTGTGCTTGTTTCTCACCTGATTATCGGATTTGCTCCCGGCGAACCAATATTCGGTTATGCAGGTATTGCAATCATGGGGGTTGCTTATGCACTTGTTCCTGCAGCTATGTGGCCTTCGGTTCCAAAGATTATCCCTGAAAAGAATCTTGGAACTGCATACTCACTCATTTACTGGATTCAGAATATGGGGATGTTACTTGTGCCAATAGTAGTTGGAATAATCATTGCAAGAACTACTGAGTCAGTTGCTGATCCTTTAGAGGCAGGTGTTAGATCTGCTGTAAATGCCGAGTACTTCTTTATATTTTTATCATTAATTGCAATAGTTGTGTCTTTTATACTTGGAAGATCTTCCGATAGAAATCCTCAACTTGCACTTGATGTGCCTAATAAAAAGAAAAAATAGTAAGAATCTATTTCTGACTATCTATTAACAAAGGAGGCTGACCAAAATATATTTGGTCGGCCTCCTTTGTTATATCAGCAATCTGTGTCAGCTAAGTAAAATGTTGGCTCCCGAAGAGTGAACTGCACTTTTTACTCCCGGACACTCTTTTTCTCCATATTGGCAAATTGAAGTCTGTATCCCATCTTTTTATCTATGTATTTCAGGATAAGTGCAATAATTATTGAGAGGGAGCATACTGCAGCAAATATTGTCATGGTTAGGGTGTAATCATACTTGTTTACTACAACTCCATCCTTTACGACAGTGCCGACTACACTATAGTTATTGAGAACATAGCCGACCAGAATTGGAACAATCATTAATCCAATATTTTGGATGTAATAGGTAAGAGCATACGTAGTCCCAAGTTGTCTTTCAGGTATTATCTTTGCCAGGGATGGCCACATGGCTGAGGGCACCATTGAAAAAGCGATTCCCAGAAGGACCATCAATATTATAGCCATCCACCACTGATTGATGAAAGGCATTGCAAACAGAGTGTGTACTGTTGTAAGCAACAGAGCTCCACCAATCATCAGATCTGCACCATGACCGATTTTATCATATATCCTGCCAAATAGCGGAGTAAGAACTATAGCTCCGAATGGTAACATGCTGGGTATTAGCCCGGATAGCTTTGGATCAACACCAAATTTGAACTCCATCATGCCGGCGGCATATTTAAGGAAGGGGAATACGGCAGAGTAGAAAAGAACACACAATAATGCAATAAGCCAGAATCCCTTGTTATTTAAAATAGCCTTAACATCTTTAATGTTGAATGACTCCTCTTTTTCTGCACCTGAGGCCTTTATCTGAGCATCAAGCCTTTTATCATAAATGGTGTAAACAGCAAAAGCGAGCAGTCCCACTATCAGGAGGCTCAACCCAAACAATACAGAGGTGCTAACATTTGAAAAACGGGAAGCGATCATTGGGGAGAATGCCAATGCAGCTGCGGAGCCTAAGCGGGCAAGCGACAGCTGCATGCCCATTGCCAGGGCAAGCTCTTTACCCTTAAACCACTTAACTACCGTTTTGCTTACAGTAATACCAGCCACCTCAGCTCCAACTCCATAAATTCCAAATCCCACAACAGCCCATACCACCTGCATCTTATATTCGCTTCCAAAGAAGACCATAGAACTCTGAAGCAGGGAATCGTTTGATACTGCCCAATATTTTAGAGCAATTCCCCCAACCATCAATATGCAGGACATTATCCCGCTAAATCTGATGCCTTTACGATCAAGGATAAGGCCTCCGAAAATCAGCATCCCTAAAAAGACATTGAATATTGAGTAAGAACCGGAAAACCATCCATATTCAGAGGGATTCCACTGATTATGCCTCTCAAGCATTGTCTGAAGGGGAGAGAATACATCTGAAGCTACATAGGCTGCAAACATTGTGAATGCAACAAGAATCAATACCAGCCATCTGGTCATGGCTGAATCTCTGAGGTGTGGTGTATTAATATTCATCTGAAAATGGTTTGATCTCTGTCCGGGCCTACGGAGATTATTTTGATAGGAACTCCTGTCTCTTTCTCAATAAATCTTACATAGGTCATGAATTCAAAAGGCAGATCACTCTCCTCTGTAATTTTTGTGAGGTCTCTTTTCCAGCCTTTAAACTCCTTATAAACAGGCTCAACTTCAGCGAATGTATCAAATGGAACTTCGTTTGATTCAGCTCCGTCAACAAGATATCCGGTGGCAACCTTGATAGTGTCAAATGTGTCCATAACATCTGATTTCATCATTATTAGTTGCTCCACACCATTTATCATAATTGCATATTTCAGTGCAACCAGGTCAAGCCATCCTGTTCTTCTCGGGCGACCTGTAGTTGCCCCAAACTCAAAACCGAGCCTTCTGAGTTCTTCTCCTGTATGGTCGTTTAGTTCTGTCGGAAAGGGACCAGAGCCGACCCTTGTGCAGTATGCTTTAAATATTCCGGATACCACGCCTATCTTTGATGGAGATACTCCAAGACCGGTGCATGCTCCTGCACAGGTTGTTGTTGAGGAGGTGACAAATGGATATGAACCAAAATCAACATCAAGCAACGAACCTTGTGCGCCCTCTGCCAGCACCCTCTTATTCTCGGCAAGCAAACCGTTTATAAGATACTCTCCGTCAACAAGATTGAAGCCTTTTAAATACTCAATTGCTTCCAGCCACTCAGCCTCTCTCTCATTAATATCATAAGTGTAGTCAAATTGCTTAAGAAACGAGATATGTTTACTCTTGAGTGATCCAAACCGCTCAAGAAAATTGTCGGCCAATATATCGCCTACTCTAAGTCCGTTTCTTCCGGTTTTATCCATATATGTAGGACCTATTCCTTTTAAAGTAGAGCCAATTTTTGAAGCCCCTTTTGAAGCCTCTGACGCAGCATCAATTATCCTGTGTGAGGGTAGTATAAGATGTGCCTTTTTTGAAATTTGAATCCTCTCTCTTACAGGAACACCATTAGTCTCTATCTGAAGGCACTCCTCTCTGAAAATTATCGGGTCAATAACCACTCCGTTTCCTATAATGTTAAGCGTCCCTTTTCGGAAAACTCCAGATGGAATGGTATGGAGGACAAATTTTTTATCCTCAAAATGCAGAGAGTGGCCGGCATTTGGCCCTCCCTGAAATCGGGCAACAACAGGGTAGCCCTTGGCCAGTACATCCACAATCTTACCCTTACCCTCGTCGCCCCACTGCAGGCCTAGAACAACATCAACTTTCATAAAGTCTATAAATTATTAAAATGGTAGATCCCCATTATCCTGGGGTATTATTTCCTGAATATTAGGCTGAGTATTAACAGCAGCGGAGTCATCCTGTTTACGGCCAAGAATCTGCAATGTGTCTGCGACAATCTCTACGGTATATTTCATTTGGCCGCTCTTATCCTCCCAGCTTCTAGATCTTAGCCTCCCTTCAATGAAAAGCTGAGACCCTTTTTTTACATATTTCTCACACCTCTCAGCAAGAGACCTCCAGCATACAATGTTATGCCATTCGGTCTGCTCTTGCATCTCTCCGGATTTGTCCCTGTACCTCTCAGTAGTAGCCAGGGATAATCGGGCCATAACAGAGCCTCCCTCAAGATGGCGCACTTCAGGGTCCTTACCGACATTGCCGATAAGCATAACTTTGTTTAGTGACATAATTATAAGATTTTTTACTCAGTCACAAAGATAGCAAATTTTACCAATTGGCAGCCATCTTTTCCATAGCCTCAATATTGGGTTTTCTGCCTGTAAAAATTAAAAATGAATATACAGCTTGATTGATTAACCAGGCTATTCCACTTATATAAATTCCCCCCTCTCTCTTAACGGCGGAATTTAGCGAAGGGTTTTTATAACGAGCTTCAAGTACTATTTTGTTGCTGAAATCAAGTCCCGAGAGCAATGTGTGTTTTACAGGAAGGGTATCCACAATTACATCAGACTCTTTTGCACACTCCATTACATCTTTCAGGTTGCAATAACCCATTCCTTTGGATATTGTATGAGGTTCGGCTTTGAATGCCTCCCTGTTTGAGACAGTCACATCCAGGCCCATATCCTGGAGTGCTACAGCAGCTGCTTTTCCGGCACCTCCGTAGCCGATTACTAGAGCAGACATGCCCATTTTTACATACCCCTGCAGAGAACCGGTTACTCCAAAATAATCTGTATTGAATGCATGAATTTTTTCTCCTTCAAACATTAGAAGGTTAATTGCAAGAATTCGCTCTGAATACACGTCATAAACATCCACATACTTATCTATGTCCTCTTTGAAGGGAGTTGTTACATTAATCCCTTTAAAATCATTTAATAATGCAAACTCTAATCCCTTCTCTAGTGAACTGAAGTCTAGCAACTCATAAGTATCTCTTTTTGAATTGTAGGCCGCTTTGAATAGCTGTGGACTCTTGCTGTGTGAAATTGATTCGCCTAAAAGACCAAATCTCATCTCTCTCCTCCTCCCGTTTTTAATTATTTAAAATTTCTTTGTCTCAGAGCTTCAAAACAAATAATTGCCGTTGAGACAGATACGTTAAGTGAATCTAGTTCGCCTCTCATTGGAATCTTTACTCTTTTGTCCGCCCTCTCTCTCCAAAACTCCTTAAGCCCATCTGCCTCTGTTCCCATTACTATAGCCATGGGTGAGCGCATATCACTTAGGTGATACCACTCAGATGCCTGAAGCTCTGCTGTAAATATAGATATTTTATTTTTTTTAAGCCATTTGTAAGCGTCTTCAGATGTACATGAGATCACTTGATTTGTAAAAATCCCTCCCAGGCTGGATCTGATAATGTTTGGATTGAAAAGATCTGTCAGGGGGTCGCAGACTATTACTGCATCCGCCATTGCAGCGTCAGCTGTTCTTAAAACTGCTCCAAGGTTACCAGGCTTTTCAACAGCTTCAAGCAATATAATCAGAGGGTTGTCACTTAGCTTTACATCGCTTAGCTTCATCTCTCTCTCTCTTACTATTGCAATTATTCCCTCAGTTGTTCCTCTGTAGGCAATTTTCTGATAGAGGTCGGCAGAGACCCTGTGTATGTGTTCAGCTTTCAAGGATTCACACATGGTTTCACCTGACATTCCAGCCACTATGTATAGAGAGTGAAACTCAAAAGAGGCCTTTGCGGCTGCAGAGCACTCTCGGGCACCCTCAATTACAAAGAGACCTCTCTTCCTCCTCTCTGAAGATTTTGAGGAGAGAGAGAGGAGCTCTTTAATCCTTGGATTCTGAGCAGATGTTATGATAGTTTCATTCATTCTTTGCCTGTGGCTTCTCCGGCCTCATCTGAGGGAAGAATAACACATCCTGTATAGATGAAGAATTTGTCATGAACATTGTAAGTCTGTCTATTCCTATACCCATTCCTGATGTAGGGGGCATACCGTACTCAAGTGACCTTACAAAATCCATATCAATAAACATAGCCTCATCGTCTCCCTTGTCTTTAAGCTTAACCTGCTCCTTAAATCTTTCAAGCTGGTCTATTGGGTCATTAAGCTCGCTATATGCATTTGCAAGCTCTTTGCCGTTAACAAAAAGTTCAAACCTCTCCGTCAGTGCCGGATTAGAGCGATGCCTCTTGGTAAGGGGAGAGGTCTCCACAGGGTAGTCTGTAATAAATGTAGGCTGAATAAGGTGATCTTCACAATACTCACCAAAAATTGCGTCAATTAGCTTACCAACTCCCATGCTCTTTGATACAGGTACATTGAGTCTGCCACAAACCTCTCTTAGCTCCTCTTCGTTCATTCCCGATACATCAACGCCGGCGTACTCCTTTATTGCTTCCAGCATAGGTAGTCTGCGGAACGGAGCTTTGAAGTCAATCTCCTTATCTCCTAATTGTACCTTGGTTGTCCCGTGAAGAGTCATCGCAACCCTCTCAATCATCTTCTCAACAAACTCCATCATCCAGAAGTAATCTTTGTATGCCACATAGATTTCCAGAACTGTAAACTCAGGGTTATGTGTACGGTCCATCCCTTCATTTCTGAAGTCCTTTGCAAACTCGTAAACACCAGTATATCCACCTACAATCAGCCTCTTTAGGTATAGTTCGTTTGCAATCCTCAGATAGAGCGGAATGTCAAGTGCATTGTGATGTGTGATGAAGGGTCTTGCTGTTGCTCCTCCCGGTATAGGCTGTAGTATAGGTGTTTCCACCTCCATATATCCGTGTTCGTTGAAGAAGCTCCTCATTGTGTTCATGATCTGGGTCCTCTTCATAAAAGTCTCCCTTACCTGAGGATTAACAATCAGATCAACATAGCGCATTCTGTATCTTAGTTCCGGATCTGAAAATGCATCGTATTTCTGCCCATCCTTCTCCTTAACTATAGGTAGAACCCTAAGCGACTTACTAAGCACAGTAAGCTCTTTGGCATGTATTGAAAGTTCCCCGGCCTGTGTAATAAATGCATAACCCTTTATCCCTACTATATCTCCTATATCAAGCAGTTTTTTGAAGACTGTGTTGTACATTGTCTTATCCTCTCCCGGGCAAATCTCGTCCCTTTTGACATATATCTGTATTCGTCCTCTCTCATCCTGGATCTCCATAAATGCAGCGGCACCCATTATCCTTCTGGTCATTATCCTGCCTGCAATGGAAATATCCTTTAAATTTTCCTTTTCAGGATCGTACTGCTCCCTGATTTGACTGGTTGTAATATTTATATCGTAAGCGGCTGCAGGGTAGGGGTCAATCCCAATCTCCCTCATCGCCTTCAGCGAATCTCTTCTTATTATTTCCTGCTCGCTGAGCTCTGTGTAATCCATACAATTGAAGATTTTATTAAAGTGCAAAAGTAGGTTTTTTTATCTACTTTTTGAAATATAATAGTTATCTTTGTCAGGATATGGCACTGGATAAGCAATGGATAGTAAAGGAGCCGGGAAACCCGGCATTAGTTCGTAAACTCGCTGAGGACCTGGGAGTAGATGAAGCGTTGGCAAATTTGCTGGTTCAGAGGAATATAAAGACTTTCGCAGAGGCAAAGTCTTTTTTTCGCCCCAAACTTGAGGAGTTGCATGATCCGTTCCTGATGAAGGATATGGACAAGGCTGTAGAGAGACTGGACAAGGCTCTTACGGACAATGAAAAAATCCTTGTTTACGGAGATTATGATGTTGACGGAACAACAGCTGTTGCGCTGGTGTTTTCTTTCCTCAGAAATCATCACAAAAATCTTGGATATTACATACCTGACAGATATAATGAGGGATATGGCGTATCCTACAAAGGGATTGACTGGGCACATGAGAACGGTTACACGCTTATTATTGCTCTTGACTGTGGAATTAAAGCGGTAGAAAAGGTTGCCTATGCCCAGACTCTGGGAATTGATTTTATAATTTGTGACCACCACCTGCCAGACGACCGTCTTCCTGATGCAGTGGCTGTTTTGGATCCTAAAAGGTCAGACTGCTCATACCCTTTTGATGACCTTTCAGGTTGCGGAGTGGGATTCAAGTTTATGCAGGCCTTTGCTTCCCTTAGAAATCTTGATTTCAGTGAGCTCATTCCTCTGATGGATCTGTTGGTTGTAAGCATAGCATCAGATCTGGTGCTTATGACAGGTGAAAACAGAATTCTTGCCCACTTTGGACTTAAACAGTTAAATGAAAATCCAAGAAAAGGTCTTCTGTCAATTATCAAACTGTCAGGCCTTGAAAAGCATATTATTACAATTGATGATATAGTATTCAAAATAGGGCCGAGGATTAACGCGGCCGGGAGGATGGAGTCCGGAAAGACTGCCGTTGATCTTTTAATTAGCCGCAATGATGTTGAGGCAAAAAATATAGGGGATACAATAAATACTCATAATAACGACAGAAAAAGCATTGACAGGGAGATTACCCAGGCAGCAATAGAGATGGCTGCCACAGCAAAAGACTATGCTGAGAGAAACTCAACTGTCCTTTATAATCCATCCTGGCACAAAGGTGTTCTTGGCATTGTAGCCTCCAGACTTGTTGAAACATATTATCGTCCTACCATAGTGCTAACTGAGTCTAATGGGTATATTACCGGATCTGCCAGAAGTATTCCCGGCTTTGACCTCTATGAGGCAATAGAGAGCTGCTCAGATCTTCTTGTTAACTTTGGAGGGCACATGTATGCAGCAGGTTTAACTCTAGAAGAGAAAAATTTTGCTCAATTCTGCACAAGATTTGAAGATTTTGTAAAGAATAAGATTACTAAGGAGCTGCTTACTCCTATCGTTAATATTGATACATATCTTGAATTCAGGCAGATTACCCCTAAATTCTTTAGAATATTAAAGCAGTTTCAGCCATTTGGTCCGGGTAATATGTCGCCCGTCTTTATTACAGAGAATGTCTATGACAATGGCAATGGAAGAAGAGTAGGTTCTGAAGCCGGACACCTTAAACTGGAACTGATACAGGAGGATGAGCCCCACAGGCATATCTCGGCAATTGCATTTAACAGGGCAGAACATTTTGAGCATTTAAGATCAGGTAATGCTGTAGATATTTGCTATTCAATAGCAGAGAACTATTACAGAGGCATAGCCAATATTCAGCTAAGGGTAAAAGATATAAAGCTCAGAGAGGAGATTATATAGAATCCATTATTATAGTAAGTATCTCTCTAAGACTCTTCTCATCCACGTCAACCGTCAATTTTGCAGCGGTTTCGTAACCTGGCTTCCTGTCTTTATAAAGTCTGGCAATCTCCAGTTTCAAGTCAGAATCGTTTTTATCCATAACCAAGGGTCTGCTTTTGCGTGCCTTGGTAAGACGTTTTGCAATGGTATCAACTGATGCCTTTAGATATATACAGAATGTTCTAGATGTTACTAAATCTCTGTTTTTTTGAGACAGAAGTGCTCCCCCTCCTAATGAAACCACTAAAACTTTCTCGGAGCAATTTTCAATTAAATCAGCGAGATAGGCTTCTTCTAACTCTCTGAAATAGCTCTCCCCGTTTTGCTGAAATATTTGTTCAATACTATTATCCTCTCCAAGCTCTATAAGTGTGTCAAGATCGGCACATCTGCAATAGAGAAGAGATGCTAACTTTGAGGCAATTGTGCTCTTGCCTACTCCCATAAAACCTGTGAGAGTAATTATCATAACTAGAAAAGAGTTGGAGAGTCATCGGGAACCGGGGCTTGTTGTTCGTCTGCTCCTGTTATAGGTTCGTCAATTTCATCAATCTCTTTTTGCAAGGGCTCTATAAATTTTACAGACTCCACCTCAAAGTTTGTAACCCGTTTTCCTTTAGCACGAATGCTTTTACCCGCAATGAATGTCTCCACATCAATAATCTCTTTTGCTCTTTTTGCATGTTTTCCTCCGAAGGTAATTTCAATCTGAGGGTATTTATCAGAGGATATATCTAAAAGATAACTTCCGGGAGCTTCTGAGATAAAAGGCAGAACAATGTTGTCGTTAGGTTCAAATGGGAATCGTTTAACATAATAACAAGAGAGTTCACCATCATAGTATATTGCAGTGTAGAGTTTTTGAGTGTCAAGCTTCTCTACAATTTTCAGATCTCCCTGATAGCGGTTGCTTAGGTCAAAATTCGTTGTGTAGTACTCGCCATTTTTACAAATAGCCAATATATGATCCCCTTGCAGATACTCGCCAAGGTAAATTCCTCTTGAGTCAGTGTTAAGTCTGTTAATATCTGTGTCAAACCAGATTGCCTGCCCGCCAAATTGTGAAACTCCTTTTGACTTCAGCTGAATTTTATGGACAGGATTTCTGCTGAAGACATTTCCTTTTGACCCTCTGTTCTTTATCGCCAGAGTAGAAAAGTCATATTCAAAAATCAATTTTTTGAGCTTAGGTCTAGGTTTCAGGAAGACCTTCAGAATCTCGGCCTCTCCGTTAGGATTTGCAGTAAACCATAGTATCTGCGAACCATCTCTTCCCTGAGTAAGATCATACTCCTTGTCCCTTGTTATGCTTGTAACGGCAAAACGTTTGACAAAATATTCGCCACTCTTCCCGTGTCTGTAAACTGCGTTATAAACAGTTCTTTCGTCGTTTTTCTTGAAGACCCCTACATGTATGATTCCCTTTCCTACAAATGCTTTGTCCTGAATTTTGGTTACCAGATATTTTCCATTAGAGAGGAATATTATAATATCATCAATATCTGAACATTCGCAAACAAAATCAGCATTCTCATCCCTTCTCAGATCCATTCCTACAAACCCCTCGTCTCTGTTGGCATACAGTTTTGCATTTGCTGCCACAACTTTTGTGGCCTCAATTGTCTCAAAACTGGTTATTATGGTTTTTCTTGGAAACCTCTCTCCGTATTTTTTCTTAAGCTGCTGGAAATATTTTATTGTATAAGAATTTAGATTCTCCAGATTGTTCCTGACCTCAGCCATCTCATCTTCCATTTTTTTAATGGAGTCTTCAAGTGCCTTTAGATCAAACATTGATATCTTTCTTACCGGCTTTTCGACCAGTTTAAGAACATCCTCTCTTGTTACGGGCTTACGCAGCCTCTCTTGATACGCTAAAAGTTCTCTCTCAATATTATCAAGCTGATCTCTCCATGTCTCAGTTTTTTGCTCCAGCTCTTTGTAAATTTTCTCTTCAAAGAATATCTTTTCAAGAGAGGTGTAGTGCCATGAGTCTTCTAGTTCAGAAAGCCGTATCTCCAGCTCCAGCCTCAATAGACTTTTGGTGTATTCTGCGTTGTGGCGGAGAATTTCGTCCACACCAATGAAACATGGATGGCTATCCTTGATTACGCAGGAGTTTGGTGAAATTGAGACCTCACAATCAGTAAATGCGTATAGTGCATCAATAGTCTTGTCCGGGGATACTTCGTTATGAAGATGGACTACTATCTCAGCACCGGAAGATGTGTTGTCATCAACTTTTCTGATTTTTATCTTACCCTTGTCATTCGCCTTAAGGATAGACTCAATAAGTTTTCCTGTGGTTTGACCGAATGGTATCTCTGTAATGGCAAGGGTCCTCTTATCAACCTTTGTTATTTTGGCTCTTACTTTAACCGCCCCGCCTCTCAGACCCTGATTGTATTTACTGCAATCTGCAAGACCGCCTGTAGGGAAATCAGGCAAGATTATGAACTCCTTATTATTTAGATAGGCAATACAACCATCTATAAGCTCGTTAATATTATGAGGGAGAATTTTTGATGCTAGTCCTACGGCAATACCCTCTACACCTTGCGCTAAAAGCAGTGGAAATTTAACGGGGAGGTTGACTGGCTCCTGATTTCTCCCGTCATAAGAGGGCATCCACTCTGTTGTCTTGGGGTTAAAGACTACCTCATTTGCAAATTTGCTGAGTCTGGCCTCTATATACCTTGGGGCAGCTGCACTGTCTCCTGTCAGAGTATTACCCCAGTTGCCCTGGCAGTCAACCAACAGATCCTTTTGACCTAACTGAACAAGGGCATCCCCTATAGATGCATCCCCGTGTGGATGGAATTGCATTGTATGGCCAATAATATTGGCCACTTTATTGTATCGCCCGTCATCCATCCTCTTCATGGAGTGCAGGATTCTTCTCTGCACGGGTTTCAGACCATCATTGATATGAGGTACTGCCCTCTCAAGTATAACATAAGACGCATAGTCAAGGAACCAATCTTTGTACATTCCTGTAAGTTTGTACTTCTTGTCTCCCTCATTAATCAGTTTGTCGTACTTGCTGTTCTCAGATGATTCGGAAATGTCGTCAGACTCCTCCTGAAGTTCGGGTTCGTAGTCAAGGTCGGGGGTGCTCATTCTGGAATTTGGATTTTTTAGTCTTGTATGTATCCAAACTGTTTGAGTTTTCTTTTATCTTCTCTCCAGTCCGGATTTACCTTTACAAATATCTGCAAAAAAACCTTTTTTTCAAAAAAGGATTCCATATCCTTTCTTGCAAGAGTGCCCACCTTTTTGATAGCAGAGCCTGCTTTGCCTATTATTATTCCTTTCTGCGAGTCGCGCATTACATTTATGACTGCTTCAATGGAATAGAGCTCAGGACCCTCTTTGAATGAGTCAATTGTTACTTCGGTTGAGTATGGGATCTCTTTGTCGTAAGTGAGTAAAATCTTTTCTCTTATTATTTCAGAAGCAAAAAAGCGAAGATTTCTGTCAGTGAACACATCTTTATCGTACCACGCCGGGCTTTCGGGAATTAGTTCAATAATTCTAGACAGAAGGGGAGATACATTGAACTTCTCCTGGGCAGATACTGGAAAAATCTCTGCTCTGGGAACCAGTTCTCTCCATCTCTCATACAGGGCCTCCAGATCTGATTGACTGGATAAATCTATCTTGTTGATGATTAATAGTACAGGAGATGCAACTCTGTTTAATTTTTCAATATACTCCTCATTTTTTGTACTCTTCTCAACTACATCTGTTACATACAGAATAACATCTGCATCACCAATTGCTGTCTCTACAAAATTCATCATACTCTCCTGAAGTTTGTAGCTGGGTCTGAGTATACCCGGAGTGTCGGAAAAGACAAGCTGATAGTCATCCCCGTTCACAATACCCATAATTCTATGCCTTGTAGTCTGGGCCTTAGCTGTTACTATAGAGAGTTTCTCGCCGACAAGTGCATTCATAAGGGTAGATTTGCCAACATTTGGATTACCAATAATGTTGACAAATCCAGACTTGTGAATTTTGTTTGCACTACTATTCATATGAGCCCATTTTGAGCATAGCTACTTCAGTCTCGTTCAAGAAGCGCCACTGACCTCTTCTAAGGTTCTTCTTTGTAAGACCAGCGAAGTAAACTCTGTCAAGGCGTTTTACTTTGTATCCAAGGTGTTCAAATATTCTTCTTACCACCCTGTTCCTTCCTGAATGAATCTCAAGTCCTACCTGACTATTGTCTTCATCAACATATGACAATGAGTCTGCATGGATCTCTCCATCCTCAAGTATAATTCCCTTAAGAATCTCGTCAAAATGCGGCTTTGACAGATTTTTGTCAAGAACAACGTGATATATTTTTTTCCTGTTATTTGACGGATGGGTAAGTTTATCAGCCAGCTCTCCGTCATTTGTAAGTAAAAGGACACCAGTTGTCTGTTTGTCAAGCCTGCCTACAGGATAAACCCTTTGGGGACATTTTCCAGATATAAGCTCCATAACGGTTTTCTCAGCGTTTGGATCAGATAGGGTTGTTACAAAATCTTTAGGTTTATTCATTACAATATAGACCTTCTCCTCTCCTTTAAGTCTCTCTCCGTTAAATCTGATATCGTCTGATGGATTTACCCTTACTCCCAGTTGAGTAATAATCTCGCCATTCACAGTCACAAGTCCTGCCTCAATGTATTCATCTGCCTCTCTGCGTGAACAGATACCTGAATTTGCAATAAATTTATTAAGCCTTACCAGTCCGTCCTCCCTCTTCTTAGATGTAGGCTTCTTCTTAATTACTCTTTTAGGTGACTCAAAGGAACCTCTTCTGTATGAAGGTTTGTCGTCTGAAGAACCTCTTCTGTATGAAGGTTTGTCGTCTGAGGAACCTCTTCTGTATGAAGGTTTGTCGTCTGAGGAACCTCTTCTGTATGAAGGTTTGTCGTCTGAAGAGCCTCTTCTGTATGAAGGTTTGTCGTCTGAAGAGCCTCTTCTGTATGAAGGTTTGTCGTCTGAAGAACCTCTTCTGTATGAAGGTTTGTCGTCTGAAGAACCTCTTCTGAATGAAGGTCTTGAGTCTAATGATGACCTCCTGAATGATGGCTTCTCATCTGATGATGACCTCCTGAATGATGGCTTTTCGTCTGATGATGACCTGCCTGGCGATTCTCTTCTTGATGAGGACTTTGAGGATGTGCCTCTTCCGTATGCTGATTTCTCTCCTGATGAGCTGCGCCCTCTCTTTGTTGGCTCTGTTGACCTCCCGGCCTCAGAACTCTTTTTTAGTTCAATTTTTCTCATTGATGTATTATTCGGGTGCAAATGTATGTTTTTAAGATAGATTTTCCTACTTTTACATCCTTATTAAGCAATTTCCCGGAATTATGAACGGCCTGAAAGCTCAACTAGCGCGAGTGTTTGGTATTAATCCGCTTATGCGTGAAAATCTTATTGTTTCACTAAGATCAATTAAGAGTACCCGTTTACGCTCCTCTCTTACGATATTGATTATTGCAATAGGCATAACATCTCTTGTGGGAATTCTCACTGCAACAGACTCTTTAAAGGCTCTGATGACTGAGAATTTTGGCAAAATGGGTGCAAACTCCTTCTCAGTAAGATCCGCTTTTACTGAAACAGAAACTGCAGGCAGAAGACCAAGAGTAATGAACAGGAGAAATATATCGTATGCTCAGGCTAAGAGCTTTGCCGACAATTTTACAATTCCTTCTACAATATCTATTTCAGCAACTGCTATTGGGAATGCAACAATCAAATATGGTTCAAACAAGACAAACCCTAATATAAGAGTTACAGCAACTGACGAAAACAATTTATCTTTCTCAGGTGCAACAATAGCAAAAGGGAGAAATTTTAGCAGGCAGGATCTTGAGTCAGCTACATTTACCTGTCTGATAGGCTCTGGTGTAGAGAGATCTCTTTTCAAAGGGGAGGAGGCTATCGGTAAAATCATAAGTGTAGGAGCTGCCAGATATGAGGTTATTGGGACTATAGCCAGCCAGGGTAGTACTTTTGGGGGCGGACCTGATAACCAGGTTTGGATTCCAATATCCAATGCGCGAGGTGTATTTCTTACCGACAACTCATTTTATGTAATAAATGTTGTACCCAGGGAGGGGGTAAATCAGGAGAGGGCCATTGAAGCTGCTGAACAGCTTTTCAGATCAATAAGGAGACTTAGTCCGGTGGACGCTTCAGACTTCAGGGTTACTAAATCCGACGCATTCCTGGAGGATATAATGAAAATAATGGGATATGTTACCGCTGCAGCCTTCATTATAGGAATAATTACACTATTGGGAGCAGCTGTCGGTCTTATGAATATTATGCTAGTCTCTGTTAAGGAGAGAACGCGTGAGATAGGGACTAGAAAAGCATTGGGGGCAAACTCTAAAACAATCAAACAGCAGTTTCTTTTTGAATCTATTGTTATAGGGCAAATCGGGGGAGTTATGGGTATTCTTTTGGGAATAATTATTGGAAATCTTACCGCCCTTTTAATGAAGAGTCCTTTTGTAATGCCTTGGCTTTGGATGTTTATGGGTGTAATGGTATGTCTGATAGTCAGTATTCTTTCCGGCTATATACCTGCTGTAAGGGCATCAAAGCTGGATCCTATTGAGGCCCTGAGGTACGAATAACACTATCTAATTATTTCTACCTTAATCTGAATATATAAGTGATAGTACCCTCCTGGACAACAGGGGCGGAGGAGCTGAGGTTGAACTTAGCTTTAAGTGCAGCTCTTCTTGATGCCTCCCACAGTGTTCTGTTCTGGACTGTTGTACCGGGAGCTCCAGGAGTAGCATCTATGACTGTTCCGTATTGGTCAACCATTATTTTTACAACGACCCTTCCGGCAGCGTTTACGGAGTAGTCGGGCTCAGGCAGGTTTCCCATAATGCTTCTTCCTGCAAGTCTTGCAGAGGGCTCACCCTCTGTTGACCCTACCTGTGTGTTGCCCTCAGCATGGCCTGCAGAGAGACTTTCACTTATCTGTTTGGAGAGCTGAGGGTCTGTGCTATTCTGATTTTGTGCACTGGGAAAAAGTGCCCTTCTGTCTATGGGTTTGGGTTTAGGGGGCTCATAATGTTCAACATCTCCGCTTTCACCGGAGGTTGCCTCGGCACCTGTATTCGTTCTTGTCCCCTGAATTGCAGATTCAGATCTTTGTACTAATCTCACCTCCTCTTGTGGCCTTGGATTTTCTACCCGAGGCTCATGTCCGCTCCTCACCTGAACAGGCTTTGGTGGCTCCATCTCCAGATCAACTTCAATTCCCATCTCAGCAGGAGGGGGGTAGATGACCTTAAAACCGGAGGAGAATAGCATTGTTATTGCCAACAGATGCACACCAACAGTCAGGCCTGCGCCAATTACTTTGGCTCTGGCCTCCTGAGGTGTATCTCTTTTGGGGACTTTTGACATTGATTAAAAAAATATTATTCGGCTGCAGTCGCTAAAATAATTCTGTATTGATTGCGTTTGGCTATATTCATCACATTCACAACCTGCTCCATAGGTACGCTTTTATCTACATGCAGAGAAATTGTAGGCTCCTCCCTATCCATCAACTCTTTTTGAATCAGAGATTCAATGTCGTTAAACTGAACCGGAGTGTTTTTACCGTTGATATGGTAAGAAAATGTATTTGAAGGCATATAGTGCTTTATGGATATACTGACCATAGGTTTAGCAGCGACCTGATTAGTGCTCTTGGGCAGTAAGAGTTTAAGTGCATTTGGATTAACCAAAGTTGATGTTACAAGGAAAAAGACAAGCAACAGAAAGACTATGTCAGTCATTGACGACATGCTGAATGTTGAATTTACCTTTGAACGACGTTTTATTGCCATTACATTCTCTATTTGCCTGCAGGTTCGTGCAGAAGATCCATAAATTCAATGGTATTGCTCTCCATTTTGTAAACTATGTTGTCAATTCTGGCGACAAGATAGTTATATCCAAAGTATGCAATAATACCAACTATCAGACCCGCTACGGTAGTTACCATAGCTGTATAGATACCTCCTGAAAGAAGAGTTATGTCAACATTGCTTCCGGCCTGAGACATATTGTAGAATGCCTGAATCATTCCAATAACAGTTCCTAGGAAACCAATCATTGGTGCTCCTCCGGCAATTGTTGCAAGCATCGGGAGTCCCTTCTCCAGTCTTGCAATCTCTACATTTCCCATGTTTTCAACAGCGGTCTGAATATCATTAAGAGGCCTTCCGATCCTTTCAATACCCTTTTCAATCAACCTGGCTATAGGTGTCTCCTGAGTTTGGCAAAGATTTATTGCAGCCTTTATCTTACCCTCATGAATATAATCATGGATGTTTCTCATGAAATTTTCGTCAATCTGCGATGCTTTGCGAATTGCCCACCATCTCTCTCCAAAAATATAGATGGTTAAAATTGAGAGGAGAAGGAGCGGAAGCATAATCCATCCTCCCTTCATAGCCATGCTTATTAATGAAAATGAGAGCTCTTCCTTTACTGGAAGAACAGCCTGAACTGCAACTTCAGAGGCATCCTGCGCCATTGCTGCCAAAATTGGAAAGGTCATAGTAATTTTTCTTTTTTAATCAATTGTACGCAAAAATACAACAATTGGGCCATTTAATAAACAGCCCGATTGCAAAATTCAGAAACTATTTCTGTATTTAGCAAACCGACCTTTCTCTCTGGGATGAACATTGTCTCTCCTCTCCCATGGCCAACCCCCAAATTCTGTCCTCCTGTAATCCTCAAATGCTTTATATATCTCTTCGTTTGTATTCATAACAAAAGGGCCATACTGAACAACGGGTTCATCAATTCTTTTGCCCTGCAAAACCGCGATAAGATTCACTTCAGAATCTCCTTTTATGAATACATCGGCATTTGGTGATAAATCTATTGCCTGACCTGATAAAAACCTCTCTTCGTTAACAAAAATTTCTCCTCCTCTGTAGAAGTATATGGTTCTTGATGTATCAGGCGAGGCGGGGGGCAATAATATCTGAGCGTCTGATTCAAGCTTTATTGTAAGTATAGTGACCTCGTTCTCTGGAGAACTGGCCCAGGAGTCCGGGGCCGGATCCGGGGCTCTTACACCCTCAAATGTTCCGGCTATGATATCCACCTCTGCTCTTCCTGATATCCCGTTTTTAATGACAACTTTTGGAATCTCCTCAGCCCATAGCATCTTAAAATGAGGTTCAACAAACTTTTTTGATTTTGGCAGATTTAACCAAACTTGAAAAAGCTCAAGCGGGTTATCACTCTCCTCATTCAATAGGGGAAACATCTCTGAGTGCTGAAGTCCGGCACCTGCCGTCATCCACTGCACATCTCCCTCTCCATATCTACCGGCCTCGCCATGCGAATCTGAGTGGTCAACAAATCCGGTTTTAACAATAGTTATCGTCTCAAACCCTCTGTGAGGATGTACAGGGAATCCTGGAACCCTGTCTCCGTGGTACATACGCCATCCGTCTCTACCTTCAAAATCGTTCCCAATATTTCTCCCATCAAGAGAGGTCACTGGCTCCATATATTTGTTACCTGGAGGATAGTAGTCTAAATGGTGTGCGCAAAAGATAAATGGATTCTTGACAGGCCAGCGTGTTCCAAGGGGATTGACTCCAATAATTGCTTTACTTTTCATTTCAGTCAGGTTTGTTTACCAAATCTAACATTTTTTTGACGGATTCAGAAACATTAATATCGGCAGATATACGGCTCTCTTGATCCTCACCGATAATACCTTTTACTCTAAGCCTCTCTGCAAGAAGTTTGAAGTACGGGTTCATCTCCGCTTTAAGTGAGTAATCAGGATTGAAGTTTCTTAGGGCCCTTTTAGGGGCGGGAATAATTGATGCTAAGAATATAGATTCATTGATTGAGAGTTGCCAGGGCTCTTTTGAAAACCAGAAACGGGAGGCCTCTGTTATCCCGTAGATACCCGGTCCCCATTCAATTATATTAAGATAGACCTCAAACATCCTCTCTTTGGAGACCAGCCTATTATTTTCTATAAGCCAGACAATAATCATCTCCTCAAATTTGCGGGCCAGAGTCTTGTGTTTGTTAAGGTAAACATTTTTGACCAGCTGCATTGAAATTGAGCTCCCTCCTCTTGCAAACTTCCCTCTCTTAATATTTTCCACCATTGCATCCCTGATAGCTCCGGGCACAAATCCTTTGTGGAAGTAGAAACCTCCATCTTCAGACTGAAGAATAGCTGTTTTAAGATGCTCAGGAATCCTCTCCAAAGGAGTAAAGCCGGGATTTCCTGGTCCTACGACAATTTCTCTGACTGCCTCTCCGTTTTCATATATTGTGTGAATGAACTCTTCGCTCATTATCCGTAAGTCAGCCTCTCCTTGTTTTATGATCCTAAAATCTTTGCTATTAAGCGATGACTCAAGTTTTAAACTATCGGGCTGATTCATGTCTAACTGCAGGTTGAAATTGAAATCAAGGCTCCCTTCAGCTTTAATCTCTTCTATTCCGGCAAACAGCCCTCTTGGCAGGGATTTGAAAAAGAGACCGGCATCTAATCCTATTTTCTCAAGATGAGCTGAGAATATCCACTTTTCACCTTTTTGAGCCTTTAGCCATGGAGAGAGTTGCAACGAATTTATCTGAATTACTGATGAAGAGTCAAGTTCAGCATAATTATTCCCAATGTGTATATTATAATCCACTTTTCCCCTGTGCAGAACAATCTCGTAAGGTGATAATGATTTATGAAATACAGCAAGTGAGGAGGCAGATGCACTTCCTGAAAAATTAACCTCTGCGCCCTCTCTTTTGCCACCCGTAATTTCAAGAGATAGTGTGTCAAATATTAGGCTTGCGCCCCATCTATAGCCAATGAATGGGAGAGAGAAAACGGAGTCGCTTTCCGGATGAAAAGTTGCTGTGATTTTTCGCTCTTTGTCGTTTAGCGAACCCTCAGCTCTCAATCTCTCAATAGTACCGTTCTCGTCAGTTGTAATAACTGAGGAGTATTTGTCTTTTATTACGCCGGACTCCTCTAGTGTTACTTTAAGGTTATAGTCACCATTTGAATAAGAGATATAAACATTTCTAAGAGTAGCATTGGACGGTATAAGGTCAAGAAAAAGTGAGTAAAGTGAGGATGCCGGTTTTGAAAAATCTGTTAAGGGTTTAATATCTTTTCTTTCTGAATTGACATCTGAACTTACTTTATTATATAAGAATTCAAAGTTAGATATTGGGCCGTTTTTAATAAAGGTAAGTCCTGCCTCCTCAAGCTCCAGATAACTTAAGTCCGGCCTGAGAAATAAAGCGCGCCAAAAATTGAGCCTGGCTTTAATTTTCTTAGCCCTGAAAAGGGTCTCTTCGCCTTTTGGAGTAATTGTAAAATTGTTGATTTCCACTCCTGCTATACCAAATATACTTAGTCTGTCATATTTTATTTCAAGAAGGAATTGTTCTTCAATTTTGTCAATATATCTGTCGGCAACAATACGTATTACAAACCCCCTGAGAGAGAGAGCCAGTACTGAGAAAGAAAGAATACCCAGAATTATCAGACCTCTTTTATTTAGTATCATACAAGGAGAAGTAAGTATCCGGCCAATGCTCCGCCAAGAACAACAAATGCGCTGTTCAGTCTCTTAAAGTAAAGCAATGATGCCATTGACACCAATGCTATCATTGTGCTTTTCCAGTCGGTCAGAGCATCCATCCCCATTTTTATGCAAACTGTAACTATAACGGCTACTGAAGCAGCATTAACTGCATCAAGGAATGCTGAGAAGAGTTTTGACTTTTTCAACCTTGGCAATAGCGGGTTAAGTAGTGCCACAAAGAGAAATGATGGGAGGAAGATTCCCAAAGTAGCTAACAGAGAACCGGATAAACCTCCCATCTGCCAGCCGATAAAGGTCGCTGTTGAGAGAACCGGCCCAGGGGTGAACTGACCTGCTGCAACGGAGTCAATAAGCACCTCCCTTGAAAGTAATCCGGTAGCAACTAGTTCGGCATCAAGAAAAGCGAATAGAACATATCCGCTGCCATAGAGTAGTGCTCCGGTTTTGAAAAAAATTAAAAGTATCTGAAGACCAGGAACAACTGAGAGTGTTCTCTCTTTTGCTTTGTTGCCGATATGAAATAACATACCTACTGCTCCGGCAGAGAATAGTGCATATATTTCGTTAACTCCAAATAGTGTAGCAATAAGCACAGCTATCCCAAGAAATATTAGTGTTGAGTTTTTAAAAGCCCTCTTTCCTAATGGAATTGCGGCATTTGCAATTATTGCAATAACAGCAGGTTTTATACCGTATATGAATTTTTCTGCATTAGGAAGTGTGCCGTATTGCTGATATAACCAGGCAATAAGTCCGGTTATCAGAATAGCCGGAGCAATAAAGGATGCACCGGCAACAAGAAGCCCTTTCCAACCACGCTGTTCGTATCCGCAGTGCATCGTCATTTCGGTAGAGTTGGGCCCGGGTATCAGATTTGTTGCCCCTACCAAATCAAGAAAATGTTCATGAGTCATCCATCGTCTTTTCCTCACTACCTCATCCTCCATCATAGCTATATGGGCTGCCGGTCCTCCAAACGATATTGATCCCAATTTAAGAAAAAGCAGGAATATCTCTTTAAGTGTCGTCATAGCGGATTTCTTTAGTTAGGCTTGCTGCTCATCTCAAACACAAGAAGGCCTCCTTGCATTATATCATAGTGAGTTATATTAGGAAAGTCAAGCTCAGTTCCGTTTAATATAACCCTTTTAACATAAACATTGTTCACAGATTGATTTTTAGTCTCAATCCTGAATTTGTTTCCATTCTCCAGATTTAATGTAGCAGACACAATCAGTGGACTGCCAAGGTAATAAACGGTACTGCCCGGAGCTACAGGATAAAATCCCATTGCGCTGAATATGTACCATGCACTCATCTGTCCACAGTCATCATTGCCGCTCAGCCCGTCTGTGTGTGGCTTATATTTTGTCTCTAAAATATTTCTTATATGTTTCTGCCCTTTCCAAAGCTCGTCTGTGTGGTTGTACAGATATGCAACATGGTGTGACGGCTCATTTCCGTGAACATATGAGCCAATAATACCCTCTCGCGTTATGTCTTCTGTATTTTCAAAATGTTTGTCCGGTAGGTGCATGGAAAATAGAGTGTCAAGATAGTCTGAAAATTTTCTTTTACCTCCCATAAGTTTGATCAGGCCATTTGGATCGTGAGGGACATACAGCGAGTAATTCCATGCGTTTCCTTCAATAAATCCCTGTCCGTGAGTGTCCAGAGGATCAAACTCCTTTTTGAAACTTCCATTGGAAAGCTTTGGCCTCATAAATCCTGTCTCTTTATCAAACAGATTCTTATAGTTTCTTGAACGGATTATAAATTCATGGAATATCCGGACATTTCCAATTTTCTCAGCCATCATTGCAATAGCCCAGTCGTCGTATGCATACTCAAGAGTCTTGGAAACTGAATTCCCACTTACATCCTCAGGCAGATAGCCCCTTTTTATATACTCATCTATGCCGTCATAGTATTTGTTGTTAGCTGTTGATACAGCAGCTTCCAGTGCCTTCTCATAATCAAACCCCTTTATATTCTTAACCATTGCATCCGCAAGAAGAGAGACAGAGTGATAACCAATCATACACCAATTCTCATTTGCATGATGTGACCAAACAGGAAGCATTTTATGGACGCTTTGGTCATAGTGGGCTAACATTGAGTTTATTATGTCAGAATTCCTCTTCTGCTGAATAATGTTATACAGGGGGTGCAGTGCTCTGTATGTATCCCAGAGAGAGAGTGTTGTGTAATTTATGAATTTTTCTGCCTTATGAATATTTTGATCAATTCCACGGTATTCTCCGTTAACATCCATATACTCCGTTGTCCCAATGAAGGCGTGGTACATTGAGGTGTAAAAATTTGTCAGGTCATCCTCTCTAAGGCTCTCTACCTCAATTTTACCAAGCTCTCTGTCCCATTCTTCAAAAGCTCTCCTTCTATATAGATTGAAATCCTTATGGGGTGCCTCCTGCTGAAGGTTTAACAGGGCGTTCCGTGTACTCACAGGTGAAAGTGCAACTCTTATAAGTATCTCTTCATCCTCTTCCGTCTCAAAATCAAAATAGGCTCTCAGCTGAGGAGCGGCCATCTCCGGGAAGTTGCTCTCCTGATTAAATCTCCTCCAAAAGCCTTTATAGATAGTGTTGTCGCTAAAAGATTTGTGCCCGTAATTTTTAAATGGTTTTGAAAATTTAATGGCAAAAAACTGAGTTCGGGTGCGTCCCCACCCGTTAGTCTGTCTGTAACCTGTTATTGTAGTTCTATCTTCCACTCTCAGAAAGGTCCAAATGTTCTTTCCCGGATAGTTGTATATCCCGTGGACAAGGTCAAGTATTATATGTGCACTGTCAGATTCTGGAAAGGTGTATTTGTGAATCCCCACCCTTGAAGTTGCAGTCAGTTCTGCCTTAATTCTGTAATCATCAAGGAATACGCTATAGTATCCAGCTTCTGCAATTTCATTATCGTGTCTGAAAAGTGACCTGAAACCCTCTTTGTGTTTGTCTGCAGTTCCCGGATTTAGCCTTAATACACCTGTTGTTGGCATAATCAGGATGTCACCAAGATCAGAATGGCCTGTGCCACTAAAGTGAGTATGACTGAATCCAACAATTGTACTGTCCGGATATTGATAACCTGCACAGTATTTGTAAACTTCTTTATTGTATAATCCGTTAACTGAATAGCTGATTGTATCTGTATCCGGACTGAGTTGAACCATTCCGAATGGCACAGTTGCTCCCGGATAGGTGTGCCCCATTTTTTCCGTTCCAATAAGTGGATTGACATATTTTGCAGGAGACTTTGCAGTCCAGGTTTGTGTGGATGCTATTAATGCCAATATTATCAGAAGATTCATAATTATAAATTATAAGTAATCTCTCTTATCTCTTGTGCCCATTCAAAGTGGCTCTTTGATTTATTAAAGCTCTCCCATGATATTGGTTTCCCTATCGTTACCCTTATAGTTTGGCCTTTTTTAAGAAATATTTCATGGGGGAGGAGCATTAGTTCAATATTTGCTTTAATCCCTAAAAACCTTCTTATGTTGTTAATTCTATAAAAAAGCTTAGAATTTGTGCCGTGAAAATGGAGAGGAACAATGTCCCTTTTATGTGCAATGGCTTTGGTAATAAAACTCTTTTGCCATGGTAGGTCCTGCACCTTCCCATCTCTTTTTCTGGAGACGATTCCGGCCGGAAAATGTGTAATAGCCACATCCATACCATATGTTGCCTCAATGGCTTTCAGGTACTCTTTTGATGATCCGTCAAATACATTTACTGCAACAACAAACTCATTTAGTTGAGGGATAAATCTGAAGGAATCGTTGGCAATGGCTTTCAGAGTTCCATATTTTTCGGATACTATGCTGGTAAGAACCAAACCATCTGCAAATCCAAACGGATGGTTGGCAGCGAAAAAACATCTTCTGTTGTCAGGCAAATTCTCCAGCCCTTCAGCCTCAATTTTAATCTGGAACTCATCAAGCAGAGCCCTGAGAAAATCTGCCCCTTTAAGATCTGAGTATTTATTGAGAATAATATTTATCTCCTCTTCATGAACAATTCTGGAGATGATTTTAATTATCCACGCCGGGAGATACCTGAGAAATCCCCTGTTTCTCTCCCTCAATGCCTTCTCAATATCTATATATTTTGTCATCCTCTGTTATTTGTTAAAATTCTACCCCTGTAATCTCCTCAGATACTTTCCAAAGCTTATCGGCAACTGATTTGTCGTATAATTTATCTATCTCCTTTGATACGGCAGGGTAACCTCTCCAGTTATCCCATCCGTCCGGGCCTGCAAGCTCCCCGCCATTCAGACTAGGTTCAGTTGCTGCAAAGAGAGTCGGCAATGCCCCCATAGAGGCGGGTTGTCCTACAATTTTGAAGCCCCAGGTTATTATCCCCGGAGATGGTTTACCGGATCCTCTGGAGGTGAGATTTGTAGCTGATACACCTGGGTGGCAAACTATACTTTTTGTTAGCAAACCACGCTCCTTTAAAAGCATGTCCAGTCTCTTGCCGAACAGGAGATTTGAATATTTGCTCTGACTGTAGAATTTAAAAGCAGAGTATCCCTTTCCGGCATCAAGGTTTTCAAAATCAATTCGTGTCCTTCTTGCAGCTATGCTGCTTACCGTTATAACTCTGGAGCCGGGAATTCCTGACATAAGAGGAAGCAGTAGTCCTGTCAATGCAAAATGGGCAAGATGATTTGTCCCAAACTGAAGCTCATATCCCTGCTTAGTGAGCTTGAGTGGTGGTACCATTACCCCGGCATTGTTTATTAGAATATCCAGTCTCTTATACTTGAGTGCGAATGATTCAGCAAAATGCTTTACGCTTTCAAGATCAGAGAGTTCAATCTCCATGACCTCTACCTTCGCTCCATTATACTGGCTTTTGATTGATTCTGCCGCTCTTATTCCCTTCTCAATATTTCTGACAGCTATCACAACCTCAGCACCTTTTTGCGCCAAAGATTTTGCGGCTTCAAGCCCAATTCCGCTTGATCCTCCTGTAATGACTACAATTCTACCATCTTGTGGCCCTATATTGTCTGTGGTCCAGTTATTTTTCATTTTAGTTCTGATAATGTTTTGACAATCTCCTCCCATCCGGCCTCATAACTCTCTCTGCAGAGAGCCGGACCTCCATCCGATAAATTCTCAATTCCTTTGTGCGAAAGCCTTACAAATGTTCTTACTTCTCCCGGTTCATCTGCAATCTCTTCTAATTCCCATGATAATATTGTCTCGCCTTTTGAGTGGTTTGGGTGTGTCCAGGTGTGTTTTAGTAATTTTTCCGGTATAACTTCAAGAACTTTACATCTGTGCAGAAACTGATTCTCTCCGCCAGGCTCATAAAAACTAAATGTTTCGCCCACTTTAACTGTAAAGTCAGGAATGTCAAAATACCAAATTTTCATCCTCTCCCTATCGGTTAAATTCTTCCAGACCTCAGAAGCAGACATCTCAACTACTCTTTCAATCACTACGGGCTGAAGCTCCATCCCCTGCAGTGCGAAATCCACTGCCTTATATGCATGTATTTTAGTTGTATCAAAGATCGGGATATCAACATCTTTCTCTCCAATTAGGAGGGGAATTTCTGTACAGCCTAAAATAACTCCCTCTGCACCACTCTCTTTTAATTTATCAATTATACTAATAACCTTTTTTCTTGACTCTCCTTTAATCTCTCCTTTTATTAGTTCTTTAAATATTATGTTGTGAACTGTTTCTCTATCAATCTCCTCTGGGACAATGGTCTCAATTCCAAAATTATCTTTCAGCTCTTTTTTATAGAACTCCATCTCCATTGTAAACTTGGTCCCTAGTAATCCTACTTTTTGAAATCCCCAAAGCGATATAGCATCTCCGGTGGCGTGGGCAATATGAATAAAGGGGACTGAGATATTTTCTATTATAGCATCTTTGCACAGGTGCATAGTGTTAGTACATAGAACAATAGCCTCAGCTCCGGCTTTTTCGCATCTTAAGGCTGAATCGGCCATGATTGAGTTTAGCTTATTCCAGTCACCACTATGTTGAAGGCTTACAATCTGATCAAAATCTACAGTGTACATTACACTTTTGCAAGAGTGATTTCCTCCTGCCAACTCTTTTACCCTTCTGTTGATTAATTGGTAGTAAACAACAGAAGACTCCCAGCTCATTCCGCCAATAAGTCCTATTGTCTTCATATGGATGGATTTACTCTTCCTCTTTTAGATTGTTCAGATACTCATTGACAACAGTCAGAGCCCTCTCTTTGTCTGCTTCGGATACGCTAACCTTAACGGCTCCTACACCACCGGGTTCTGTTCCAAAGGGAAGGAGTGTGCCAATAATATCGTTTTTAAGATACGACTCTATCCCTTCATTCTCCAATAGATTTTTCACCATTCCGGCCTGCCAGGAGTTGCCTGCAAATACCTCGGCACTATTAGTTTTATCATTCATTCGGCTGAGCTTTATTTTGTCAAATGTAAACATTCTTTCCTTACCAACATAATGTGTAACTTTGAGGCTATGGAAAGAAAAGGCATGCCGACATCACTTGGCACTGAAAGGGTATGGAAACTGCTTATGCAGTATGCTGTCCCATCGGTTATTGCTATGACCGCTTCATCCCTTTATAATATTACCGACAGTATATTTATAGGGCAGGGGGTTGGAGCACTGGCTATATCCGGACTGGCAATCTCATTCCCACTGATGAATCTGTCGGCTGCAATTGGCACACTTGTAGGGGCAGGGGCAGCTAACCTGATCTCATTAAGACTTGGACAGAAAGATTACAATAGTGCCAATAAGATTTTGGGCAATGTAGTAACTCTTACAACAATTCTTGGATTGGCATACACAGTGGTGGTGCTCTCTTTTTTAAAACCGATTTTAAGTTTTTTTGGAGCGAGCAATGAGACACTTCCGTATGCTTTGGAGTATATGACAATAATTACAATAGGCAATGTTGTGACACATATGTATTTTGGTCTCAATGCACTTGTCAGATCTTCCGGGCATCCTGCAAAGTCTATGTATGCCACCATCTTTACGGTTATAATTAATGTTATACTTACACCTTTTTTTATTTATGTATTGGGGATGGGAATAAGGGGTGCTGCCATTGCTACTGTATTGTCTCAGATTATATTGCTTGTATGGCAGTTCAGGTTTTTTACAGATAAAAATAATTTTATCCGTATTACCAAAGAGAACCTGAGAGTTGACAAGAAGATAGTAAAAGATACAATGGCGATAGGTCTTGCTCCATTTCTCATGAATGCCGTATCAAGCGTCATTGTGATTTTAATTAATCATACACTTGTTAGATATGGCGGAGATCTGGCTGTAGGAGCTTATGGAATAATGAACAGAGTTGCCATGCTATTTGGGATGGTGGTGATGGGGCTTACCATGGGGATGCAGCCAATTGCAGGATATAATTATGGCGCAGGACTTTATAAAAGAGTAAATATTGTTCTGAAACAAACTATCTTACTCGGAACAGCCGTAATGACTGCCGGATTCCTGCTTGGAGAATTTTTTCCTGCGACTGCGTCTTCTCTCTTTAGCAATGATAAAGAGCTTCTGGATATAACAGTACCGGGAATGAGAATAGGTTTTGCGGCCTTTCCGATTATTGGTATGCAGATGGTCTCTTCAAACTTCTTTCAGAGCATTGGTAAACCAGGGAAGGCAATCTATATGTCGCTCTCCAGACAGGTAATATTCCTTATACCTGCTATTTTAATACTTCCGCAGTATTTTGGCATATATGGTGTGTGGATTAGCTTCCCAGTGGCAGATACTTTAGCTGCCGTAAATTCTGCTATTCTTTTAACTTTACATTTTAAAAAAGGGTAATTATGAAAGATCTATTTTGCATTACAATTGGAAGGCAGCTAGGTAGCGGAGGCAGAAAGATTGGAGAAATGGTTGCTCAGAAACTGGGTATATCGTTTTATGATAAAGAGTTGCTTAGTATAGCCTCAAAAGAGAGCGGACTTGAAAAGGATTTCTTTGAGAGGGCTGATGAGAAGCAGGCATGGTCTCTTTTTGGAATAACAGAGTACTACTCAATGAATCCGCTAAGCGGAGAATCGCTTTTTGTTATTCAGAGCGATGTCATTAAAAGGCTGGCAGAGGAGAAGTCCTGTCTTTTTGTTGGCAGATGTGCAGACTATGTCCTGAAGGACAAGACAAGAAGACTGGATGTTTTCATAACAGCTGATGAAGTTGACCGAATATCAAGAGTATCTGAAAAAATGGATATTTCCAGGGAGAAGGCCAAATCTGTTATTGAGAAGACTGACAGGCAACGTAAGTCATACTACAACTACTTTACTAATAAACACTGGGGAAGATCTGACTCATATCACATCTGTGTAAACTCATCATTAATGGGTGCAGAGGCAACTGCCAATCTGATATGCGATATTGCCAGGATGAGATTTGGTCTTGACTAACTGTTTTTGTCTTCACTTTTAGCAGGAACACCACATCTGCTACAGAACCTATCCGTATCTCTAAGTTTATTTCCACAATTTTCACAAATTCCTCCCCTCTCAGAGGTTCGTGACATCTCATATGTAAGAATACCTGTAGGGACAGCAATTATAGCATATCCCATAAGCATAATCAGCGATGATATTATTTTTCCGACAACCGTAACCGGCACGACATCCCCATATCCAACGGTAGTAATAGTGATAATAGCCCAGTAAATACTTTGAGGAATACTTGTGAATCCGTTAGTACCACCTTCAACCACATACATTATACTCCCTAGTATTACTACAAAAGCAATCATAGTAGACAGAAATATGCCAATTTTATAGAAGCTTGATCTTAGTGCCCTCATTAAAAAAAGTGCTTCAGAATAGAATCGCATAAGGCGAAGTATTCTGAAGACTCTGAGTAATCTGAGAACTCTTACAACCAGTAAGTACTGATATCCGTAAAAGACAAGACTAAGGTATGTTGGCAGAATGGCAAGGATATCAACAACTCCCCAAAAGCTGAAAATATACCTGTAAGGTCTCTTTGAAACATAAACTCTAATAGCATACTCAACAGTAAAAAGAATTGTGAAAAACCACTCAAAAATATCAAAAGCAACATCTAATACCGGATGAATGTCAGGCAGACTATCCAGCACAGCTATCAGGATACTGGACAATATGCACCACATAAGCAAAATGTCAAAATTACGACCTCTCTTAGTGTCGCTGTAAAAAATGATTCTGTACAATCTCTCTTTATCGATCTTCATAATCAATCACTATTTGAGGGGATAGTTGAGGCATTGCCTTCTCTGACGGCTCTGTAGTGCGGAGACATAATCTCAATACCCGCTTTTTTAAATGTCTCTTGTATGTTTTTATGAAGTTCTGAGTATATAACAGCCTGTTTTGAAGCCTCCTTTGTGTAAGCGTTTATCTGATATGCAACATAAAAATCATCTAATCCGGTTTGCAACACAAATGGTTTTGGATCCTTTGAGATAAACTCTGTTATATTTGCTGCTCTCTCAAGAGCTTTGTGAACATCTTTCCATGGCACATCATAGCCAATTGTTACAGTTGTATGAATAATTAACCCCTCCTCCTTTGCCAGCGTTGTGAAATTTGTTGTATTGCCGGTCAATATTGATGAGTTTGGAATTGTAATCTCTTCGTTTTTTTGTGTTTTTAGTCTGGTTACCAGCAATGTTTTCTCAATTACATCTCCTGTGATTTCTCCAATTTTAATTCTGTCTCCAATTTTAAACGGTCTCATATATGTAATTACAAGTCCTGCTACAATGTTCCCGATTGCAGAGGATGAGCCAAGTGAAACAAGAACTCCGACAAATACGGACACTCCCTTAAATATCTCTGAATCAGAACCTGGTAGATGGGGGAATATTAGAACAAGTGTGAAGGCAATTAGCAAGAACCTAACAATATTGTATGTGGGCATTGCCCAGTCTGAATGAAATCCCCCTATGGTCAGCTTGCCACCCTCAATCTCAGAAAAGATGTATTTGACGAATTTATTAACATATTTCATTACTGTCGCAATCACAATTATCGTAAACAGATGGGGCATATAGTCCCATATTGCGTACAGCATTCCTCTGAAAGGTGACCAGATAAGCCTGAAAAGCGTATCAGCCCACTCTCTTGAGAACGGAAATATGCTGAATATTATAGGAAGGGTTATATAAAATAGAATAGCGTAAACTATCCATTTTGATAATTTAATAAGTCTGATTATAACGGCCAACTCCTGATCAGCAGAAAGGAATGTATAGTCTTTATAAGAGAGGTCCTTTAACCACTTGTTTTTGTTTGATTCAGTAATTTTCAAAAACCAAATATATCCTCTTGCAATAAGCCAGAGGATAAGCCAGGCTGCAGATATAACCCCTATTACCAGTGAGACTCTTCCAATTAGTGTCAAAAAACCTCTGTCTTCTCTAGCCCTAATAAGGTCATTGGAAATTATTTGAAGATATTCAACAGATAAATCCTTGGGCTCTTTGGCTTCAAGCCCTGCATCACTCTCTGATACACTGAGAATGATGAGGTCTTTATATACAATATCATAAGTACTCTCTTGATGGAGGACTTTTAAAGAGTCTATTATAAGGAAGTCATCATTGTAGAGTCTTTTGATTCTTGATGATATGTTTAAAGCCCTTTCAGCTGGAGATGATGTTCCCAGTTTTGCTTTGATAAAAAAGAGAGTATCCCTACTTAAGCCGATTACTGGGGCCCCTTCATTAGTTGTTGAAGATGCCTCCTGACCCTCCGCCAGATATGGCGTAAAAATAAGTAAAGCCAGTATTATTTTTATTGTTATCAACTTTAACATACTCATGGATTTTGTTTAAAGTTAATAAAAAACCTCTTGCCTTCTGACAAGAGGTTCTGAACAATTGTTTTTATAATTTAATTATTCTCATTATCCAGAATTTCCTGGATGTCATCTATGCACATTCCGCATACTGTCCCGGCAGAGGTCTCTTCTCCAATCTCCTCAACTGTTTTCAACCCCTTCTCTTTTATAGCTTTAACAATCTCACTTCTGTAAATTTCATTGCATGTGCAAATAATTTGATCTTCCATTAAAAATGTTTTTTGATAACTAAGTAGGTGAAACAAATTATTTGCAATAAAGTTTATCAACTTATTTAATATGGTTCCTCTCTTTCCTTAAACAATCAGAAGAGGTAAACATATGGTGATAATAATCGCCGCAGTTATCTTCTTCTTGTAAGTATAAAAATAATGAGACCAGCCTGGATGACAATTGAAGTCCAGGCAGAATATATTATATCAAGGTGGAGAGGCTCTGTTGCCTCTCTTTTAACAATTATTCCGTAAAAGGCCCAAATAATTACAAGGGCGTAGAAAATATCTGATCTTTTTAACAAAAATAGAATTGAGAGAATCGTGCCTGCAACTATCATTATAATCGCCCATATATTTTCCGGAATTCCTAATCCCCCCCAGTTCCAGTGAACCAGAAGGGCGGTTATATTTGCAATTGTTGCAACAGATATCCATCCCAGATAAATGCTGAAAGGAAGCTTTACAGAGAATCTGGCCCAGAGAGTGTCAATATTCTCTTTGTCCATTCTCTTTACAAGATATATCAGAGTTAGTAGCAGAAGGATCATAATAACGACAGACAGAAAGACAAGCCTGTAGTGCCAGGAAATTATCCAGAGGGCATTAAACAGACATGTAAGTGCAAAAGCCCAGGTGGCCAAAGGAGATAGCAGGTAGGCCGAAGCCTTTTTGTTTATTGCTGCAACAGTCTGATTTATAATAAAAACGAATAAAAGTAGATATATAAGCCCCCATATAGAGAATGTAACTCCCGCAGGAACAAATAAATTCGGATATAAATCTGACAGCTCTCCGGTTGTAAGGCCGTTTATAGGTAGTGCATTTGCCAGGGCATTAGCTGTAATCATTGCCACAAATAGCAGCAAGTTGATTATTATTGAGAACTTTTTCATAGTTGAATTTATAAAGGTATGTTATAACTTATTCCAGCTGAAATGTAAACCATTTTATTATTAAGACCGCTTCCAGCTGATATGTCAAGCTGAATATTCTCTTTTACAAGATATGTCAATCCACTATTTGCATTTATTTGTAAAACTTTTGTATTTGTAACTGATCCGTATATCTCTGCATATGCTCCCAATCGTTCACTTAATACCACTCCTAAAGCTGCTGAATAAATAAACTCACCCCCTGATTTACTGAACCAGTCATATCCAATATTGTACCCAATGTTAAGGCTGTTGGTTAGCTCATGAGAGACAGCAAGTTTATTAATAGTTCCCCACTCACCTGAAGAGATTCCTTTTGACCCGGATGGCATAAGAATGTGTGAAATAAATGCAACCTCAGTAAGGGATCCCTCTTTTTTAAACAGCTGTATTTTAGCTCCTATCTCTGCATCTCCAATCCCATATTTACTTTTCCAGCCATCTCCATATCTATTGAAAATGCCATCAGCAGAAATACTCCCTCTTAATTCAATATAATTGCTGACACCCATCCTGAAAAGAGTTTGAGGTACTCCCAGATGCCTCTCACTCTCCGTACCACCTCCCAGCCACTCCATAATAAGCCCGGATTCAATCTGCAGCCTTCCAAAATTAACTATTCTGGCAGATTCAGTCTGGTCAGGCCTGTCTGTAATAATTTCAATACCTGAACCATTCTGACCAAGCGCAATGTTTATTGAAATAAATGAAAAAAATGTCAGGAGTAATTTTATTCTCATACAGAAAGTTAATTTTTGTGTACAGTAAGCTGAGGGAACGGAATCTCTATACCCTCTTTGTCAAAGGCCTCTTTTATCCGTTTGCGAAGCTCACCCATAACAGCCCATTGCATAATTGGTTTAGTATCGCCGAGTATCTTAAGATCAACAGAGGAGTCTGACAGGCTATCCACCCTAAGAAATTGAGGAGCAGATATTATGTGCTCTTTCCAGGCGGGATCTTCAGCAAGATCTTTACCCACCCGGTTTACAACCTCTATTGCATGGTCAAGCCTTGTGTTATAAGCAACACCTATATTTAAGTTTACACGAGAGAAATATTTTGACATATTTGAGACTACAGTTATCTCCCCATTGGGAATATGGTGTACAGTCCCGTCAAGATCCCTTAGGGTAGTCATTCTGAGAGTAATATCCTCAACAGTGCCACCAACTCCTTTTATACTGACTACATCGCCAACCCTGAATTGATTTTCAATTATTATAAACAGACCGGTAATAATATCGCGTATAAGGTATTGTCCCCCAAATCCGACGGCAATACCTGCAATCCCCGCACCTGCAAGAATAGGGGTGATTTTAATTCCTATCTCAGAAAGAATCATCAGGGTAGCTATAGTGATTAAGAGTATTTTCACAATTCCATTGAAGATCCTCATTAATGTCTCCTCCCTCTTCTTCTCGGCATCCTGTGAAACCTGACTGTTAGATGTTACAGCTATTCTTACGCTTCTACGGATTATTCTTTTGAATACTTTATTGAGTATAAATGTTCCTGATATAACTATGAGAATATTAATCCCGTGGGTAAGCAACCAGGGTAAAAGATTGTCAAGCCAAACAGATAATTGTTCATTCATCATTTTACAATTGTTTTATTCTTAGGATATTTAATAATGTATTGCAAATCAATTTGTTTGCTTGCAGAGGGCTCCAGACTGATTTCCCATTTTACCTCACCGGTCTCTCTGGCCAGTACCCCGCCTGATAAATTCTGAACAGATACCTCTATCTCGTCAATGGTTGAAACAGGAATCTGATCTGCAACTATAATATTAATATGCTGATTTTTATTGTTTCTTATAACTGTTCTCCAACCGTTTAACTCCTCTTTCTTACTACCGATAAATTTGTGTTCTGTATAATCTGTAATTTGTTCCCGGCTTACTGCAACGCCCCTGTCTCTTCCAAGAGAGAAATTCAGGGTATCTGAGGTATTCTCTGCATCAATAAAAGTTGTTCCGGTAAATCTTCCCTCAAAGTAAATATTTGCCTCCCCATTGAGAAGGTTATATTTTTCACGCTCTGCCACACTTGCCATTAAATATACATCCTTCTCAATCTTTGGAATTGCAAAGTATTTGTATTCGGCAGGCATCTCGTATGTAGTCAGATCCACAATATGGCTCTCCCCGTCTGAATTTATAGTATATCTGTTAGCTGTTGTGAACTCTACAGAGGTTTGCCTCTCAGATATAATAGCTGGAGCCTCTGCACTCTCCGGTACCTCCATAGTGCTGTAGGCTAAGTTCATATCCCTCTGAATTGATTTGGCCCCTCTTATTGCTACAATCTGAGGATATCTAAGATACTGAGGTTCAAGTTTGGGCAATATTCCTGAAACTGAAGGGCTCCCGGATGACAGCCTTAATACAACATTGCTCCAGTTCTCTCCGGTTCTCTGAACAACCTCACCTTTATAGGAGAGTATCAAAGGCCTGTCTAAACTTTCGGCCCTAATGTCATAGAGGGGTTTCCAACTTGCCCCTGATGTTGCATATGTAAGTCTGAGATTGTAGATTCCCGTATTCGCCGAACTTACCTTTACCAAGATCTCCCCGCTGGGAAGAGTGTTATCTCTCCTCATGTGTTCAATCTCCCTGGTTAAAGAGTCTCTGCTTTCTGTCAATTCTTTGATTATTTTGCTCTTTGCAATCTCTTTTATTTTAAGCGCGGAGAATCTGTTGCTGTAATAATCAGACATCTGTTGAACAGCTGCAACAGTCAGGGCAGTACTATGGCCGGCAATACTTCTGTTTGCTCTTAAGAAATCCATATCTTCAAGTATAACAGAGAGGTTTGAACTCTCGTCTGTAATTCTTCCGTTTAATTCACTTAACCTTTTCTCCAGTTTCTCAAGCTCCAAGCTTTTATCGCTCTTCACCAGAAAGTTACTCCTCTGAGTTACTGATAAAATAGTGAGGTTTTTATCTGAAGAGAACTGTACGCTGTTTCTTATTATACTTCTGGAAAGACCCTGAAAACTTAAGGTAGTCACACCCTTTGTAATCTCAACAGATGTCTCTCTGATTATCTCTGCTCCATCTACAAAAAGTGTTACACCAGAAATTTTTGAATTTACAATTTTTATATCTTTTGCAGATTCTTGTGCAAAACCATACTCTGAATAAAATGCGAATACGCAGATAATAAGCGTAGTATAAATCCTTTTCATATATTAAAAATGATTTGTAATTGTTAACGATTTTCTATACCAATATAAAAATAAAAATCCAGTTGTAAAATATTTTTAAAATCCAACGTTAGGGCACGCATTTTGCATAAAGTGCGCATAAAATTTGCTTTGAATTTGTAAGCAAAATGTATCAAATTAATACACATTTATTACAAAAATGGTGCTATGAAGAAAAAAACTATCGTTACCGGGGTCATTGGAGCTGATGTTCATGCTGTAGGCAACAAAATTCTTGCCTATGCACTTGAACAAGCCGGTTATAATATTGTCAACCTCGGCGTAATGGTTTCACAAGAGGAGTATATTGAGGCGGCTCTTGAGACAAACGCAGATGCTATTTTGGTCTCGTCTCTCTACGGCCACGGAGAAATTGACTGTAATGGACTCAGAGAGAAGTGTGACGAGGCTGGTCTGAAGAATATTCCGCTTTTAGCCGGCGGAAACCTGGTAGTAGGAAAGCAGGAGTTCAGTGAGGTGGAAAAGAGGTTCCTTGATATGGGGTTTACAAAGGTTTACCCTCCGGGAACTCAGCCTGAAACCACAATTGAAGATTTGAAAATTATGCTCCAATAGGGATGATTTATCTAACGGCAGATATCGGGAGCACCTATACAAAACTGGCCGCAACGGATAGTGAGAGTGGCAGTATATTGGGAACGGCGTGCGCCTTCACTACCATCGGGACAGATGTGAGAGAGGGTTTTCACGCCGCTCTCCGTAAACTGGAGTCTGCCATCGGTGAGCTGAGCTATGATAGACTAATATGCTGCAGCAGTGCAGCCGGCGGTTTAAAGATGGTAGCTTTGGGGCTGGTCCCGGAGCTGACTGCGAAGGCGGCAAGGCTCGCAGCCTCAAGCGCCGGAGCAAAGGTTGTCAAGACCTACTCTTTTGAGATATCAATGGCGGAACAGATGGAGATTGAGAAGATATCTCCGGATCTGATTCTGTTATGCGGAGGGACTGATGGTGGAAACAGAGAGGTCATAACATCTAACGCAAAGAGACTATGCCTGATTAAAGGCGACTTTGCAATAATTGCTGCGGGAAACAAAAGCGCATCTCACGAGCTTCAGGATATCTTCACAAGTTCAGGCAAACAGTTTGTTATCACAGAAAATGTAATGCCTGAGTTCAACAAACTCAATATTGAGCCGGCAAGAAAATGTATTGAAGAGCTATTCATAAACAGAATAGTTGAGGCCAAAGGGCTATCTCTTCTTCAGAAAATGAGCGGTTATGAGATTATACCCACTCCGCTGGCTGTAATGAGGGCTTGTGAACTTCTAAGTAAAGGGGCAGCAGGAGAGAGCGGAATGGGTGACCTTATGGCCGTTGATCTTGGAGGTGCCACAACGGATATATACTCTATGAGCGAAGGGAGACCATCCCTTGAAAATATGCTGCCAAAGGGATTGCCTGAGCCTTATGCCAAACGGAGCGTTGAGGGAGATTTGGGCATGAGATACAGCCTGCCATCACTGAAAGAGGCAACAGATATCAGAATTATATCTGCACTATCTGATGTTCCGGCTGATCAGGTTGAAGAGTGGCTGGACCAATGTATAGCCAATCCAGATACAGTAGCAGTTGAGGACTCCCCGCAACAGAGAGTGGAGGAGGCCTTGGCAAGAGTCGCAATAGAGATTGCTACAGAGCGCCATTCAGGTGTGGTAGAGAGTGTTTATACACCATTAGGACAAATGTTTGCACTAACAGGTAAGGACCTGTCAGAGGTTCCTGCAGTTATAGGAATTGGCGGAGCCTTGATCAACAGCAAAGATCCGGTAAAAATTCTTGCCGGGTCAAAATATGACAGCCAGAGATTTATGTATGCCAAACCCAGAAGTCCAAAATACTATCTTGATTCAAAGTATATTTTCGCTTCAATGGGTTTGCTAAGCAGCGTTGATCCAATGCTTGCTTTGAAAATTTTGAAAAGAGAGTTAAAAGAAATATAAAATTAAAAAATCACAATGGAAATCAGAAACAAAAGAATTCCGGAAGATCAGTTCTTTGCAGAACGCAAGGAGGTTCTGAAGCAGTGGCCTACAGGAGATGGCGTTGACTTTAACGAGGCTGTAAGCTACCAAAAGGCAATTGCTCAGGAGAGGCGTTTCGGCAATAAAATGCAGCAGGCGGACAAGAGCGGGGAGACCCTGATTCAGCCGAGGGCAGGTGTTGCGCTTTATGATGAACATATTAAACTTCTTCAGTATCTTGAGAAAGAGGGGGAGGCAGACCTGCTCCCAACAACTGTGGACAGCTATACAAGGCTTAACAGATATACAGAGGCTCAGACAGGAATTGAGAAGAGTCGTGAGAGCGGAAGATCAATGCTGAACGGATTTCCAATAGTAAACTATGGAGTTGAGATATGCCGCAAGGTAACCTCATCGCTGGATTCTCCTGTTCAGGTTCGTCACGGAACACCAGATGCAAGACTTTTAACAGAGATTTCTATTGCGGGAGGCTTTACTTCGTATGAGGGGGGCGGAATCTCATACAATATTCCGTATTCAAAGAACCACTCTCTTGAGAAGACCATTGCCCACTGGCAATATGCAGACAGATTAATTGGAATGTACGAAGAGGCGGGCGTCTCAATCAACAGAGAACCGTTCGGTCCGCTTACAGGCACACTTGTTGCTCCGTGTATATCAAACTCTGTTGCAGTACTTGAGTCTCTTCTTGCAGCAGAGCAGGGAGTAAAGGATATAACTGTTGGTTATGGTCAGTGCGGAAACCTGATTCAGGATGTGGCTGCAATAAGATCTCTCAAGATGATGACAAGAGAGTATCTGGACAAATTCGGATACAGGGACGTAAAGGTAACAACAGTATTCCACCAATGGATGGGAGGCTTTCCTCAGGATGAATCAAAATCCTTTGGAGTAATATCATGGGGTGCAGCTGCCGCTGTATTGGCTAAGGCAACCAAAGTTATTGTTAAAACTCCGCACGAAGCAATGGGTGTTCCCACTAAAGAGGCAAACGCATCAGGGCTTAGAGCAACAAAACAGCTTACATCTATGCTTAAAGACCAAAGTTTCACTGAGATTCCCGCTGTTGTTGCCGAGAGCAACATTATTATGCAGGAGATGAGGTGTATTCTGGGAAAAGTAGAGGAGCTTGGAAGGGGTGACTTTGCATTGGGAACAGTTGCAGCTTTTGAAGCCGGAGTTCTTGATGTTCCGTTTGCACCCAGCAGATACAACGCAGGAAAGGTAATGCCTGCAAGAGATAACTCAGGAGCCGTAAGGTTGTTGGAAATTGGGAACCTTCCATTCACAAAGGATCTTAAGGATTTCCACAGAGAGAAACTTGAGCAGAGGGCTGCTTTTGAAAATCGTCCGGTAAGCTTTCAGATGGTTATTGACGATGTTTATGCAATAGGTAAAGGCTTCCTTGTAGGAAGGCCAAAATAGATATAAAGGGGATTAACATGAAAATAACAAAGGTAATTTGTTCAGCCGGTAAGACCGGATTCTTCTTTGACGACCAGAAGGCCATCAAGGCGGGTGCAAAAAACGACGGTGCATTTTATGAAGGGGCTCCGGCTACTGAAGGGTTCACTGCTGTAAGACAGGCCGGAGAATCTATTTCAGTAATGTTTATTCTTGAAAATGGAGCTGTAGCTCATGGTGATTGTGCAGCAGTTCAGTATTCAGGTGCAGGCGGAAGGGATCCGCTGTTTCTGGCAAAGGATTTTATTCCGCTTATTGAAAGTGAGATCGCTCCACTGTATGAGGGCAAAGAGATTACATCATTCAGAGAGATGGCAAACCTTGTTGACAAGAGTAAAAGTCTCTCAACAGGCAAACAATATCATACTGCTATTCGTTATGGAGTAACTCAGGCATGCCTTGATGCAGTTGCAAAGAGCAAGTCTAAATTAATGGCTCAGGTTATCGCAGATGAATATGGCACAGAAATCTCTGAAAGTATGATTCCTATATTTACTCAGTCAGGAGATGACAGGTACCTTAATGCAGACAAGATGATAATGAAGGCTGCTCAGGTTCTGCCTCATGCCCTTTTCAACCATGTTGAGGGTAAGGTTGGCCTTAAGGGTGAAAAGATAGCCGCATACATTGAGTGGTTAAGAGACAGAATAATAAAACTCAAGCCTTTTGATAGCTATCACCCAACTATCCACATAGACGTGTATGGTACTCTTAGTCAGGTGTTCAATAATGATTTTGAAAAGATCGCAGACTATGTTGGAGAGTTGTCTCAGCTAGCCGAACCTTTCCACTTAAGAGTAGAGGGTCCTGTTGATATGGGTGAAAGAGAGGCTCAGATAGAGGCACTTGCAGCAATCAGAAAGTATATGGAGAGAAAAGGGATAAAGGCCGAGATCGTAGCGGATGAGTGGTGCAATACACTTGAAGATATAATTGATTTTACCAAGGCAAAGGCAGGCCATATGGCACAGATTAAAACCCCTGACCTTGGTGGCATCAACAACTCTATTGAGGCTGTACTATACTGCAAAAGCCACGGAATGGGAGCATACCTGGGGGGAACCTGCAATGAAACAAACCGCTCTGCAGAAGTTTGCGCACATATAGCTATGGCTACCTCACCTGTTCAGTATCTGGCAAAGCCGGGGATGGGAGTTGATGAGGGATATATGATAGTTTTCAACGAGATGAGCAGAATATCTGCTCTAAAAAATATTCTTTAGCATGAAAGAGATGAGAATACTGTCGCCTACGGCGATACTTGGTTACGGATTCCCAATGGACTCCTTTAAAGAGGGGATGAAGCGCAAGCCGCATGTAATAGCGGTGGATGCCGGGTCAACCGATCCGGGTCCTTACTATTTGGGTGCGGGCAAGTCCTTTACAGATAAGAACTCTGTTAAGAGAGACCTTGCAATTATGATTCCAGCAGCCATTGAGGCCGGTATTCCTGTTATAATAGGGACAGCCGGAGGCAGCGGAGGGAGACCTCACGTAGACCTTACCCTTGAGATAGTGAGAGAGATTGCCAAAGAACAGACACTTACATTCAAGCTTGCAGTGATACAGTCTGAGTTTGATAAGGAGTTTGTTAAGGAGAATCTAAGGAAGGGTTATATCTCACCACTTTTCCCTGCAAAGGAGATAACTGAGGATGATGTTGAGGAGTCAGTGAGGATTGTCGCACAAATGGGCGAGGAGCCTTTCATAAAAGCTCTTGAAGGCGGTGCCGATGTAATTCTTGCCGGCCGTTCGTACGATCCTTCTGTATTTTCGGCTTTGGCTATAAAAGAGGGGTTTGACAAAGGGCTTGCAATACACCTTGGTAAAATCCTGGAGTGCGCAGCCATTGCAGCTCTTCCGGGAAGTGGAAGCGACTGTATGTTCGGTTACCTAAGAGAGGATGGATTTGTACTGGAGCCCCTGTCACCACAGAGAAGGTGCACGACCCTTTCGGTAGCAGCACATACCCTGTATGAAAAGACAAACCCATACATTCTTCCGGGTCCCGGAGGTGCCATAAACCTGCACGAATCAAGTTTCAATCAGATTACAGACAACATGGTTGAGGTTAAGGGAAGCAAGTTTGTCCCTACTGAAGAGTATTTTGTAAAACTTGAAGGTGTGAGGAGGGTAGGTTACAGAACAATATCATGTGCTGCAGCAAAGGACCCTGTAATGATATCTCAGATTGATAAAATTGTTGAGAGTGTAAAGGAGAGGGTCAGAAACAATTTTGAGCACTACGGAATAAAAGATTTCTTCCTTGACTTCAAGATTTATGGTAAAAATGGGGTTATGGCAATGTTCCCAAATCTTGAACAGCAGGTGGCGCATGAGCTAATGATCATAATAGAGGCAGTGGCTCCTACACAGGATCAGGCAGATACAATCTGCGGATTTGCAAGAAGTACAATGCTTCATTATGGTTATGAGGGAAGAATTTCTACTGCGGGCAATCTGGCATTCCCGTTCTCACCCTCTGACTGTAAAGTTGGAGAGGTGTTTGAATTCAATGTTTATCACCTAATGAAGGTTGATAATCCTGCTGATTTGTTCCCGATTGATTATATACAGTTCACAAAGGGCTGCTAAAAGGATTAGAATATTATGGAATATAATTTGATTGATATTGCATCCGTTATAAGGAGCAAAAATTCAGGTCCGTACGAACTAACTTTTGACATTATCTTCAAAGATATAGATATGTACAAAAGGGCAAAAGAGGCCAGGGCAATAAATGGCAAAATGTTTGCTGCTCTTTATGAAATAGATGAGAATGACATTATAAGTCTTGTCTATTTTGACCCGGCAAAAGCTGTTAAAATTACAATAGTTCGCCCGATACCTTCCGGGGCCTTGGGCGAGACCGATGTGTACGGAGCTCAGCAGCATGCACCGTTAATGAAAATGAAGCTAACGCTTTAAAAACTAAATGCCATATGCAAAATCTACTTCAGGAGTACTCAGTCTCTTCGCAATATTTTGCCCCAAGGGGGCGTGAGAGGCTAATGTTTCTGGGCGAGCAGATTGCGCAGAGGCATCTCCATTTTAATGACAGACTTATCGGGATTGTAGGAGATGCAGGCTCGGGGAAATCCTCTCTGATAAAGGGGATGTTTCCCGGGCTTGAACTCTCTAACGATGACGACATTCTGAACCCAAGAAAAATAATGCAGGTAAGGGAGGGGCTGGACGATTTTAAGGAAGCAGGATCTTATCATATTGATATGAGGTTTCAGACAGCCTTTACCCAGATGTATGAAATTGTGGACTTTGTAAAGAGTCTGCTGCATAAGAAGAGAAGAGTTATTATTGAGCACTTTGATTTGCTCTATCCTGCACTCGGTATTAATGCCGATATTATTGTCGGAATAGGTGAAGAGATTATTGTAACCAGACCAAGTGTATTTGGCCCTCTACCCGCCAGTATTTATGAAATTGTGCATAAATCCCTTACATACAGAAAAATGGCCCATACAGCAGAAGATGTGACAATGCAGGTTCTTGAAGATGAGTTCAATGTGTCTAAAGATTGTTATTTCAGTTCAGACATTAGAAAGGGGTTTGTACTTAAGTTTTTCAAAGAACCAGTGATTGATTTTGAAAAACTTTCCGGTAAGATAGAGGAGACTCTATCCAAGTCAATGCCTGTATCCTATTATGACGAAAACCATATTAAGATAGGAGAGAGGGTAGTGGTATGTGACGGGCCAAGGCTCCATGTCAGCAATACCTCAAAGGTATTAAACTTCTCACTGGTTAAGAGACTCGTCAAGGATCCAAAAACATCAACTTGGTGCCTTGTGGGATTAATTGATAATAATTCAGAGGATTTAGAAAACAGAAATACTGTCCACTTCCTGAAACGAAAAGATTGATAGAATATGAGAATAGTAAATTCATCAGATATTACAGAGCTTGTAGAAAAGTTATGCATTGAGGCAAATTGCGTAATTACAGAAGACATAAAGGGCTGTCTTGGAGATTGTATGAAGAGGGAGAGCTCCCCGCTTGGCAGAGAGATTCTGGGAACGCTTGTTGAAAATGCAGAGATTGCAGCTGAAGAGATGAGTCCAATTTGTCAGGATACAGGAATGACAGTTGTATTTGTAACTATGGGCCAGGACTTGAAAATTGATGGCGGTTTTATTGAGGATGCTATCAATGAGGGTGTTAGAAGGGGGTATGAGAGAGGTTATCTTCGCAAATCTGTAGTAAATGATCCTCTTGAAAGGATTAACACTAAGGATAATACCCCTGCTGTTGTTCATTATGAAATTGTTCCGGGTGACGTGTTACATATAACTGTAGCTCCAAAGGGATTTGGAAGCGAAAATATGAGCCAGCTGAAAATGCTAAAGCCAAGCCAGGGAATTCAGGGGGTGAAGGACTTTATTTTAAAAACAGTTAAGGAGGCAGGACCCAATCCATGTCCTCCGATTATAGTGGGGGTAGGAATTGGAGGCACTATGGAGAAGAGTGCCATATTAAGTAAAAAGGCACTGTTGCGTCAGGTTGGAACACCAAGTGACAAGCCTCATCTTGCAGCTCTGGAGGCAGAGTTATTAGAGGCGGTAAACTCTATGGGGATAGGACCAGCGGGACTTGGAGGAGAGACTACAGCATTAGGTGTCCACATAATCTCATATCCAACTCATATAGCAGGACTACCAGTATCTGTAAATATTGGTTGTCATGCAACAAGGCACGCAGAGGGCAGTCTGTAGCGTTATCAATTATTCCAAAGAATTTTCAAAATGAACGAAAAGAGAATTGAATTATCCACACCACTGGATAGCGAAATAGTGAAAAGCCTGAAGACAGGAGATATGGTCTATATCTCGGGGACAATATATACCGCCAGGGATGCTGCACATAAAAAATTGTGCGAGCTTATTGATGCAGGCGAGCCAATGCCATTTGATTTCAGAGGAGCTGTTGTATTTTATGCCGGTCCGTGTCCAGCTAAACCAGGAAGGCCGATAGGATCTGTAGGTCCTACAACCAGTGGGAGAATGGACCTTTACTCCCCAAAATTAATTGAAAACGGCTTAAGGTTTATGATAGGCAAAGGGCTAAGAGGAGAGGAGGTGACAAAAGCCATTATTGAATACAACGGAGTTTACTTTGCAGCAATCGGGGGCGCCGCCGCTTTAATGGCCAGACGTGTCATAAGCTCTGAAATAGTTGCTTTTGAGGAGTTAGGTACAGAGGCAGTTAGAAGACTTGTGGTTAAGGATATGCCTGTAATTGTCGCGATAGATTCAAAAGGAAACGACATCTATAAATAATCAATACCGGTTAGAAAAAGCGGATGTGCGGGGACAGAGTTACCGGCAGCAGACCTGTTTTTACTGTTAAGCACATCAATTATCCACTCCGGATTCTCACGTCCCCTTCCAATTTCCAGCATTGTCCCTACAACTGCTCTGACCATATTTCTTAGAAATCTGTTAGCTGAGATTGTAAATTGTAGAGAGTCGGAGCATTCAAAACCAAGTGGACTACCGGACTCCCATTTTGCGTATGTTACTGTGCAAATATTTGTCTTGACATCAGTATGTAATTTTGCCATTGATGTAAAGTCATGTGTGCCCTCAATAAGAGAACACGCTCTGTTCATCTTCTCAATGTCCAGTTTGTGTGGATAGAAGAGTGAATAGTCATTTAAGAATACGCTTTTTTGTGAGTGAACATAGTATCTGTAGGTTCTTGAGACTGCATCAAATCTTGCATGAGCATCATCAGAAACCTGCCAAATATGATGAACAACTATGTCAGAGGGTAAAATGGCATTAATTTTGAAAATTGTCTTTTCTGTGTCCTTCGGCAGTGTCAAGCTGTCAGATTGAAGGTCAAAATGGGCTACATAGTTAATAGCATGGACACCAGTATCAGTCCTGCCGGCCCCTGTGACATCAATCTGCTGTTTAAACCAGATTGACAATGCTCTTTCAAGCTGAGTCTGGACAGACGGATGCCCCGGTTGAGACTGCCAGCCATTGTAGTTTCTTCCGTTATATGACAACTTGATGAAGAGGCGCATTGAATAATTAATTAAATTTGTTGGATACTCAATAAAGATACAAAAATACAAAAAATAGAGAGACCGGTATGGAAAGTGTCAACATCAAGGAGCTCAACGATAAGATTCAAAGAGAGAGCGCATTTGTAGATATGGTCACACTTGAGATGAACAAGGTGATTGTAGGTCAGAAACAACTAGTTGAAAATTTGCTGATAGGCCTTTTGGCAAACGGACACATTCTTCTGGAAGGAGTGCCCGGGCTTGCAAAAACATTGGCTATTAATACTCTTGCCTCAATTGTTGATGCAAAATTCAGCAGAATACAGTTTACTCCGGACCTCCTCCCGGCAGACCTGATAGGTACTCTTATTTACAGCCAGAAGCAAGAGGAGTTCAAGATAAGAAAGGGTCCCATTTTCGCAAATTTTGTACTCGCTGATGAAATCAACAGATCACCGGCAAAGGTGCAGAGTGCCCTTTTGGAGGCAATGCAGGAGAGACAGGTGACAATAGGTGAGAATAGCTTTAAGCTGCCGGAGCCATTTCTGGTGATGGCAACTCAAAATCCCATAGAGCAAGAGGGAACATACCCTTTGCCAGAGGCCCAGGTTGACAGATTTATGCTTAAGGTTGTGGTAAATTACCCAAAGAAGGAGGAGGAGAAGCTGATTATAAGGATGAATAACAGCGGAACCTTTCCCAAAGCCAACGCAGTAATAAAACCTGAGGACATAATAAAAGCCAGGGAGGTTGTGAGAGAGGTGTATATGGACGAGAAGATAGAGAGGTATATTGTGGATATAGTATTCGCTACCAGAACACCTGAAGAGTACGGACTGCCCAAACTAAAGGGGCTCATATCCTACGGAGGCTCTCCAAGGGCAAGCATTAACTTGGCTATGGCTGCAAAGGCGTATGCATTTATCAAAAGAAGAGGGTATGTGATTCCGGAAGATGTAAGAGCGGTTTGCTATGAAGTCCTTCGTCACAGGATTGGTCTTACCTATGAGGCTGAGGCGGAGAATATAACATCAGAAAATATCATTACTGAAATAATGAATGCAGTAGAGGTTCCGTAGTATGGAGAACGATCTGTTAAAGAGGGTAAGAAAGATTGAGATAAGAACGAAAGGGCTCTCAAGGCAGATATTTGCCGGTGAGTATCACTCTGCTTTCAAGGGGAGAGGAATGGCATTCAGTGAAGTCAGAGAGTACCAGCCCGGGGATGATGTCAGAAGCATGGACTGGAATGTTACTGCCCGTTTGAATGCACCTTATGTCAAAGTATTTGAGGAGGAGAGAGAACTGACAGTTATGCTTCTTGTTGATGTAAGCGGATCAAGAATGTTCGGTACAAAAAGCAAATCTAAGAGGGATCTTATTACCGAGATATCCGCTGTATTGTCGTTTTCTGCCTCTGCAAACAATGACAAAGTTGGAGCGCTCTTTTTCAGCTCAAAAGTTGAGAAGTTCATCCCTCCTAAAAAGGGTAGGAGCCATCTTTTGCGCATCATAAGAGAGCTGCTTGAGTTTGAACCGCAGGAGAACGGAACAGATGTCGGCGAAGCCCTCAGATACCTTACAAATGCAATTAAGAGAAGGTGCACAGCCTTTTTAATATCGGACCTGATAGATTTTGACAAGGAGTTCACGCCTAACTGGAGTGAAGCATTAAAGATAGGTGTAAACAGACATGAGATATCTGTTATATCTGTATTTGACCCCAGAGAGAGGGAGATCCCGGATGTTGGCTTGGTAAAACTAAAAGATGCCGAGAGCGGAGAGGAGTTATGGGTGGATACATCCAGCAAATCCGTCAGAGAGCATTTTAACAATTGGAACAACAAGGCCGCCTCTGTTATTAAAAACACTCTGCTGAGGTATGGTGTGGACAGAGTTGAAATCTCAACTGAGGGGGACTTTGTAAAGGGACTTGTAACACTGTTTAAAAACAGATGAAAGGGATGAATCAAAGAGATACACTATTAATTGGAGATCAGGCTACCTTCTCTTTTATCACAAAGGTGCCTGCCGGTTCAAACTTCTTTCTGCAGAATCTTCAGAGAGATTTAGGCAATAATATTGAATTGGTCTCCCAGCCAAAAACAGATACCCTTAAGACAGACTCTTCAGGCACAGAGCTGCAGACCACTTTCACCTTCACATCATTTGACAGCGGATCGCACGTCATACCTTTAATAAACGGATATCTTCAGAATCCCGACGGGTCAATTGACACAGTAACCTTTGATGCCGGAAAGCTTGAGGTTACAACAATACAGATTGACACAACGACATACAGGCCATTTGATATTAAGGAGCAGATGACCTACCCTTATACCGTTAAAGAGTTTCTCCCCTGGATTGCAGTTGCAGTGGCTGCAGTTGCAATAATATTCTTTTTTATAAGATTGTGGAAGAGATGGAGGGAGAGGCGTTCGCTTTTTGCCGAACCATCAATACCGGACTCACCATATATAGCAGCACTTAAAGAGCTTGAAACTATACGTAACGAGAGGCTGTGGCAGAACAACCAGATGAAGCTTTACTATACAAGAATTACAGATGTTCTCAGGGTGTATATAGAGGCAAGATTCGCACTGCAGGCTATGGAGAAGACATCCGCGGAGATACTTCATGAACTTCGTTCAAAGGAGATTGAGGAGTCCGAGTATAATTCATTAAAAGAGCTTCTGGAGGTAGCAGACCTTGTCAAGTTTGCAAAATATGTTGCAACCGAGACTGAGAACGAAAATGCAATTCCAAGGGCTATAAGATTTGTAAGCACTACTGCAATAATAAAGGAGGAGTAGATATGTTTTTTGAATATCCCGATATACTTTTTCTTGAGTTGATTCTCCTGCCCCTGATTGCCCTCTATATTTGGAGAGAGTTAAGGAGGGGAGCTCCTTCCATAATGGTCTCCTATAGTCAGCCATGGAGCGGAAAGGGGGGGGCAATGAAGAGATATTCCCGGCATATACCCTTTATTTTAAGGATAGTAGCTATATCAGCAATAATTGCAGCAATAGCACGACCAAGAAGCTCAGAAGATTTTGAGAAGGTTGATACAGAGGGTATAGACATTGTTCTCACTATTGACGTCTCCACCTCAATGCTTGCAAGGGATTTTAAACCGGACAGAATCAGTGCCGCCAAAGATATTGCTATTGAGTTTATAGCGCAGAGACCTTCAGACAGAATGGGAGTAGTTGTTTTTGCCGGAGAGAGCTTTACCCAGTGTCCCCTGACAACTGACAGACCAACACTAATTAATCTTATAAAGGAGATTGAGACAGGTCTTATTGAGGATGGAACTGCAATAGGGAATGGCCTTGCAACTGCTGTCGCAAGACTTAAAGATTCGCCTGCTCCCAGCAGAGTGGTAATACTCCTTACCGATGGTGTTAACAACAGAGGGGAAATAACTCCGCTTATGGCAGCTGAGATCGCTAAAACATACGGAGTAAGAGTATACACAATAGGTGTAGGAGCAATGGGGATGGCACCATATCCGGTTATTACACCTTTTGGAGTTGAGATACAGCAGGTTAAAGTTGAAATTGACGAGCCTTTGCTTCAGGAGATTGCAAACCAAACCGGTGGAAAATACTTCAGAGCAACAGATAATACCAAATTGCTGGAAATATACGGAGAGATTAATAAAATGGAGAGAAGCAGGACCACTGTTGACTCTTTTCCCATATACAGGGAGCTATTTATGAAGTTTGCACTCATAGCACTTGTAGCAATTGCACTGGAACTCTTTATTAAATTGTTTGTAATAAGAAGATTGCCATAATATGATACAGTTTGCACAAATAGAATATCTTGCGATTATACTGGCAATTCCGTTTCTCTTCCTTTTTTACGGAATAACAAGAAGATTAAGGAGGAGAAGACTGGAGCGGTTTGGAGAGAGAGCCCTTGTAGAAAAGCTGATGCCGGATGTCTCAAGATCAAGGGGATGGATCAAGATTGCTTTATGGTCAGTAGCTCTGTTCTTCTTTTCTGTAGGACTTGCCAGACCTCAGCTTGGGGCCAGACTAAAGGAGGTGGAGACGACAGGCGTGGAGATAATGATAGCGCTGGATGTCTCTAATTCTATGCTGGCAGAAGACTATACTCCCAACAGACTTGAGAGGGCAAAGCTTGCCATTTCAAGACTGGTTGATAAGATGAAGCAAGACAGGATTGGGCTGATAGTATTTGCCGGGAAATCGTTTGTTCAGCTTCCTATTACAGCGGACTATATATCGGCTAAAATATTCCTTAACTCAATTTCAACCTCATCTGTACCTGTACAGGGTACAGCAATAGGGGATGCAATTCTTACAGCAATAAGAGGTTTCAGTCTGGAGAGTTCAAACAGCCGGGCCATTATAGTTATAACCGACGGAGAGAACCACGAGGATGATCCGGTAATGGCAGCAAAGGAGGCGAAAAACCTCGGAATACCTGTATTTACAATAGGAATTGGTACAGACGGAGGGAAACCGATTCCGATAGGAAACGGGGAGCTCCTTAAGGACAGAGAGGGCAATATTGTAGTCTCCAAACTTGATGAACGAATTCTGAATGAGGTGGCAGAGGAGGGAGGAGGAACCTACATAAAGGCCGGAAATTCAGATTTTGGCCTTGAGGCGATTGTTGACAGAATTCATAATATGGATAAGCAGCAATACAAATCCGTTGTTTTTGAAGATTTTGATGAGCAGTATATGTACTTTTTCGCAATTGCACTATTTTTTCTTATTCTGGAGTATATTGTTGGAGAGAGAAGAGGGAGGAATCTTTTCAAAATCATAAGGAGGTAAACTGGGATGAAAAGAGCATTTATATTGTTGATTACAATGGTTGCAATCACTCTGGCTTCTGCTCAGAATGAGAGATGGGATATTCGCAAAGGGAACAGAGCTTATGGCAAGGGTGAGTTTCAGAGTGCTGAACTTAACTACAGAAGGGGTCTGGAGAGGGATTCACTCTCTGTAAAGGCAAGATATAATCTGGCTAATGCCCTTTACAGAAATCAGAACCCGGCTGCTGCAGAGCAGGAGGGTGCAAAACTTACATCAGACTCTTTAATGGTAAAGATTGGAGCTGATGAGAGGTCAAAGATATTCCACAATCTTGGCAACTATGCACTTTCACAAAGAAAGTGGAGTGAGGCAGTTGAGGCTTACAAAAATTCTCTTAGAGTCAACCCCTCAGATATGGAGACAAAATCAAACCTGGCATACGCCCAGAAAATGTTAAAGAGGGATCAGGATAAGCAGAACCAGGATCAGAAGCAGGATCAGAACCAAGACCAGGATAATAAACAAGATCAGAACAAGGACCAGAATCAGAATAATGATCAGAACCAGAATAAAGATCAGAAACAGAATCAGGACCATAATAAAGACCAGGACCAGAACCAACAGCCCCCCAAGATAACACCTCAGGCTGCTCAGCAGATGCTTCAGGCTATACAGAATAAGGAGAACGAGACCCAGGAGAAGGTAAAGAGAGAGAAGGCAAAAATGTATGAACGCCAACAAAGGGAAAAGAATTGGTAAATGAAAAATATTAATAATAATATGAAGAGATATTGGGCATTGCTGCTCTCTTTTACGGCAGCCCTTACATCATTTGCACAAGTAACATTTCATATAGATGCACCAAGAGTTGTTGAGGAGGATGAGAGTTTCAGGATTGTATTTATATCAAATGCAGATCCGGCATCTTTTGATCCTCCAGCAATTAACGGATTTGATATTCTTGCAGGCCCTACATCTTCAAGGATGAGTTCTACTCAGATTATCAACGGTAAAAGGACTGAATCTTTTGAGGTTAGCTATACATATATTCTCCAGGCAAAAAATCCGGGCAAGTTCACAATTCCATCTGGTACAATAACTGTAGATGGCAGGCAGTACTCCACTCAACCCTTTGTTATAGAGGTTGTGAAGAGCTCCGGTGAAGGGAGAAAAGATGATGCGGCAGCCGGTTCAATAGGGAGCAACGATATAATGCTAAGACTCTCGCTTAGCAAGAGCAGGGTTGTAAAGGGAGAGCCTCTTGTGGCAACTTTGAAATTATATGCCAAAGTACCTATATCGGGATTTGAAGATGTTAAATTCCCCTCTTTCAACGGCTTTTGGAGTCAGGAGATAGAGACTCCGCAAAATATTGAATTTGTCCGTGAAAATGTAAACGGCACCATCTACAATGCTGCTCTGCTCAGAAGATATATGTTAATACCTCAGCAAACCGGGCAGATCCAGATAGATCCTGCTGAGATGGTATGTATGGTACAGGTGAGAAATCAGAGGAGCGGTCCAAGGTCAATATTTGATGATTTCTTCAGTGACTTCCAAACAATAAGAAAAAGGGTTACCACATCAACGGGAAGAGTAACAGTAGAGACGCTTCCCTCCGGTGCACCGGCATCTTTCAGCGGTGCTGTAGGAGAGTTTAAAATGGATGCCTCATTCTCAAAAGATTCACTTAATGCGAACGAAGCCCTCTCATTAATTGTAAAAATCACCGGTAGCGGAAATATTAACTTGGTAGAGGCTCCAAAGGTTGATTTTCCTGCTGATTTTGAGAGGTATGACACAAAAACAACTGACAGAAGCACAAAAGGGGGAGGCGGAGCTTCCGGGACTAAGGAGTTTGAGTATCCGCTAATACCCAGAGGTCCGGGGGAATTTACCATCGCTCCTGTAGAGTTCAGCTACTATGATATCTCTAAGAAGAGGTACATAACTCTTTCATCGGGAGAGCTTAAGGTAAAGGTTGGTAGAGATATCGGAGGAAATGCCTCATACTCAGGACAGATGCTCCCTGCGGGAGTTAATAAACAGGCTGTAAGGAGCCTCGGAGACGATGTCAGATTTATTAAGACCGGAGCATCCGGACTAACCAGGGGAAATCCACTGTTTTTTGGAACACCTCTATATATTGTAATAATGTTGCTGACCGGATTGACCTGGCTGCTGGCAAGATTATTCCTGGATAAGAGGATTGAGAGAAGCAAGGATATTGCAGGTGTAAAGAACAGAAGGGCAGAGAAGGTGGCAAAGGGAAGACTAAGGGTTGCCGAAACCCTCCTGAAGCAGAATATCTACTCAGCCTATTATGAAGAGCTGCACAAAGCACTGCTTGGTTATGCATCAGACAAATTTTCTCTCCCGCTTGCAGACCTTTCAAGAGATAAGATAAGAGAGTCTCTTAATAAAGCCGGAGCGGAGGTCAAAGATATTGAAGAGTTTATGAACCTTATGGATGTATGCGAATTTGCCCGCTATTCGCCCAATCCCGGAGGCGGAGAGATGGAAAATAATTATAAGAGAGCAATGAATTTAATTACTGTCCTGGAGAGACAAAAGGGACCAAAACCTTCAATCAGGATGAAGATGTTGATTATGTTGTTGTCAGTCTCTCTCTCTGGAGCCCTTAATGCTGCAGAAGTGCCTGATTATAAAGAGCTGTGGAATACTGCTAACGAGAGGTATATGCAGGGTGACTTTGCCTCTGCACTTGAGAGTTATTCAAAAATTGAGGAGATTGCTTATAACTCTTCAAAATTGATGTATAACCTAGGTAATACCTATTTTAAACTGGGAGAAAACGGAAAAGCAATACTCTATTTTGAAAGGGCACTAAAGCTTGACCCATCAGATGCAGATGCAGTAAGGAATCTAGCGTTGGCAAGAGAGTTTACGCTTGATAAAATTGAGAGTCTGCCGGAATTCATTTTAACCACATGGATAAGGGATGCAAGTTATATTATGTCTTCAGATAACTGGGCATGGTCCTCAATCATTTTTGCAATCTCTTTTGTACTGATAATTCTTGTCTTCAGATATGCCTCCACCTCAAGGATGAGAAAAATATCATTTTTTGCAGCTATTTGTCTTGCTCTGTTTGGACTTATTTCCACTCTGTTTGCCTGGCAGCAGAAACGAGATTTCACATCACACGACTCAGCTGTTATAATGAAACCGGTCAGCTCAATAAAAAGCTCACCGGACAACTCAGGAAAGACACTTTTTATTCTTCATGAGGGTACTAAGGTAAAGTTACTGGAAAAAATTGGCGGCTGGCAGAGAGTAGAACTCCCGGACGGCCGCCAAGGTTGGGTTATATCTGTTGATATTGAGATAATCTAAAGGCTCTATTTATAAAGCCCCTTTCTTGACAGAATTTTATCCTGATTTGCAAGATTGTAGAGAACAACTGCCATCACAGCAGATGTTTGGTCCATATATTCAGGGATAGACATATTATATGTATCCCTCTCGGTATGCCATATCTCGCCGTAGTTGAAATCGTACCCCTTTGGGTCTGCATTTCCAAAACTTATAGTAGGGACTCCGTTAATGGCAAAATGGGCGTGGTCGCTTCCACCGGCAGTTGTTGGTTTAGGTCTTGGTTCACCCTCCCTTTTGTATAGTGTAAATGGGAATTCGGGGTTTATTTCGTTTACTCTTTCTGTGGCCTGTTTAAAGGACTCAAACATTGCAGGAGGCACTGTTATGCTGTTGGTTACAGTAGGTCCTCCATCTCTGTTGAAATAGTTTGATATCTTACCCAGTTTATCTTTACTGCTCTCAACCCAGTGTTTTGAGCCCCACAATCCAAACTCCTCACCTGCCCACAGGCAGAATACAATAGAGCGTCTTGGTTTACCGCCAGCCTCCATTATCATCCTTGCAGCCTCAAGATTCGGAGCAACACCCGTTCCACAGTCAACGCCTCCGGTAGCAACATCAAATGCATCAAGGTGCCCACCAGACATGACATACTCATCAGGAAATTCACTTCCACGAATAATACCCAGTACGTTATGATACTTTACCGGACCCGGTTTGAAATGGTTTCTAATGTCAAACTCAAGCTGAAAATAGCGTCTCTCGTCAACCATCTGCTCTATAATCTTATATTGATGTTCGCTCAGTTTAATGTCCGGGCATGTTGGAAGCTCATTCCAACTCATATATTCAATATTTTTTCTGTCGTACAGAGCTCTGATTGGAACGGCTGATGATTGGATTATTCCAAGAATGCCCGCATCTCTCATCTCCTTGTAGAAGAGTGCGGGTGCATCCTTCAATGGTTTTGTTTCAAGTTTGGGTTTGTCCGGATTGGCTCTGTTTACTCTTATTACAGAGTCATTGTACCTTGCTATCTTTATGTTTTCCTGAATTATCTGAGATCTAAGAGTATCTGCATACTCCGAATAATCAATCGGCCACCCCTCGTTCTCCCCTGTAATGAGCACCCATGCACCCTTCAGTTTGCCCTTCATCCTCTCAAACTGAGCTCTGGTTTTTGGCTCCTTAACAACATGCCCTCTCTGCACCCCCTTAGTCCCGGAAGTGTAGGATGGTGTTGCAAAGTGGAGAACCATTCCATTATCAGACAACATTCTTCCGAACCACGGACCACGGTTAAATCCAACAGGAAGCTCTCCAACCTCTTGTAAAACCACTTCAAGGCCCCATTTCTTATACAGATCAGCAGCCCAGTAGGTTGCATTTTCATATGCGTCAGACCCCAAAAGTCGTCCGCCTATTCTGTTTGTAAGGACATCAAGATGGTGCATAGTCCTGTTGTCAGTTTGTGCAATTTTAATAATGTTTGAGACCACTTTGTCATGGTCAGAGGCCGACATTACAGTCTTGTTTTGAGCTTGAAGCGAGCCGGTCAGCAGGGATGCGGCTGCTATCAGAAGTGCAAGTTTTTTGGTTAGGTTGATCATTTTATAACGGTTTTGTACAAATTTAGGATTAAAAAGAGCATTTTTCTATTTTTGTCCAACAGATATTAAGCTATGAGTCATAAAAAATTTAAAATTCCGCATACATTCGTTATAATTTTTGCACTTATTATTCTAAGCGCCATAGTCACCTTTTTTGTCCCGGGAGGGGAGTATGTAAAAGCATCAGACGGAACTTCTGAGCAACTGGAGTTCCGGTATATTGAAAATCAGCCTCAAAGCTGGCAGGTTATGACAGCTTTTTATAAAGGATTTACAAAACAGGCGGGAATAGTTGTCTTTATTCTCGTTATAGGAGCCGCCTTTTGGGTTGTAAACTCTGTTAAGGCAATAGATGCCGGAATTCAATCCTTTTTAAAGTTTACAAAAGGTCTTGAAAAAATTGCCCTGCTCAGAAGAGTGGGTGTACACAACATTGTGCTGACCCTTATAATGATTCTCTTCAGTGTTTTTGGTGCAGTATTTGGGATGAGTGAAGAGACGATTGCCTTTGCCGTTTTGTTAATTCCCCTTGCAATATCAATGGGTTATGACTCAATAGTTGGAGTATCACTTGTTTATGTTGCTGCTCACGTAGGATTTGCGGGGGCGATACTAAATCCGTTTACTATCGGTATTGCTCAGGAGATTGCCGGACTGCCACTCTTTTCAGGAATTGAGTATAGGTTTATTTGCTGGTTAGTTCTTAACATCATAACGATATCTTTTGTTCTCTTTTATGCCGCAAAGGTCAGGAGAGACCCGCTTAAATCCCCTGTTTACGAAGAGGATAAATACTGGAGAGAGAGAGCGGAGAGCGATAGCGAGAAGATATCATACCATACACCCGGAGGTGCCTGGATTAGCTATATTATTGTAATGGCAACACTGGTACTATTCTCGGTTTACTATAACCATACTGTAATAAAGGTGGGAAACAGCCGGTTTGATATTCCGGCCCTAATACCAATTCTTTCGGCTCTGTTTGCGTTGACAGGATGTCTCTCCTTAAGAAAATCGGTTCACTTCTATGTTTTGAATTTGCTGTTCTTTACTATCGCTTTTCTGGTAGTTGGGGTAATGGGCTATGGATGGTATATAGGAGAGATATCGGCACTATTCCTGGCTTTAGGGATACTTAGCGGGATTGCAGCGGGGTACAGTGCAAATGAGATTGTCGGCAAACTTAACGAAGGGGCCAGAGATATCCTCTCTGCAGCAGTTGTAGTTGGCTTGGCAGCAGGAATAATTGTTATCCTGGAGGAGGGGAGAGTGATAAATACTATACTTCATGAGATGTCACTTGCAATGGATGGTGCGGGAAAAGGTGGCTCTCTGGGGGTTATGTATTTGATTCAGACATTCATCAATATTGTTATTCCGTCAGCAAGTGCCAAGGCTGCAATTACAATGCCTATAATGGCACCATTTTCAGATCTGATAGGTGTCTCAAGACAGGCAACAGTTCTGGCTTTTCAGTTTGGAGATGGATTTACCAATATGATTACTCCTACATCAGGCGTGCTAATTGCTGTATTATCTATAGCCAGAATACCGTATGCAAAATGGTTCAAATGGGTTTTCCCATTCATTTTGCTGTTAATAATTGTTGGTTTTCTTCTGTTGCTTCCAACCGTCTATTTTGATCTTAACGGATTCTAAACAGCTATTTTAGCCTCTCGTTAAGCTTAAAGGTGTATCTTCCGTAATTAGGAGAGTCTGTCTCAGTATGCAATCTGTACTCTTTACCCATAGACTTTACAGATGCAGGTTTGGGAGGAAGAGCCGGAAAACTTCCCGTTGCTGAGTGAGTAAGGCATGCTTTAACCCAATCTTCATTTATCCCGAAGTCGTGGTAAAGGTCGTCAGGCCTGTAGTGGTCAGGATCAAGACCGTTTATATAGTGCCCCTCTCCTTTGCTGTTTACTGTAAAGAAAGCTATAGGTAGCAAGATATATTTTGGGTCTGTGTAGTTGTTTTCAGGATATGATATAACATACATTCCATTAGGTTTTCCATATGTCGCCGTTCCGACATGAATTACCTCCATCAAAGGTTTGAAGCCATTAAGAATTACCTCGCTTGCAGATGCTGTCCCCCTTGAACCCAGCACATAGAGTCTGTCAAGATTTAAAGAACCGGCAATTCTCTTAACTATAGTCATATTCTCAGTCTTGGTGTCAAGAGATGAGTATTTGTCGTTATGCTCTCTTCTTGCAACCACCTTTCCCTCTGCAGATGCAGGGGCAATATAATTTGCCAGAAGCTGCGTGGCTCTGCCGTCTCCTCCGCCGTTATAACGGAGGTCAAGAATCAACTCCTTTACTCCGGCGGCCTTGAACATTGCCATTGCCTCATCAATATCCTCAGTCATATGTGCATTGAAGGTGAGGTAGTTAAAATACCCAACCGCTTTAGTCAAGCCGGGAAAGTCCTCAGATGTAAAGATATCTTTTGCAAGATATGACCTTGTGTTAATTACTCTTGAAGAGGTTGTGAAGGTCTTCATTCCGTTGTTGTGATCTTTAAATGTAAAGGTGTTTGTAGCCTTTGCCATCTGGGCGTTAAAGGTGTTATTGCGAACAAGATCCATTACTGGAGTGCTGTTAAGATGTGTAAGCTCCCAGCCCCTTTTAACGCCATTTTCTGATAGTGGTGTATTGGGATGTACATATCTTACTCTTATTGAGTAGTCTTCAAAATAGTCAACAGACTGACCATAGCTTGCTCCATAGCTTGTAGATATACCAGCATTATCATTCAGATACTCCTCTCCGGTCATCATCCATGACCACCGGTCTTGTTGTACAAGATGTTTGTCAAAGTAGTCAAAGACATCAGGATAAAGTATTCTGTTAATATTTTTAGGTACCTCCTTATACCAGTAATATACATCGTCCATCAAATCGTCAACATAGTTGTAAAGCTTGGTTTTTTCAGGGTCTTTGTCTGTAATTACCTCCTTAATTATATCTTCCGGATCGCAGGATGAAACAGAGAATCCAATTGTTGCAAATACAACTGCGACAATAATAAAGCGATATTTTGCCTTTATCTTCATAATTCTAAAATCTTTTCATACAAATTTAAACAAAATGTTGAATCTAATGTTTTAAGAATTAAACAATGATAATTATGAAAGATCTTTTTATGATAGAGACAAAAGGAATTTTTGCAGCCAAGGGAAACCCGCTTACACTATTAGGCAACCAAATCAAAGTTGGAGATACAGCACCTGAGATTATTGCATCAGACAATACACTAAAGGATGTAAAACTCTCTGATTTCAAGGGTAAAGTTGTTGTTGTAAGTGTTTTTCCTTCAATAGATACCGGAGTATGTGCAACCCAAACCCGCACATTCAATAAAAGAGCGACAGAGCTCTCCGGAGATGTGGTAATCCTTACCATATCTAAAGACCTGCCATTTGCCCTGGGAAGATTTTGTGCAGCAGAGGGCATAAACAACATTCACACTCTTTCAGACTTTAAGTTTTCAAAGTTTGGACTGGAGTATGGATTCCTGATAAAGGAGAACCAACTGCTCGCCAGAGGTGTTGTGGTTATTGACAAGAACGGAGTGGTAAAGTACAAGGAGATAACCAAGGATATTCTGGATGAGCCGAACTATGACCTGGCAATAGCTGCTGTAAAGGAGCTGTTGTAGGTTTGCTCATTAATTGAGTGATTATTTGTTATTAGTTAAGTGGTGCGAGGCCTGCCAAACAAATTTTGGCAGGCCTCTTTTTTAGTACTTGTTTTTTTTGATTAGCAGGTGAATTGTTACTGCAACGGCAACAATAAAGAGAAAGACTCTTACATGTGTATTCTCTGTTGCAAAGAAGAAGGTGAGGGAGATAGTTATCCAGAGAAGGGAGATGGTTTTAATTTTTAGTCTTACCGGAATACCCTCCTTGGATAGGTAAGAGTGGATGTAAGGGCCCAAATAGCGGTTGCTGAGCAGCCACTTCAGCCTGCTGTAGGAGGAGTTCATATAGAAATAGACAGCGATCAACAGGAATGGTGTAGTGGGTATCAGTGGCAAAAATATGCCGATTGTTGCAAGAGCTACAAAAAATGAGGCCAGTATTATATATAAGATACGTCTCAAAAACTCAATTTTTTTATCTTTGCAAAGATACCTACTTTAAACTAAACTCGCACTATGGAAAATTTTGCAGCCTTTATTGATAAGGTCAGCTCGGCCCTATGGGGATGGCCTATGATTATTCTTTTGTTAGGAACCCATATCTACCTGACAATCATTCTTAAGTTCCCTCAGAGAAAAATTTTTACAGCAATCAGGCTATCGGTGACCAAAGACAAAGCTGCATCCGGAGATGTAAGTCAGTTTGGGGCACTTGCCACCTCACTGGCCGCAACTATCGGAACCGGTAATATTATAGGAGTGGCAACAGCGGTGGCTCTGGGAGGACCGGGCGCTGTTCTGTGGATGTGGATAACAGGAGTTTTCGGAATAGCTACAAAATATTCAGAGGGTCTGCTGGCAATCAAGTACAGAGAGAAGACTGCTGACGGAACAATGCTCGGCGGGCCTATGTATGCTCTGGAGAAGGGGCTAAAATTAAAGTGGCTGGCTGTACTTTTCAGTATTTTTACCGCAATCGCCGCGTTTGGAATTGGAAATACAGTACAGGCAAACTCAATCTCACTATTGGTAAACGAAACCTTTTCAATTAATACAGTGACAACAGGTATTATCCTCAGCATTGCGGTAGCATTGGTAATACTATTTGGAGTGAAGGGTATAGCCAAAGTCAGCGGAACACTGGTCCCTTTTATGGCAATCTTTTATGTTGCAGGTTGTGTGTATATTCTGATTGTCAACTCCGCCTATCTTGGAGAGACATTCCGTCTGATAATAGACTCGGCATTCAGTGCTAAGGCGGCCGGAGGCGGATTTATAGGAACAACTGTGATGATGGCGGCCAGATTCGGTATAGCAAGAGGGCTGTTCTCAAACGAGTCGGGTCTGGGCTCTGCCCCGATTGTTGCTGCTGCCGCTCAGACAAGAAACCCGGTACGTCAGGCACTCGTCTCCTCTACAGGTACTTTCTGGGATACAGTTGTAGTTTGCGCGCTTACAGGACTTGTGCTGGTCAGCTCTGTGATAGCTCACCCGGATATTGATCATACACATGGTGCTGCACTTACAAAGGCAGCCTTCTCAAAAATCCCTTATATCGGCTCCTGGATTCTCACAATAGGTATTATAACCTTCGCATTCTCAACAATACTTGGATGGTCTTACTACGGAGAGAAGGCTGTAGAGTATCTTGGCGGCAAGAGAATAATCATCTATTACAGACTTTTCTGGATTGCTGCCGTTTTCGCAGGCTCGGTATTAAACCTTTCACTTGTATGGGGTATTGCCGATAGTATGAATGCCCTGATGGCCATCCCTAACCTTGTTGCGCTACTACTCCTTTCAGGAGTCCTCATTAAAGAGACTAATAAATATTTGTGGAACAGGCATTTGGATGATGAGGGCGAGTAAAAAACGCAACCCCAACCCCAGGGGTAAAGTGTCAAGTCATTCATATTCAGACTAGTATAGACCTTCCTATTATTTACGTATGTAACTGATTTTAAGTTGTTTGACACTTTACCCCTGGGGTAGTAACGCGGTGCGTTTACGCGGTGGCCTATTTCAAGAAACTGTATTTCTTGCCATAGTCAAGCATCTGCTGAAGGAAGTCTGAAGGATATTCAACTTTGTAGTCGATGATTCTGCCATCTTTCTCAACAGGGATGATGTTAGGGTTGATAAATCCTCCGTATGGCTTGAGGTTAAGAGAGGCGTAACGCTCTTTAACCTCTTTGTGTAGCTCCTGGTTAATGTTTACTGCGTATGTCTCAATAAGTTTTTTGCCTGCAGCATAGTCTCCCTCTGATTTAACTCTCTGAAGCTCTGCCAGAAGTTCTCCAAATAGTCCGCGAAGTTTAACAAAGTCATTGATTACGAAGTATGTTTTATTATCTCTTACTCTCTTCTCAATAACGTCTGTTCCGTTCTCACCGGCTCCTTTGCCCCTCTCATAACACCACTCAGCAATCAGTTTTCTCCCCTGCATATGAGCCTGGGTAACGGTTTTGCCAACCTCAATTCTTACGAGCTGAGTCATAAGACCGTTGCGAATGTATGAGATGTAGGATGCTTTGTACGCCTCCTCGTCCGGCATTATGCCGAGTTCAACCAGTTTTGTGTCCGGCATGTAGTATAGGGCAAAAATGTCAGCGCGAGCCTCCTCAAGTGCAGAAGAGTGGTCCTTCAGAGCTCCGGCAGGAGTTCCGGGGCGGAGCTGTCCCGATGCGTGACCGAGGCATTCATGCATATCGGTGTGGAGATTACCTGTCAATGAACCATATTTTTTCAGAAGCCCGATCTCTGTCTCATCCCAGGAAAACTCAGTAGTCAGACTCTTTGGAGCCTCCTCTGCCGCTTTGTCATAAGCCTCAGAAATATTTGCAATGGTTACAGATTTTGACCCATGCTCTTTTCTTATCCAGTCTGCATTGGGAAGGTTGATACCAAGCGGAGATGTCGGATGGCAGTCCCCTCCAAGCTGAGCAACAGTTATTACCTTGGCAGAAACACCTTTCACCTCTTTTTTCTTGTACTCGGGACTTACAGTTGAGTTATCCTCAAACCACTGAGCATTATTACTTATAATCTCTGTCCTTTTGGATGCCTCAAGATCTTTGAAGTTCACAACAGCCTCCCATGTAGCCTTCATTCCCAGAGGATCATTGTAATCCTCAATAAATCCGTTAATAAAGTCAACCTGGCTATCGGTGTCCTTAACCCATGCAATATTATACTCATCCCATATATTGAGATCGCCTGTGCGGTAATACTCAATCAATTTTGCTATATAACCCCTTTGAGTATCGTTTTCGGCAACAGCCGAAGCCTTTTCAAGATGCTCAATAATTTTTTCAATAGCCGGTCCGTAAAGCCCGCCAACTCTGTAAACCTCCTCCTGAACCTTGCCGTCAACCTTTACAAGTCTGGAGTTAAGGCCATATGATATTGGCGTATGGTCTTTAGGGTCAACCATTTTTGCATAAAACTCCTCAGCCTCGCTCCTGCTAACACCATCATAGAAGTTTACGGAACTTCCTAGAAGAAGATCGCCCTCGCCTGTGATGTTCTTTCTGTACGGATAGAGTGCCGGGTCAAAAAGCATAGGGATAATCTCCTCTTTAAGCTCCGACTGACCACTCTCATCCATCAGCATGGCAAAGTAATCCTGAGAGCATCCCGGAAGAAACTTCTCTTCTGCATAGTGATGGTGAATTCCGTTGCTGAAGAAGACCCTTTTTGCATAAACAAGAAACTCGTTCCAGTCACCACTCTCTCTCTCCCCTTTGTAGTTGTCGAATATCCCCTCCAGAACCCTGCGGATCTTAAGCCCGTGCTTAAAGTTCTGATCCCAGAATATATCACGGCCCGCTTTGGCAGCCTCACTCAGGTGGTAGATGTACTCCTTCTGCTCAAATGTTAATGAGTCCCAGCCAGGGATTCTGTATCGGATTACCTTTAGATCCGCAAATTCATCTGCAAGATATCTGAATGGTTCCTCCTTAACTGCACCCTCTTTGCAAGAGCTGAAAAAGAGCCCTGCCAAACCTGCAATTAGCATAAATCTGTAAAATTTCATAATGGTTAAAAAAGTTTTAAAAAATTGATACAAAGATAATAAACTCGGATGTATATTTGCGCCGATTTTTAGATCAAAACATGAACGCTGTTTATACAATTTTACTGCTTGTCGCAGCAAATATTTTTATGACATTTGCCTGGTACGGGCACCTTAAGTTGCAGGAGATGGGTAAAATCAATCATACCCCACTTATTCTGGTAATTCTTGGAAGCTGGCTCGTGGCATTTTTTGAGTAAAAGTTTACATTTAGACCCCAGACAAAATAAACATAATTTAAAGTTAATATAATTTTATATATGAATGCCATTTTTACCATCATTTTACTTGTACTAGCCAATGTATTTATGACTTTTGCTTGGTATGGACATTTAAAGCTCCAAGAGATGGGGAAGATCTCTAATACGCCCTTAATCCTCATAATACTAGGTAGTTGGCTTTTGGCACTTTTTGAATATGCCTTGCAAATACCCGCAAATAGATTTGGTTATATTGGAAATGGTGGTACTTTCTCTTTAGTACAGCTGAAAATAATCCAAGAAGTAATTACTCTTTTAGTTTTTTCTGTTTTTTCATTTGTTCTGTTTAATGTTCAAATACAATGGAATCATTTAGCTGCATTCTTTTGTCTGATTCTGGCAGTGTATTTTGTATTTATGAAGTAGGATTGATGTTTGCTTAGGGATCTCTTAGGGGTGTGTTCAAATTTTCAAAAATCACCTTCTGTGTAAAGAAGGGGAGGCTGAGGTTTCCTCTCATAATCCCATAAAATCCGTACCCATACCGCCCTCTACACCTTCCAGACCACAATGAATCAATTAGTTATAGTTTTGTGACCTTTTGGGGTTTTCTATCATTTTTTATTGATAACTTTGTATATAATTATAAATCAATATATTATGAAGAAAGTAAAACCTATAGAAAATTTCCCAAACTATACAATCAGTACTGATGGAGTTGTATATAATGTGGTAAAGAAGATGATAATGAAACTACATAGAGATAAAGATGGTTATTGAATAGTTAACCTATCAGCAAACAATGAAAAGAAACAGAAAAGAGTTCATAGATTAGTAGCAGCAGCATTTATTCCTACAGATGATCAATCATTAACAGTTAACCATAAAGATGGTAATAAGGATAATAATGATGTGTCTAACTTAGAGTGATTAACTAATGAAGATAATATTAGACACGCTTTTGAGACTGGATTAATGAAGAAGAATCCTAAAGGAGAAAACTCTCGTAGTTCTAAGTTATCTTTCGAACAAGCAGAACAAATAAGAGAGTGAATAAGTAATGGAATGTATAATAGAAAACAAATTGCTGAGATGTATGGTATAACTACTGCATCAGTTGGTAATATAATCAATAATAAAACTTATAAAGCCTGTGATCATATATCATAGGCTTTTTTTTTGTGATAGATTTTTTTCTAAACTGGACTCGATCCACATCGTGTCCACTCGTGTCCGAGTGCAATGAGTAACAAAAATCCTTCTTATGTCCGATACATAAACTACTACTTCTAGATGTATCTTAGTGATCTAGACAGTATATAAAAGAAAACTGCTGACTAATTAAAGTCAGCAGTTAACAATGCATTTATTAGTTAGTAGGAGTTATTTCCTATCTCTTCTCTTTACAGCTATCAAAGCTTCTTGAAGTTTCAAGCATTTCTTGATAGTCATTTCTGTGCGTTCTAAGCAGAAGTTTATCATTTCTTCTGGAGAATTAATCTTCTTACTTTTTGAGAGTTCAAGAAAATCCTCATAAGATGCTTGTGCAGATAGAACAGCTGCTTTGTCAATCATTTTTGAGCTTGTGTAAGCAGCAACCACAATCTCATTTACTTTTTGTACAGACATCACTTATTGATTAAGTGGTTTATTTGTCTTTTCAAGGAACTTATTATAAAGCAGTTCAAGACGATTATAAATCATTTGTTCTTTTGTGCTTTCTCCTCTCTTTCCCTTTGCTTTTTCAATGGATTCAGCATCCTTTCTATTAAGTGATTTAAAGAATTTGACAAATGTTTCTTCAAAGTTGGTAAAGTCATCACCCTTTCCTTTTAAGAATTTTTGTATCACCCAGTCAATGATAATTCTGGTTTTCAGTACTTTTTCATCAAGTACGCTTGTTGCTGCATTCAAAATATTTTTTCCTCTTTGTATTCCAGATTCAGTATCCTTATCTAAATCAGTAGAAATCTCACCATTCATTGCTTTTGATAGCACTGATTTGTTGATTTTGTTGTTGAAAGTAAGCCACTTACAGGCTGAATCAAGTGAGTAACCTTTTGATGTTAATTCGTTAATTTCATCAAGTAACGGAATTTGCTGAGCACACATCATCTTTGCTCCCTTACCAAAATCTGCTCCTTTCCAAGCTGCTGTAGCAGTATTAATCTCTGCTAACATCTTAGGGATGCTCAATTCTGAGTTTAAGGGATACATAAGGAAAAATTCCTTATTGTACTCAGAATCTTCTGACATAAGCTCAGTATGAGCTTGATACCTGTGGTTGGCATCAATCAGTACAACATACTGAGAAGCATTAGCTTCAGTTACTACTTCCTTTGAAGTAAAATCTATTACTTCAAGTCCAGCTTTCAATGCATCAGCTGCATCTACTATGATTGCTGGGATAAGTAATCCATTTGACTTCATAGAAGTCTTTTTTGACTTAACGATCTTTTCGTTAAGATCACGATTACCAGCAAGTCTGGCAACTTTTTTGCCTTCATTTTGAAGGACTTTTAGGTTAATAAGATTTTCCATTTTATAATTTGTTATTGGAAATTTTAATTTTCTTTCATCTCTGGTGAAAGATTTCCAGATAATCAATTATAAAGATGTGCACCTCTTTATGTCCTGATTACATTGCAAAAGTCAGGACAATTAGAATGACCAAAAATGTGTAAAAATGAAATATATTTTACTCCCGATTAGAAGAAATATTCTATAACCATTTTATCATAAATAGATGAATTCTTGTACTGTTTTAAGAACCCATTAATGATATATTCAGATTCTAAAAAGCTTTCATTGGAACTAAGTCCAACAAGATATACTAGCCTAGAAATAAGGAGTTTCTTACTATATGAATTGAAGCCTTCCTTCTTTTTTCTTATGTTCTTAGGTGGTACAAGTTCATAGAACATAAGAAACAATGTTGCAAAATACCAGATAGTGTATGAGTCAGAATTTTCTTTTACAACATTGAATGAATAATATTTTGGATATAGTGAATTTAGATTACCCTTACCAACATTATCCATAATATCTTTAACTGTTTGTTTGATAAGATCTAATGTTTTGTGATCAATGATTTCCACCTTCTTTTTACCCTTAACTCTTATAGTTAGTTCTGCACCTTCTTCAGCTACATATCTGTGGATTTCTTCTAAGTATTCAAATGCACTTTTAAAAAACTCAGTTTCTCTTTTACAGGCACAATAACTTAAATCATTTATAAATAAGAGAAGATACCAAAACTTGTTAAAGTCATAACCAAGAGTAGTAATCATATCTTTTAGAACTTCATCATCTTCATATTCATCAATGAAAGATGTATTTACTTTGTTGTCAAAATATCTATGGATAAAATTTACATATACTTGAGAATCAAGCATACCTTTATAAAATTCATATGCTCCATTTGGTTTTATCTTCTCAGCAAGTTTATGAACATACTCTGCTAGTGGTTCATTATACTCAACTAAAGTAAATACTTCAGTTGGATCTCCTGTTGGTTTTGCTAGTTCTTTCATATACACAAAAATAAAAGAAAAGCCTGTAATCCTAAAGACTACAGGCTCTTTTTAGTTTGATTTTCTGTATTTATAATCTATTCCAAATAATGCACCAGCGAAAGTACTTATTTCCCCAAATGCTATTAATGCAGATGAATCAATTACTCCAGTTGGTGGAACTATAAATCCAGCTATTAGTAATCCTACACCCACCAGTACTAGGAAACAAGCTACTCAAATTTGAATGTTGTTTTTCTTCATTAAAATAAAATAAATTGTTGTTACATAACGATTTCAAAACCAGATGATTCTGGAGATCCACCAATATCTGTTAGGTAGAAGCCATTTTGTGCGTATGTGCTTCCGTTTTGATCTGTATAGTATTTAGATTCCCAATCATCCCACCAAATAGTTCCAGATGTTGCATATCCATATATATAGGCATTCCAAGCATCTTCTTGTGACCACTCACTAAAAGCATAATAATCAAGAGGAGTTCTAGATGGTGAATAATATCCACATTGTCCATTAACTTGTATTCGGCTGTATTGTCCGTATCCTCTGTATTCAGTAGATGTTCTACCAGATCCATCTGGATATTGATAATATCTTACTTGTCTGTAATATTGAACAGAATATGTTCCATCACAATCATAAGCATTAAGTGCTCCAGCAGCATTTGATACTTCACCTGTGTTAGTTCAAGTAGTCCATCCCTTAACCCATCCACAAGATCCATCAATTCTTCTGCTTCTTGATGCTCCATTATAATAATCTGAATAAGTCACTTCTGGTTCATAATTCCAGTAATACTCATCTCTAAGTTTCTTATAATCTACATAGTAATAGTTACTTCCACAAGATCCATTTCAGTAAGTAGAACCATCCCAAATTGCATATCCAATAGATCCGAGATCCGTTTGAGTTCCACCTGCTTTTACAGTATTCCCATTATCATATTTATAGGTTATATTTCTAGTTCTGGTAATTGAATCAGTATATGTCCAAGCACTAACACTTTGTACTCCATACTCATTTGCAGAAGTTCCAGATGGTGCACTTGTTACATATGGTTCATCTAATGATCACTCATAAGTGCTTGTATAAGTTCTGTTTCTGTAAGCATTATTGTTGAAATAAGAATAACCAGACCATAAAAATTTCTGTTGAGCATACTCTGACTGTGTTACAGGAGTTCCATAAACAACACTACCATATGTATTATTTTGATATTTCTCCTGTGTTCAAGGTGTAGCTGTTCTAGATCTATAATCATTTGAATAGCTCCAAGCAGAATAAGAAGTTCCACTTAATACTTCTACAACTGCTGGATAAATTAGTGTATAACCTAAATATATTTTTGAAACAGTTGTAGATCCCATAAAAGCACCAACAACTGTATTGTTTCCAATCTTGTACATACTATCCTGTTATAAAATAAAGTGTATTACTGTCTTTAGTTCCAATAGCATTATATGCTGCTTGAGTTCCAGTCCAGATATGCTTACTATCAACTGTATTAGCATTACCTGCAGAAGAAGCATAGTTTACTGATTTATTAGCATCAGCAGTATTATCAACATTACCAAGTCCTACTTCAGATTTCGTATAAGATGGTTTTGTTGAAGCTTTAGCCCAAGCATAAACATCAGATGCAGGTAGTGAAGTTGGAAATGTTACCCAAGTTTTATCACCTCTCCAATATTGAGATGTAGATCCAGCAGTAATTGGTGCTTCATAACTATGGGAGTGACTAGCTGCAGCAGCTCCTACTTCTGAGTATGTATAAGAAGGTTTTGTTGAAGCCTTAGCTCAACTATAAACATCAGAAGCAGGTAATGAAGTAGGGAAATCTGTTATATTAGCCTTTGTATGAGTGTGTGCTGTAGGAGTTCTTGCATTGGATAGCCTTGCATCATTCCCTTCACATACAGTACCAGCAGTAGAACCAAAATTCTTATTGAATGCTGTGTTTTTGGTAAATAATGGTTCTTTCCCTAGTAATGCAGCTTGTAGTCCATTAATATTTGCTATTTCATCTTGATATATAAGACTATTCCAAGCAGTTACTCCATCACCAATTTTCTTTCTCATTACTGAATTGTTACCAGAAAATACCAGTCCAATTTCACCTTTATTTAGAACTGGATTTGTACTGCTCCAATTTGAAGCAGTATCAATCCTTTGTTTCATTCTAGTATTTAATGTATTTGTTGCCATTATGCAGTACCTCCATTAAGTATTATTACATCTCCTGCAACATTAACTAAGTTAACTAGAGATAATGTTACTGCTCCTGTTTTACCTGCAACACTTGTAACAGTATTTACTTGTGCACCATCAGCAATACCTGCTAGTTTGTTTTTTTCTGTTGTTGTATAGTCATTGGTTGATAGTCCTTTACCAGCAACAACACTTACTTTCCCTAGCTTTAAAGAGCTAATTGAAGCTTTCAAATTTGCAAAAGCTTGAAGCATTGTATTTGATGCAGTAATATCAGTATCACTTCCAGCTCCTAATCCAGCTAAAGAAAGATCCAAAATTCCAGACTGAATTACAGATAACATACTTCCATTTTTTGTGATTGTTACACCATCACCAACAGTAACACCAGCTGATGAAAATTGTATCCAGTTTATATCTGTAGTTCCTATTGTTATTGCACCATCTGTTGAAATAACCCATCCTGTATCAGCATTAACAGTTCCCTGTTCAACAAAAACAAATGATGAAGGAGTTAATACATCATTAGATCTTGTCCAGCTAGAAGATGCAACCACATATATTCCATTTTGTGATGCATAAGTTTGACTTTTTACAAGTACTCTATCTCCAGCTGCTAATTGAACTCCATCAATATTTAATAATCCACTTAGAGAGATACTACCAGTGGTTGCAACTTTTACAGATTGCTTAGGATCTAAACCCTGAGCAATATTATCAACATACTGCTTAGTTGCTGGGTGCAGATTTGCTGTAGGATCTCCTAATAGAGTTAATTTTCCAGTTAGTGTAATATCTCCATTTATTGTTTTATTTCCTTCTGCTGGAATGAAATCTGAAGCGTGTTTTCCATCTAAAGTATCAGCATCTCCTGTAATACTTGCTGCTAATTTCCCTTGTGAATTTGCTCTTATAAGTTTATAAGCAGTACCAGTATTTGCTACTTCAGTATTTAGAATGAAATCTGATGCATATTTACCTTGTAAAGTAGTAGCATCAATCTGTACAGCTCCACCAATTTTATCATTTAATTGTGCTTGAATTTTCCTTAAAGCTGTAATCAAAGTATCTGTTCCTAATACTGGAGCTGAAACATTAGGAGTAGCCCATCCATCTAGAGTTTTGTTCATTATAGCTGAACTTGAAACTAGAAGATCAATATCTTCTTCGGAATATGTTACATATGGTAAATCTTTTCAAGCTGTAACTCCATTCCCTATCTTAATTTTTACTCTGTTAGTACTAGTAAATTCTACACCAAATTCTCCTTTCCTTAGTACTCTATTTTTACCAGTTCCTACACCATCAACAGCTCATTCAGCAGTAGTACCTGTTCTATGTAGTATGTCTACATTTAATGCATTTGTTGCCATATTATGCTATGCCTCCATTTATTGTATTTATGTTATTATAATTATTTGTAAGCTTTTTATAGCTTACTAGTGATGAGTCAAAAGTATATATTTCTTCATCACCAGTTTCTTCATCTTTTACTATGTATAGAGTATTCTCTTTTCCTAGATTTGGTAAGTTTAATATAGAATTTGTCACAAACTCTATTCAACTGTTTCCAGAAGGAGTTGATCCACCTGTTGATGTACTACCACCAGCTGAAACACTACCACCAGAATGTATTTTGTACTTACTTCTAAATACTTTTGGTATGTTACTTATTTTAAATTCCATAACTATTTCTTTTCTACTAATTTCACTGTGTTCTTGTCATTAAAATAATCAATCTCCATAGTATCAACTATGAATGTTCCAGTAAGGATTCCAATGGTCAATAATGAGTATGGTTTAATGTCATTTTTTAGAGAGATATCTAATATTTTAGATGGTGTCGAATACTGATTTACATATTTTTGAATGATAGTTTTTTCAGGTGTTTGTGTAAGATTTAACGGTATGTTTTTTAAAGTGTATATGTAGTTACCATTAATAAGAAATACTGAACTATATGATCATCCTTTACCTGTTTGTGTGCAGATCTTAAAATTCATTTCTTTTCCTTCTTTTACAAATTCCTCATTGATCACATTCTCATATATTGTATCTGTATCTGAAGATTCATCAGGATTAATGTATGGTCTGTATATTTTCATCTCTAATCCCTTTATTCAAACATTTTCTGCTCTTTTACTACCATTTACATAATCTGGAGAATTTATAATAAATTCAATATCACCCATCAAGCCATCCTCTGATTTTATTGGTATAGCATAACCTACTGCATCAATTTCAAAACGGTAATCAACCGTATTGATTACAGGAAACCACTTATTCAAATAACTTCTTGTATCTGTATTACTATTAGCAAAAGGAAGGAAGAAACCACCTCTTGTATAATTTGACCAACTAGTACCATTCCAGTATTTATCTCCTACTTTTAGTAAACAAGATATAAATAGATCATTATATCCAAAGTTATCACCAGTAGGAGTGTAGTCAGGATCTATATATACAGCACCTTCTCTATCATCTCATAAAGCTTCAGCAGAAATAACTAAATAAGCAGTTTCTGAATATGTGCTACTAGGAATGTTTTCTGATTTTAGTTCAAACACCTTTTCTGATCTACCGTCACTACCACCAGCTGGTAAATGCCTGTGGAGTAATATATAATCTTCAAAATTTAATTTAGGGATAATTTCATCTTTATTGTAATTGACATATCTTACAATAGTTGCACCTATAGTGTCTTTAATAAATGGTTTTAGTATTGTTCCCTGTGTATTGAATAATTCTCTATTAAAAGCAGGTAATTCTACTGGTTGCCAGTTTGTTTTATTATAATAATAACTTCTATACTTATTGTGAGTATAATATCTAGAGTAGTGATTTTTCTGATAAGTTCCTTTATCTCTGTTATAGTGGTTATATGTGCTTATTTCAGTTGAGTTCCAGACTTTTGTATAATTAGTCAAATCTTCAGTATTTCATATGTCTGGAAGCAATGAATTAAAGTTATACAATGAAGTAATTACAGATACTTTATTGAATACTTCATCAAGTGTTATAGTAGTTTCTGCACTTGTAAAATCAGATGCACTTATCACTTTAGTATTTGTAATAGTTTCAATTGAAGTATAATGAGTGCTAAAATTATCAACAGTATGATAGATATAATACTTCCCAAATCCATTTTTAATAGCGTCATAATCTAGTATATAAATACTGTCTTTAAAAGCAATCATAGTATAACCCATATACTGTAATATTTCTTCCAGTACTTCCTTATATGTCATTGGTATTCCATCTTCATCAAAGAAATTTTGTTCAGAAATATACATCTTGTTTAATACGCACTCTGGATTTAAAGGATCATAATCACTTCTCTGGTTTGACATTATGATATGAAGTTTAGTATAATCACCAGCTGCTTTCTGAACAGCAGTATATACAACATTACCTAATGAAACTATTCCTTTTTTACCTTCTTCAACCGTTTCATATTTAAAGTAATCTAATGAACTAAGTGCATCAACTGCATTAATTTCAATATTTTCATAGTATTTGTTGAAATCTTGACTATAAAGGTTTGGTTCAACATATCCAGATCATTCTAACTCAGTATTATTTCTAAACAACTGAATTTTTGTTCCTTGTGCTTCTGCACTATAAATATCAAATAGATAATTACTACTCACAATATTTAAAGATGCAGATGAAAGTTTTAATGGTTTGTAAATGGTGCTTTCTCCTTCATATTTTACTATGAAAGGATCAGCACCCATTGTTATTTCTGTTTCTCCAACTCCACCAGTATCAATTACAACTTTATATGGTATTTCATTTATGTTTTTAAAATGTCCTATGTATTTCATATTACCTTACTTTTGATTTTTTCTTATCATAATTATTCAATACTCCAACTAGTGTATCACCTTTAATTCTAAAAGTAACTTCACTACTTCCTGTTTTTTCATCAAGCTTTAATAAACTCTTTAACTTGTTCAAAGGAGCAATTACTTCTGGATTAGTTGATGCACCTGCATATTCTCCAACCATTCCTATAGTTGCACCACTTACAATACCACCATCAGCAAATTTTGGAACACTTGCAGCAATAATCATTGCTTCCATAGCAGCAATTTGTCCAGCAGCTAAAGCTACTCCAGCAAAAGGAATTGAAGCATATGCAGCAGCACTTTGTGCAGCCATTAATCCACCATAAACACCTGCAGCAGTCTTTGCTAGTGCCATTTGAGCAATCATAATTGGTGCTTCTGCAGCAGCTGCTCCAGCTTTAGCAGTTGTAACTGTAGTTATTCCAGCTACTTCTGCTGATGTTGCTGCTGTTTGTGCAGTAGCTACAGCGGTTAAAGCTTCTACTTCTGTTGCACCTTTTGTAGCAATTACAGTTGTTTCTGCTTCTTTAGCTAAAGTAAGTTTGTTTGTTAGTTCTGTTAATGCTTGAATTCCATTTGCTACTGATGATATTGAATCAATTGTCTGAATAAGTGCATTAATTACAGCCATCACTTTTTCAAATCCAGATGCATCAATATCTTCAAAGGTTTCCTTTACATTATTAAATGCATCAACCAATCTTTCAACAGATGTAGCTACATCTTTGATACTACTAAATGCAGATTCATTAAGTTGTTCTTGGATACCCTTAATATCCTCTTGTACTTGTGCTAGTTTTAGAGCTTTTGAGAGATCTTTTTCACCCTTAATAGCTACTTCTAATTCAAGTTTATAATTTGATAATCCAGATTCAACAGCCTTCTTTAATTCCTCTTTAAGTTTTTGAGCAATCTCTACTTCATCTTCCAGTCTTTGAGCAACTGACTTTTTATAGTCAAAGGTTTTATCTCTTGCTTCTGGTCTTATAGGGATATAAAGATCTTTAGCAAGGTCTTTTTCAAGCTTCTCTTGAAACTTATCAGTATCAACTTTGATTTCTGGATCTTCAATTTCAATTTCTAGATCTTTTAATCCCAGATTTTCTTCCATCAAAGTATAGAACAGTTCTTTGTACTTTCCTTCTACTTTATCCAGTATACCAATTTGTTTAAGGAATGAATCAGTTAATTTTAATACTTCATCATAGTATTCTTTTTGGGAGATAGCTCCATTCTTAATCTGATTATCTAGTTCCTTTCTTTCCTTTGCATACTTCTGTAAAATAATAATATCATTTTCTGAGCTTGATCCACCTGTATTATCACCTTCAATTCTTCTTTTTTCAAGCTCTCTAAATGCATTCTCAAATTCAGCTCCTTTATTTGCAAGAACTGCATCTAGTGCTGCAATCTCCTTCTTATATGCTTGAATGTCTTTAAGCTTTTGAGAAAAAGGATTATTAGGAGAAACTGATTCAAAAACTATTTCAGCAGTTGTTAAGCCAGAACTAGTTTTAGCAATCTCTGTATTTAGTTCTTCTTTTCTTGCTAAGATCCTAGTATATTCTTGTGCTTTAGCTCTAAGGATTGCTTCTTCTTTAATGAGTTTTAGTCTCTCATTAATTGCTGAATTTATAAGATCTTCACTCTTTAATTGTTCTGATGTATAGCCATTAACTTTATTAGTTGGAACACCTAACATTTCAAGTAATTGCTTTCTTTTAGCTATAGTTGTATTTATGTCTAAATACATTGTTCTGATAGCTTCTAATTTTGCTTTCTCTTGTATGTATCCAGCTCCACCAGCAGAATATGATTTCTCTACTGTTTTAATGTTTCTTTGAGATTCAAATGGAATATTTCTTAACCTATTTGCTTCTTTTATTGCTTGAGCAATTTTTGTAATAAGGAATGTTAATCCTGCAACAGCAATAGTTATTCAGTTAGAAATTAAAAATGATTTTATGGATGCTCCAATTCTCTTAAAACCAGCTACTACTCTACTAGTTGCTATTTCTGTTCTACCAAGATTTTCTTCCATTTTAACTACATCTTCAATAGATTTACCAAAGGATATTCTTGCTTGTTCTTCAAGTAGGTTATATTTTGTAGCTAAAGTGTGTACTGCATCTGCTTGTTTCTTTGTAAGATTAGTTAGTTTGGTAAAATCATCACCAAGATTATCAGTTGTAACTATAGGTGAGCTGATTTTACTGTTGATACTATTGAATTTCTCTCTTAATCCACCATATTTATTAGTAAGTTGAGCTAAATCAAGATTGTGTTTTTGCACCATCTTACTAAACATTACTGAACCAGACATTGCAATTGCACTTCAAATTCCAGCTGATATGTTTTTAATGTTATTTGCTACAACTTCAAAAGCTTTTGTAATCGTATTAATAACCCCAGACATCAGTTTTTGCATTTTATCAGTAGCAAATAATTCTGTAATGGTGTTCCTCAATTTATTGATAGATCCTTCAATTGAATTTGGATTGAAATTCATTGTTTCAAGCTTCAACTGTTGTCCGAATAATGGAAGTACTTCAGATGCTACCAGCTTTCCTTTTTTCATCATATCATCAAGCTGAGCAGTTGTAATATTTAATGCTCTTGCCATTATCTGAATTGCACTAGGTAATCTTTCACCTAATTGACCTCTTAATTCCTCAGCAGTAATTTTTCCTTTTGACATCATCTGAGTAACAGCTAACATTACTCCACTTGTTTCATCTGCTGAGAGATTAAAATAAGTTGATGATTGTGTTAATGCATCAAATACATTTTGAGTATCCTTCAAACTCATATTTGATCCTCTTGCAGCAGCATAGAATTTTGCATAGTTACCAGTAAGACCTATTAACTCTTGATTATATTTTTTACTTTGTTCGTTTACAAACTTCAATGCATTACTGTATGAATAGCTATCTCCTGTCACATTTTTAAGTGTTTGAGTAGCTTTAGCCATTCCTTTGACAGAAATCATTATTTGACTAGTAAAGTTCCCAATTCCAATAGCACCTGCTGCAAATGCCATACTGAGATTTCTTACCTGTAATTGAATACTTCTTAATGCTCCATTAGCTTTATTTGCTCCTTTAGTAAAACCTGTTGTTAATAGGTTTAATGCAACAGCAAATGATAATTGTTTTCCCATATTTTTATAGTTTAGCGTTGTCCAGTATTTCTTTTAATTTATCTGTGTATTCATCTGCTAATTCTTTTGAAGCTTTCTCAGATTCATTCTTCTCTCAGTTGAATAAGATCAGATCTTTTGGTGATTTTAACTTTTTACCTATATGTGGTAGGATAGTATAGTAACACCATAATCTATCTAGTTGTAATTTTTGTTGTCTGGTTGTATTATAGTGATCTACATATAATCCAATATCATCCAGTTGCATTTCATATTGGACTCATTTTATATCAAGTCCACAATTAGTAACTAAGATTGGTATGATCTTATAAATATATAGATCTGAATTTTCAGTTGAATTTGAACCTTCTTCTGTTGGTTCTTCTTTCTTGAAAAATTGCTTTTCAAGTTCTACTACTTTAAAAAATCGGTTCAATAGTTTCTCAGCAATTCTTTTATTACTTGACATTACTGATTCAAATGCTTCATATGAATAATCAAAATCATCATTATTAGCATATAAACAAGAGTAGATTAATTGAGATAATTCCTTTAAGTCAGAATAATCTATTTTTAAAAATGGTATTGATGATAACTTTTCAAAATACACTATTGCTTTTATATTTAATTTTAGTTTATACTTTTCCATAGTGTTATAAATAAAAAGGGTAGGGTGCTTTTCCCTACCCTTATTCTAAATAGAAATTATGCTTCTGCTTTTGTTAAAGCACCTGTACCAGTCAGAGTAACTGACATAGTTGCAACTGCTCCGTTATCAGCTTGAACACTTAATGAAGTGATAAGAGCTGAACCTGTAAAACTAGGTGTTCCAGCTGCATATGCTGCACCAACTTTTGCGAATTTTACTGTAACTGCTGTTCTTGCTTCCATAGCTTCAAATAAGTCTGCTACACTTTTTCCAGCAGTAGTAGCAAATGTTACTAATGAGTCACTAGATAAGGTTCAACCCATTTGACCTACTAAGTAAGTCTTATAAGCACCTGACATTTTATTTGAAGTATCTATTGTGTCCATAGTCATTTCTAATGAACAAGTTGTTGCGTATCCAATTGGATCTGCTCCGATAAAGATTAAGAGATCTTGTCCACGAACAAGATCAGTATCATTTGTAGTTATTGCCATAATATTTTATGTTTTTTAATCGATTTGAAATAATAGTACTTGAATGTATTTGTTATCAACTGCTTCTTCTGTACTATCTATAAGTTTGATCTGGAAACCATCTTTAGTTCCCTCCAATTCTGCATCTATAAGTTCTGCTATCTCTTGTGATTCATCATAAGATTCTGAAACAACAGTAATATATACTTTACAGATTTCAGAGTGAACTCCGTATTTAGTATACTCTTTACTGTATTCATCTCTTTGATAAACTATTAAAGTTCCTGTTGTTCCGATCGGTGCTACTGTCGGACCCCCTCTGAGTAGGACAGTGTCTCTTTAGACAAATTTCAATAAATTTGTAAAGAGAAACGACAAGATGAAAAAGACAAGAATTAGCGAATCACAAATTATTAAGGCTCTCAAAGAGTAT
>Ga0207420_1000185_pt1 | contig 109705 bp, 92 predicted proteins | sample ThiBio_inoc_biof_FD_183941 | JGI IMG/M metagenome (GOLD analysis project Ga0207420, IMG submission 183941) | Wastewater bioreactor microbial communities from Cape Town, South Africa - Thiocy_inoc_biof (SPAdes) | ecosystem: Engineered > Bioremediation > Thiocyanate > Unclassified | place: South...
GCGACGGCCGCCGCCTTCGATCTCGAAGTCCACCGTGATCGACTGCCCCAGCAGCGCCGGCGCACCGATGCCGCGCTCCTCGCTCTTCATCGTCAGCTGCAGATCGAACAGCTGCGACAGGCTTTCCCTCCCTTGCAGTGCGTCGAACTTCAGCACTTCCGGGCCCAGGGGCGTGGTGACGTTCAGGGTGCGATTCATGGTGGTCCTTGCGCAAGTCCAAGCGATGACACGGCGACGCAGCAAGCCGCCGACCGATGCGGCTGCTGTAGCCGTCGGCATTCCCAAAACTGCCAGATTTTGCGCGATCTCCTCGCGCTTCGGTCACGAGGAATGCGAGCGCCTCACGGACCGAGCACCGCGCCACGCGGTGGATTGAACCCAGGCTGTACCTTAGCGTTTGCGGCGCATGGATAAACAGCAACTGCATCACAGTGACGCAAAGCGACAATCCGCGCCCGCCGCATCGACGTGCGCGTGGTCAATAATTTCACAGTGGCACTTCGTCCCGATTGCAGCACGATGGCAGAGTCCGTCAAAACAGCGTCGCGTTACCGTCATGTATTCGCGACGTTCTGCGAACGGCGATCCGAAAGACGATTCCGCCGCAGGGGAGGAAATTTCGCGCTCGATCGTCCTCGCCGCATCCGGCAGGCATGGAATCTTCGCCGCGTACCCAACGACGATGCGGCCATGCCTGCCGCTGCCAGGGCGATACCGCCGAGCGCAGGCCGCAATGCGAACGCGAGCCTGCCGGCTTCAGTGCGTATCCGGGTCCATGATCTCGCGCACGCCGTCGCGCCGGAACGGCTGCACGAGCTGGGCGAGGAAACCCTTGGCGATGCGGCCGTGGATGCCGATATCCGCCGGCGGCCGCCGCGCCGGGTTGTAATAAGTGCCGAACAGCTGGTCCCAGAGCACGAGGTTCTCGCCATAGTTGCGATTTCCCTCCTCGAGCTTCCTGGAGTGATGCCAGCGATGCAGGGCCGGCGTCGAGAAGATCCAGTCCAGCGGCCCCGTACGCAGCACGATGTTGCAATGGGTCAGCAGCCCGGTCACCGCGGTCACCGCGCTGATCCACAGGAACACCTTCAGCGGCGCGCCGAGCAGATACAGCGGCACCTGTCCGAGCAGCGCCTTGAAGCAGGTATCGACGATATGGAAGCGGCCGGTGTTGACGACCCAGAGCCGGCGCACGCTGTGATGCAGCGCGTGGAAGCGCCAGAACAGCGGCCATTCGTGCGCGATGCGATGCGCGGCGTAGAGGCCCAGCTCGGCGATGACGAGACCGAGCACGACCTGCGCGAACAGCGGCCAGGCTGCGGGCCAGAGCGCATGTGCCGGCGCGATGGCTGGCTGCACGACGCTCGCCGTGGCCATGCCGAGGGTCGCTGCCAGCGCCGCGCCGATCTGTACCAGTCCCTTGGTGAACAGGGTATGCGCGAGATTCGCGCCGGTCTCGCCGTCGTCTTCGAGCCACTGCGGTTCGAACGGCATCAGCCGCTCCAGCAGCGCGATGGCCGCGACCAGGCCCAGGTACATCACGTTGAACCACAGCAGCGGCCGCGCGCTGTCCAGGGCCAGCGAGGCGCCGAACAGACCGGCGCCGTACAGCACGGGCCACAGCAGCCACGACAGCCAGACCGACCAGCGACTCGACCCCATCGTTCGCCCCTGAACCCGGCCCCCATGCCGGCGTCCCGCGATGGTTTCGCGTCGGCATCGGGGCGTCAACCAGCCGGAGGCCATATCCGCCGAACGCGTCTTCGGTGCGCCGCAGGCATCGCTGCCGTCCGACGCTCCGGCAAGCGCCGCGGTGATCCACGGCGCGCGCCCGGCGACGACGACGACGCAGTTCGCCGCGACCAGCGAAACGCGTCCAGGCGATCAATGCGCTTCCGCGGCGCCGACCTGCAGACCCTGCACGCGCAACGCTTCGCGCAGCGCGGCAGGCACGACGTCCTCCTGCGTGATTTCGCGCAACCGCGCCTGCAGCGCGGGCTTGCCGCCCCAGGCCGCGACGTAGCGCTTCACGGCGTCGGCGAGCAGCGGCTGCAGTTCCCTGGGCGGTACCGGGGAGTCCTTGTCGAACAGCAGATCGGGCACGCAGAGCACCTCGACCTTGTCGCCGTTCTGGCGCAGCACGGCGCCGAAATCCGCTTCGACCGACGATCCCGGCTGCGCCGGATCGTCCGATTCGATGCGCAGGAAACCCGAGACGATATAGAACGTGCCGCCGGCCGATTCGCTGCGCGCATAGATCCACTGCGGCAGGTCGCTCAGTTCGGCCTTGCGCGCGAGCGCGGCGGGGAGGCGCTCGAAGTGGATCTTGTCCGTGGCGTAGCTCAGACCGAACAGCGGATCGCTCATCTGCGCCGGCACCACGGCGGCCTTGGCCGGCTTGGTGCTCCCGGCGCTGGCGCCGTCGGCGGCCGTGACCGTGGCGCAGCCGACCAGCGCGAACACGAGCAGCAGCATGGCCGCGGCACGGCGCAGCAGCGCGCGTGCGGCGGATCTAGGGTCGATAGACTTCATAGCTCACTTGTTCCTTGCGGTAGGCCGGGCCCGGATAGACATCGGTACCTTGAACGAAGTCCGATACCCATTTCGAACCGTTGAACATCTCGATGTGCCCGGCGACCTGGCCCGACGGCGGCTGCAGCACGATGATGTCACCGCGCTGGGGCGAATAGGCCACGGCCGGCACCTTCGTGAAACCGAGCTTGGCCAGCACCGGACCGTAGTCCTTGGCATACACCGGCCGCGGCAGCGGAATCTTCGCACCGCCGGCCTCGATGGCCTCGCGCACGTAGCGTGCGCAGCGGCCCTGGCTCTTGGTATGCGCGTTCGCATCCAGGTGTTTGACGGCGGCATCGACGCTGTAGCCGGCCACGCCGCTCGCGGCCGGCGTCAGCTTCTGCGGCGGCGTTTCGGCGATGAAGGTCGGACACGGCGTGACCACGCGCATCAAGGTGCCGAAGTCGATGCCGCAGTTGTTGCTGTCGATGCCGAGCGGGCCGGGACGGGTCGGGGATGGCATGACGGGCTCCTTGGATGAAGGTTCAGGCCGTCGCGGGCGCCGCGGCGACGGCGTCCTCGGCATAGCCGTAGCGGTAGGCGAAATCATCGCCGGCGGTTTCGAGGCGGATGCTCGCGAGCTTGCGTCCGTCGGCCAGGCAGCTCAGGAATTCGCGGCTGACCGTCGGCAGCACCGTGTGGGTCAGGATCGCGTCGATCATGCGGCCGCCGGATTCGACTTCGGTGCAGCGCTTGATCACGAGCTGCACTGCGTCGTCGCCGTAGCCGAAGTCGATGCCGTGCTGCTCGGCGATGCGCTTCTGGATGCGGCCCAGCTGCAGCCGCACGATGCGCGCGAGCGTGTCGTTGGCCAGCGGGTAGTACGGAATCGTCACGAGACGGCCGAGGAAGGCCGGCGGGAATTTCTGCAGCAGCGGCTCGCGCAGCGCCTTGTTCAAGGCCTCCGGCTCGGGCGACAGCTCCGGATCGGCGGTCAGCTTCATGACGAGATCGGTGCCGACGTTGGACGTCAGCAGGATGATCGTGTTGCGGAAGTCGATCGCGCGGCCTTCGCCGTCCTCCATCCAGCCCTTGTCGAACACCTGGAAGAACAGCTCGTGCACGTCGGAGTGGGCTTTCTCCACTTCATCGAGCAGCACGACCGAATACGGCTTGCGCCGCACGGCCTCGGTCAGCACGCCGCCCTCGCCGTAGCCGACATAGCCCGGCGGCGCGCCCTTGAGCGTGGAGACCGTATGCGCCTCCTGGAACTCGCTCATGTTGATCGTGATGAGGTTCTGCTCGCCGCCGTAGAGGCTTTCGGCCAGCGCCAGCGCGGTCTCGGTCTTGCCGACGCCGGACGGGCCGACCAGCATGAACACGCCTATCGGCTTGTTCGGATTGTCCAGTCGCGCGCGCGCGGTCTGGATGCGCTTGGTGATGAGTTCCAGCGCATGGCGCTGGCCGACGACGCGCTTGTCGAGCGTGTCGACGAGCTGCAGCACGGCAGTGATCTCGTTGCGCACCATGCGCCCGACCGGAATGCCGGTCCAGTCGGCCACGACCGAGGCGACCGCGGTCTCGTCCACCGCCGGCAGGATCAGCGGCGATTCGCCCTGCAACGCATCGAGCTCGGCCTGCACCGCCGCGTGTTCGGCGAGCAGGAACGCGCGATCCGGCGTCGGCGCGACCAGCGCGTCGCCATCGGTTTTCACGGCCGCAGCCGGCGCCGCAGCGCTGCCATCGGCCTGCGCGGCCTTGGCCGCGGCGGCGAGCTCGCGCAGCCGCGTACGCAGATCGAGCAGGCGCGTCGCGAGCTCGTTCTCCTGTTCCCAGCGCGCGCGCAAGGCCTGTTCGCGTTCGAGCTCGGCGGCGAGCCGGCTCTCGCAGCGTTCGCGCCGCTCGGCCACGTCCAGGCCGACCGCATCCTCGCGTTCGATGATGCCCTGCTCGGTGCGCAGCACCTCGATGCGGCGCGTGCAGTCTTCGAGCTCCGCCGGCGTCGTGTGCTGACTCACGGCCACGCGCGCGCAGGCCGTATCGAGCAGGCTGACGGCCTTGTCCGGCAGCTGGCGCGCCGGGATGTAGCGATGCGACAGACGCACGGCCGCGGTCACGGCTTCGTCGAGCAGGGTGATCCTGTGATGCTTCTCTAGAATGGCTACGATGCCGCGCACCATCGCGATGGCCTTGTCCTCGTCGGGCTCGCCGACCTGCACGACCTGGAAGCGCCGCGTCAGCGCCGGATCCTTCTCGATGTGCTTCTTGTATTCGCTCCAGGTCGTCGCGCCTATCGTGCGCAAGGTGCCGCGCGCGAGCGCGGGCTTGAGCAGGTTGGCCGCATCGCCCGTGCCGGCGGCACCGCCGGCGCCGATCAGGGTATGCACTTCGTCGATGAACAGGATGATGGGCTTGGGACTGGCCTGCACCTCGTCGATGATCTGGCGCAGGCGCTGCTCGAACTCGCCCTTCATGCTCGCGCCGGCCTGCAGCAGGCCGATGTCGAGCATCAGCAGCGAGACTTCCTGCAGCTGCGGCGGTACGTCGCCGCTGGCGATGCGCACGGCGAAGCCCTCGACGACGGCGGTCTTGCCGACGCCGGCCTCGCCGGTCAGCAGCGGATTGTTCTGCCGGCGCCGCATGAGAATGTCGATGATCTGGCGGATCTCGTCGTCGCGGCCGGTGATCGGGTCGATCTCGCCGTTGCGCGCGCGTTCGGTCAGGTCGACGGCGAACTTGCGCAGCGCCTCCTGCCTGCCCAGCTGCGCCGGCGCCATCGCGCCGCTGACTTCGCCGGGACCGCCGCTCGCATCGAGGCCGCTGCCGTCGGTCGAGCCCTGCTCGTCCTCGGGCGAACCGGCGACGACCTTGGCCAGTTCGTTGGAGAACTTGTCCGGGTCTATCGCCTGGAATTCCTTGCTCATCGCGTAGAGCACGGTGCGCAGGCTAGTCGTCTTGAGGATGCCCAGCAGCAGGGTCGCGCCGCGCACCTGGTTCTGGTTGAACATCAACGTCGCATAGACCCAGCCGCGTTCGACCGCGTTCTGCAGGTGATCGGACAGGTCGCTGATCGCGGTCGCGCCGCCGGGCAGTCGGTCCAGTGCCTTGACCATGTCGGCGGCGAGCCGCGCGGCGTCGAGCTGGTAGTGGCGGATGATGCGGTGCAGGTCGCTGTCGTTGTTCTGCAGCAGCTGGTGCAGCCAGTGCACGAGCTCCACGTAGGGGTTGCCGCGCAGCTTGCAGAACACGGCAGCGCCTTCCACGCCCTTGTACAGCAGCGGATTGAGCTTGCCGAACAGCGCGGTACGACTGATCTCACTCATGGTCGGATGTCCTGTCTCGCCATTGCTTCATAAGTTTCCGGCGTCGTTCGCCGCGCCAGGCCTGCGGTACGTCGCCGTGCTGCCGGCGTTCCTTCACCGGATCGAGGGAATGGCTTTCTTGGCCGCGTCGGACGCCGCTTCGGAGGCCGCGTCCTTCGCGGCGTCCTTGGCGATTTCTCCGGCAGCGTCCTTGACCTCTTTCTTGCGCGCGTCGTTCTTGTCCTTGCGCGCCTTCTTCTTCGCCGCGGCCGCATCGTCGGCGGCGGCCGTGGCAGGCGCCGACGTCGCCGCGGCTTCGCTGCCGGCCGCAGGCGCGGCGGCTGTCGCGGCAGCCGGAACCGGCGCCGGCGCGGCCGGCGGCGGCAGCGCATTCTTCATCGGCGGCGCACTGAACGAACGCTTGGCGTCGTCGCGCACGTTCGCGACCGGCGTGGCCGGCGTGCGCGCGAGCACCCACGGCGAATTCGCATCCTCGCGCGTCAGCGAATAGGCCAGCGGACGACCGTCGTCGCCGATCACGCGCTCCGGGCCGCGCGGCAGCAGCGAATACAGCAGCACTTCATAGCCGTTGACCTGGGTGTTCGTGGCCCAGCGCGACGGCACCAGGCGCGCGTAGTTCAGCACCGTGGAATTCGGCAGACGGCCGAGCACCTTGTCGCGCAGACCGGCTTCGGCGAACAGCGGGAAATGGACCGGCGCGCCGCGCGTGCTCGTGTCGATGACGTGGAGGAAGCCGAAGCGCTGCCAGTCGCCGATGCCGTAGAGGCCCGCGCCGATGCCGGCGACGACGAGATAGCGCTTCTTCGGCAGCACGATTTCCAGCAGCTCCGCATCGTCGGGATTCAGCAGCGGAAACGGACCCCACGGCGATTCGCTCGCGGCGAAGACCTTGCGGCCGTATTCGATCTCGGCGTGTTCGGCATCGACGACGACATAGGCCGGCGCATCCTTGACCGGCACGGTATAGCGCGGCGGATCCACCGACGGATCGCGCGTGAATGCATCGCTCAGCGGCGTCACGGTCGGGCGCTGGCCCTGCCAGATGCCTTCCAGCGCCTGCGCCAGCGCCGGGTCCGGCGGCGGCGCGGCGAAAGCGGCCCCGCTGCAGAGCGCCAGCAGCAGCGCCGCGGCGGCACCCAGCGGAAAGTTCGGGAAGCGTGTTTCGGGCCTGGACATGGTTCGGATTCCGTAGTGCAAGGTCGGGCGAAAAGTCGGTACGGTGGTTCACGCCGCGGCGGCGGCGGGTCCGGCGCGTTCGCGCCGTATGCGTTCGGGATCGAGCACGAGGTCGTCGCGGTCGCGCGCCGCGGCGCCGCGGCCGAGCCAGGTCGTCCAGCCCAGGCGCGTGTCGCCGCCCAGACGCGCCTGCGGCACGTCGGCACGGCGCAGCACCAGGCGCACGTCCCAGTCGAGCTCGATGCCGATGTAGGTGCGCACCCAGTCCAGCAGCTGGCCATGGCCGGTACCCGGCGGCAGCAGGTCTTCATAGGCGGCTCGCGACATCGGACCCAGCCGCACGCGGAAGCGATGCTGGCGATCCCAGACCGCATTGCCGGCGACGATGTCGACGCCGAGCCGGCTGCCGCGGTTCGCGCCCAGGCGCGAACGCTGGTCGCGCGGCAGCGGCAGCCAGCGGCCGACGTATTCCTCGATCGCCGCGGGCACGCGGAAGAAATTCGCGAGTATCCGCGCAAGTCCTTCGGCATTGCGCGTCTGGCGCACGAGATGGCCGGCATGGTTCAGGCGCGCATGGTCGGGGACGCTGTCGCGCCCGCGCGTCGCGGCGAGGCCGTAGGCGATCGTGCTCGCCGCGTGGCGCGTGAAGTGCTCGTCCTCGGGCCGGTCCAGGCTGACCGTCGACTGCGCATCGGCCCAGGCGCGGTAGAACAGCAGGGTCAGCCGGTGATGGAACAGGTCGGCGAACTCGATCAGCGTACGGTCGCCGTGATGGATCGCGCGCTCGTGGGCGTATTCGGTCAACACCAGCGGCAGCGGACCGTTCGGTCCGAACAGGCCGAAGCTGTGGATCGCGAGCTTGGGCCTGCCGTTGCGCCGCGTGACGTCGAAGCGCGCGAGCGTGGCCGGCGCAAAGAACGAGGACGGTTCCTGGCCGATGCGCAGCGGTTCCTGCGACGGCCGCTTGGCGCGGCCCAGGCGCGGGTACTGCGGGTGCAGCGCCTCGATCCGGCGCAGCAGCGCGAACAGGTCGTAGGCGTGCGGCGCGTCTTCGACGGCCTGCCACAGGGCGGCGATCTGCTGCGATTGTTCCGGCGTCGGCGTCGGTTCGCTCATGCGACCGGCCTGCGTCCGAAGCGCGGCGCCCAGTGGCCGAGCTGTCCGCGCTGCGCGCTGATCAGGCGCGTCTCGGTGAACGTGTTCAATGCGACATGCCGCGCGAGGAACTGTTCGAGCACGGCGCCGAACAGATACGGGCTCGTGCCGGCGAAATGGCTTTCGTCGATCGTCACGTCGATGCCGACGCCGCGGCCGAACGTGATCGGACCGGCGCCGGGCAGGCGCCGCGTGATCGGATTCAGCCGCGTCTGCAGTACCGCATTGGCCTGGCGCGCGACGGCCGCGTCGCCGAGCACGGTGTAGAGGCTCAGCAATTCGCGCAGCGCCAGGGCGCCCTGCTCCGGGCTCAGGTCGGTCAGGGTCTGATAGTTGAGCCCCAGATGACTGATCAGGCGCCAGCTGATCTCGCCTTCGGGCACGGCCGACACCGGCCGCGTCGGACCCTGCAGCACGCGCACGCCGCTGACCGGCACCGAATCCACCGGCACGAGATCGTGCTGGCCGCCCACGGCCATGAGCATCGCGAGGTCGCGGTTGGTCACGGTCATGTCGACGCCGAGCTGGCGCAGGCCAGAGCCGTACGGCGCCTCATGCTGGTTCACGAGCGAGAGGAACACTTCCGAGCCGAGGTAGGTCGTACGCGCGCCGTGGCGCGCCGACGTGCTCGACGCCAGGCGCGGTTCGCGGCGCACCGTGAAATAGGTGCCGTGGTTGCCGCGGTCGCCGACGAGGCTGGAATAGAACGGACGGAATTTCGCCTCGATCGCATTGTCGCGGCCGAAGCCTTCGACCTGCTCGATGCTGTAGACCTCGTAGTTCAGCGGATGCGTGCGATCCGGCACGACGTGCAGCTCGTAGCGGCTGTCGCCGACCTGGATGCGGTCCGAGCGCATCGAGATCAGGTTCACCGCCGGGGTGCAGAACAGCAGGAAATGCGCGGCGTCGACCACGGTTTCGAGATCGGCGACTTCCTGGTCGAGCAGGATGCTGACCTCGAAGCCGTCCAGCGCCTCGACACCCTGCAGCGCCGCGCGCAGCCCTTCCAGCGCGACGAAATGGAAGCGCGCCGGGAACGCGAAGTATTCGTGCAGCAGCCGGTAGCCCTGGAAGCCGCGGCCGTTGTACGGCAGCAGCGCCTGCGTGTCGTCGAAACCTTCGGGCTGCACGGCCGCGGCGCCGAGCTGGCGCCATTCGCCGACCTGCTTCTTGCTGCGCGCGCGCACCGACACGCCGAGCACGTGGCCGCAGAGCAGCTCGTGCAGCCGCGAGGTGATGTGCGGGCTGCCGGCCAGATGCAGGGACAGGCGATCCGGCGGCGGATTCTTGCCGCTCAGCGGCGCATTGAACTGGAAGTTCAGGCGCAAGCTGGCCTTGACCGGCAGATCCTGCCGCAGCCGGTTCACGCGCACGTCGGTCGGCACGCCCTCGAAACGCGCGGCGGCGATGCGCAACGGCCAGAGGTCCACGTCGTGGGCGGTACGGAATTCGCAGCCGTTCTGCCCTTCGACGAGACTCGGCGCGCGCAGGCGCTCGCCGCGGCCGATGCGGAACGAGTCGCCCTGGTTGCCGGTCATCTCGCCCGGCGTGAACTGGACGATGCACATGGCCGGCGTAGGCGCCAGATAGTTGGGATAGACGACTTCGAGCAGGCGCTGCGAGAAGCGCGGGAACTCCGCGTCCATCTTGAGCTGGATGCGCGCGGTCAGGAAGCTGAAGCCTTCGAGCAGGCGTTCGACGTAGGGATCGGCGACCTCGATGTCGCGCATGCCCAGCCGCGCGGCGATCTTCGGATTGGCCGCGGCGAATTCGGCGCCGAGTTCGCGCAGGTAGTTCAGCTCGGTGTTGTAGTAGCCGATCAGGCGCGGATCCACGGCGGCTATCCGAGCAGGTCTTCGAGCAGGATCTGTCCGCTCTCCAGATCGACGCGCGAACGCAGCAGCAGGTCGATCGGATACGGTTCGGACCACAGTTGACCGCGTATCTCCATGGTCATCTGGTTGTGCGTGCGATAGCCGTCCTGCGACGGCAGGATCTTCACCTGCAGGCTCTGCGGCAGCACGCGCGGCTCGAACGTGCGGATCGCCTGCTCGATCGCCTGGCGCACGTCGTCGAGGTCGTCGTCGACGAGATGGCGGCCCGACAGCGCGAGCACGCCGAAATTCACGACCGAGGTGCGCACGCCGTCGGCGCCGCTGAGGTCGGTCTCGCTCTCGGCATTCGTCGTGTTGAGCAGGAACGAGATGTCGCGCAGCACGCACTGGCGGAACACCGCCTTCGTCATGGTGCGCTCGTGCAGCGCCTCGTTGCGGTTGTCCGGATTCAGGTCGGTCAGCCGGTCCAGCAACACCGGCAGCAGCCGGGTCGAGCGCGCGCCCTGCAGCGGATTGGACTTACTCACCGGCAACCGCTTCGCCGGCGTCGCCGGCGCGCTCGAGCCGGCGTGCGGCGAGCAGCGGGTGTTCGTCGACGTCGCTGACCCAGCAGCGCTGGCCGAGACCGGCGTAGGCGTCCTCGCCGATCGCCTGCCAGGCGGTCAGCGAGGCCAGCGCCAGGCGCTCGTCGGCCTGGCCGTAGCTGCGCGGATAGCGGCTCGGCACGAGCACGACATGCTGTCCGCCGTTGCGCAGGGTCAGCCGGCCCGGCAGCCAGACGAGATCGCGCAGATCGGCCGGCGCATCGAGTTCGAGCAACTGGATGTGATCGAACGGCAGCCAGTAGTACTGGCCTTTCAGAATGATTTCGCAGACCGGCCCGAGACGCGAATCGGCATCGGCCAGCCATTCCAGCGGCGTGTCGTCGAGCACGAACGGCGTCGTCGGCGCGGCTTCGAACGCCTGATGCATCAGTTCGTCGGCCAGCGCGTCGTCCTTGCCGCGGCTGGCGAGCGACTGGCTCAGGGTCGCGAACCAGGCGTCGGGTTCGCCAATGGTCTGCGGCGGCGCTTCGCCGGCGAAGATCTTTTCGCGCTGCAGCTCGCAGCGAATCGCCTCGCGGTACATCTGCGCCATCGGGATCGCCGCGGCGCTCAGCGTGGCCGCGGTCTGCAGCTGCGCGACCGCACGCGACCAGTTGCCGGTCAGCATGCTGAGCTGCGCCAGATGCACGCGCAGCGGCAGGCTGTCCGGCCTGGCGCGGATCTTGGCGACGAGTTCGGCCTGCTGTTCGGCCAGCGACTGATCGCGACGCAGAGTGGCGGACAAGGTGGCTTCCATGCGCGACGTTTCCCGAAGGTGACTGCAGACCGGTGACGGAGAGCGGCTTTCGCCGATCTCCGCACCGGGAACGGACAGTTCGACGCCGGCGCGCCAGCGCAGGCGTCGAGGCGTTGCTCAGGCCGCCTTGTTCTGCTTGACGTCCCAGGCACCCGTGGTCGCGGCACCCAGCGAACCGTCGGCGTTCTGTTCCTTCACCTCGACCTTGATCTTGGCGTAGGACATGCCGACTTCTTCGATGACGCGCGGGCTGTTGGTGGCGCCGACCGGGCGCGAGTGCGTGATCAGCACGTCGTTCAGGGTCACCGTCATGTACTGCTGCGCGCCGTCGCCGACCTTGCTGCAGGACAGGACGACCTGGCCGATGTGCTTGCCGCTGGCGCAATACTTCATGAGATTGGCCGTGGCCTTGTCCACATAGTGCGTGAACACGAACTCACTGAAGTTGGCCTTGCCGACGCCGCCGCCGCCGCCCGTGTGGGTCGACGACGACTGGCTGACCGCGTAGCCCCAGCTCAGCACGTCGATTTCACCGCTGTGCTTGGAGTCCTTGGATTCGCCGGTGATGCCGTCGATCTTCAGGTGGAAGTCCTGCTGCGAGTCTTTGGGCGCGGTGTCGACCGAGACTGCGGGCGCCGCGAGGACGTTGCCCATTCCGAGAGATGCCATACGTTTAGTCCTTGAGTTCGATGGATGAAAAGAACCGGTTTTCTTACCAGGGGGAACCGGTTCGGTCCTGCCGAGCTACGACCGTAGAATGCTCGGCCCTCACTGCCCGCCAGCTTTGACGGACGGAAGCTTGGAAACCAGGCGCAGCGACACGGTCAGCCCTTCGAGCTGATAGTGCGGGCGCAGGAAGAACTTCGAGGTGTAGAAGCCCGGATTGCCTTCGACCTCCTGCACCTGGACCTCGGCGGCTGCCAGCGGCTTGCTCGCCTTGGTCTCCTGGGACGAATTGGCCGGATCGCCGTCGACGTAGTTCATGATCCAGTCGTTGAGCCAGCGCTCCATGTCGTCGCGCTCCATGAACGAGCCGATCTTGTCGCGCACGATGCATTTCAGGTAGTGCGCGAAGCGGCAGCACGCGAACAGATACGGCAGGCGCGCGGCGAGATTCGCATTTGCGGTCGCGTCCGGGTCGTAGTATTCGGCCGGCTTCTGCAGCGACTGCGCACCGATGAACGCGGCGATGTCGGTGTTCTTGCGATGGATCAGCGGCATGAAGCCGTTCTTGGCCAGCTCCGCTTCGCGCCGGTCGGAGATCGCGATCTCGGTCGGGCACTTCATGTCCACGCCGCCGTCGTCGGACGGGAACGTGTGCGTCGGCAGCCCTTCGACGGCGCCGCCGGATTCCACGCCGCGGATGGAGGTGCACCAGCCGTAGTACTTGAACGAACGGTTGATGTTCACGGCCATCGCATAGGCCGCATTGGCCCAGCAGTAGGCGTGGTGGTTGGAGCCGTCGGTGGCTTCCTCGAAGTCGAACTCGTCGATCGGGTTCGTGCGCACACCGTAGGGCAGGCGCGCGAGGAAGCGCGGCATGGCCAGGCCGAGGTAGCGCGAATCTTCCGAGTTGCGCAGGCTGCGCCAGGCCACGTATTCGGTGTTCTCGAAGATCTTGGTCAGGTCGCGCGGGTTGGCGAGTTCCTGCCAGGTCTCCATCTGCATCGTCGTCGGCGCGGCGCCGGCGATGAACGGACAGTGCGAGGCGGCCGCGATCTTGGACATCTCGGTCAGCAGTTCCACGTCCGGCGGCGAGTGGTCGAAGTGGTAGTCGCCGACGATGCAGCCGTAGGGCACGCCGCCGAGCTGGTCGTACTCGGCCTCGTAGATCTTCTTGAAGATCGGGCTCTGGTCCCAGCCGATGCCCTTGTGCCGGCGCAGGGTCCGATGCAGATCGCGCTTGGAGATCGGCATGAACTTGATCTTCAGCATCTCGTCGACTTCGGTGTTGTTGACGAGATAGTGCAGACCGCGCCAGGCGCTCTCGAGCTGCTGGTAGTCGGCGTGATGGATGATCGCGTTGATCTGCTCGGACAGCTTGCGGTCGATCTCGGCGATGATGGCCTCGATCGCCTTGTACGAGTCGTGGCCTATCGTGACCGTGTTGGACAGCGCCTGTTCGGCCAGGGTGCGGACGGCGATCTGCACGGCCTCCTTGGCTTCGTCGGTCTTGGGCTTGAACTCTTTCTGCAGCAGCGACGAGAAATCGTCGGCTTCGGCGAAAGTGGTCTGCTTTTCCTGGAGAGCTTGATTCTGCGCCATGAGTGGATTCCCCGTGATCTGCGCGGTCAGGCGGCGCTGTTGTCGTTGTCGGCCTTGGCCGCCTGCGGCGCGGCCGCGAGCGACTTCAGCAGGGCCGGGTCGTTGAGCACCTTCGCGATGAGCTCTTCGGCACCGGTCTTGCCGTCCATGTAGGTCAGCAGGTTGTTGAGCTGGGTGCGCGCGTCGAGCAGCTGCGACAGCGCGTCGACCTTGCGCGCGATCGCGCCCGGCGAGAAGTCGTCCATGCTCTCGAACGTGATGTCCACGGCCATGTTGCCTTCGCCGGTCAGGGTGTTCGGCACGGTGAACGCGACGCGCGGCTTGATCGCCTTCATGCGGTCGTCGAAGTTGTCGATGTCGATCTCGAGAAACTTGCGGTCGGCCACCGGCGGCAGATCTTCGGTCGGCTTGCCGGCCAGGTCGGCCATGACGCCCATGACGAACGGAATCTGTACCTTCTTCTCCGAGCCGTAGACTTCGACGTCGTATTCGATCTGCACGCGCGGCGCCCGGTTGCGGCCGATGAACTTCTGCGCGCTGCTCTTGTTGGTGCGGGTGTATTTGGAACCGCTCATCTGCGCAATCTCCTGGAATTCGCCGCGGGTCTGGCGGACATGCGTGCAGTACGTGACAGGCGCGCTACGGCCTGGGTCGAACCTGCCGACTGCACGACGGCGGCCAGGTCGGGCTTTGCAAGGGATAGTCGGAACACGCTCGCGGGCGAGGTCATGGCTCAGCTCCGGTTCGTGCCGGCCAGCAGCTCGGCCTGGGCCAGGCCGTCCGGCGCGAGCTCGCGCAGGATCTGCAGGAAGTCCATGCCGATGAGCCCGCGCGCGCGGCGGATCAGCAGCGGCGCCGGATTCGCCGGCTCGGTCGCTTCGAGGAATTCGCAGACCGCGTCGAGCATCTTCACGGCGTCCTGTCGCGTCAGCGCGCGGCGCGGCGCGGCGGAACCGTGCTCGACCGACGGTGCCTCGTCCGCGAACGCGTCGTCGCCCTCCGCTTCGTTCGCCGCGGAGGCGTCGCCGCCGGCTGCCTTGCGCTGCAGATGCGCCGGGAAGATCAGGTCGATCCAGGCGATCAGGGCCGACAGCTCCGGCGCTTCGCTGACGCCGATCCGCTCGCGGCAGAGACGATCGAGTTCCTGCGCCGTCGCGCGCAGCTGCAGCAGCGCGGCCAGATGCGGGTTGCCGGCGCCGATCTCTTCCTGCAGCAGCGGTTCTATCTGATGCCGCGCGATCGGCGCGCTGCCGTTGTCGCGATTGGCCGCAACGCGTTCGAGCACGCCGAGTTCCAGCGCGCCGAGCTGGCGCGTCGGCAGCGCCGTCGCACGCAGATCGCCGAGCAGGCCTTCGCCGGCCACCAGGCTGCTCAGCGCATTGCTGCGCGGCAGCGGATCGTCCTCGCCGTCGACGCGCACGAGCGGATGCGCGTCGTCCCAGTGGCGCTGCGCGAGCTCCAGACTCAGCTGCAGTCCTTCGACCGCGCCGGACAGACCGTGCTTGCGCGTCAGCGCGCGCGCGACGAACGCGGTCAGGCGGAAGTCCTTGCTGCGGCCGAGGAGCTGGCTGGCCTGACGCAGCACCAGCGACCAGTCCGGCCCTTCGGCCGGAATCACCGTATCGCCGTACTGGCGTTCGGGCTGACCTTCGACGCTGCGTTCGAGCGCGAGATAGTCGGCGTCGTAGTCGAGCTCCACGCCGCAGACGCGAGTGGCGTCTACCGGAGCGAGCAGCGATTCGACATCAATGAAGCTCATTTCGACCCCTGTCTCTTGCGGGCCGCGGCTTGCCGCCGCGACCGAGGATTGCGGTGACAGTTATTGCGTCTGTTTTGCGTACTTGAACTCAGGTCCCCAGAGCGGATGGTTGTGCTCGGCGGGGGTCAGGTCGAAGTTCGGATCGAGCTGCAGCGCTCGTTCAAACGACTGGCGGCACAGGGCCGGCCGTTCGGTGACGCAATAGGTGAATGCGAGATGCTTCAACGCCGCAATCTTGACCGTGTCGCTGGCCGCCCAGATGTCGGGAGACAGCAGCGTGGCCTCGGCCTGGGCGTAGGAACCGGCTTCGTATTCGCCGACGCCCTTGGCGAGCATTTCCTTGCCGCGCGCCTCGGCCTGCTGGCGGGCGACTTCGGCCGGATCCGGCGGCGGCGCCGCGACGGGCTTGGGCTTGTTGGCGGCGCAGGCGCCGAGCAGCGCCGTGAACGCGAACACCAGTGCGAGTCTGGCGCCGCGAACCGGCGAAACCGCGATTTTCTTGCTGACCAAGTGACACTCCCCTGTTTCGATGTCGTTGCCGTGATCGTCTCGCCCGATCCGCTTCAGGTCGGATCGGCCCCACGCGCCGTCGAACGGCAACAGCGCGCCATGCCGTCGGCGGCGGCTCGACGGCTTGCCGACGCCAGGCGTCGGCTGATCGTGTGTGACAGGCGCCCCCCGACGTCCTGGTCCGCAACCGGCGGAACGGTGATCGTTACTGTGTCGCGCCTCCGGATGGCTGGAAGCGGTGCTCGATTGCTGCGGGCTGGCCCGCAGTGACGACGAGCTGCCGGCGCAGGGACTGCAATCCCGGATTGCGCAGCTCCACGTTGTAGGTACCCGGTTCGAGCTGCAGGAAGCGCATCGGCGGACTGACGCCCTTGAGGCTGCCGTTGATCCAGACTTCGCCCCAGGGCTGAATGCTGAGTTTTACATTTCCCGTTGTTGCTGTTGCAACCTTTGTTTCTTTCCTGGCGCGACTGCTCGCGCCTTCGCGCGGCCGTACCGGCGCTTCTCCGCTCCGCGACGGTGCCGCGGCGGCGGCCGTGAGATCCACGGTCCTGACCGCGTCGGCGCCGGACGTCGCGGCGGTCGTCGTCGTCGTCGTCGCCGGCGCTGCCGTCGCGGCCACCGCTTCGGCCGGCGGCGCGCTGACGGCCGGCGCGATGGTCTGTCCCGGACTCTCGAAGCCTGCCGACGTCGTTTCGCTCGGCGCAGCCAGCGGCGCGAGCACCTGATTCGGATCGACGGCGGCAACGCTCGCACCGGCATTCGGATCGACCGGCACCGTCGCAGTGGTTTCCGCAGCGGCAGGCGACGCGGCATTCGGATCCGGCGTACTCGAAACCGCGGACTGTTCCGCCGTCGCCGCTGCGAGCGGATCGTTCGCCGGCTGCGTCGCGACGGCGGTGGCCGCTGCCTCGGCGGCCGCTGCGGGCGACGCTTCGGCCCTGGCTGCTGCCGGCGCTTCGGCGACCAGCGGCGGCGGCGTCACGGGCGCTTCGTCCGACAACAGATAGCCGACGAGCACGGCCGCGAGAACCACGACCACACTGCCGATCGCGACCGGCAGCAGCCAGGGCCGCGATGCGGCCGGCGGCGGCGTGACGGCCGCCTCGACCTTGGCCGGCGTGCGGATGACCGGCACGGCAACGGGCCGCGACTCGGTCGCGAGCCGGCCCGACAGCAGATCTTCCATTTCGGGAAAACTGTTCGCCTCGGCGCTCTCGCGCTGGGGCACATGCGCGAGCGGATCGAGCGCGGCCGGCGATACGGGCGCCGGCAGCACGACGGTCGGCTCATTCGCATTCGCCGCTACCGGTGCCGGCGCGGCAGCCGCCACGCTGCGCGCGAGCGCAAGCGCGTCGGGTGCGGCCATGACGACGGTCGCATCGTGGGTCGCGGCCGCCGGCGGGGATTTCGCCGCAACGGCGCGCGCGGCTTCGGCGAACTGGGGCGGCGCCGGCATCACCAGCGTGGCGTCGCTGTCGGCCGCAGCGGCGGCGCGCGGCGGCGGCATCGACACCGGTTCTATACGCCATTCGGCGACGGCCGGCGACGCGACGGATAGGTCAGGCGCTTCCGGCTCGGCGCGCTCCATCGGTTCCAGGGTCAGCTCGACGCCGGACAGCGATGCGAACGACCGCGTGTCGGCCGGTGCGTCAGCCACCGGCACCGGCGTGACGGCTGCATGCGGCAGCGTGATTGCAGCGACGTCTGCCGGCGCCGGCGCGACGGGCGCCACGGCGGCCGGCGCAGCGTCCGATGCCGGCGGCGCTGCCGGCAGCGGCGGCAGTTCGGCGACCAGCGTCTGCGCCGTAGCCGGCAGCGTGGCCCTGTCCTGCGATGCCGCAGCAGCGACCGGCGACGAATCCGACGCCGGCGCGGACATCGCGTGCCGCGTCCCGGCGGGCGCCGGCGCGACCGTCGCAGCGGCGGCGGATGCCGGAGCTGGCGAGGCGGCGGCAGCCTTGGCGCCGGCGAGTTGCTGCACGAGCGCGGCGACTTCCTGGGCCGAGACGATGACGGTGCGTTCGTCCTCGCTGCCGGGCAGCTGCGGATCGAGTGCGGCGAGCCCGACGATGGGTTCCGGCAACGCCGTGACGGCCGGCATCGGCGGCGGCGCAACGGCGACCTGCGCCGAACGCAGGTCGATGACGGTCTTGTCGTGCTTGGTCACGCGCAGCAGTTCGCGCAGCTCGGCGATCGACTGCGGCCGGTCGCCGGGCTGCAGCGCGAGCGCGCGGTCGATGGCGGTCAGGAACTCGCGCGAGTAGCCGTCGTGGCCGGCACCGGCCAGCGGCTGCAGCGAATCCTTCATGATGCGCGAGATCGACGCCGGCGGCGGACAGCCGAGTATCGCGAAGTGCAGCAGCGCGCCGACCGCATAGACGTCGGTCCACGGCCCTTGCGGCAGCGCGAAGTCGCTGGAGTACTGCTCGATCGGCGCATAGCCCGGCTTGACGACGACGGTGATCGCCTTCTGCAGTCCGGTCACGACTTCGCGCGCCGAGCCGAGGTCCAGCAGCACCGGCGTGCCGTCGTTCTTGATCAGAATGTTGTCGGGCGCGATGTCGCGATGGAACACGTTGCGCGAGTGCAGCAGCTCGAGCACGTCGAGCACCGGTGCGACGATGCCGCGCAGCCACGGCTCGTCGCCGCGACCGCCCATGTCCTTGAGCACCGAGCGCAAGGTCTTGCCGGTATAGCGCGGCATGACCATGTAGGCCGTGCCGTTCTCTTCCCAGAACTGCAGCACCTCGACGAGGCCCGGGTGCTTGAACTGCGCAAGCAGGCGCGCCTCGTTGATGAAGCCGCTGAGTCCGGCTTCGAAGGTCTCGCGGTTGTGCTCGGAACGGATACGCACGGTCGTCGATGCGACGCGGCCGGCCAGCGAGATCGGAATGTATTCCTTGATCGCCACCTCGCGCATGAGCTGCAGATCGCGCGCGCCATAGACGATGCTGAAGCCGCCTTCGCCGAGTGTCTCGACGATCTCGAACTCGCGCAGACGCATTCCGGCTACGAGCGCGTTCCCGGGCGCGAGATCCGCGTGCGGATTCTTGCCGGAAATGATGGGAGCGACGCGCGCGTTTACAGTTGCGTCCATGCCTGCAGATCGTAGAGGGAGGGCGTCTTATGCAATCTAGGCGAAAAGTTTGCGCAGTGCAAAGAGCAGTTTTGCCCTTTGTGACTCGCATCCATATTTCTTCACCGGGACGCCGCAATACTGCGTAAACATTTCATGTTGTGTGCATGACGTGTGATGGCGCAGCTTCACGCAGGATATCCGGAGCCGTCTTATTGCTCGTCGGCGCTGCTCGATTCCGTGTCGGAGTTCCCGGTTCGAGCGTAGCCGCTGCGCGCTACGCAGCGATGACATCGCGAGGCGAATTCGGCATGCGTGTCGCAGCCTTCGTGCGATAGCGCACATATCTGCATTGCCGCACCGCGTGCGCGTTTGCGAACGTTGATAGGTTTTGATAGCTTCAAAATTTTCCGGGTCCGGCCTGCATGCGCACGGACGACCCATGCAGCGACGCAGCGCGTGTGATCAGCGCCGCAGTATCCGAAACGCATCGGACGCGCACGAGGGAGCGTGAATGTCGGCGGTCAGGCTGGAACTCGTGGTGCTGTCTTACAACGGTCAGGCCCTGGCCGCGCCGCTGAGCCGCGCTCTCGACACGCCGGTCAGCATCGGCCGCGGCAGCGACAACGATCTGCCGCTCAACGATCCCGAACGTCTGATCTCGCGCCATCAGGCGCGCCTGTGCCTCGGTCCCGCGGGCACGGTGGACATCAGCAATCTCAGCAGCAGCAGTTCGCTGTTCATCAACGGCAGCGAGCTCGCACCCGGACGCAGCTGCACGATGAGTCCGTCGGATCAGCTGCTCGTCGGCCGCTACGTGATCGGTCTGCGGCCGGCGACGGCGCCCGCGGCGCCGTCGATCACGCTGCCGCCGCCGGCGCCGCCGTTGCCGGCAGTACCCGCCGCCGATGTCGCAGTTGCGCCGCCGCCGGCGATGTCGGCTGCGGCAAGCACTGCAGCGACGAACGTGCCGGTCGCGACATCGGCACCGCCGGCAGCTGCACCGCCGATGGCAGCGACGCCGGCGCGGCCCGCGCCGCCGCGTCCTGCGCCGGTGCCGCCGGCCGCGCCGATGGCGACGCGGCCCAAGCCGGTGCAGACCATTCCCGACGACTTCGATGTGTTCGCGATACCGGCGCCGCCGACCACGCCGTACAGCCTGCCCGGCAACGACGTGGTCATCGAGGATTACAGCGAAAAGGCTGCGGTACGCGAGGTGTTCTCCGAACTGCAGGCGCTCGGCAACGACGTGATCGCCGAATCGCCCGAGGAGCGGCATCAGCGCCAGCGCCTGCTCGACACCAACCGCGCCACGCTCGATCCGCTGGAGATGTTGAACGGCGGCGGCAGCGAGTTCGGCGCGAGCGCGTCGCTCGATCACGGCCTGGAGATTGATTCGCTGTTCGTGCTGCCGTCGGTGTCCGATGCGGGCGCGCCCGGCACCGTCGTGCCGCAGCCCGCTGCTGCAATGGTCGCGCCGCCGCCGATGACGCAATCCGCGACGCTGACGTCCGTCGCAGCGGCACCGTCAGCAACCGGTTCCGTTGCCGCGGCCGAACGCATGATGGCCGATCTGCTCGGCTCGGGCCCGGCGCTCGATCCGGCAACCGCGATCACGACGTTCGGCGATCTGTCGCTGTCGGATGCGCCGCCGCGGGCCGCCATGGCGATGCCATCGCCCGTCGTCGCGATGCCGGCGAACGCGCCTGCCTGTTCCGCGCCGGCTCCGCCGGTGCCGCCGCCCGCTGCGGCCGCACCACCTGCCGCCACACGCGCACCGGTCGCGACGAAGCCGCAGCCGGCGCCGACGCCGACCGCAGCACTGCCGCCAGTCGCAGCGACAGCTCCGCCTGCGGCCGCAGCAATGGCCCCGAGTGCGGATCAGGATGCAGCTGCGATCCTGCGCGCCGCATTCGCGCGCGGCTGCGGCGTCGACGTCAATCATGTCGGCGAGTTCACGCCGCTCGCGCTGGAAATGCTCGGCCGCATCGTCGCGGCGATGACCGCCGGCACGATACGCCTCATGCACGGACGCTCCTCGACCAAGCACGAGATGCGCGCGAACGTGACGATCATCGCGACCGACGGCAACAACCCGTTGAAGTTCGCGCCCGACGGTACCGCCGCGCTGACCCAGCTGCTCGGCCGCGGCTCGCCGGGCTTCATGCCGCCGCTGCGCGCGATCGAAGATGCGTTCGACGATCTGTCCGCGCATCAGGTCGGCCTGCTCGCCGGCTCGCGCGCGGCAATGTACGACGTGGCGAGCATGCTCGGTCCCGAGCGCTTCCTCGCCCGCGCCGGCGAGAAGACTGGCCTGGAAACCGTCATGCCGGCCAAGCACAAGGCGCGCCTCTGGGATCTCTACGAGAACGGCTATCAGGAGATGGTCGGCGAGGCGCGCGAGGAGTTCGAGAACCTGTTCCAGCGCGCGTTCGCGCGCGCCTACGAGCAGGAGATTGATCGGATCAACACGGGGAACAGCCGGTGAATACCTACGTCGCTGGCAGCGGTATCCGCATCGAATTCGCCACCCTGTCGGGCCAGGGCGGACGCGACTACAACGAGGATGCCTGCGGCTATTGGACCTCCGACGGCGGCGCCTGCTTCATCGTCTGCGACGGTGCGGGCGGCCATGGCGGCGGCGACGTCGCCTCGGAAACGGCCGTGCGCACCTTGCTGTCGGCCTATTCGACGATGCCCGAGCTCAGCCGGCAGAACATCGAGCGCATCATCACGCAGACCGACGTCGCGATCCGCTACGGCCAGCAGCTGGCCGGCGGCCTGCGCAAGATGAGCGCGACCGTCGCGGCGCTGTTCTTCGACGGCGACGCGCAGAAGGCGCAGTGGTCCAACCTCGGCGACACGCGCCTGTATCTGATCCGCAAGCGGCACTGCCGCCAGCTGACCAAGGATCACAGCGTCGTGCAGACCTTCGTCGATGCCGGCGTCATCAGCGAGAGCGAGATCCGCAACCATGCCAAGCGAAATCTCCTGTTCGCCGCGCTCGGCATGGGCGACGGCGTCCCGCCGGCGGCGCTGGAGACGGCTTTCGACATCGACGACGGCGACGCCTTTCTCATCTGCACCGACGGCTTCTGGGAAGTCGTGCTCGAAACCGAGATGGTCGATTGCCTGACCCGCGCCGACTCGGCCGAGGAGTGGCTGCTGCAGATGGAGCAGCTGATCCAGCTGCGCGGCACGCCGCTGCAGGACAACTACAGCGCGCTCGCGGTCTGGGTCGGTCGTCCCAACGAGATCACGATGCCCTGGCCGGACCAGGCGGTTGTCGCCGAGCGCGTCGCAGAGACGAGTCCGGGGGCTGCCTGAGCCGCTGGCGCCGGGTGTCGCGCCGCTTCACCGCACCACCTGTCATCACCGCGTTTCGACCGACGGACAAGCTCCCCCGACTCGCCCGTCCACATCAACCCACAGTGCCGCCAACGCCATGACTGCCAATCGCTCGCCACTGCTTCGCTCGCCGCGCCTGCGCCGATTCGCCCGCCAGGCCGCGCTGCTGGCCTGTCTCCTGTCGCTCGCCCTGCTCGGCGCCTGCTCGTCGGCGCCGAAGAAGCGCAATCCGGTCACCGTCGAAGTCGTCGTGACCGCGAGCAGCAAGCTCAATCCGGACATGAACCAGCGGCCGTCGCCGGCCGTGGTCACGGTGCTCAAGCTCAAGCGCGCGGCGCCGTTCCTCGACGCCGACTACTTCACCCTGGCCGATGAGACCAAGGGCAGTCTCGACGGCGTCGTCGTGCTGCGCGATCCGTTCCCGATCCAGCCCGGCGCGACGGTCAGGAAGAGCTATACCTTCGATGCCGACGAGGACGCGATCGGCGTAATGGTCGGCTATCGCGACATGGAGAACAGCGTCTGGCGCGCCGCGCTCGACCTGCCGCCGCAGCGCAAGAAGTGGATCAAGCTGCCGGAGTTCCTCAAGAGCGGCAAACCGACCGTCGAGTACACGGTCAATCTCGAGGAGCGCAAGGTCACGCTCGTCGGCCCGCCGCTGAAGAAGAACTGATCGTCATGCGTGCCAGCCGCCGCGCAAGCCAGGGAAGGTGAGATGGATCCGTACAAGAAAGTCGTCTGGGCCGAAGGCATGTTCCTGCGCCCGCAGCATTTCCAGCAGCAGGAACGCTATCTCGAATTCCACGCGCACCAGCGCAGCCTCGCCGCCGAGCCATTCTTCTGGGGCTTCCGCGAACTGCGCCTGGACGTGGCCGCGCTCGCAGTCGGCAAGCTCGCGATCCAGAACGCCATAGGCCTGCTGCCCGACGGCACCTCGTTCGCGTTCCCGACGCAGAGCGCCGCGCCCGAGCCGCTGCATTTCGGCGAAGGCGTGGTCAACCAGACCGTCTATCTCGCGCTGCCGCTGAAGCGGCCGGGTACCGAGCACGTCGTGTTCGAGGATCACCCGGCCTCGCTCGCGCGCTATACGGTCAGCGACGCCGTCGTGCGCGACGAGAACTCCATCGCCGGGGAGCCGGCCGATCTGCAGCTCGGCACGCCGCGCCTGCGCCTGGTGCTGGAGAAGGACCTGGCCGACGGCTGGCTCGGCATCGGCGTCGCGCGCGTGGTCGAATGCCGCAGCGACCGCCAGCTGCTGCTCGACAGCGAATACATACCGCCGGTGGTCTGCTGCTCGGCCTTCGCCTATCTGCTGTCGCTGCTCAACGAACTGCACGGTCTCGTGAACCAGCGCGCCGACGTGCTGGCCGACCGCCTGAGCCAGCCGGGCCGCGGCGGCGTATCGGAAGTCGGCGAGTTCCTGCTGCTGCAGATGCTCAACCGCTACCAGCCGCTGCTCGCGCACCTGATCAATCCGTCGGTACTGCATCCGGAGCGCTTCTACGCCGCGCTCGTGCAGATCGCCGGCGAGCTCGCGACGTTCATGGAAGCGTCACGCCGGCCGACGAGCTGGCCGCATTACGATCACGACGATCTGTACGGCTGCATCATGCCGCTGATGTTCCTGCTGCGCCGGGGCCTGTCGAGCGTGCTGGAACAGAACGCCGTGCAGATCGACCTGCAGATCCGCAACTACGGCGTGCGCGTCGGCCACGTCAACGACACGGAGCTGCTGCGAAGCGCCCAGTTCATCCTCGCCGTGCATGCGAGCACGCCGCCGGAAACCCTGCGCACGCATTTCCCGACCCAGGTCAAGATCGGCCCGGCCGACAAGATCCGCGATCTGGTGAACCTGCATCTGCCCGGCGTCGGCCTGCGCCTGCTGCCGGTCGCGCCGCGCCAGATCCCGTATCACGCGGGCTATCACTATTTCGAAATGGATACCTCGGTCGAACTGTGGAAGCAGCTGCAGAACACCGGCACGCTGGCCCTGCACGTCGCCGGCGAATTCCCCGACCTGGAACTCGAATGCTGGGCCGTGCGCCGCTGAGCGGCGTTCGCGGCACGGCCCGGCACCCTCGCCCCGGGCCGCGCTGAATCCCGGCGGGTACTGAACTCCTGCAGAGGAAAGATCCGGACAAGTGTCACCAACGCGGCTCCTGTACCCAGCGGCTTGTCTCCACAACAGCGCCAAACGCCCGTCACACAGGCGCCTGGCCGCCCCCTTGGCTCAAGGGGGTTTCAAAACAGCCAAGCCAAATTCTGCCTTGTTCAGACGATCTTGAAGCGACCATGTCCAACCCTTCGTTCAACGCCGGCAACAATCGCACCTTCGTGATGCCGAGCCCGGGCGGCGCCGCAGCGCCGCTGTCGGCGGCCGCGCAGCCCGTCTGGCAGTCGCACGAGCCGGAGATTCCGTCCGGCAACTCGCCGCTGATCGCACTGGCCAATCCGATCCTCAACCTCGTCTACCAGATCCGCACCCTCGTGCATAACGCGGATCCGGAACGGCTGAAGAACTATCTGGCCGACGAGATCCGCCGCTTCGACGCGAACGCGAAGGCACAGGGCATACCGGCCGAGCACATCGTCGCGGCGCGCTACTGCCTGTGCACCGTGCTCGACGAAGCCGCGGCGCAGACGCCCTGGGGCGGCTCGGGTGCCTGGTCGAAGAACTCGCTGCTGGTCACGTTCCACAACGAGACCTGGGGCGGCGAGAAGTTCTTCCAGCTGCTGGCCAAGCTCGCGCAGACGCCGGCGCAGTACATAGACGTTTTAGAGTTGATGTACTACTGCATCGCGCTCGGTTTCGAGGGCCGCTACCGCATCGTCTCCAACGGCCAGAGCCAGCTCGAGAACCTCAAGCGCCGCCTCGCCGACATCATCAAGACCGCGCGCGGCGTGCCGGATCGCGCGCTGTCGCTGCACTGGCAGGGACACGCGGCCGAGCTGCCGAAGATCTGGGGCATGATTCCGGTCTGGGTCTCGGCCGTCGTCGCCGTCGTGCTCGGCGTGGGCTTCTACATGCTGCTCGCGTTCTGGCTCGCGGCGCACTCGGACAAGAGCTTCATCGCGATCAGCGCGCTGAAGCTGCCGACACCGCCGCCGGTCGTGCGCGACGCGCCGCCGCCGCTGCGCTTTTCCAAGTTCCTCGAAAAGGAAATCCGCGAAGGCCTGGTCTCGGTCAAGGAGAATTCCGAGCAGAGCACCGTGACGATACGCGGCGACGGCCTGTTCGAATCCGGCAGCGCGACGATGCGACCGCAGTACCGCGACATCGTCGACCGCATCGCCGCAGCCGTCGCCGAGGTGAAGGGCCGCGTGCTCGTCAGCGGCCATACCGACGACCGGCCGATGCGCAGCGTGCGCTTCCCGTCGAACTGGGAGCTGTCGCAGGAGCGCGCGCGCGCGATCGCCGCGCAGCTCGACGCGACCGTGCGCTCGCCGGGACGCATCACCACCGAGGGCCGCGGCGAAGCCGACCCCATCGCCGACAACACGACGCCGGCCGGCCGCGCACAGAACCGCCGTGTCGAGATCACGGTGTTCGCCTCGCCGGTCGAGCTGAGCAAGGAGATCCGCTAGTGCTGCGCCGTCTGTTGTCGCTGATCTTCAACCGCCACGTGTTCATCGCGCTGGGCCTGCTCGCGCTCGCGCTGGCGATCTGGTTCCTCGGCCCGCTGTTCGCCTTTGCCAACTACCGGCCGCTGGAGCCGGTGCCGGTCCGCGTCTGGATCATCGTCGGCATCTTCGCATTCGTGCTGCTGCGCCTGCTGCTGCGCCTGTGGAAGAAGCAGCGCATGAACGCGCGGCTCATCGACGCCGTCATGGGCTTGCGCGAGGCCAAGCCGGCCACGCCGGACGATCCCTCGCGCGCGGCCATCGACGAGTTGCGCGGCAACTTCGAACGCGCGCTGACCCAGCTCAAGAAGACGCGCTTCGGCGGCCGCAAGGAAACCGGGCTGTTCGCCCAGTTCGGCCAGAAATACCTGTACCAGATTCCGTGGTACGTGTTCATCGGCGCGCCGGGCTCGGGCAAGACCACGGCCCTGCTCAACAGCGGCCTGCGCTTCCCGCTGGCCGAGGAAATGGGCAAGGAAAGCATCCGCGGCGTCGGCGGCACACGCAGCTGCGACTGGTGGTTCGCCGACGAGACCGTGCTGCTGGATACCGCCGGCCGCTACACGACGCAGGAAAGCGATGCCGCGGCCGACAAGGCCGAATGGGAAGGCTTCCTCAAGCTGCTCAAGCGCTTCCGCCCGCGCCAGCCGCTGAACGGTGCGATCCTGACGATCTCGGTCGCGGATCTGCTGACCTCCAACGAAGACGAGCGCGTGCGCCACGCGGCACGCATCCGCGCGCGCCTGAACGAGCTGACCGAGAACCTCAACATCGCGTTCCCGATCTACGTGCTGGTCAGCAAGGTCGATCTGCTCGGCGGCTTCAACGAATACTTCGCCAACCTCAGCAAGGAAGACCGCGCCCAGGTCTGGGGCTTCACCCTGCCGCTGCAGCCAGCCGGTTCAACGAGCCGCGAACAGCTCGGCAAGCAGATGGAACAGGAGATGGACGCGCTCGCGCGACGCCTGTTCGACAAGCTGCCCGAGCTCATGCTCGCCGAGAACGACACGGCGCGGCGCGCGCGCGCCTATACCCTGCCGCAGCATTTCGCGAACCTGACGCCGCTGGTGCGCCAGCTGCTGCAGAACGTGTTCGCCGATTCCAAGTTCGCGCCGACGGCGATGCTGCGCGGCGTGTACTTCACGAGCGGCACGCAGGAAGGCACGCCGTTCGACCGCCTGCTCGGCAGCCTCAATCGCAGCCTCGGCTTCGACGGCCGCGTGTCGCTGCAGCAGACGCCGAAAAGCGGCAAAAGCTTCTTCCTGCAGGACCTGCTGCACAAGGTCATCTTCCCCGAAGCGCATCTGGCCGGGCGCAACCGCCGCGCCGAGCGGCGCGAGCGCTGGCTCAGCATCGCCGGCCATCTCGGCGTGATCGCGCTGCTCGCGCTGGCCGTGCTCGGCTGGGCCGTCAGCTACAAGCGCAACACCGCCTACATCGACTTCGTCGATTCCAAGACCGCGCTCGTCGACGGCCATCTCAAGAGCATGCAGAAAGGCGAAGGCGGCACCCTGCTCGAGCTGCTGCCCGGCCTCAACGCGCTGGCCAGGCTCGCCGACGGACCGAACTTCACGGTCAACGATCCGCCGCTGAACCTGACCTACGGCCTGTATCAGGGCCGCAAGCTCGACGCGGCCGCGCAGGATTCCTACCGCAAGGCCATCGAGCGCGCGCTGCTGCCGCGCATCGTGCGCCGGCTCGAGGAACTGCTGCGCACGACGCCGGAGGACAATCTCGAACTGACCTACGAGACGCTGAAGGTCTATCTGATGCTCAGCGACCCCAAGCACTACGACGCGGCGACCGTCGAGGCATTCCTGCGCCTGGACTGGGAGCGCAGCCTGCCGTCCTCGGCCACGCAGGAGCAGCGCGAGCAGCTGTATGTGCATCTGTCGCGGCTGCTCAACGCCGATCCGGTCACCTCGCCGTTCCCGATCGACGCCGAGCTCGTACGGCAGAAACGCGAGCAGCTCGCGCGCTATTCGCTGGCCCAACGTGCCTACAGCCGCCTGAAGAATCGCCTGAACAACGGCTCGCTCGGCGACTTCACGGTCGCCGAGGCCGGCGGCCCGCAGGCCACCCTGGTGTTCCGCCGCGCCAGCGGCGAGCCGCTGACCAAGGGCATACCCGGGCTGTTCACGTATCACGGCTATCACAACGTGTTCCTGCCCGAGGCCGAGTCGGTGCTCGGCCTGCTCGAGAACGAAGAGGCCTGGGTGCTCGACCGGGTCGCCCAGCGCCCGCAGCAGCAGCTCGAAAACCTGACCGAAGGCGCGCTGCAGCGCGATCTCAAGCGCCTGTACCTGCACGAGTACGTCGGGCTGTGGGAGGCCTACATCGGCGACGTGCGCCTGGTCGACAGCCATTCCATGTCGCAGAGCATAGAGACCGCGCGCATCCTGTCCGCGCCGGACTCGCCGATCGCCCAGTTCCTGCGCGCCGTCGCGCGCGAGACCACCCTGATCAAGCCCGACAATGCGAACGACCAGTCGCTGCTGACCCAGGCCAAGCGCCAGGTCAACACGGCCGCCGACGATCTGCGCCGCACGCTCGGGCCTTCGGTGGTACCGGCTGCCGCGCGCAAGGAGGAACGCCTGGAGCGCATCGTCGACGACCGCTTCGAGCCGATACGCCGGCTCGTCGGCGCCAACGGCGGCACGCCGCAGATCGACAACGTCATGAAGCTGTTCAACGAGCTGTACATGAACATGTCGGGCACGCAGGCCGCACTGGCCACGCGCACGACCCTGAGCGTGCCGTCGACCGAAACCCTCACGCGCGTGCGCGCCGAAGCGGCGCAGCTGCCGATGCCGCTGCGCGGCATGCTGGAGAACCTGGCCGACAGCAGCAGCCGGCAGACCGACGGCAGCATACGCAGCACGCTCGGCGGCGAACTCGACAGCTCGCTCGGCGAGTTCTGCCGCCGCGCGATCCAGGGCCGCTATCCGTTCGAGCGCTCGGCCACGCAGGAAGTCACCCTGGCCGACTTCGCGCGCATGTTCGGCCAGGGCGGCCTGATGGATCAGTTCTTCCAGAGCCGGCTCGCACCCATGGCCGACGTGTCCGGACCGACCTGGGTGCTGCGCCAGCCCGGCGGCGCGCAGGTGCCGCTCGCGTCGTTCCAGAAGGCCGCGCGCATCCGCGACGTGTTCTTCCCGTCCGGCGGCAAGGCCATGGACCTGTCGTTCGAGTTCAAGGTGCTGGAGATGGACGCGACGATCGAGCAGATGACCCTGGACGTCGACGGCCAGGTCTTCCGCTACGCGCACGGCCCGCAGGTGCCGCAGCGCGCGACCTGGCCCGGCCCGCGCGCGACGAACCAGGTGCGCATCGTCACGGCCAGCGCGAAGGACGGCGAGAAGTACATGGTCAAGAGCGGTCCCTGGGCGCTGTTCCGCCTGTTCGACGAAGGCGAGATACGACCGGGCGCCGGCCCCGAACGCTTCGTCGCGGCACTGCTGATCCACGGCAAGCGCATCGTGCTCGAAGTCACCGCGAGCAGCGTGCAGAACCCGTTCCGCCTGCGCGAACTCGTCAGCTTTTCCTGTCCGGGCCGCATCTGATGAGTCTCGCGCTGGTCGGCGAATTCGGCTTCTACGGCAAGCTGCCGGCGCTCGGCGATTTCGTCTCGCGCAGCCTGCCGCGCGAACAGGTGGGCATCGTCGACGAGTGGATGCGGTCAGGCCTGTTCGCGCTGCGCTCGGTGTCCGAGCAGTGGCTGGACAGCTATCTCGTTTCGCCGGTCTGGCAGTTCGCGCTGCCGGCCGGCGTGTGGTCGCCCGCGCCGCTGTGCGGTCTGCTGATGCCCAGCGTCGACCGCGTCGGCCGCTATTTCCCGTTCTTCACCTGCGCGCCGCTGGCCGCGGCAACCAACGGCGACGCCGGCAGCTTGTGGCGGCGCCTGTCGCGCATCGCCCTGGACTTGCCCCGCGTGCTGCAGGAACAGCTCGACGCCGAAGCCTCGCTGCGTTTGCTGCAGGATGCCGCCATCAACACCGCCGAAGACTGGCGCGGCATCCTGAGCTTGGCCGACTTCAATCCCACCGGCAGCCGCTCGATCTGGTGGTCCGAACGCACGCACTACATGCCGCTGCGCGAGTACCAGCACCGCGGCAAGCCCGACACGGAGCTGTTTCTGCGCTTGTTCGGACATTGATGCCGCGCGGCGCCGCAGTTCGGCGCCGTGGCATCGCGTTCAATCGCACCGGCGACCCCATCCCCAGCCATACCGTTGCAGGATTTCACGCGGCGCGCTCACGAAGCGCATGAAATCGAGCGCGCTCCCTGGAGCCGGCCTTGACCGAGCCCTCTCCTGCAAACGCACCTCGAAACACGTCGAGGTGCCCGCGGTGCGGTGACGTGCCGCTCGCGATCGGGCGAGTACGCACTTGATCAGCTGCCCTGATGGGGGCGAACGAGTCGCCGCTCAGAATCGCAGGCTCCGCGGCTCCGATCGCCCAGCGGCCGGCGGGTACGGCTGGAGATCGGTTTGCCCTGCGCTTACAGCGCGCGATGCCGGCGGCACGTTGAACCGTTCGCCAGAAATTCAACGGGACGTGCGAACGGCACCTGCGGGCATGTCCACGCAGCCCCCATCTTGCAGGGGAAGCGGGAAACCAGATCCAGGACGGGACGGGCAAGGCCACTCAGCCGCACCCGTTCAGCGAACCCGCCGCAGCTCCTGTTCGACGTCCGCCAGCAGGGGCTCGACGGCTTCCTCGGCCTTCTCGCGCGCATTGAGCGCCGTGAAATCCACGGACTGCGGCCGGGCCTCGAACAGCAGTTCGCCGTCGCTGACGCGATAGGCGCTGAGGCTGACTTCGGCGCTGTAGAGCGTGGACACGTTGCCGTAGTAACCGACCTCGGTCGCGCCTATCGGGTTCGCGTCCAGATAGAACACCGCATCCGCCTTGCGCGCATACGCCTGCGGTGCGGAATCGCGTGAACGGCCGTTGGCCTGGATGACGCGGAATCCCTGATCGCGCGCAAACGCGCCGAGCGCATCGCGCGCGGGGCCGGCGAGCGCGCTGTCGCCGCTGATGACGATCGCGACGGTCGGTGCGCGCCGCGCCGGCGTCGCAGCCACGTCCTTGCGCGCAGCAACACGCGTGCCGCCGCTGTCGGCGAATGCCGGCGCGGCGGCCAGCATCAGCAGCGCGACAGCGAGGGTCGATGCGGCGATGCCGCGGGTCCGTTGTGCTCGTTGCATGAATCTCCCTCCGATCAAACGCCCCCCGGCCCGCGCATGATAGGCAGCCCCGCTGCAGGCAGAAGGCGACCATTTGGCAGTTTGCGGCGGCACGCGATCACGCAATCCGATCGCCGCCGCGGCTCGAATCCGATGCATCCGCCGCCTCATAATGGTCGGCCGGCCTCCGCCGGCCGTTGCGCACAGAACCGACATGGACAGCGTCTACACCCCGGACCACCCCGCCTCCGCGCAGATCCTGTTCGACTGCGTCGCGGGCAGCCGCGCCTACGGCACCTCCCATGCCGACAGCGACGAGGACATCCGTGGCATCTTCGTGCTGCCGGCCGCGGCCTATCTCGATCTCGCGCCGCCGCCGAACCAGATCGCCGATGCGCGCAACAACGTCGTCTACTACAGCCTGCGCCGCACGATAGAGTTGCTGACGGCGGCCAATCCCAGCCTGCTCGAGCTGCTGTACATGCCGGCCGACTGCGTGCGCCGCAGCTCGCCGGAAATGCAACCGCTGCTGCAGCAACGCGCGCTGTTCGTCAGCCGCCGCTGCGCCGACACGCATGTCGGCTACGCCTTCAGCCAGATCAGGAAGGCCCGCGGCCAGAACAAATGGATCAACCAGCCCAAGTCCGCGCAGCCGCCGCGCCGGGAAGACCATTGCCAGGTCATCAGGCGCGATCGCCTCGTCGGTGGCGCGGCGCCGTGCCGGCCGCAGAGCCTGGCCGCGAGCGGGCTGGATCTCGCCCGCCATCATGCGGCGCGGCTGGAACATGCGCGCGACATCTATCGGCTCTACGACTACGGCGACGCGGCCCGCGGCGTATTCCGCGGCGACGCGCTGGCCGTGGAATCCATAGCGGCCGACGACGAAGCCGCGCGCTTCGCCGGCCTGCTGCTGTTCAACGAGCACGGCTGGAAGCAGGCCGTGGCCGATCATCAGAACTACTGGACCTGGCGGCGCGAGCGCAACGAGGCGCGCTGGCGGCAGCAGGAAGTCGGCGAACTCGATTTCGACGCCAAGAATCTCATGCACACGATACGCCTGCTGCTGTCGGGCAAGGCCATACTCGAACGCGGCGAGCCGCTGGTCCGCGTCGCCGGGGAATCGCTGCAGCTGCTGCGCGACATCCGCACCGGCCGCTATCGCTACGACGAAATCCTCGCGATGGCCGATGCCCTCGTCGCCGACTGCGAGAACCTGAAACAGCGCTGCGATCTTCCGGCAGAAACCGATCCGGCCGCCGCCAACGCGCTGCTGTTCCGACTGACCCAGGACTGGGAGGCGCGCAACCGATGACACCGCAGATACTCGAAGCCCTCGCCGCAATCGAACGCGAACACGCCGTGCGCGTGCTGTACGCGGCCGAATCCGGCAGCCGCGCCTGGGGGTTCGCCTCGCCCGACAGCGACTACGACGTGCGCTTCGTCTATGTGCATGCGCGTGACTGGTATCTGCGCCTGGGCGAACCGCGCGACGTCATCGAGCAGATGCTGCCGAACGATCTCGACGTCAGCGGCTGGGACCTGCGCAAGGCGCTGCGCCTGTTCGCGCGCAGCAACGTCGCGCTGTACGAATGGCTGGGCTCGCCTATCGTGTATCGCGAAGACCCGGCCTTCGCCGCACCGGCGCGCGCGCTGGTCGCTCGCCATTTCCAGCCGGCCGCCGCGCTGCACCACTATCTCGGCACGGCGCGCACGACGTTCCATGAGCACCTGAGCGGCGAGACCATACGCCTGAAGAAAGTGTTCTATTTCCTGCGTCCGATCCTGGCCTGCCGCTGGATAGAACAGGTGCGCTCGCAGCCGCCGACGGCCTTCGCCGAACTCGTCGCCGCGGACTGGGTCGATGCGGACGAACGCGCGACGATAGCCGCGCTGCAGCAGCGCAAGCAGCTCGCCTCCGAAGCCGGCTGCGAAACCTTGGATCCGGCGCTCCTGCGATGGATGCGCGGCCAGCTCGATCACTACGCCCGCATCGGACCGTCGCTCGCGCGCCGTGCCGACGGCAGCCTCGACGAGCTCGATGCGCTGATGGCAGCGATCTGCAACGGCTGATGCCGGCGGGATACACCTCGCCCCGGCGCACCCGCAGCGGCTCGGAACATCGCGTGCAAACTCAGTCGCCGAGCCGGTTCCAGTGCAGGGGACGGCTGCGCCAGTGTTCCTCGATGCTCTGTGCGAAATCGGCCCGGACCAGTTTCGCGCGCGCAACCAGTATCTCTTCCGTCTCGGCACGGACGACGATGCCCTCCATCGGACCGCCGCGATAGCTGCTCCGGGCGTCTTGCAGCAAGGCCTTCAACGCGGGCTGGCTGAATCGCCCGCGAGCCACACGCTTCACCGTGGCGACACCGGCCTGCTCCGCCCAGGCGTCCCTGCGAGCGGTACTCCAGAAACAACCGCGTTCGCGATCATAGACGTCGAAAAGCAGCCACCAGTCCGGCAGCGCGTCGTAGTCCAATGAATGCTGCGCCGCGCACCACTCCCCGAACGCGATCAGCGTAGGGTTCAGGCATGCGGCAAGCCGTTCCTCGTGCATCGCCAGCCAGTCCGGCAGGCGGGCGAACTGGCCGCCGAACGGCGCATGCAGATAATGGCCGCGATTTTGCGAGCGCAGCCGTCCTTCCCCGTCGAGCGACAACCCCAGGTTGGCGCCGTCGAGCTTTTCCTCGATCACGACATCGCCGGCCAGCAGTCCGGCGGCATCGGCCGGCGACAGCACCTTGTCGTCGCGCGGCGTGCCCCTGCCGAGCCAGGCCAGGTGCGGCGTATGAGGAAAGCGGAAAAACGGATCATTTTCCATTCGGAAGCTCCGGCGCGGGCCGATCGGGGAACTTCTCGCCGTAGAAGGCTCGCGCGTCCGCGGGGCAGAGAAACTCTACGGAAATGCCATGAGCCGCGAGCGCCGGCCACCAGGCGAGCCACTTGCTGTCCGCCGCCTGCCAGATAGCCGGCTTGTCCGGATGGGCGTTGGATACCGCCACGAACTTCCGGTCCGACGGGTCGAACGCGTCCTGGAGCCCGGCATCGGGGAATTCGACATAGCGCTCCGCCGCGGTTTCGTGAATCGACACCTGATGCACGCGATTGACATTGTTCTTGTTCTGCAGAAGCCATTTCAGAAAGGTGTCGCCAACACCCTTGGGCTGACCGGGCCGGGTCTTGTGCTGGTATTCGCCCAGGATCCGGAACGCATCGTCGATGACGACGACGCCCTCCCGGCGCCGGGCCTCCAGCCGTTCGATGCAGGCCACGCGGCAAGCCGCGGACACATCCGGATGACTGCCGTTGGCAACGAGCAGCACGTTGGTGTCGATGACGGCAGCGCTCACGTCCGGTCCCGGCCGCCGTCGGCCTGGCGCCGCAGCGCTGCCGTCGTCCGCGCGACGATGTCGGCCATGTCGTCGCCGAAGAAATTCTCGGGCCAGTTCTCGATCTCGCCGAAAGAATCGACTCTGAGCTGCTCCATCTCCGCCGCTGCGCCCTGTCGATTGACGAAATAGATGGCGACGTCCCCGGCGGGAATCGTCTCCTCGGCGATCCTGCGCTGCAGGCGCGCAAGCAGGTGCTCGGAATGCGTCTCGACGATGAGCTGGGCATTGCGCGGAGCGCCGTCCTCGCAGGAACGGACGGCGCTGATGAATACGTCGGCAAGGTTGGACTGCGCCATCGGATGGAGATGGATTTCCGGCTGCTCCATCCAGACCGTGGATTCGCGCGGAGCGTAGAAAGCCTGAACCAGCGCCGGCAGCACCTGCGAGACGCCGAAGCCGACGTCGGTGAGACGTACCTCGTCGGCCGCCGGATGCGTCCTGACCATGACCTCGTATTCCTTTCGCCCCTTGGCCACCGGCCGGACGGCGAAGCTGTCGATGATGCCGAGTTCCTTGAGCCAGTTCGCAACGAATTCGTCGAAGCGCAGGACGCGCTGTCGGTATCCCCGGTTGAGCTTGCGCTCCTGCGCAGCGGCGGCCAGCAAGGCCGCGACCGCGGCCTCGCCCTGCACGCCCACGTCGGGCGGCGTCTGGCCGGACCATTGATAGACGCGCTGCGGCGGCCGCCGCAGCGGCCCCAGGAAATACAGTCGTTCCAGCATCGTTTCGGTCTGCACCGCGAAGTCGGCGAGGAAGTCGGCATTCTGGTAGCGCAGCAGCGTACGGTCGGCGAAGCGGTAGAACTTCTCGGGAGGCTCGATCGGCCACTTGCGGCCCTGCGCATGGATCAGCCGCAGCGGTTCGCAATCGAGCGTCTTCGGCGTGTGCTCCACGGACAGGACGGCCTGCCCGCGGGCCATGAGGTCGTAACGGAAGCGTTCGGTCTGCGGCTGCTCGGCCGCGTCGGCGCGCAGCGCGCAGCTGAGTCGCAGCTCATCGCCGCGGAAAGCCTGCCGTTCGTCGAGTGCGTTTTTCACCGTCAGCGGCGACGGCAGGCGCCAGCGTACGGAAAATTCAAGCGCCAGTTCCAGATCGTGGCCGTGCAGGCAGTCGGCGAACGTGCCGAGATCGATCAGCGAGGTTTCGTCGCCCAGATGCAGGGCGCGCCGGCGGTCGGAGATCTGCACGGTCTGCTTCAGCGCCTGCAGAAGGTGGCCGAGGCTGGACTTGCCCGAGCTGTTGGTGCCGAAGATCACGGTCAGCGGCGCCAGCCGGATCGGCCCCGTGTCCCGCCATGCCTTGAAGTTCTTGATGCTCAGTTCAGTCAGCATGAAAGGCTTCCCGGATGCCTAGGCGGACGCAGGGGCGAATGACGCCGCGGCCGAGGACGGCAGCCCGGCGCGTTCGCCGCAAGGAACCTTACGTCGCAAGCCGCGCGCATTATCGGCGATCGGCAACGCCGCACCTAGGGGCGTCGCGACCGCATCGGGCCTGCGCCACGGCGCCGGCTCCGGCGTCCCGCTCGCGAGACCCGCCGCAGGGCATGATGGCCAGCGGCAGACCGCGCGGATGACCGGGCTCAGGACGCCGGTTTCCCGGCCGCTCGCGGGTCGCCGTCCGCGTCGTACGCCGGCGGCGCGTAGAAGTTCAGGGTCTTCAGCAGCGTGCGGCCAGTATTGCGGATCTCGTGGCGCTCGCCGCGCTCGATCAGCAGCAGGCTGCCGGCCTTGAGCGGGCGCCGCTGGCCGTCGACGAATGCGACGCCGCTGCCGTCGATCACGTACAGCCACTGGTCCGCGCCGCGATGGCGATTGTCCGGGCCGCCTTCGCGGCCGCCGGGAGCGATGACCATTTCCGCGGCCTGCACGCGCCGGTGATCGAATGCGACACGGAACCCTTTGCCCAGGCGCAGTGACTTGTATTTCATGATCGTCTCCGGGATCGCGGCCGTCGCCATGCATGCTGGCGCGGCGCGCGAGCAGCCGGCGTGAACGGGCGCGGCGGTTGCCGCCGCCGACGGCCGCGCGGAGGCGTCGATTCTCTCCCGGGGCGCTTCGCCCGGAGCCCGGCCCGGGCAGCACTGCAGCAGTCGCGGCCGCCGCACTCGACCAAAGTCGCTTGCAATTAGATAGCGCGCTATCTAATATGCCGCCCCATGAAGACCCGGACCGCCAAACCGAACGCCGCCTCGGCCCTGCTGCTGGACCAGCAGCTCTGCTTCGCGCTGTACTCGGCCAATCTCGCGATGCACAAGGTCTACCGCCCGCTGCTCAACGAGCTCGGCCTGACCTATCCGCAGTACCTGGTGCTGCTCGTGCTCTGGGAGCAGGACGCGCAGACCGTATCGGCGATCGGCGAGCGCCTGTTCCTCGATTCGGCCACGCTGACGCCGCTGCTCAAGCGTCTGGAGGCCGCCGGGCTGCTGACGCGCACGCGTGCGGCCGAGGACGAGCGCCAGGTCATCATCGAGCTGACGGCCGCCGGACGCCAGCTGCGCCAGCGGGCGCAGTCGATTCCGCAGGCCGTGTTCTGCGCCGCCGCCTGCACGACCGGCGAACTGCGCACGATCAAGGCCGAACTCGAACGGCTGCGCGGCAACCTCGCGCGGCAGGATTGACGCAGCCGCCGACGCAACCGCTGCGTTTGCTCCGGCAAACAAGTAGCAAGCGATTAAATAGCTGTCGATTTACAACGGAACCGCACGGCAATCCCGCCGGCGACACCCGCCGTACCACCCACTCATCCACGAAGCAGGAGTCTCCCATGTCCATCGCCAACGTTCTCTACCGCGCCCAGGCCAAGGCTACCGGCGGCCGCGACGGCCAGGCCAGTTCCGCCGACGGCGCGCTGACCGTCAAGCTGTCCACGCCGCGCGAACTCGGCGGCGCCGGCGGCAGCGGCACGAATCCCGAACAGCTGTTCGCCGCCGGCTATTCGGCCTGCTTCATCGGCGCGCTGAAATTCGTCGCCGGCCAGCAGAAGATCGCGCTGCCGGCCGACACCAGCATCGAAGGCCTCGTCGGCATCGGCCAGATTCCGCAGGGCTTCGGCATCGAGGTCGAACTGCGCATCTCGATCCCGGGCCTGCCGCACGACCAGGCCCAGGCGCTCGTCGACAAGGCCCATCAGGTCTGCCCGTACTCCAACGCGACGCGCGGCAACATCGACGTGACGTTGACCGTGGTCTGAGCAGATGCCGGCGCGCGGCGGAAAGCGCCGCGCGTCATTGCACGGATCAACCCGCGCGCGCCTCGTGCAGCCAGCTGCGCAGGCGCGCTTCGCCATCGGGTCCGTTCGCAATCTCGTCCCAGTCCGGCGCCCCCGGAACAGGCTCGTGACTATCCAGGCCGAGGCTCAAGGCGAAGCGATCGCTCGCGCAGGGCGACGACGGCCGCTCCTCGACAGCCGATGGCTGCGGCATCTGCGCCACCAGCAGATCATCTGCCGTCGCTGCATCGGCATCCGGATACATGATCGCGAGATAGCACTCCACCTGCGGCCAGAGTTGCCGCGCCGCCGGCCCCAGCGCCGACAGCAGTTCCAGCACCCCCTCGGCGTATACCTCGTCCATCGACGGGTCGACGCGCTGCAGCCAGCCGCCTATCGCCGCAATCGCCGGTACGGCACACTCCTTCCAGCCGATCAACGCCGCCCAGGCATGCGGATGCGGCTGTTCATGGCCATCGTAGTCGCCGAGACGGGCCGCGACCGCGTTGACGAGCGCCGGCGTCGGCTCGCTGCATTCACCGAGCGCGACGCAGGCATCCAGCCGCACCAGCGATGCCTCATCGCCGAGCAAGGCCAGCAGCGCCGGCTCGTGCTGCGCGAGATCGCCGAGCAGCGCCAGTCCCCACGGCGACGCCGAGCGCAGCTCCACGTCGTCGCTGTCTTTCATCGCCAGCGCCTGCGCGAGTAGCCGTTCGCGCAGGGGCGGCGATCCACGCCTTGCCATCCGCGCGAGGCCGCGAAACAGCAGGTAGCGCTGCAGGCCGGTCCCGATGCGCAGGAATGCCGAGTACATGGCTTCGGCCAGCATCGGCGGCGCCGTCTGCATATGGCGGGCGACCTCGGCAATGACGGCAATACGTTCATCCCCCGCATCCCGGGCCAGTGCCTCCACGAGTGTCGGGAGCTGCGACGGATTCGCTTCGATCACGGCCGCCAGCTTGCGCATAGGCTGGCCCGGCGCAAAATGCGGTCCGCGCTCGAAGGCCAGCGCGCACATGGCCGGCAGCGCCGGCGCCGCATCCGCGGCGTTGGCGGCGAGTATTTCCCAGCACTGATCGACGACCAGCGGCTCCGGATTGCGCAACCCGCGCTCGATCAACGGCAGCAGTGACCTCTGCCGCCTCGCCTGGCTCACCAGGTACTGGCCTATACCCATACCGAACAGACCCGCAACGCCGAAGCGGGCGCGATCCTCGAGCGGAAAGCCAGCTGGCTCGGGCAATGGCTGCCATCCTTCGTCGACGGGGAATTTCTTCATGCGCGCCTGATGCGCGGCAGCGCCTGCATTCAGCCAGAAAATCACCAACGCTTCGAAGAACACCGGCTGCATGTCGCCGAACTGCTCGGTCGCTTCATCGAACAATCCGGCAAGCTTGGGGTTTTCCTCGTCGCCTGAAGCGATCAGCAGCGAGAACAGCAGCTTGTCTGCCCTGGCCCGGTCGATGAAGCTCGGCGCAACGAGGTGCCGCAGCAGTCGATGCAGTGTCTCCGCGGTGTAGCTGGATCCCATGCCGTTTCCTCGCGCAGCCGCAGCCATCCCGACGGGGCATCATCTCGCCAGGAAGCTCCGACCGAAAAGCCAATGAGTGGGCTCCCTGCGTCGCCGCGACCCGATGGCAGGCAGGACAGCGCCATGCAAGCTCTCAGCGCCGCAACACGTAATGCGCCAGCGCCACCCGATCGGCATAGCCGAGATGCTCGTAGATGCGCTTGGCGCGCCCGTTCGCCGCACTGACGTGCAGGAACGGCCGGCGGCCGTCGGCGGCGATGCGGCGCGTCGCCAACGCTACGAGGCGCTGGGCGTAGCCGCGGCCGAGGTGGTCCGGATGCGTGCAGACGCCGCTGATCTCGCGCCAGCCCGGCAGCGCCATACGCTCGCCGGCCATCGCCGCGAGACGTCCGTCCCTGTAGATGCCGAGATAGCGGCCCATGCGCGGCGTGTCGTGGCGGAAATAGCCGGGATAGACCAGCGCGGTCAGCGCGAGCATGTCGTCCAGGTGTCCGGCACCGAGTTCGACGACCGGCGGTCCGGGCGGCACCTCGGGCACCGCCGCACAGACCATCTGGTCGATGACGCCGTGATCGTGCAGCTGCCAGCCGGGCACCTGCGGCGGAATCACGCCGACGAGATAGCAGGTCTCGCGTTCGCCAAGCAGCGCAGCCAGCGCCTCGCCGCAGCGCGCGTCGGCCGCGGCCACGCCGACGAACGGCGCGACTTCGGCGCGATAGGCCGCAGCGCAATCATCGCCGGCTCCGAGCGCCGCATGGTCGCTGCGCAACGCCTGCCAGATAGGATTGTCCGGCGCCGCGTTCATCGCACCGCTTCCTGCTCGAGCGCACCGACGACGCGCAGCAAGGTCCACTGGGGCGCATCGCCGCCGCGGCGTTCGCGCCGGCGCCGCGAGCCGCCTTCGCGGTTGCGCGTGCGGGAAGCCATTTCGCGCTGGCGCTGCTGACTCGTCCGTTTGCGCATGCGTATCGTCGTTGCCATCGTGAACCGTCCGGCGCGTATTCTGCCGCAGCCTGGGGGCTTCCGGTCAGCGCGCCGGCGGCAGCAGTCGCGGCTGCGCGGCGAACCACTCGGCGGCCTTGAGCAGATGGAACTTGCGTTCGCCATCCTTGAGTTCAAGCCCCAGGCCCAGTCTCGCCCAGCGCAGGAACAGATCGCCCTGGGCGCGCTTCTGCGCGAGGCGCAGGCGTGCCTTGATGTCGAAGCGGTCGTTGCTGACGGCGAGATCCTCCAGCAGGATGGTCGCGTCGCGCACGACTGCGCGCGTGGACGCGACGACCTCGCCGGCATCGAGCAGGCGCAGCACCCAGCGCGGATAGTCCTTGTGCCGCGTGAACAGCGCGAGCAGCAGGCTCACGTCGCGCAGGCGCACCTGCGCCGTCGCGTCGATGCGCAGCGGCATGCCCCATTGCAGCCGGCCGCGGTCGAAGCGCAGGTCGGCCCACCAGTCGCCCGGCGACGCGCGATCCGGATCGCTGACCTTGACGTTGCGCAGACTCAGCCGCGTGCCGTCGAGCACGAATTCCTCGGCGCCGAGGTCGGCGTGCGCGAGCTGCGCATCCACGTCGACGTCGCCGCTGAACTCCAGATCGTTTGCGGCGAGTTGCGCGCGGCGCGCCTGCACCTGCAGACGGCCCCTGCCGACCTTGCCTGCCGTGTCGAGCTCGATGTCGCCGCTGAGCTGGCCGCGGCCGCCGAGAAAGCGCAGCGCATGACCCGGCAGATAGCGGTTCAGCGCGCGCAGCTCGGGCACGTCGGCGCGGTCGAACAGCAGGCGCGCGCGCAGCGAATCGCGGAACTCGATGACGCGGCCGGCCGAACGCAGCTCCAGGCGCAGCCCCTTGCCGCGGACCATCGACTGTTGCGGCGTATCGGCCGCGGCGACGTCGAATTGCGCGACCGTGATGTCCACGCGCGGCCGCAACTCGCCGGCTTCTGTGTCGACGCGACCGCCGGCGCGGGCGCGGCCGGTGAAACGCTGACCCTGCACGTCCGCCTGCCAGGCCGCATCGGGAATCTGCAAGGTGCTGCCCGCGTCGATGCGGCCGTCCTTGAGCAGCACCTTCGCGATGACCTCGCCGGCACCGACGAGCTGCAGCCAGGGCGCCTTGGCCAGCAGCGGCCCGAACCAGTCCAGCGAGTCGAAGCGCCATTGCAGATCGACCGTGCCGGAGACGCGCGGCAGCAGCGGCGGCGCGCCGTCGCCGCCGAACACGGTACGACCGGCAATACGCAGGTCGGCCGCGGCGCGCCCGCTGCCCGACGGCGGCGGCGGCAGGTCGAGCTTCAGCGCGATCGCGTCGTCGACCTGGGCCTGCAGGTGCGCGTGCTGGGTCCAGTGGCGGCCGGCCGCGTCGCTGGCGTGCAGCGGCAGATCCAGGGTCAAGGCATCGCCGTGCTGCAGCTGGCCGCGAACCAGCGACAGCGACGCGTGGATCTTGCCGCCCTCGCCCTGCTGCACGGCGCCGCGCCAGCGCGGCTCTTCATCCATGTGCACGGCGAACGCGGGCACGTGGCCGTCGACGCGCAATTGCGCGTGAGCGAGCGCGAGCCGGCGCCAGCCCAATGCCTGTTCGCGCGTATGCCGCGGCAGCGCGAACGAGGCCGACAGGGTCGCGTCGCGCAGCCAGTCCACTTCGCCGTGCCGCAGAGTCGCGACCGCGAGCGACGCCTGCGACGGAAAGATCTCCAGTGCGCCGCCGCGCAGCTGCTTCCAGAAACCGAACACGGCGTGGGCGTGCGTCTTCAGCGCGTAGTCGCCCCAACGCACGGCGCGCAGGCTGTCGGTTTCGATATGCGGGAAATGCAGTATCCAGCCGCCCGCCCGCGGCGGCGCCGGATCGAGTTCCTGCGCTGCGGCGAAACCGCCGCTGACGTCGTCGGCGCGGACCGCGTCGATGCGCAGCTCACGCTGCAGCAGCGGCAGCAGCGCGATACGGCCCGCGACGCGATCGGCCGCCGCATCCCAGGCAATGCGCCGCGCATGGCCGCGAAACGTCGCGCGCCAGAGCACGACGTGGCCGGGATACAGGCTCAGGCCGCGCTCCCAGTGCATGCTGAAACGCTCGGGCTTGCGATTGATCAGGCCCGGCGCGAATCCGGCGTTCAGGAACACGTTCGCGGCGAGCAGGTACAGCGCGAAGACGATGGCCAGAAACCAGCCGATCCGACGCAGGGTTCTGGCCACGAGGCAGCTCCGGCAACGATAGCCGCGAGCATGCCTCAAGCGGCAGCCGCGGCGGAAGCCGCGGCGACGGCGTCAGTTGCTGACCAATGCAGGAAGACGATGCATCGGCGAGGCGGCGCAACGCAGGGCGAGCGCAGCAATGCAGGAGTCGAAGCCGCTGCAGGCAGCACGGCGAGAAAGCGGCGCGCACCGCGGCAGCGGCAGCACGCGCATCGGTTACGGCGTGAACGGGCGCCTCAGCCCGGGAACCTCATGAGCCGGACTCGGCCTGACGCAGCAGCGCCGCCGCGACCGGACGACCTTCCTGCTGCGCCTTGTAGATCGCCAGCAGGGCTTCGTAGCGCTGCTCGCCGATCGTCTCGGTGAACTGTCGCTTGACCTGCACGTAAGACGCCTTGAACTCCGGATACGCCGCCGAGGCGCCGAACAGCATGGCGACCTGGCGCGTGTTGAGGCCGGACTGTTGTGCCAGCACGTTGAGATCGATGGTGTGATTTGCCATTGCCGGGGAGCCGCACAGGGCCAGGGCAAGCGCGAAGTAGCGAGCTTTCATGATGACCTCCACACAGGCAAGTCGGACTGCGGGCCGACGCCGCGCGATCGTTGCGATCGCTGGCCGTCGCGCAGTGCGCGCCGGCTCGGGATCATCTGATGCGAAGACGCGGTGCTTTGCTGCGCAAACGCGGCCTAGCGACAAGAAACGCACACTGCATCCATGACGAGCGGCAGAACTGCAACGCCGGATCGGATGGCCGGCGCGAATCGCGCGCAACTCCTGCAACGCGACGCCACGTGGTGTGAAGGACCAGCCTGCTCGACCGGAAAAAACCGGAACAGCGGTGAACCCTCAATCCGCTGCGTGCCGTGCCTGCCAGAACGTCAGCTGACAATCGTCGAGGTCACCGCCGGATTCAGGCACGTGAAGCTGTATGACACAGGGCGAATGCGGAAACTGCCAGGCCAGTTTCGCCGCGTGAATCTCGCGCAAGGTCTCGCCCAGCGACACGAGTTTGTCCTCGCTGAGCAGGGCCTTCGCATGCCGGTGCAGATCGGCGAGATGCAGATGATTGAGGACGGCCTCGACCTCCCGGCGCGAGGCGCCGGTCGCTTCCCAGCCGCGCAGCTGGTCCGAGGTAATGCCGTCGCGCACGATGTAGCCGTCGATCTCCACGAAGCGCGGCCAGAACACCGTCGCATAACCGAGCGCGAGCGCGTAGTCGCCGCTGCCGGCGATCCAGCCTTCGAGATCGATGCCGTCGCCGTTGTTCCAGCGCGCGAGTTCGGCGCGCATGCTGGGCGGGATATTCATTTCGTCACTCGGAGTACCGCAAGCGCTTCATCGGATCGCAGCGCTGCCGGCCGGCACGAGTGCGGGATCGGCATCGTGACGGCAACGCGTTTGCGCGTAGTCGAACATGCCGCGAGCATCGGGACAGGCGTCGACGGCGAGCCAGCGGCGAACCGGAACGACGACGGCGAGCACTGCGGGCAGCAGCGACCACGCGAACACGCGGCGAAACGTCACGGCTGCGCGCGGCGCTTCGCATTCGCCTGGAAATAGCTCGCCTGCAGCGGCCGCGGCAGATAGCGGCCGGCGCCGCGCTCGGCACGCAGGTCGCCGTCGCTCCAGACCAGCTTGCCGGCCGCGATCGTATGCCGCGCGAGGCCCTGCACGGTGCGGCCTTCGAAGATGTTGAAGTCGACGTTCTGGTGATGCGTCTTCGCCGAGATCGTGCGCGTGGCCTGCGGATCCCAGACCACGAGGTCGGCATCGGCGCCGACGTCGACCGCGCCCTTGCGCGGATACAGGTTGAAGATGCGCGCGGCGTTGGTCGAGGTCACCGCGACGAATTCGTTCGGCGTCAGCCGCCCGCTGTTCACGCCGTAGTGCCAGAGCACGCCCATGCGGTCCTCCACGCCGCCGCAGCCGTTCGGAATACGCGTGAAGTCGTCCTTGCCGGCGGCTTTCTGCGGCGCGCAGAAGGTGCAGTGGTCGGTCGCCGTCGTGTGCAGATGGCCGGCCTGCAGCGCCTGCCACAAGGCCTCCTGGTGCTCCTTCGGCCGGAACGGCGGGCTCATGACGTGGGCCGCGGCGCGTGTGAAATCCGGATCCTGGTAGACCGAGTCGTCGATCAGCAGATGACCGCCGAGCACTTCGCCGAACACGCGCTGACCTTCGCCGCGCGCGCGCGCGATTTCCTGCACCGCTTCGCGCGCCGAGACGTGGACGATGTACAGCGGCACGCCGATGACTTCGGCGATGCGGATCGCACGATTGGCCGCCTCGCCTTCGACGGCGCTCGGACGCGACAGCGGATGCGACGACGGCCCGGTCTTGCCTTCGGCCAGCAGCTGCTTCTGCAGCTGGAACACGAGCTCGCCGTTTTCCGCGTGCACGGTCGGCAGTGCGCCGAGTTCCAGCGCGCGCCGGAAGCTGTTCACGAGGATCTCGTCGTCGGCCATGATGGCGCCCTTGTACGCCATGAAATGCTTGAAGCTGGCCACGCCGTGTTCCTGCGCGAGCACGCCCATCTCGCGATGCACCGATTCGTCCCACCAGGTCACCGCGACATGGAAAGCGTAGTCGGACGCGGCCTTTTCGGCCCAGCCGCGCCAGGTATGGAAGGCGTCGAGCAGCGACTGCTTCGGATTCGGAATCACGAAGTCGATGATGCTGGTCGTGCCGCCGGCCAGGCCCGCGGCCGTGCCGGAGTAGAAGTCGTCGCTGGCCACCGTGCCCATGAACGGCAGTTCCATGTGCGTATGCGGGTCGATCCCGCCGGGCATCACCAGCTGGCCGCCCGCATCGACGACGACGGCGCCGGCCGGCGCTGGCAGATCCGCGCCGATCTGCTGGATGCGGCCGTCGGCGCAGAGCACGTCGGCGCGATAGCTGTGGGTGGAATCGACGACGGTGCCGCCGCGGATCAGAAGGGTCATGTTGGTCTCCAACGGCTACGGGGGTGCGGTTTCGACGGCGTCAGGCCGAAGGCGAAAATCAGAATCTTAAAGTGAAAAATGCAATTATTAGGCAAACCCCATCCCCACCCAACCCTCCCCTTGAAGGGGAGGGCTTATTGCGGCGAGCCGTTCGAAACCCGCGCCTTCAAGCGGAGCGCTTGCTGCGACAAGCGGTTTGAAGCCCGCCGCTTCAGGGGGAGAGCTTATTGCGGCGAGCCGTTCGAAACCCGCGCCTTCAAGCGGAGCGCTTGCTGCGACAAGCGGTTTGAAGCCCGCCGCTTCAGGGGGAGAGCTTATTGCGGCGAGCCGTTCGAAACCCGCGCCTTCAAGCGGAGCGCTTGCTGCGACAAGCGGTTTGAAGCCCGCCGCTTCAGGGGGAGAGCTTATTGCGGCGAGCCGTTCGAAACCCGCGCCTTCAAGCGGAGCGCTTGTTGCGACAAGCGGTTTGAAGCCCGCCGCTTCAGGAGGAGAGCTTATTGCGGCGAGCCGTTCGAAACCAGCGCCTTCAAGCGAAGCGCTGGTTGCGACAAGCGGTTTGAAGCCCGCGGCTTCAAGGGGAGAGCTTATTGCGGCGAGCCGTTCGAAACCCTCCCCTTCAAGGGGAGGGCATGGGAGGGGATGGGGTTCGCCCCGGAATTCACGCCACCGCACGTCGCTCACCCGCGCGCTTGCGCCGTCGCCATGCGAACCGTCTTTCCGCGCATCAGCGCCGCGTACACGGTTGCGGAAATGCCGAGCCCGGCGAACCAGGCGTAGGTGTACAGCGTCTTGAAGAACGCCGGCACGTCGGCGAAGGACTGCGGGAACGCGGCGTGCAGGAAGCCCGGCAGGTTCGGCAGCACGCCGGCCAGCAGTGCGGCGATCGCAGCGATGTTCCAGCCGTTGCGGTAGGCGTAGGCGCCGTGCTCGTCGAACAGTTCCTTGAGGTCCAGCCGCGTGCCGCGCAGCAGGTAGTAGTCGACGAGCATGATGCCGGCGACCGGGCCGAGCAGCGCGGAATAGCCGACGAGCCAGGTGAATATGTATCCTTCGGTACTTTCGAGAATCTTCCACGGCATCGCGAGCAGCGCGATCCCCGCGGTGATCAGCCCGCCCGTGCGGTAGGAAATGCGCCGCGGCGAAAGGCTCGCGAAATCGTAGGCCGGACCGACGAGATTGGCTGCAAGGTTGCAGCACATCGTGTCCAGGGTCAGCACGAGCAGGGCCAGACCGACGCCGATGCCGGTGAAGCGGCTGGACAGGTCGACCGGATCCCAGATCGCCTTGCCGTAGATCACGACCGTCGCCGAGGTCACGATGACCGACATCAGGGCGAGCAGGCCCATCGGCACGGGCAGGCCTAGGGTCTGCCCGATCAGCTGGTCGCGCTGCGAGCGCGCGAAGCGCGTGAAGTCGGGGATGTTCAGCGCCAGGGTCGCCCAGAAGCCGACCATGGCCGTCAGGGACGGCCAGAACACGGCCCAGAACTGGCCAGCCTTCTCGCCGCCGGGCACGAACTTCGACGGCATGGCCATCATGCTGCCGAAGCCACCCGCGTGGTTCAGCGCCCAGCCGACGAGGAACAGGCACATGACGATCTTGATCGGCGCCGAGACCGTTTCGAGCCAGCGTATGGCTTCGGTGCCGTGCACGACGAAGTAGAGCTGCAACGCCCAGAACGCGAGGAAGCAGACGAGCTGGCCGATGTTGATGCCGAGCAGCGGCAGCGGATCGGCGTGCAGCGCGTTGCCGGTGATGATGTTCAGCAGCGTGTACATGGCCAGGCCGCCGAACCAGGTCTGGATGCCGTACCAGCCGCAGGCGACGACGGCGCGCAGCAGCGCCGGCAGCTTGGCGCCCTGCGTGCCGAACGAGGAACGCACGAGCACCGCGTACGGGATGCCGTACTTCGCGCCCGCGTGGCCGATCAGCAGCATCGGCACGAGCACGATCGCGTTGCCGAGCAGCACCGTGCTGACCGCCTGCCACGGCGACATGCCCTGGTCGATGAGCCCGGCCGCCAGGGTGTAGGACGGGATGCACATGACCATGCCGACCCAGAGCGCGGCGAAGTGATACCAGGTCCAGGTCCGCTGCGCGGCCGTCGTCGGCGCGAGGTCGGCGTTGTAGAGCTCTCCCTGCGGTACGGCGGTGTCGCTGGCGGTCATCGGCGGCTCCGGGTTGGAAGCCCGCCCTTCCAGGAGGAGGGTGGGGTCTTGTGAGCCCTCCCCTTCAAGGGGAGGGTTGGGTGGGGATGGGGTGTCGGTCGGGCTAACGGTACTTCATCGAAGCGATCTTCAGCTGAGGGATGGATGTTTCAGAAGCGGCGTTTCCATCAAACGAAGCACCGCAGAGCGGATTCCGCATTGGAGCTTCGCTTCGATGCAGAGGGCGTCAGCGTGACCGACCCCCATCCCCACCCAACCCTCCCCTTGAAGGGGAGGGCTTAATCGCCCCCCCTTGGACGGGAGGGCTTAATCGCTCCCTCGAAGGGGAGGGCTATATCGTCCCCTTGAAGATGTCGTCCCCTTGAAGATGAGGGCTAGAACTGTCAAGCCGTCTCCTTCACGCGCGCCGGGTTGTTCGGATGCGTGGTCCAGTTCGCGTAGCTGCCGTTGTCGACACGCTGCATCGTGATGCAGTTGTCGACCGGGCAGACGTGCATGCACAGGTTGCAGCCCACGCATTCGCTGTCGACGACTTCGAAATGGCGCTTGCCGTCCTTCTCCTTGAGGATGGCCTGGTGCGCCGTGTCCTCGCAGGCGATGTGGCAGAGCCCGCACTTGATGCACTTGTCCTGGTCGATGCGCGCCTTGATGTCGTAGTTGAGGTTCAGGTACTTCCAGTCGGTCACGTTCGGCACGGCCAGGCCGCGGAAGTCCTCGAGCGTGCGATAGCCCTTCTGGTCCATCCAGTTGGCCAGGCCCGCGATCATGTCGTCGACGATGCGGAAGCCGTAGTGCATGGCCGCCGTGCAGACCTGTACGTTGCCGGCGCCCAGGGCCATGAACTCGGCCGCATCGCGCCAGGTTCCTATTCCGCCTATCGCCGAGATCGGCAGGTTCGGCGTTTCGGGATCGCGCGCGATCTCGGCGACCATGTTCATCGCGATCGGCTTGACCGCCGGGCCGCAGTAGCCGCCGTGCGTGCCCTTGCCGTCGACGGTCGGCGTCGGCGCCATGAGATCCAGATCGACCGAGACGATGGAGTTGATCGTGTTGATCAGCGATACCGCATCGGCGCCGCCGCGGTAGGCCGCGCGCGCCGAGTGGCGGATGTCGGTGATGTTCGGCGTCAGCTTGACGATGCACGGCAGGCGCGAATGCTGCTTGACCCAGCGCGCGACCTGCTCGACGTATTCGGGTACCTGGCCCACGGCCGAGCCCATGCCGCGCTCGGACATGCCGTGCGGGCAGCCGAAGTTCAGCTCGACCGCGTCGCAGCCGGTGTCCTCGACCATCGGCAGGATGGTTTTCCACGACTGCTCGTCGCAGGGCACCATCAGCGAGACGATCATCGCGCGATCGGGCCAGTCGCGCTTGACCTGGCGGATCTCGTCGAGATTGACCTTGAGCGGCCGGTCGGTGATGAGCTCGATGTTGTTGAGACCGGCGATGCGCTGGCCGTTCCACTGCACCGCGCCGTAGCGCGAACTCACGTTGACGACGTGCGGGTCCAGGCCCAGGGTCTTCCAGACCACGCCGCCCCAGCCGGCCTCGAACGCGCGGATGACGTTGTAGGCCTTGTCGGTCGGCGGCGCGGAGGCGAGCCAGAACGGGTTCGGCGAACGCACGCCGACGAAATTGTTGCGCAGGTCTGCCATCTCAATTCTCCGCCGTGCCGTTGCCGCTGAGCCGCGCGTGCATCGCGCGCGCGGCGCGTTTGCCGTCCTCGACGGACTGCACCGTCAGGTCCACCTTGCCGCCGACGCAGTCGCCGCCGGCCCAGACACCGCGCACCGAGGTCTCGAATTCCGCATTCACCGCGATGCGGCCGTTGCGGATCTCGATCACTGCACTGCCGTCGCCATTGGCGCGCGGCGCGATCAGGGTCTGGCCGATGGCCTTGAGCACGCTGTCGGCGGCGAGCGTGAAGTAGTCGCCACTGCCGAGCAGGCGGCCGCTGTCGTCGAGCTGGGTGTATTCGAATTCGATGCCCGCTACCGCACCGTCGCCGAGGATGCGCCGCGGCTGGGCCCACTCGATCACGCTGACGCCCTGGGTCTTGGCGAACTCCTGCTCGGCCCAGGTCGCGCTCATGCTCGCGCTGCCGCGGCGATAGACCAGGGTCACCGATTCGGCGCCGAGCTTCTTACTTTGCACCGCCGCGTCGATCGCGGTATTGCCGCCGCCGATCACGACGACGCGGCGGCCCACGGGCAGTTTGCTCAGGTCCGGACACTGGCGCAGGTCGGCGATGAAGTCGACCGCGTTGCGCACGCCGGCCAGCGCCTCGCCTTCGATGCCGAGCGCGTTGACGCCGGTCAGGCCCAGGCCGAGAAACACCGCGTCGTAGTCGCGGCGCAGTTCGGACAGATGCAGGTCGTCGCCGAGCGTGCGGGCGCCTTCCCAGCGGATGCCTCCGAGGGACAGCAGCCAGTCGATTTCGCGCGCGGCGAAATCCAGCACCTTGTATTCGGCGATGCCGTATTCGTTGAGGCCGCCGGGCCGGGGCTTGGCGTCGAAGATCACGACGTCGTGGCCGGCCCGCGCCAGCGCATGTGCGCAGGACAGGCCCGCGGGTCCGGCGCCGACGACGGCGACGCGCTTGCCGGTCGCCGCGGCACGCTCGAACAGCGCGGTGTTGCTGTCGAACACCCAGTCGGTCGCATAGCGCTGCAGCGCGCCGATCTGCACCGGCTCCGATTCGCCGGTGTTGCGCACGCAGCTGCCTTCGCAAAGGATCTCGGTCGGGCAGACGCGCGCGCACATGCCGCCGAGCACGTTCGCGCCGAGGATGTCCTGGGCGGCGCCGCGCAGGTTGTCGGTCGTGATGCGGCGGATGAAGCTCGGTATGTCGATGCCGGTCGGGCACGCCTGTATGCACGGCGCGTCGTAGCAGTAGTAGCAGCGCTGCGCCGCGATCAGGGCGTTCTGGCGGTCCAGCGGCGGGGCAACGTCGTCGAAATTCTGTGCAAGCTGCTGCGCGGACAAACGTCCGGAAGCGATGTCGGCGTGGTCCTTGCGGTCCATTCGTTCTCCTGGGGGCGCCTGGGAGGAAACCGGGACGACGCGTGCGCCGCCCACCAGCGGTTCGGCGGACGAGAGCGGACGCGAGCGTCGGAAGAGGATGGGAGCACGACCTGCAGACGGCCCTTGCGCCTGCGCGACGCGCCCTGGCCGGGCGGGTCTCCCCCACCCGCCTCTTGTAGTCGCATTGCCGCGCCGGTGCAAGCGGCGCTGCGGCAGCCGGGCTATCGGATCGGCGCCGGATCCTCGGGCCGATTTTCCGGCGTCACGAAAGTGTCCTGCGTCCGGCCAGTTTCGCGCGCCGCCACTGCCGGTCGCTGTTGCGCTCAGACTTGCGCAGCGCCTCCTTCGGAACGTAAGGCCAGAACTGGTTGAGCAGCGGCAGATACATCGAGTGCCGGATCAGGCCGGCCCGGAACTGCTCGATCAGGCGCAGTTCGAGCAGATACTGCTGCCAGAACTTGTCCCACTTACGTTTCTTGCGCGGCGCCGGCACGTGCAGCTTCCAGTGCACGCAGATGCATTCGCGGCCGCAGTGCGGACAGGGGATGCCATGCGTGACCGCCGGCTTGCGCTGCAGCTTGCGGCAATGAAGACAAGCGAACGTTCGATTGCTCATGGCGAATTCCAAAACCCCTGATGTGGCCGCCGAAACGGAAGGATCCATCCGGCCGCGCCGACCATTGAGACAACGACAGCTTCGGCACGATACCCGGTATCGGCCTGGAGAAATCGGCGCGGCTATGTCATGTACCCGGTGGCGCCGGATCCGCCGCGGTCGCAGGCGGCGCGCAAGGCTTGAACAGGCCCGGCGAACCGGGCGGCAGCAGGCCGTTGGCCATTGCCTGGACGAAAGCATCGAGCTCGGGCGCGATGCCGCATTTGGGGATCCTGTAGCCGCGAGCGCGCCGCTGGCCGTCATGATCTTCCATGACAGTCACGACGTAGTGAAAAGCCGGCTCTATGTCGCCGGAACCATTGACGACGGCGAAGCGCTCCAGATCCAGAGCGTCTGCCTGCCGCCAGAGCTGCTCGAACCGCTCTTTCGGATAGTCGACGATCGGAGGATCCTGCTCCGGCTCGAAGAAATTCCTGATGGTGGCTTTGGTGCGGTCCGGAAATGCGATGACCGTCAGCATGAACATGCCATTACGGTCCTGGGTCGCGAGCGAAAGCGTTCGCGAATCGACGTCCTGCGCGGCGACGCTTCCGGCGAACAGCAGCAGCAACAGCGAGAGCAAGAGACGCATCAGGAAACGACCTCTGCGGAAAAGCCGGGCGAATTTACTGCGGGTAGTCAAACGACCCGCGGCGAGTGGAAACGAACTCTCGGGCTCGGCGCGCCTTGCCGGCGGGAAGCGGCAAGCCGGCGCGAGTCGGACGCGTGCGCCGCGGCGAAGACGCCTCGCCTCCGCCGGCACTCTCTGCCCTGACGAGTTCGGCGAACACCACGCTCACGGCTTGCGCGCGGGCGCGCCGGCCGCCGGCACGCCGATACGCAGCGACTGCGCGAGCGCGAGGATCGCCGGCAGGTCGCTGTCGACAGCGGCGACAGGACCGTAGCAGGCGAGTTCCATCCAGCGCGTGCCGGCGGACCAGAGCCAGACATGGAATCGCTGGCGCGGCAGAGTACGGGCCATCTGGCCGGCCGGAGTACCCGACAGGACCTGATGGCGGAAAGTCTTGCCGGCGATGACTGCTTCCTCGTCCTTGTCGACGGTCACGGCCGCCGCCCCCTGGGAGGACAGGCGCGTCGCATAACTCTCGCGTTTCACCATCGCCGCGCCGGGCTGCCACGACTCCTCGAAGCTGCAGACGACATCGACGCCGTTGCGATAAAGCATGGCCGGTCCATCGGGATCGCGCGGGTCTACCGCAGCAGTCCATTCGCAAGGATCGTGGCGCAGGCTCGCAGAACGACGCGCGACTTTCTCGGTCCTGCCCTGCCCTGGCTGGGCCGACTGACTGCATTCGGTGACCGCGCCGTTCGGCGCACTGATGATGGTCTCGACCTGCGCGTTCGCGAACGGGTTCGTTTCGCTGGCCTGGGCGGAGGCCGCCAATCCGCACAACACGAGTGCCAGGCCAGCAACGGATGGTCGAATGGCTTTCATGCTTTTCCTCTCATGGGCACCTCGAAGCTTTTCGAGGCGTCCTTATGGATACGACGCACTGCAGGCTTCGACGGAACGAGTGACAGGTGGCATCCACACGGCCGCAATGACGAACAGCGCGGCGATCGACGTTGGAAGCAGCAAGAGACCGGTTTTCCAGCCGGCTCTCGACTTCCGCGAAAGCAGGGCGACGACAGGCAAGGTCAGCCAGGCAAGCCAGCCGCCGAGTACGCCCAGCGCGAATCCGACGCCCATTTCGCTGAAGCACCCGGCATAGGCGCGCGGGAACCAGCGATACGAGTAGTACACCGTCACCGCGAGTGCGACGCTGCCCCAGACAAACAGGATTCGGGTCAGCCACTTCAACCTCGTTACCTCCGCAAAGACCAGATCGCGCGATCAGAACGGGGCTGCGCCCCTGTTGTTGTGAAGCGCAATCAGCAGCCATGCCAGCAGCAGCAAAAGAGCACCCGCAAACGTAATGGCATTGACGTGACGCTCCCGATCGCGGCCGCGCGGAAAACGCCCCAGGGTCGCCAGGAGCAGGAAAGCCCGGCCAAGGTGGAACAGAACAGTCGACCAGGCTATCGACAGGAACCAGAGCGTGTCCATCGTGGCGAGAACTTTCACGACAGTCTCCTCATGTCCGGCTCCTGCAGGATGGGAACGACAGGCCGCGGCTCGACGGGCGTGTATGGCCACGATGTCCCTTACGAAAAAAGGCATTGCGCCTGATCACGCTCTCCCGCAGCGGCACTAAGCCGCGGTGGACATCAGAAAGCGATGCACTCGCCGTCGTCGACCGCGGCACGACGCCGCGCCGTACTGGTCGACGGCTCAGCACAGGCCGTCAGTTCGGCAGTATCGGCTTGCAGGGTTCCAGCTTCCTCGGCAAATTCGGCGGCAGCAAGCTGTTCGCGATCGTCTTGACGAAGTTGTCGAGCTCCGCGCCGATCGCGCATCTCGGCAATCGGTAGACCTTGGTCTGCAGGCTGCTCCCGGCACTCTGACGGCCAATGGTGACGACGTAGTTGTCGGCAAGATCGACGCTGTCGCGTTCGTCGATTTCGAAGCGCGTCAGATCGTAGCCGGCGGCACGCTGCCAGACACGCTCGAAATGCTCGCGCGGGTAGTCGACAACGACGTCCTTGAAGGAAATGCCGGGCGCTTCGCGGCTCACAAAGGCCTTGACCTTGCTCGGCAGCTCGACGACGACGAGGCGATGCTCACCGTTGAGGTCCCGCGTCATCAGGGTGATCACGCGCGCAGGCTCGTTGCTCGATTCCTTGGCACCGACCGGCAGCAGGAACAGCAGCGAAAGCAGCAGAATGACACATCGCAGCATGGCGAGACTCCGGCAGCGGAGCGGGACAGTCTGTCCGGACTCAGCGCCCGGCCCGCCCGAGCATCGCATGCAGCAGCACGTTCGCGCCGGCTTCTATCCACTCCGGTGTCGCATCCTCGATCTCGTTGTGGCTGATGCCGCCGATGCACGGCACGAACACCATCGCGGTCGGCGCGACCTGGGCCAGATAGCAGGCGTCGTGGCCGGCGCCGGAGACGATGTCCCGGTGCGAGTAGCCGAATTTCTGCGCGCCGGCGCGCACCGAGGCGACGCAGTCGGCGTCGAAGGCGACCGGCGCGTAGTAGAAGATCTGCTCGAGCTTCGACACCTCGACCCTGGCCTCGTCAGCCGCGGCGGCGATGCCGGCGCGCAGGTCCGCATCCATCTGCGCGAGCACGGCATCTTCGGGATGGCGCAGATCCACCGTGAAGAACACGCGGCCCGGAATCACGTTGCGCGAGTTCGGATGCACCTGCAGCATGCCGACCGTCGCACACGCGTACGGCGCGTATTTGTGGCCGATCGCATTGACGAGCTGGATCACTTTGGCCGCACCCAGCAGCGCGTCGCGGCGCCGCGGCATCGGCGTCGGGCCCGCATGCGATTCCTGGCCGGTCAGCACGACCTCGTACCAGCGCTGGCCCTGGGCGGCGTGAACCACGCCTATCGTGACGTCTTCGGCTTCGAGTATCGGGCCCTGTTCGATGTGCAGTTCGAACGCCGCATGGATCGGCTTGCCGACGGGGGCGTCACCCGCGTAGCCGATGCGCGCGAGTTCCTCGCCCATGGTCTTGCCGTCGACGTCGGCGCGCGAGAGCCCGTAGTCCAACGTGAACACGCCGGCGAACACGCCCGAGGACACCATGGCCGGCGCAAAGCGCGAGCCTTCCTCGTTGGTCCAGATCACGACCTCGACGGGACGGTCGGTTTCGATGCCGTGGTCGTTGAGCGAGCGGATGACTTCCAATCCGCCGAGCACGCCGTAGATGCCGTCGAACTTGCCGCCGGTGGGCTGCGAGTCCGCGTGCGAGCCGGTCACGACCGGCGCGAGGCTGTCGTCCCTGCCGGCGCGGCGCGCGAACACGTTGCCCATCTGGTCGACCGTGATCGTGCAGCCGGCTTCTTTCGCCCAGCGCACGAACAGGTCGCGGCCCTGCTTGTCGAGATCGGTCAGCGCGAGGCGGCAGACGCCGCCCTTCGGCGTCGCGCCGATCTGCGCCATCTCCATGAGGCTGTCCCAAAGGCGGCGGCCGTTCACGCGCAGCGGCGCGGCGGTCGCATCGGCGGAATTCTTGGGTATCGCGTTCATGCAGCCCTCGGATGGAAGCGGAAGCAGCGGAAGTCGGAAACGTCGACGATTCCGGCGGCGCCTCCTCCGCGCCGCCGGAACGGCATCAGGTATGCGGCATGACGAACTGCGCGCCGGCACGGATGCTGGTCGGCCAGCGCGTCGTCACGGCCTTGAGACGCGTATAGAAACGCACGCCTTCGGGGCCGTAGACGTGGTGGTCGCCGAACAGCGAGGCCTTCCAGCCGCCGAAGCTGTGGAAGGCCATCGGCACCGGAATCGGCACGTTGATGCCGACCATGCCGACCTGTACGCGCTGGGCGAAGTCGCGCGCGGCGTCGCCGTCGCGCGTGAACAGCGCGACGCCGTTGCCGTATTCGTGCGCGTTGACCAGGTTCATCGCCTCGTCGTAGCTGCCCACGCGCATCAGCGACAGCACCGGGCCGAAGATTTCCTCGCGGTAGATGCGCATGTCGGGGCGCACGTGGTCGAACAGGCAGCCGCCGAGGAAGAAGCCGTCCTCGCAGCCGGCGACCGTATGGCCGCGACCATCGACGACGAGCGCCGCGCCTTCGGCCACGCCGACGTCGACGTAGTCCTTGACCTTGTCGCGGTGCGCGCGCGTGATCAGCGGGCCCATGTCCATGCCGTCGGCATCGCCGCGGCCTATCTTCAGCGCGGCTATGCGCGGGGCGAGCTTTTCGACGAGCCGGTCGGCGGTCTCGTCGCCGACCGCGACGGCGACTGAGATCGCCATGCAGCGCTCGCCGGCCGAACCGTAGCCGGCGCCGAGCAGGGCGTCGGCGGCCTGGTCGAGATCGGCGTCGGGCAGGATGACCATGTGGTTCTTGGCCCCGCCGAGCGCCTGCACGCGCTTGCCGGCGGCGCAGCCGGTCGCATAGATGTAGCGCGCGATCGGCGTGGAGCCGACGAAGCTGACCGCGGCCACGTCCGGATGCGCCAGGATCGCATCGACCGCGACCTTGTCGCCCTGCACGACGTTGAACACGCCGGGCGGCAGCCCCGCTTCGCTCAGCCAGTCGGCCAGCAGCAGCGACGGCGACGGATCGCGTTCGGACGGCTTGAGCACGAAGCAGTTGCCGCAGGCGATCGCGATCGGAAACATCCACAGCGGCACCATGGCCGGGAAGTTGAACGGCGTGATGCCGGCGACCACGCCGAGCGGCTGGCGCAGGCTGTGCGCATCGACGGCGGTGCCGACGTTCTCGGTGACTTCGCCCTTGAGCAGCTGCGGAATGCCGCAGGCGAACTCGACGACTTCGATGCCGCGCTGCACTTCGCCGAGCGCGTCGCTGTGAGTCTTGCCGTGCTCGGCGGTGATCGCCGCGGCGAGTTCGTCGGCGCGCTGCTCGAGGATCTCGCGCAGCTTGAACAGCACGCGCGCACGCTTGAGCGGCGGCGTCTGCGACCAGGCCGGGAAGGCGGCCTTCGCCGCCCGCACGGCGGCGTCGACGTCGGCCGGCGTGGCCAGCGGCAGGCGGCCGGTCTGTTCGCCGGTGGCCGGGTTGTAGACCGCGCTCGCACGCGCGTCTTCGACGCTGTGCCGTTCGCCGGCGATGTAATGCGGAATGATCACGGGGGCCAACATGGAGTTCTCCTGGCGCCGGCCGCAGGGAGCGGCGGCGCACGGTGGGACGGATGCGTGGGCGGCGGCGCGGCTCAGGCCACCGCGCGTATCGCTGCGCGCACGCCGTCGAACATCTGCGCGAGCTCCGCATCGGTGGTGATGACCGGCGGCGCCATCGCGATCGTGTCGCCGGTGAAGCGCAGCAGCAGGCCGCGCTTGAGGCCCTCCTCGAACAGGCGCAGACCGCGCAGGCCGGGCTGGCCCGGGATCGGCGACAGCTCCACCGCGGCGGCCGCGCCGCAGTTGCGGATGTCGATGACGTTGGGCTCGCCCTTCAGCGAATGCGCCGCGTCCTCGATCTTGCGGCCGAGTTCGGCGAAGCGCTGCGGCACCGCGTCGGAATGCAGGATGTCGAGCGTAGCGTGCGCCGCGGCCACGGCCAGCGCATGCGCCGAATAGGTATAGCCGTGGAAAAGTTCGACCGAGTACTCCGGTCCCTGCATGAAGGCGTTGTAGACCGCGTCGGTCGCGATCACGCCGCCCATCGGCACCGTGCCGTTGTTGACGCACTTGGCGAAGGTGATCAGGTCCGGCGTCGCGCCGAAGGCCTGTGCGCCGAACCAGTCGCCCATGCGGCCGAAGCCGCAGATCACTTCGTCGAAGATCAGCAGGATGCCGTGCTTCGTGCAGATCTCGCGCAGACGCTGCAGATAGCCCTGCGGCGGCACGACCACGCCGACCGAGCCCTGCATGGGTTCGACGATGACCGCGGCGATCGTCGAGGCGTCGTGCAGCGCGACGAGACGCTCGAGCTCGTCGGCCAGATGCGCGCCCCAGGTCGGCTGGCCGCGCGAGAAGGCCATTTCCTTGAGGTTGTGGGTATGCGGCAGATGGTCGACGCCCGGCAGCATCAGCGGCGCGAACATCTTGCGGTTGGCGACCATGCCGCCGGCCGAAATTCCGGCGATGCCGACGCCGTGATAGCCCTTCTCGCGGCCGATGATGCGCGTGCGCGACGCCTCGCCGCGCAGGCGGTGATAGGCGACGGCGATCTTGACCGCGGTGTCGACGGCTTCGGAACCCGAGTTGGTGAAGAACACGCGGTTCAGATCGCCCGGTGCGACCGCGGCGATGCGTTCGGCCAGGCGAAACGTGTCGGGGCTGGCGACCTGGAATGCAGGAATGTAGTCGGCCTTGTCGAGCTGGGCCTTGACCGCCTCGACGATGCGCGGGTCGCGATGCCCCAGCGACGAACACCACAGGCCGGACAGACAGTCGAACAGGCGCTGGCCTTCGACCGTGGTGTAGTAGGCGCCTTCCGCGCCGACGAGCAGGCGGTCCAGCGGGCGGTGATGCTTGAAATAGCGGTTGTGCGTGAACGGCATCCAGTACGGATCGAGGTTCAGATCCGTATCGGGCTGCGGCGCCGTAGCGGCAAGATTCATGGCGGGTTCGGTCCTGGGTTCGTGCGGGCAGACCCCGATGGTGCCGCAACGGCACCGCGTCCGTCTGCGCGCGCCTGGGTCGCGCGGTGGAATGCCGCGGCAACGGCGTCGCCGCCGCCTCCGCGACCGCCGCAGGCGGCCGGGCCGCGCGGCGATGAAACTGCGCGTTGCGGACTACCTGCCGCAACGCTGCCGGCGAGACCGTATCGCCAGCGGAATGCCGAGCGTTGCACTACGCGCGCACGGATGCAAGCGTCAGGCGCGGGTTGCCGGCGCGTGCTAGCGTGCCGCTCCCGAATCCGCCAGCCGCCTTCGCCATGGACCTGATCCTGCGCCACGCCAACCTGCCCGACGGACGCGTCGACCACGACATCGGCATACGCGACGGACGCATCGTTGCGGTCGCGCCGGCACTGGCCGCGAGCGCCGCCGACGAGATCGACGTGCGCGGCCGCCTCGTCAGTCCGCCGTTCGTCGACGCACATTTCCACCTCGACGCGGCGCTGTCCCTGGGCCTGCCGCGGCTCAACCGCTCGGGCACCCTGCTCGAGGGCATCGCGCTCTGGGGCGAGCTCAAGCCGGAGCTGACCCAGGAGGCGCTGATAGCCCGAGCAATGGCCTACTGCGACATGGCGGTCAGCCAGGGCCTGCTCGCGATACGCAGCCACGTCGACGTCTGCGACGACCGCCTGCTCGCGGTCGACGCGCTGCTGGAGGTCAGGCGCCGCGTCGCGCCGTATCTGGATCTGCAGCTCGTCGCGTTCCCGCAGGACGGCCTGCTGCGCTCGGCCACGGCCGAGGCCAACCTGCGCCGCGCCCTGGACCGGGGCGTCGACGTCGTCGGCGGCATTCCGCACTTCGAGCGCACCATGGCCGACGGCGCCGAATCCGTGCGCCGGCTCTGTGAACTCGCGGCCGAGCGCGGCCTGCTCGTCGACATGCACTGCGACGAATCCGACGATCCGTTGTCGCGGCACATCGAGACTCTGGCCGCCGAAACGCATCGCCTCGGCCTGCACGGCCGCGTGACCGGCTCGCATCTGACTTCGATGCATTCGATGGACAACTATTACGTGTCCAAGCTGCTGCCGCTGATCGCCGAAAGCGGCGTCGCGGCGGTGGCCAATCCGCTGATCAACATCACCTTGCAGGGCCGCCACGACGGCTATCCCAAGCGCCGCGGCATGACCCGCGTGCCCGAGCTGCTGGCCACCGGCGTGAACGTCGCGTTCGGCCACGACTGCGTCATGGACCCCTGGTACTCCTTCGGCAGCGCCGACATGCTCGAGGTCGCGCACATGGGCATCCATGTCGCGCAGATGACCTCGCAGGACGCGATACGCCAGGCCTTCGACGCGGTCACCGTCAACGCCGCGCGCATCCTGCATCTGGACGGCTACGGCCTCGCACCGGGCTGCCGCGCCGACCTCGTCGTGCTGCAGGCCGCCGATCCGTTCGAGGCGCTGCGCCTGAAGGCGGCGCGGCTGTACGTGCTGCGCAGCGGTCGCGTGATCGCCAGCAGCCCCGAGCGCGCCGCGGCACTCGATCTGCCGGGGCGGCCGGACCGCGTGACCCCGGAATTCGTGCCGGGATCGATCCGTTAGAGGCGGCTGCCGGCCGCAGGCACTACGGCTGGACGCTGTCGATGTATCGGTCCAGCACAGCCATGCCGTCGCGCTCCAGCTCCCGCAAGTGCTCGATCAGCCCGCGCAGACCGGGATCGTTGCGACGGCCCAGCCTTGCTATCCAGCGCCGCGCCGCGACCCTCGCTTCGGCTTCGCGGCCTTCGTTGAGCAGCAACGTCACTTCGAGATGGGACAGCGAGATCGCTTCGGGATCGATCTGCTCGGCCTCGCGGAACAGCGCCCAGACCCTGGCGAAATCCTGCCGGTCACTCGCGATCGAAGCCAGCCGCTGCAACGCGGCGGACTTCACCGTGCGGTCACCGTATCGCACGGCGCGCTCCAGCAGTTGCGCCTTCTTGCGCGGCTTGCCCAGATCGGAATACACATTGGTAAGAAGATCGAGCAGCAGCTCGCGGCGCGCGACGAACGCATCGTCGCGCTGGAACCATGGCTCCAGCAACGCCAGCACCGATGTGCTCTCGCCCCGCGCCTGCCATTCACCCGCGACATGCGCGACCCGATCGACGTCCACGCGGCTGTCCGGCAGCGCTTTCCACTGCGTGCGCGGCAGCAGGCGCAACACTTCGCCAAGCAGGTTCGCATCCCTCAGCGGCACGTTGCGCGACAGCGGCTCGCAGCATTGTTTGAACTTGAAGCCGGAACCACAGTAACAAGGTTCGTTGCGCTGCGGCGTCGGCAACATCGGGGAAGCAAAGCCGTGGGCCGGACTCGGCGACGCCTGCCATACCGAGCGCGCCAGCGCGAGGCCGAGCCGCCTGCGCAGATCGTCGTCGTCGCGCAAGTTGCCCTCGGGCGGCGCCGGGAACAGATCGCGCTCCATCTGCAGGTAACGCAGCTGATATTCGGACAGATCGTCGCTGCGCAGCAGCAGCTGCAGACAGCGGCGGACGAAAAAATCGAAGTCGAATCCGCCGTTCATCCTGCACCTTCAGTTCAGATCCCGCATCGTACCGGCTAAATCGAGGTCGCGGCGAGCTCGATCGGGTGCGCTTGCCTGCATGCGGACGGGGCACGCCGGCACGGCACCTCCGCCGCCTGACCAGGCACCTGCCGCCAATGAAAAGCCCCGCATCGCTGCGGGGCTTCCGGTAACGCATGATCCGCCGCGCGCTGCGCGGCGGATCGTAGACGACGGGTCGCGGACTATCAGAAGTCCATGCCGCCCATGCCGCCCATGCCGCCGCCGTGGTCGTGACCGCCGGCAGCCGGCGCGTCCTTCTTCGGCGCTTCGGCGACCATGGCTTCGGTCGTGATCATCAGGCCGGCGATCGAGGCCGCGTTCTGCAGCGCCGAACGGGTGACCTTGGTCGGGTCCAGGATGCCGAACGCGATCATGTCGCCGTATTCGCCGTTGGCCGCGTTGTAGCCGAAGTTGCCCGTGCCTTCCTTCACCTTGTTCAGGACGACCGAGGGCTCTTCGCCGCAGTTGCTGACGATTTCGCGCAGCGGCGCTTCCATCGCGCGCTTGGCGATGTTGATGCCGTGCGCCTGGTCTTCGTTGTCGCCCTTGACCGCACCGATGGCCTGCAGCGCGCGGATCAGCGCGACGCCGCCGCCCGGGACCACGCCTTCCTCGACGGCCGCACGGGTCGCGTGCAGGGCGTCTTCGACGCGGGCCTTCTTTTCCTTCATTTCGACTTCGGTCGCGGCGCCGACCTTGATCACCGCAACGCCGCCGGCCAGCTTGGCCACGCGTTCCTGCAGCTTCTCGCGGTCGTAGTCGGAGCTGGTCTCTTCGATCTGGGCCTTGATCTGCTTGATGCGGGCCTGGATCGCGTCGGCATCGCCGGCGCCGTCGATGATGGTCGAATTTTCCTTCGACACGACGATCTTCTTGGCGCGGCCGAGATCCTTGATCGTGGCCTTTTCGAGCTGCAGGCCGACTTCCTCGGAAATCACGGTGCCGCCGGTCAGCACGGCCATGTCTTCGAGCATGGCCTTGCGACGGTCGCCGAAGCCCGGCGCCTTCACGGCGCAGACCTTGACGATGCCGCGGATGGTGTTGACGACCAGGGTCGCCAGCGCTTCGCCTTCGACTTCCTCGGCGACGATCAGCAGCGGCTTGCCGGCCTTGGCGACGCCTTCGAGCACGGGCAGCAGCTCGCGCACGTTGGAGATCTTCTTGTCGTGCAGCAGGATGTACGGATCATCCAGTTCGGCCTGCATCGACTGCTGGTTGTTGATGAAGTACGGCGACAGGTAGCCGCGGTCGAACTGCATGCCTTCGACGACGTCGAGTTCGTTCTCCAGACCCGAGCCTTCCTCGACCGTGATCACGCCTTCCTTGCCGACCTTCTTCATCGCTTCGGCGATGATGTCGCCGATGTTGGCGTCGGAGTTGGCCGAGATCGTGCCGACCTGGGCGATCGCCTTGTCGTCGGCGGTCGGCTTGGACAGGGCCTTCAGCTCGCCGACGGCGGCCGTGACGGCCTTGTCGATGCCGCGCTTGAGGTCCATCGGATTCATGCCGGCGGCGACGGCCTTCATGCCTTCGCGGATCAGCGCCTGGGCGAGAACGGTCGCGGTCGTGGTGCCGTCACCGGCGACGTCGGAGGTCTTGGAAGCGACTTCCTTGACCATCTGCGCGCCCATGTTCTCGAACTTGTCGGCCAGCTCGATTTCCTTGGCGACGGAGACGCCGTCCTTGGTGATCGTCGGCGCGCCGAAGCTCTTTTCGAGCACGACGTTGCGGCCCTTCGGGCCCAGGGTGGCCTTTACGGCGTTGGCGAGGGTATTGACGCCGCGGACCATGCGGGCGCGGGCATCTTCACCGAAACGGATTTCTTTGGCTGCCATTTGCTGTGACTCCGGAAAATTCTTGGGGATGTAGGCGAGAAAAGGGAAAGCGATGACGGATCAGGCGGCTGCGCAGTCGCCCTCGGGGCGCCGCGCCGCATCCGTCGGCGTCGATCAGGCTTCGATGACAGCCAGCAGATCTTCTTCGCGCATGACCAGCAGCTCTTCGCCGTCGATCTTCACTTCGGTGCCGCTGTACTTGCCGAACAGCACCGTGTCGCCGGCCTTGACCGCGATCGGACGGACCTTGCCGTCTTCGAGGATCTTGCCGGTGCCGGCGGCGATGACTTCGCCGCGAACCGGCTTTTCGGTGGCGCTGTCGGGGATGACGATGCCGCCGGCGGACTTGGTCTCGGCTTCCAGGCGCTTGATGATCACACGATCGTGCAGGGGACGAAGCTTCATGGGTTGTTCCCTCAAAGTGACAAGAAGTTGATTGATAAAGGATTGTGGCGACTTGTTAGCACTCGCCGCCGGTGAGTGCCAATTCTAGCCGCGAAACGTGACAAGGCAATGCCTCGTCGGGTGACCGGCACATTGGGCGCGGTTCGCGGCTTTCAAGAGCCAGTCTCGCGACGGGCCGCGTTCCGGCCGGGGCGATGGCGGCCGCGGCCGGGCCGGCGGCGTCTTGCCGCAGCCCCGGGCCATGGGACGCGGCGGGCCGCTCGGGTTATCGTGCGCGCCCCGAAACCGCCGGTGCCGCCATGTCCGCCGTCATCGTCTACTGCAGCGTGCCCGACCAGGACGTCGCCGACCGCATCGCCCGTACCCTCGTCGACGAAGGCCTGGCCGCCTGCGTCAGCCGCCTGCCCGGCATGGTCTCGACCTATCGCTGGAACGGCGAGACCCGTGTCGACGCCGAGCTGTTGCTGCTGATCAAGACCACGCGGGCGCGCTTCGCGGCGCTGAGCGCGCGCATCGTCGCCCTGCATCCGTATGAACTCCCCGAGGTCGTCGCGGTCGATGTCGCCTTGGGGCATGAGCCGTACCTGGCCTGGATCGCCGACGTCACGGCATCCCGGCACTGACACCCTTCCACCCACCGCCGCAAGCGAACCGCGCCGCGGCCGGTCCGTTACGCATCACCGCCGTTGGAGCCGCAATGAGCCGTATCGCCCGCGTCATTCTGACCGTCCTCGCCGTCGCCGGCCTGGGGCGGGCCCAGGCCCAGTCCGATACGGATCTGTTGCGCGTCGAGGATGCGTTCGCGCTGACCACGACAGCGGTCGACCACGGCACCGTACGGCTGGAATGGAAGATCGCCGACGGCTATTACCTGTATCGCTCGCGGATCAAGACCGGCAAGCCGGCGGCGGGCCTGAGCCTGGGCAGCCTGGAGCTGCCGCCCGGCGAGCAGAAGCACGACGAGTTCCTGGGCGAAGTCGAGGTCTATCACGACAAGGTCGCCGCCACGCAACCGGTCACGCTCGAGTCCGGCGACACGGCCGAGTTCAGCGTCAGCATCCAGGGCTGCCACGAACGCGAGCCCAAGATCTGCTACCCGCCGCATGCGACCGTGGTCAAGGTGACGCTGCCGGCGGCTGCCGCATCAGCCGGCATCACGGCTCCCGCATCGGCCGGCACGCTGCCGATCGGCGGCCCTGCCAGCGCTCCGGCCGGTGATCTGAAGTCCGCCCTCGGCCAGCTCGGCAAGCCGGCGACCGATGCGCCGATGGATACCGGCACCGAGAACACCGCCGACGCGGACACCGAGAAGCTGCCGCTGCCGCCGGAACAGGCCTTCGTGTTCGAGACCATCGCGACCGGCCCCGGCGAACTGCTCGCGCGCTGGACCATGCCCAAGGGCTATTACCTGTATCGCGACAAGACGGTGCTGACCCCCGCGGCCGACAGCGGCGTCAAGCTCGGCCAGCTCCAGTGGCCGGCCGGCGTCATGCACAAGGACGAGCATTTCGGCGAAGTCACCGTGTATTTCGATCAGGTCGAGCTGCCGATCCTGATCAGGCACGAACGCGGCAATGCCGAGCCCCTGAAGCTCACGGCCGAATTCCAGGGCTGCGAGAACGACGGCATCTGCTATCCGGTCATGACCCGCACGGTATCCGTCGACCTGCCGGCAGCCAGCGCCGATCAGCTCGCAGCCGGCAATGCGCGCTATCTGTCGATCAAGCAGCAGCCCCCTGCGGCGGCGGGCGGCACCGAACAGTCGGAAGAACAGGTGCTCGCGGCGAGCCTGTCGGCCAACCGCCTGCTCGCGCTGCTGTCGTTCTTCGGTTTCGGCCTGCTGCTGGCGTTCACGCCCTGCGTGTTCCCGATGGTGCCCATCCTCTCGGGCATCATCGCCGGCGCCGGTCCCGAGGTGTCGACGCGGCGCGCCTTCGTGCTGTCGCTGGTCTACGTGCTCGCTTCCTCGGTCGTGTTCACGATCGCCGGCATCATTGCCGGACTCGCCGGCGCGAACCTGCAGGCCGCGTTCCAGCAGCCCTGGATACTGACCGCGTTCGCGCTGCTGTTCGTGCTGCTGTCGCTGTCCATGTTCGGCTTCTACGAACTGCAGCTGCCCGGCAGCCTGCAGAATCGCATCGCCTCGATCAGCAACCGCCAGCAGGGCGGCTCGCTGCTCGGCGTGGCCGTCATGGGCATGCTCTCGGCGCTGATCGTCGGCCCCTGCGTCGCGCCGCCGCTGGCCGCGGCCGTGCTCTATATCAGTCAGACCGGCGATCCGGTCTTCGGCGGCATCGCCCTGTTCGTGCTGTCGCTGGGCATGGGCGCGCCGCTGGTCGTCGCGGGCACCGCAGCCGGCAAACTGCTGCCGCGCGCCGGCGCCTGGATGGATGCGGTCAAGGCGGTCTTCGGCGTGAGCTTCCTTGCGCTGGCGATCTGGATGCTCGCCCGCTTCCTCGATCCGGTCTGGACCATGCTGATGATCGGCGCGCTGACGGTGGCCTGCGGCGTCTATCTCGGCGCGCTGGATCGCCTGCCGGACGGCGCTTCGGGCTGGCGCCGGCTGTGGAAGGCGCTCGGCGTGATGCTGCTGATCGCCGGCGCGGCGCAGCTGGTCGGCGCGTTCGCCGGCTCGCGCGATCCGCTGCAGCCGCTCAAGGGCCTGTCGGCCGGCGGCGGCGCGGCGACCAGGGACGAGCACCTGGCCTTCCGCACGATCAAGAGCGTCGAGGACCTGCAGCGCAGCCTCGGCGAAGGCAAGCCCGTCATGCTGGACTTCTATGCGGACTGGTGCGTGTCCTGCAAGGAGATGGAGAAGTTCACCTTCACCAAGCCGGAAGTCCACGCCGCCCTGAACGGCCATACCCTGCTCAAGGCCGACGTGACCGCCAACGACGCGACCGACCAGGCCCTGCTCAAGCATTTCGGCCTGTTCGGCCCGCCGGCCACGATCTTCTTCGGCAGCGACGGCCAGGAACGGCGCGCCCAGCGCCTGATCGGCTTCGAGGCCGCCGACAAGTTCGCCGCGCGCGCAGCCAAGGCAGGCCGCTGATGAGCTGGCGCCATACGGCAGCGATCGGCGTGCTCGCGGTGGCCGCCGGTGTGGCCGGCCTCGTCGCCGGCAGCATCGTCACGGGCCGCGGCGCGCCGCGCGGCCTCACCGATCTGCTGAGCAAGACGGCAGCGACACGCTGGCTGGCCGAGGCCTGGATCGACGCCGCGCGTCCGGCCGGCCCGCCCGGCGTGCCGGTCGCGGCCAAAGGTGATCCGGCGCCGGCGCTGCCGCTGCTCGACCGTGCCGGCCAGTCCGCCAGCCTGGCGCAGTGGCCCGACCGGCTCGTGGTGGTCAATTTCTGGGCGACCTGGTGCGCACCCTGCCGCAAGGAAATGCCCGAACTCGACCGTTTCCAGCGCAAGCATGCCGCCGATGGCGTGCAGGTCGTCGGCGTCGCGATCGACGGTCCCGGCGAGGTCGAGGCCTTCCTGCGCGACACGCCGGTCGGCTATCCGATATTGCTGGCGGCCAGCCCGTCACTGAATCCGTCGCTACCGTTCGGCAACACGTACGGCGCCCTGCCGTTCAGCGTGCTGCTCGGCCGCGACGGGCGCATTCTTGACACGCGCCTGGGTGAAGTCAGCGAGGCGGTACTCCAAGACTGGATCGCGCCGCACCGCTGAGCAACGGCGGGCTCGACGTGGTCTGCGAGGAAGCGCAGCGCCAGCACGAATGGGCATCGGAGGAGCGGCCGGCACTGAGCCTGCGCCGCCAGAGGCCCGGCTGAACGCATGACGACACGGCGCGCGCATCGGCCGCTTCCTGCCCGGATACGGGACCTCGGAAACGCCGACGCTGCAACGAGCGCGCTGTCGCGCCTGGCTCCGGGCGTTACGTTGGGATGACCGGGTCGTCAAACATCGGCGAATATCGCCGAACTGGACAAGATCAGCACTCAAGCGCAGACTTGCGCGCCCCAGCCGGCCCCACGTCGGCAGCGGAGTGCCGGCTTGGCCAGAATCCTGTTGCTGAATGGCCCGAATCTGAACCTGCTCGGCACGCGCGAGCCGGAGACCTACGGGCATGCGACCCTGGACGACATCGTCGGCGATCTCGCGTCGATCGCGCAAGCTCGCGGCCATGAACTGCTGCATTTCCAGTCCAACGCGGAACATGCGCTGATCGACCGCCTGCACGCGGCGCGGGCCGATGGCACGGCTTTCGTCCTGATCAATCCGGCCGCATTCACGCATACCAGCATCGCCCTGCGCGACGCGCTGCTCGGCGTGGCGCTGCCCTTCATCGAACTGCACCTGTCGAACGTGCATGCCCGCGAAACGTTCCGGCATCACTCGTATCTGTCCGACATCGCCGTCGGCGTCATCTGCGGTTTCGGCGCCGACAGCTATCGGCTCGCGCTCGAAGCGGCGCTGCGCCGGCTGGCCTGATGTTTTTCGTCCCTTACCGCCTCTGAGGACCCGTCCGTGGACCTGCGCAAAATCAAGAAGCTGATCGACATACTGGAAGAGTCGAATCTGGCCGAGCTGGAAATCAAGGAAGGCGAGGAAGTCGTGCGCCTGAGCCGCATGCCGCGCGGCATGACCCTGCCGATGATGGCCGCCCCGGCCGCGCCGGCGCCGGTCACCCACGTGCATGTCGAACAGCATCGCGCGCCGCAGGCCGCCGGCAGCGGCGCACCGGCCGCCGCCCCTGAAACCCCGGGCACCGCGACCGGCAAGTCGCTGCCCGACGGCCACGTCGTGCGCTCGCCGATGGTCGGCACCTACTACGCGTCGCCGAATCCCGAGGCGCCGCCGTTCGTGAAGCTCGGCCAGCAGGTCAAGCCCGGCGACACGCTCGCGATCATCGAGGCGATGAAGATGTTCAACCAGATCGAAGCCGACGTCGGCGGCACGGTGCTCGCGATCCTCGCGACCAGCGGGCGCCCCATCGAATTCGACGAACCGCTGTTCGTGATCGGTTGAAGGCCGGGAATCGGCAATGGGGAATCGGGAATCGTTCAAGCGGCCGCACGAGAAGCTGGAAGTCTGGAAGGACGCCATGGATCTCGCGGAAGCCGTTTACCGATTCTCTTCCCGCTTTCCCGAGACCGAACGCTTCGCGTTGACCAACCAGATCCGACGCGCCGCAGTGAGCACAGCGTCCAACATCGCCGAAGGCGCCGCGCGACGTTCGCGTTCCGAGTACCTGAGATTTTTTGTCCATAGCCCGCGGGTCGCTGCCGGAACTGGATACGCAACGACTGATCGCGTCACGCCTGAACTACGGCGAGCCGCCGGCACTGCTGGACGAGCTTGTCGACCGGTTGTTCGCAAAGCTGACATCGCTCATGAACACGCTCGCCAATCGAGGAGACCCGCAATGACCAGGCAAGTCGCCGCACTGTGCGCTCCGCTTTCGACGATTCCCTACTCCCCATTCCCGATTCCCGCCAATGCTCGATAAAGTCGTCATCGCCAACCGCGGCGAGATTGCGCTGCGCGTGCTGCGCGCCTGCCATACGCTGGGCATCAAGACCGTCGCCGTGCATTCCACGGTGGACCGCAACCTCAAGCACGTCGGCATGGCCGACGAGTCGGTCTGCATAGGCCCGGCGCCGGCCGCCGAGTCCTATCTGAACGTGCCGGCGATCATCGCCGCGGCCGAGGTCACCGACGCCCAGGCCATCCATCCGGGCTACGGCTTCCTGTCGGAGAACGCCGACTTCGCCGAACGCTGCGAGAAGTCGGGCTTCATCTTCATCGGCCCGACCGCGAACGTGATCCGCCTGATGGGCGACAAGGTCGAGGCGATCAAGGCCATGAAGGCCGCCGGCGTGCCCTGCGTGCCGGGTTCGGGCGGTCCGCTCGGCGATGACCCGGTCGAGAACGGCCGCATCGCGCGCGACATCGGCTATCCGATCATCGTCAAGGCGGCCGGCGGCGGCGGCGGCCGCGGCATGCGCGTCGTGCATACCGAGGCGCATCTGCACAACGCGATCAGCATGACCAAGTCGGAAGCCAAGGCGGCGTTCGGCAACGACATGGTCTACATGGAGAAATTCCTCGAGAACCCGCGCCACGTCGAGATCCAGGTGCTGGCCGACGGCCAGGGCAATGCGATCCACCTCGGCGAACGCGACTGCTCGATGCAGCGCCGCCACCAGAAGGTCGTCGAGGAAGCGCCGGCGCCGGGCATCACGCCCGAGCAGCGCGCCGAGATCGGCAAGGTCTGCGTCGAGGCCTGCCTGCGCATCGGCTACCGCGGTGCCGGCACGTTCGAATTCCTGTACGAGAACGGCCGCTTCTACTTCATCGAAATGAACACGCGCATCCAGGTCGAGCACCCGGTGACCGAACTGATCACCGGCATCGACCTCGTGCGCGAGCAGCTGCTGATTGCCGCGGGCGAGAAGCTGTCGATCCGCCAGGAAGACGTGACCTTCACCGGCCACGCGGTCGAGTGCCGCATCAATGCCGAGGATCCGGACACGTTCATGCCCTCGCCGGGCACGGTGAAGCGCTTCCTCGGCGCCGGCGGCCCGGGCGTGCGGCTGGACACGCACATCTACGACGGCTATCGCATTCCGCCGAACTACGACTCGATGATCGGCAAGCTCATCGTGCATGGCCGCGACCGCGCGACGGCCATTGCGCGCATGCGTCTGGCGCTGGCCGAGATGGTCGTCGACGGCGTCAAGACCAACATCCCGCTGCAGCAGCGCATCATGAGCGACGTGGGTTTCCAGGCCGGCGGCCAGAACATCCACTACCTCGAGAAGCGCATCGCCGAACAGAAGGAGAAGGGCATTGCCCTGGGCTGAAGCCTCGCGGCCTGCGGCAGCGCTGGTCGCCGCGGCCCTGCTGCTCGCCGGCTGCGCCGCCGGCAGCGCGCGTGCGTCCGACGCGAAGCCGCCGGCAGGCAGGCCCGCCGCCGCGACGGCCGCCGCACCGACCGGCAGCGCCGCACCGGCGGAACTGCCGACGGATTCGCTGCTGGTCGTGGTGACCGGCAAGAACGCCTATACCGTGCAGGACGCGACGACGAGCTGCGAAGGCCTGCCCGAGCTGCTCAAGCCGTATCGCGAGCACAATCTCGTCGTCAGCGCCGCCGACGGTGTGACGACGACGATCGCCGATGCGCTGTGCGTGGCGCTGGCCGCCAAGAAGCGCGGCGGCAAAGCCTGGCTGACGCATCCGGAAGGCTTGCGCAGCATCGACATTCAAGATTGAGCCGCGACGCCACATGGCCTGGATAGAACTCTCGCTGACGATCCATTCCAACGAACAGCAGCGCATCGAGCTCGCGCTCGACGACCTCGGCGCGCTGTCGGTGACCCTGCTCGACGCCGAGGATCATCCGATCTTCGAGCCGGCGCCCGGCGAGACGCCGGTGTGGCCGACGATCAAGCTCGCCGCGCTGTTCGACGTCGCGGTCGACCGCGCCGGCCTCGTGCATGCGCTGACCGACCTCGTGCCCGAGATCGCGCCGGACCAGCTCGAATTCCGCGACGTGCCCGACGCCGACTGGGTGCGCGCCTGGATGGATACGTTCCAGCCCATGCAGTTCGGCCGCCGCCTGTGGATCTATCCCTGGAACATCGAGCCACCGGCCGACGCCGGCGACACGGTCGTCGTGCGGCTGGACCCGGGCCTGGCCTTCGGCACCGGCACGCATCCGACCACGGCGCTGTGCCTGGAATGGCTCGATGGCCTGGACCTGCGCGGCAAGACCCTGCTCGACTACGGCTGCGGCTCGGGCGTGCTCGCGATCGCGGCGCTCAAACTCGGCGCCGCCCGCGTGATCGGCGTCGACCTGGACCCGCAGGCGCTGGAAGCCAGCCGCGACAATGCCGAACGCAATGGCGTTGCCAGCGGACTCGCGCTGCACCTGCCGCAGGACTACGTGAACGCACCGCAGGACCTGCTCGTCGCCAACATCCTGGCCGGGCCGCTGGCCGAGCTCGCGCCGCTGTTCGCGCAGGCCTGCAAGCCCGGCGCGCCGTTCGCGCTGTCGGGCATCCTCGCCGGCCAGCACGACGAGCTGCTGGCGCGCTACGGCGAATGGTTCGAAGCGCTGGAAGTCGCGCAGCGCGAAGACTGGGTGCGCATCAGCGGCCGCCGCCGCTGAGCCGCGTACGCCGCGCCGCGACCTGCGTCGCCCCCCACGTCGCGCCGGCTTGAAACCGCGCGCGCCGCGGTCCAAGCTCGCCGCGCGTTCCCGTCACCGCCGCCGGCTTCCGCCATGTACACGCAATGCCCCGAATGCGCGACCGTCTACAACGCCGATGCGGCGACGATCGCGCGCGGCCACGGCATGGTGCGCTGCAGCCATTGCGACGCCTTGTTCGACGCCCTGCTGACCCTGGCCGACCAGCTGCCGCCGGAACCCTTCGACCGGCTTGCAGCGCATGCGCCGGACCCCGACCCGCCGCGCCTGGGCGTGCCCGTCTACCGACCGAACGCCCAGCCCGCCACCTTCACGTTCGACCCTGACGAACGGCCGCGCGCACGCGAATCGCGCCGGCCGTCGACGCCGGCTTTCGCGCGCCACGCGCAACGCGGCCGCGGCCGGCGCTGGCCCTGGGTGGTCGGCACTCTGCTGCTGTCGCTGAGCCTGGCCGGCCAGCTTGCGTATGCGGAACGCGACCAGCTGCTCGACAGCGACTTCGCACGCCCGTGGCTCGATCGCGGCTGCAACCTGCTGTCCTGCGTGCTGCCGCTGCGCCATGCTAGCCAGCAGCTGGAGCTGCTGTCGCGCGACATACGCCCGCATCCGTCGGTCGCCGGCGCGCTGATCGTCTCGGCCACGGTACGCAACGCGGCGACGTTTGCGCAGGCCTATCCGGTCGTGGAAATCACCTTGTCGGATCTCGACGAAAACCGCGTCGCGATGCGCCGCTTCCAGCCACGCGACTACCTCGGCGACACGCGCGCGATCGAACGCGGACTGGCCGCCGGCGCCAGCACCGCGCTCGTGTTCGAAGTGCGCGATCCGGGCAAGAACGCCGTCGCGTTCGAATTCAAGTTCCTCTGAGCAAAAATGCCGCGTTGCAACGCGGCAACGCTGAGAGATGTTTGCATCTTGCGACACTTGGCACTTACCAACGCGCCGTCGGCGCGCTAACATCTCCGCCCCGTCGGCACTCGCATCCGGCGGTCATGGAAGAACAGACCAGGTTGCTCGCCGCCGTGAATGCCGTTTCCCTACTGCGTCCCGACCAGGGGCCCGATGCCGCCGTGTCCCAGCCCGCCCTGCGCGAGTGCGTGGCGCGCGCCGTGCGCCGCTATCTCGTCGACCTCGATACCCAGCAGGCCGAAGGCCTGTTCGACTTCGTGATGCAGGAAGTCGAGGCGCCGATGCTGCGCGAAGTCATGTCCTGGTACGGCGGCAATCAGAGCAAGGCGGCGCTCGCGCTCGGCATCAATCGTGCCACCTTGCGCAAGAAGCTGTCGCAGCACGGACTGCTCTGAGGAACTGAGGCCGCGCAGGCACGTCTCGTCGCAAACGCGCCGCGCCGGCCAGAGCGACCGGCTATAATCCGCGCCCTCTTCGCAACCGGCGATTCCAGCTCATGTTCGACGCCACGCTAGTACCGGTGCGCCGCGCGCTCATCAGCGTTTCCGACAAGAACGGTCTGCTCGATCTGGCCCGCGGCCTCGATGCTCTCGGCGTCAGCCTGCTGTCCACCGGCGGCACCGCGCGCAGCCTGCGCGATGCCGGACTGCCCGTCACTGACGTCAGCAACGTGACCGGCTTTCCCGAGATCATGGACGGCCGCGTCAAGACCCTGCATCCGAAGATCCACGGCGGCCTGCTCGGCCGGCGCGGCATCGACGACGCCGTGATGGCGCAGCACGGCATCGCCCCGATCGACCTGCTCGTCGTCAATCTCTATCCGTTCGAGAAGGCGACCGCGCGCCCCGACTGCACGCTCGACGAGGCGATCGAGAACATCGACATCGGCGGCCCGGCCATGCTGCGCGCCGCGGCCAAGAATCACGAGCACGTCGTCGTGATGACCGATCCGGCCGACTATGCCGAACTGCTGCAGGCGCTGCACGCGTCGCAGGGCACGACGATGGAGCTGCGCCGCCGCCTTGCGGCGAAGACCTTTGCGCATACGGCGCGCTACGACGGCCTGATCGCGAACTGGCTCGGCGCGCGCACCGGCGAGCGCGAGGACAACTATCCGCCGAGCCTGCATCTGAGCTACCGCCGCGCGCAGACCCTGCGCTACGGCGAGAACCCGCACCAGTCCGCCGCGCTCTACGTCGAGAGCGATCCGCCGGCCGGCATCGTCGCGACCGCGCGCGTGCTCGCCGGCAAGGAACTGTCGTTCAACAACATCGCCGACGCCGATTCGGCGCTGGAATGCGTCAAGGCCTTCGGCAGCGCGCCGGCCTGCGTCATCGTCAAGCATGCCAATCCCTGCGGCGTGGCCCTCGGCGACACGCCGATGCTGGCCTACGAACGTGCCTATGCCTGCGATCCGACCTCGGCCTTCGGCGGCATCATCGCGCTGAACCGCTCGCTGGACGTCGTCACGGCACGCACGATCCTCGACCGCCAGTTCGTCGAAGTCGTCATCGCGCCGGAAGTCGACGAGGCGGCGCTGGCCGTATTCGCGAAGAAACCGAACGTGCGCATCCTCGCGACCGGCCACTGGCCCGAGCAGGCCGCGCATACGAACGATCTCAAGCGCATCGCCGGCGGCCTGCTGATCCAGGACGCCGATCGCGACACGCTGCTGCTGTCGGACCTGCAGGTCGTCAGCAAGCGCGTGCCGAATGCCGAGGAACTGCGCGATCTGCTGTTCGCCTGGCACGTGGCGATGTACGTGAAATCGAATGCGATCGTCTACGCCAAGGGCGGCCAGACCGTCGGCATCGGCGCCGGCCAGATGAGCCGCGTGATCAGCGCGCGCATCGCCGCGATGAAGGCCGAGGAAGCCGGCCTCGACGTGCGCGACAGCGTGATGGCCTCCGATGCGTTCTTCCCGTTCCGCGACGGCATCGACGCGGCGGCCAAGGCCGGCATCCGCGCCGTGATCCAGCCGGGCGGTTCGATGCGCGACGACGAAGTCATCGCCGCGGCCGACGAAAACGACATGGCGATGGTGTTCACCGGCGTGCGCCACTTCCGCCACTGAAGACACGGCGGCCGGCGCATTGCGCGCCGGCCGCGGATCGGACGACGGCGCGAGCCGTCAGTTCACGCCGACCTTCAGTTCCATTCGTAGAGCTTGTAATAGACCGGCGCGACCGGGCCGTCCTTCGGATTCGGCTCGAGGCGGCCGTCGCCGTCGGTATCGATATAGGTCTTGGTGATGCCGCTCTTGCCGGTGATGCGGATCATCGTCACGCGGCCGCTGTTGCGGTATTCCTCGATCGTGTCGTCGCCCTGCTTGCGAACCGAAACATCGGGCTTGTCGGCCGCGCGGGCGTCGGCCTTGGCCTTGCCCAGGTCAGTGGGCGGAACCGCCTTGACGCCGGGGTCGTCCATCGCCGGCGGCGGCGCGTCGGTCAGATCGGCGTGCTGCACGGGTTTTTCGGCAGCAGGTTTCGGATCGGCCGCCTGCGCCGTCGCGAAAGCGGCCAGCAGCAGAACGGCGAGCATCGGATTGCGCTTCATGAGGGACTCCAGGGCTGGTGTCGACCGGCCTGAGCATCACTGCAACCGCAGCGGGCCGGAATGTCCGCAGGATAGCAAACGGGCCTGAACGATTCGGTGCGCGCGATGTGAACGAAATGTCGCAGCCGGTCCGGCGGACGGTCGCCGTCCGTCCGAGCGGGCCGATTGTCCTGCACCGCAAGTAAAGCAGCAGCGAAACATCGGTATCGCAAACGTTGCCGTGCGGCACGGCAGCCGCGGATGTTGCACGCAGGCCCGCACCGCCGCGCCGGCACCGCCCGGCGTTCCGGATCTTTCTTGAAAGCCCCGCCGCGCTGCGCCAAGCTCGCCGTCCGCAAGGAGACTGCCTCATGCCGACCCTGGTGCTGATCGACGGATCCAGCTATCTCTACCGCGCCTTCCACGCGCTGCCGCCGCTGAGCAATGCCGCCGGCGAACCCACCGGCGCGCTGTTCGGCGTGGTCAACATGCTGCGCGCGACGTTGAAGGCCAAGCCGGACTATGCCGCCTTCGTCTGCGACGCTTCGGGGCCGACGTTCCGCGACGAGCTGTATCCGGCCTACAAGGCCCATCGCCCGCCGATGCCCGACGAGTTGCGCGCGCAGATCGAGCCGATGTGCCGCATCGTCGAGGCCCTGGGTTTTCCGATCCTGCGCGAGACCGGCGTCGAGGCCGACGACGTGATCGGCACGCTTGCGCTGCAGGCTGCGGCGCAGGGCATCGACGTGGTCGTGTCCACCAGCGACAAGGACATGGCCCAGCTCGTCGGTCCGCGTGTGACCCTGAGCAACAGCATGACGAACACCACGCTGGACCCGGCCGGCGTGTTCGAGAAATTCGGCGTGCATCCGCAGCAGATCGTCGATTTCCTGACCCTGATGGGCGACAGCGTCGACAACATTCCCGGGGTCGAGAAATGCGGCCCCAAGACCGCGGCGAAATGGCTGGCCGAATACCGGACGCTCGACAACCTCGTCACCAACGCCGCGAAGATCGGCGGCAAGATCGGCGAGAACCTGCGCGCGGCGCTGCCGCAGCTGCCGCTGTCGCGCCAGCTCGCGACGATCAAGACGGACGTACCGCTGGCCCAGGGCGCGACCGAGCTCAAGCTGCGCGAACGCGACGTCGACACCTTGCGTACCTTGTATACGCGCTACGGCTTCAACGCGGCACTGAAGGATCTCGACGGCGCCGGCAGCGGCGAGGAACTGCGCGGCGCCGATGTGCCGGCGCAGTACCGTCGCCAGGCCAACCTCGGCGACACGAGCCTGGACCCGGCCCTGGCCGCACCCGGCCGCTACGAATGCATCATTGACGCGGCTCAGCTCGACCGCTGGCTGCAACGCCTGAGCGCCGCCGACCTCATCGCGTTCGACACCGAGACCACGGCGCTGGATCCGATGCAGGCCGAGATCGTCGGACTGTCGTTCGCCGTGCACAGCGGCGAAGCCGCCTACGTGCCGCTGGCGCACGACTATCCGGGCGCACCGCCGCAACTCGGTCGCGATGCCGTACTGGCCGCGCTCAAGCCGCTGCTCGAAGACCCGGACAAGGCCAAGCTCGGCCAGCATGCGAAGTACGACATCAACGTGCTGTCGCGCTACGGCATCCAGGTTCGCGGCGTGAAATACGACTCCATGCTCGAGTCCTATGTCTGGAACTCCACGGCGACGCGCCACGACATGGATTCGCTGTCCAGGCGCTACCTCGGCTACACGCCGATCCCGTACGAAAGCGTGGCCGGCAAGGGCGCCAGGCAGATTCCGTTCGGCCAGGTCGCGCTGGATCAGGCCACCAGCTATGCCGCCGAAGATGCCGACGTGACCCTCCGTCTGCACCAGGTGCTCTGGGGCAAGCTGCAGACCGAACCGCAGCTGCTCGAAGTCTACGAACGGATCGAGGCGCCGCTGATCCCGGTGCTCGCGCGCATGGAGCAGCGCGGCGTACTCATCGACACGCAGGCGCTGCGACTGCAGAGCAACGATCTGGCCAAGCGCATGCACGAGATCCAGCAGCATGCCTACACCATCGCCGGGCGCACCTTCAGTCTCGATTCGCCCAAGCAGCTGCAGGCCATCCTGTTCGACGAGCTCAAGCTGCCGGCGCTCGTGAAGACGCCGACCGGCCAGCCGTCCACGAACGAGGAAGCCCTCGACGCGATCGCCGACCAGCACGAGCTGCCACGGCTGATCCTCGACTATCGCGGCCTGGCCAAGCTGCGCTCGACCTATACCGACAAGCTCGCCGACAACGTGAACCCGCGCACCGGCCGCGTACACACGAGCTACGGTCAGGCCATCGCGGCGACGGGCCGACTGTCCTCGTCGGATCCGAACCTGCAGAACATTCCGATCCGCACCGAGGAAGGCCGCCGCATCCGCCAGGCCTTCGTCGCGCCCGCGGGCTTCCGCATCGTCGCGGCCGACTATTCGCAGATCGAGCTGCGCATCATGGCCCATCTGTCCGGCGACGCCGGCCTGCTCAGCGCCTTCGTCGGCGGCCAGGACGTGCATCGCGCGACCGCGGCCGAGGTGTTCGGTCTGCCGCCGGAGCAGGTCGACGCGAACCAGCGCCGCGCGGCCAAGGCGATCAACTTCGGCCTGATGTACGGCATGGGCGCGTTCGGACTCGCACGCCAGCTCGGCATAGGCCGCAATGAGGCCAACGAGTACATCGCGCGCTATTTCGCACGCTATCCGGGCGTACGTCAGTTCATGGACAACATCCGCGAACAGGCCCACCGCGACGGCTACGTGGAGACCGTGTTCGGTCGCCGCCTGTATCTCGACGATATCCGCGCCCGCAACCCCAACCTGCGCGCCGGCGCCGAGCGCGCCGCGATCAACGCGCCGATGCAGGGCACGGCGGCCGACATCATCAAGCGCGCGATGATCGCGGTCGACGCCTGGCTCGGCGAGCGCGAGGACGCGCGCATGCTGATGCAGGTGCACGACGAACTCGTGCTGGAGGTGCGCGAGGACGCCGTCGCCGAGATCAGCGAAGGCCTGCGCCAGCGCATGAGCGCGGCCGCGGAACTCGCCGTGCCGCTGGTCGTCGATATAGGCGTCGGCGCGAACTGGGACGAAGCGCACTGACCAGTGATCGCAAGTTGTTGATTCAAAATCACATGAACGGATTCTGAATCAATCTGGCGAGCACTGCGAACCTTTTCCCCGGCATACCGTCTTAAGCCACAGGTGCACGCAACGGCACCTGGTTCATTCCCCTCCCTGAATGAACCTCGGAGTCAGGTTCCTCCCCAGACCTGGCTTCGCACCCCAGACCTCGAAGGTCCTCCCCTGGCCTTCGGGGTCTTCTTGTTTCTGGCCTCGGCGACGTCCGCCGCCTCGCTCCCGTGCCGCGCTGCTTATCCCCACCGCCCCGCCGAACGCCTGCTACGCAGACGTTCGTCCGCCCCCTTGACTCAAGGGGGCTCCGGAAAAGCTGAAGACAACGCAAAAAACACGCCCCTGTCTGGCGGGCACGGAAGAGCGAAGCGTCGTATCGCTCAGCTCAGATAACCGCCGTCGGCGGCAAAGCTCGCGCCGGTCACGTAGCTGGCGGCCGGCGAGCAGAGGAACAGGATCAGCGGCGCGATTTCCTCGGGCTGGGCAGCGCGGGCCATCGGGATCATGCGCAACAGCGGCTTGAGGATGTCGGGGTTCTGGGTCAGCGCGCTGGCGAACTTGGTGTCGGTCAGGCCGGGCAGCACGGCGTTGACGCGGATGTTCAGGGCGGCGAGTTCGCGCGCCCAGGCTTCGGTCATGGACAGGATTGCAGCCTTCGAAAACGAATACACACCCTGCCCCGGCGCCGCGCGACGGCCGTTGACCGAGGCGACGTTGACGATCGCCCCGCCGCGACCGCGCATGCGCCGCGCGGCCTGCTGGGTCATGTAGAAGTAGCCGCGGATGTTGACCTCGACGGTCTTGTCGTAGGCCGACAGCGGCATGTCGAGCATGGGACCGAAATACGGATTCGCCGCGGCGTTGTTGACGAGCAGGTCGAGCGGCGCGCCGTGTGCGTCGAGTTCGGCGAACAAGGCGTCGATCGCGTGGATCTCGCCAATGTGCGCGGCCAGTGCACGCGCCTTGCCGCCTTCGGCCGAGATCGCGGCGACGACTTCCTCGCAAGCCTCGCGGCGCCGGCTCGATACGATGACTTCGGCGCCGTGGCGCGCAAGCAGCTGCGCCGTCGCGGCGCCGATGCCGCGACTGGCGCCGGTGACCAGCGCCGTCTTGCCGGTGAGGTCGAACAGAATTTCGGACATTGGAACTCCCTGCGCTGTCGCCGCCGCGGCGGATCGGAAAAACAAGCATAAGCGCAACGCCGCGCGTGCGGCGGCGGAAATCGGCCGTGTGCCCGCGCCGCTGCGCTCGCGCATCTGGCAGAGTAGCCGCTCCGGAACGAGGGGCGGACATGAGCGCGCAACGGGTACTCATCACGGGCGGCGGCAGCGGACTCGGTCGCGCGATCGCACTGCGCTATGCGCGGGCGGGCTGGCGCGTCGGGCTGGCCGACATCGCGCCCGAGCGCGCCGAGCAGGTCGCCGACGAAGTACGCGCGCTCGGCGCGCAGGCGCAGGCATTCGCGGTCGACGTCGCCAGCGATGCGAGCATGCTCGCCCTGCGCGACACTGTCCTCGCCCACTGGGGCGGCGTCGATCACCTGTACAACAATGCCGGCGTGTCCTCGGCCGGCAACCTGCTGCAGACCTCGCTCGACGACTGGCGCTGGATGCTCGACATCAATCTCATGAGCGTCGTGCGCGGCTGCCAGGCGTTCGTCCCGGGAATGCTCGAACAGCGCAGCGGCCACGTCGTGAATACCGCTTCGTTCGCCGGTCTGGCCGGTGCCGGCGGGCTCAGTTCCTATTCGGTGGCCAAGGCCGCCGTCGTGACCCTGTCGGAAACCCTGCGCGCCGAACTCGCGCTGGCCGACAGCGCGGTGCGCGTGTCGGTAATCTGCCCGTCGTTCTTCCGCACCAACCTGCTGGAAAATTTCCGCGGCCCACAGCGTTCGCGCGAGACGGCGCAGAAACTCATGGAGAAAGCCGCCGAGAGCGCCGACGACATCGCCGCGCGCGTCGTCGACGCGGTCATGGCCGGCCAGTTCCTGATCATCCCGACAGCGCCGGAACGCACGCGCTGGCGTATCAAACGCTTTCTGCCGGAGTTCTATTTCCGCAAGCTCGTGGCCGCGCTGCGCGCGGCGGGGCGCGCATGAGCGACTTCCTGATCTACGGCGCAAACGGCTATACCGGCCGCCTGATCGTCGCCGAGGCGCTGAGCCAGAATCTCCGCCCGGTGCTGGCCGGCCGCAACCGTGAAGCGCTGGCCGCGATGGGCGCCGAATTCGGCCTGGACTGGCGTACCTTCGACCTTGCCGATCCGGCCGTGCTGCGGCGCGAATTCGACGGCCGGCCGCTGGTGCTCAACTGCGCCGGCCCGTTCAGCCAGACCGCCGGTCCCGTGCTCGGCGCCTGCCTCGCCGCCGGCGCGCATTACCTCGACATCACCGGCGAAATCGATGTGTTCGCGCAGTGCCACCGCGCCCACGACGCCGCCGTTGCGCGCGGCATCGTCGTCGCGCCGGGCACGGGCTTCGACGTCGTGCCGACCGACTGTGTCGCCGCGCTGCTGAAGCGGCGCCTGCCCGACGCCACCCACCTCGTGCTCGCGTTCGAAGCCGGCGGCGGCCCGAGCCCGGGCACGGCCAAGACCAGTGTCGAAGGCTTGGCCAAGGGTGGCCGCGCACGCATCGACGGCCAGCTCGTCGAGGTACCGCTGGCCTGGAAGTCGCGTACCTTCCTGCGCGACGGCCAGGCGCGCAGCGCGATGACGATTCCCTGGGGCGACGTATACATCGCATACATTTCCACCGGCATACCGAACATCGAGACCTACATGACGGTATCGCCGGCGACGATAGGCCGCGTGCGCCGGCTGCGCCTGATCCGGCCGCTGCTCGGCCTGGCGCCGGTGCAGGCCTGGCTCAAGCGCCGCGCCGGCGCGACGCCGGGACCGGGCGCCGACCGGCGCGAGCGCAGCGACTGTCGCATCTGGGGCGAGGCGCGCAACGCGGCCGGCGCCGAGGCGAAGCTGCAGCTCAGCACCCCGAACGGCTATGCGCTGACCGCGACGGCCTCCGTCGGCATGGTCCGCCGGCTGCTGTCCGGCGCCGCGGCGACCGGCTTCCATACGCCTTCGCAGCTCATGGGCGCCGACTACGTGCTCGGCCTGCCCGGCGCACGCCTGATCGACGGTTGAGCCGCCCGCCGCGCGTTGAAAAATCGCGCGGCCGCCACCACAACCGGCGGTCTGCCTCGGTGTCGGCCCGCCGGTGTCCGCATTCGCACGGACGACACAGATGCGCGGCTAGACTCGCGCGCCCGATTTTTTCGCCACGTCCCTACCCATGAGCACTCAGAAGAACGACCTCGGGCCGCTGCCGGCCCTGATTTTTTCCTCGCGCTGGCTGCAGCTGCCGCTGTACCTCGGCCTGATCGTCGCGCAGGGCCTCTACGTCGTGCAGTTCCTGCGCGAACTGTGGCACCTGCTGCACACGGTGCTGCTGCACGGCGGCATCTCCGAAGCCGCGGCCGCGGCCGGACAGAGCGCCGAGACCGCGATCATGCTGACCGTGCTCGGCCTCATCGACGTGGTCATGATCTCCAACCTGCTGGTCATGGTCATCGTCGGCGGCTACGAGACCTTCGTCTCGCGCCTGCGCCTGGAAGGCCATCCGGACCAGCCCGAGTGGCTGTCCCACGTCAACGCGGCCGTGCTCAAGGTCAAGCTCGCGACGGCGATCATCGGCATTTCCTCGATCCACCTGCTCGCCACCTTCATCAAGGCGCACGAGCTCGATACGAAGACCATGCTCTGGCAGACCGTGCTGCATCTGACCTTCGTCGTCTCGGCCGTCGCGATCGCGCTGATCGACCGCATCATGTCGCCGCCCAAAGGCAGCGAGCACTGACCTCCCGCATCCTGCGGCGGCGTGTCAGCGCCGCCGCAGGATCGCCTCGCGGATCGCCGCCTCCGGCGCATCGTCGACGAGCCGCAGCGTATCGCCGTCGCGCTGCAGGCCCAGCTGCGCATACAGCCGATCCAGCGGCGGAAAACCGCGCCGCGCGGCGAACTCGCGGAAATTGCGCCGCAGCACGTCGCTGCCGATCAAGGCATCGAGCTTGCCTACGAATTCCTCGGCACCCCACTCGCGCTTGCGCTGCAGGCAGCAGGCGTGGAAGCGCTGCAGCGCCGTGTCGATGCCGACGCGGTCGCCGCTGGCGCGGCGCAGCTCCACATCGGCCGTAAGCCAGAACGCCGCGCCGGACCAGTAGACCGCGTAGTAGGCGCGCCGGTCCTGCATGGACCGGCTGAGTTCGGCCAGGGTCAGGCGGTCGTCGGCCGTGCGCCGCCCGCGGCCGAAGCCCGCATCGAGCCCGGCCCAGGCCTGCTGCGGCGTCAGCAGGCCGCTGCGCGCGCGCAGCACGTACTGCCAGTAGCTCGCGAGACCTTCGGCCAGCCAGGCGCCGTCGTCGCCGAGATACGGATGCGCCCAGTGGGAAAACTCGTGTACGGCGGTCCAGTCGGCGTCCAGCGCCGCGGCGCTCGCGTTCACATCGACCTGGATATGCACGGCATTGCCCTGCCCGCGCAGGGACTGGCCGAAGCCGACCGCGCGGCCGCGACCGTTGCCGGCGAACAGCACGATCTGCACCTGCGGCAGCGGCAGCTCGCCGTAGGCGGTCGCCGTGGCGGCCAGCGCGCGCTCGACCCAGCCGCGCAGGGTCGCGCGCTGCTCCGCCGTCGCCGTGCCGAGTATGGTCAACCGCGCCAGCGCAGCGCCGACCTGCAGACGCGTTTCCTCGAAACGGCCGACCGCGACCAGCGCCGACCAGGACGAGGGCGTGGCGGGAATCGTGTAGCGCTGCGCCGCCTTGCCGTCGGCCGGCGCGAGCTCCTGCCACGGCGGCGCGAACGCATAGCCCGCCGGCATCGTCACGGCGGCCTCGCGCTCCGTCTCGGCAGTGTCCCAGAGCAGCCACTGCTGCGGCGCGACCAGCAGGGTTTCGCCGACGCGCGCGCCGACGTCACGGTCGCGGCTCTGCGCGACGTCGCCGAGCCGCGCGACATAGCTCAGGCATTCGCCGGCCTTCCAGTCCGCCGCGCGCCAGCGCGTCTCGTCGAGGCGCTGCAGTTCGCCCTGCCCGCGGCGCAGGTCGTCGATGTAGGCGCCGCCGCCGCGCTGCAGGCGGAATTCGCGCACGGCGGCGGTCGCATCGATGCAGAGCCGTATCTGCATGCGCTCGGTATCGGGCGAGTAGATGAGCTCGTAGCGCGCCGCCGCACCCGCGGTCGAGGCAAACAGGCTCAGGCCGGCCGCAATCAGACCGCGCCGCACGGGTAAAATCGCCGGATGGACGTTTCTCATCTGCTTGATCACCTCAATCCTGCGCAACGCGAAGCGGTCTCGGCACCGCCCGGACACTATCTGGTACTGGCCGGCGCCGGCTCCGGCAAGACCCGCGTGCTGATCCACCGCATCGCCTGGCTGCTCGAAGTCGAACGCGTATCACCCTATTCCATATTGGCGGTCACCTTCACGAACAAGGCCGCCGGCGAAATGCGCGGCCGCTGCGAGGGCCTGATCGAGCACGGCACGCGCGGCCTTTCCATCGGCACCTTCCACGGCATCGCCCATCGCCTGCTGCGCCGGCACTGGCGCGAGGCACGCCTGCCGGAAACCTTCCAGATCCTCGACGCCGACGACCAGCAGCGCCTGGTCAAGCGCGTGATCCAGGGCCTCGATCTGGACGAGTCGCGCTGGCCGGCGCGCCAGGCGACCTGGTTCATCAACAGCTGCAAGGACGAAGGCAAGCGCCCCGACACCATCGAGCACGGCGACAACTCGACCACGCGCACCCTGCTGGAAATCTATTCGGCCTACGAGGCGCAGTGCCGCCGTTCCGGACTCGTCGATTTCGCCGAGCTGCTGCTGCGCTCGCACGAGCTCTGGCTCGAAGACGCCGCGCTGCTGGCCCATTACCAGGAACGCTGGCAGCACCTGCTGATCGACGAGTTCCAGGACACCAACAGCCTGCAGTACGCCTGGGTGCGAGTACTCGCCGGCAACCGCGGCAAGGTCTTCGTCGTCGGCGACGACGACCAGGCCATCTACGGCTGGCGCGGCGCGCGCGTGGAGAACGTGCAGCAGTTCCTGCGCGACTATCCCAGCGCGAAGACCATACGCCTGGAACAGAACTACCGCTCGACCGCGACCATCCTCAAGGCGGCCAACGCCGTCATCGCGAACAATCCCGGCCGCCTCGGCAAACAGCTGTGGACCTCGGGCGACAGCGGCAACCCGATCGAGCTGTATGCGGCCTACAACGAGCAGGACGAGGCGCGCTACGTCGTCGAGCGCATCCGCGAATACATCAACGCCGACGGCGCCGCGTCCGACGTCGCCGTGCTGTACCGTTCCAACGCGCAGTCGCGCGTGTTCGAAGAACAGCTCAACCAGCATCGCATCCTGTACCGCGTCTACGGCGGCCAGCGCTTCTTCGACCGCGCCGAAATCAAGGACGCACTCGCCTATCTGCGCCTGATCGCCAACCGCCACGACGATGCCGCGTTCGAGCGCACGGTCAACACGCCGCCGCGCGGCATCGGCGAGCGCACCCTGGAACTCGTGCGCCAGTACGCGCGTCGCGATGCGAGTTCGCTGTGGGAAGCCGCGCTGGGCCTGATCGGCGGCGGCGAGCTCGCGCCGCGCAGCCGCGGCGCCCTGCGCGGTTACGTCGAACTCATCGAGAAACTGGCCCAGGAAGCGCTCGGCAAGCCTGCAGCGGACACCGGCGCGGCGCCGGCCGAGGGCGGCCTGTTCGCCGCGCAGGAAGACGCGCTGGACGAGATCGAGATCGGCCTGACCCTGGCCGAGCAGATGGAAACGGTGATCGCGCGCAGCGGACTGCGCGACTACTACGAGAAGGACTCGCGCGGCAGCGCCGAGGCGCGCGTGGAAAACCTCGACGAACTCGTCAACGTGGCCGGCCGCTTCCAGCTCTCGACCGAGGACGAGGAAGCCGGTCTGTCCGAGCTGGGCGCGTTTCTCGCGACCGCCGCGCTCGAAGCCGGCGAAGGCCAGGGCGAACCCGGCCAGGACTGCGTGCAGCTGATGACCCTGCATACGGCCAAGGGCCTGGAGTTTCCGCTGGTGTTCCTGGTCGGTCTCGAGGACGGCCTGTTCCCGAGCCAGAAGTCGCTCGACGAACCGGGCCGGCTCGAAGAAGAGCGCCGCCTGGCCTATGTCGGCATCACGCGCGCGCGCGAACGCCTGACCTTGAGCTATGCCGAGCAGCGCCGCCTGCACGGCATGGAGACCTACGGGCGGCCGTCACGCTTCCTCAACGAGATTCCGCGCGACCTGCTGCACGAAGTGCGTCCGCGTGTGCAGGTCAGCCGGCCGGCCTACAACAGCCGCTATCACCATGCCGTGCTCGACGAAGCGCCCAGCCTCAAGCTCGGTCAGCGTGTCGTCCACGCGAGTTTCGGCGGCGGCGTGGTCACCGACTACGAAGGCGTCGGCGAACATACGCGCGTGCAGGTCAACTTCGAGAACGCCGGCTCGAAATGGCTCGTGCTCGCTTATGCGAACCTGCAGTCTGCCTGAGGCCAGGCAGCGGGCCGCCGCGCGTCGAAGCGGGAATCGTTACGCGAAGTCGTCCAGGCCGATCGCGCGATACAGCCGCTCGGCCACATTGGCTTCCGCATAGCGTCCGGCGACATAGGCGCGGCCGCAGGCGGCAGCCTGCGCGCGCGCAGCCGCATCGAGCGCGAGCGCCTCGCCCATGCAGCGCATGAGTTCTTCGACGCCGCGATAGCGCCAGCCGGCGCCGGCCGCATCCACGTGATCGGCCAGCACTTCGCATTGCGCGTTGACGATGACCGGCGCGCCCTGCGCGAGCGCTTCGAGGGTGACGATGCTGAAGCTCTCCCAGCGCGAAGGCATGACGAAGGCGGCCGCACCGGCCATCAGCGCGGCCTTGTCCGCCGCATCGACGAAGCCGAGGAAGCGCACGTCGTCGGTCTCGCGCACACCCAGGTGATCGGCGCCGGTCAGCACGAGCTCGACCGGTTCGCGCCGGCGCCGGCGCAACTGCTGGAACGCGGCCAGCAGTTCGCGGCAGCCTTTGCTCTCGTCGATGCGGCCGCAGTAGAGCAGGTACGGCGTTTCGCGCGCGGCCGGCGCCGCGGCCGGCGCATCGACGGCCATGCCGACGACGTCGCCGCGCGTTTCGCCCCACAGCCGTTCGCCGAGGCGGCGCTCGGCTTCGGTCAGCCAGATCAGCCGCGACGCGCGACGCGCGGCCTGGGCATAGACCGGCAGATAGGCCGGCGGCTCGTCGTGCAGGGTCGGCACGAGCACGCGCTTGGCCTGCGGCACGCATTCGAGGCCGAAATACGTGGTCGGATACAGGTAGGTACAAAACACCACGGCGGCGTAGTCGCTGTGGCGCTGTACGAGATGATCGAGCAGGCCCGGGCACCAGGGCCCCTGCGCGCGGATGAACTGCTCGGCCAGCGGCGCGCGCCAGGCCAGTTGCGCGGCGCCGCCGCGCTCCACCTCGCGCGCATGGGTCTGCAGCAGGCGGCGATGCAGTTCGTTGAACCAGGAACCGCGCGTCCAGGCGCTCGCGAAACGCCGCACGCGCACGCCCTCGCGCCATTCCTCGCCTGCGGCCAGCGCGTTGTCCCAGCTGCGGTAGTCCAGCGCACAGCTCGTCAGGATGTCGACCTCGCCGCGCCGGCGCAGCAGCTGCGCGTAGTGCCAGGCCAGCGCCTCGGAGCCGCCGGCGATGTCCGGATGGCAGCGCTGCACGACGACGGCGACGCGACTCATGCGAACGGTGCCAGCGCCGCCTGCAGCCGCATGGCGAGCACGGCCGGCGCGAAATGTTCGCGATAGCGCGCACGGCCGGCCAGGCGCAGGGTCTGCGCCGCGTCGGCGTCGCGCGCGAGCCGCGCGAGGCTGGCCGCATACAGCCGCGGATCGGATTCCTGCCACAGCAGGCCGGCGTCGCCCAATGTCTCGCCGATGGCGCTGCGGTCGCGCGCGACGACGGGCACGCCGAGCGCCATCGCTTCGACCAGCGGCACACAGAAGCCTTCGTGTTCCGACAGCATCAGCAGCGCGTCGGCGACGAGCCAGCAGGCCTTGAGCCGCGCGTCGTCGATGTTGTCGAGAAAATGCACCTGTTCGGCGATACCGAGCGCGGCGCAGCGTTCGCGCAGGTGGCGCGAATAGCGCGCGAGCCGGCGGTCATGCTTGCCGACGACGAGCAGGCGCGCGTCGGCGTCGTAGTGCCGCCGGTAGCAGGCGAACGCGTCGAACAGCGCCGCATGGCCCTTGTTCGGTGCGACGCGGCCGAGCATCAGCAGGTTGCGCCGGCCGTCGCCGTAGCGGTCGAGCAGTCCGGCATCGGCCGACTGATCCAGCAGCGCCTCGCAGCGATGGAACGGCGCGAGTACGCGGCCGCGCTCGGCCGGCAGTCCGGCCTGCACGAGCTCGGCGAGGTTGTAGGCCGAGCAGGCCAGCGCCAGGTCGAAACCGGCCGTGGCCAGGCTCGCGATGCTCGCACGGCCGGCCGCGCAGCTGCGCACATGATCGCGCGACCAGCCCTGGAAGAATTCCGGCGGCGTGACGTTGTGATAGCGCAGCACGCGGCGGCAGTTCATTGCGGCGAGCTGGGCTTCGACGCGCGGCCAGCCTATCGAGTAGTGATAGATCACCAGGTCGCGCGCGCCTAGCCAGCGCTCCAGCGCCGCCGGCGCATGCACGCCCTCGACCACGCCCTGACTGTGATCGGCGTACAGGCGCACCTCGACGCCGCCGCGGCGCAGGGCTGCGGCCATCTCCAGCACGTCGGTGCCGACGGCGTCGTGCGCCACGAGCGACGGTGCGAGCAGCGCGACCTTCATGCGACCGGCCAGAACGGCGGCCGCAGCACGAGCGGCGGCCGGCTCATCGCCGCGGCTCGCGCGAGCGGGCGATCTCTTCGCGCAGCCGCGCGACTTCGGCGGCGAGGTCGCCGAGCTCGGCCGCGACCTGCTGCTGCGCGAGCGCCTGGCCGAGCCGGCGCTGCTCGCGGGCAATTTCCGGCAGATTCCAGAACAGCGCGAGACGCTCGATCAGACCGCCCATCAGCGGCAGGCGGGTCAATCGCCAGAACCGGTGACGCGCGGCGAGTCCGGCAATCTCCACGCCGTAGCCGCGCGCTTCGGGCGAAGCGCAGAGATCGCCGAGTATCGCGATCTTGCTGTCGCCGGCTGCGAGGCGCTGCAATGCATGCAGCTGGCCGACTGCATCGGGCGCGCGCTTGAGCACGCAGCGATAGGCCAGTTCGACGAATTCGTCGTTATGTACGTGCATGAAATCGTCGAGCACGTAGTGCCGGCGCTGCGGATGGTCCGGCGACAGCGCGGCGTCGCTCGTCGGCGGCACTGCGATCGGCGCGGCTTCGTCCGGCGGCGGCAAGCCGGCCGCTTCGGCGCGAATCTGCTGCTGCAGCGTGTCCAGCGTCACGGAGGAATCGGCGTTCATCGCGAAGGGCGGCGAGGGCGGAACGCGCATCAGCGCGGCGCGGCCGGCCTGGAGGCATCGGCTGCCGCGAGCGGGATGATGCCATACGAGCGCGCCGTGGTCAGGTCTATCCACTGGTAGTCGGGCTTGCGCTGACCGAAACCGGCGGCCTCGCGCGCATAGCGCGCCTTGCCGGCGACGAGTGCGGCGGAAAAGCTGTCCAGCGCATCGCTGTCGATGAGGCTGAGTTCGCCGACGAAACCCGGTTTCGGCCGCACCGCGAGCTGGCGGGCGCCGAGCAGCGTGGTTTCGACGAATACCGGATCGCCGCTGTCGCCGGTATAGAACGCGAGCAGCGCATGCCGCGGCACGAGCAGCAGCACGCTGCGCAGACCGAGCCGCTCCAGCGCGGCGGCCAGCAGCAGGCTGCCGTCGATGCAGTTCGCACGGCGCTCGTTCCAGACCGCATCGTGCAGACGCACATGCTGGCTCCAGACCGACGGTCCGCGCGCGAGGCCCGGATCCTCGTCGGCATAGCGCACGCCGTGCAGCTGCAGCACTTCCCAGATCGCATAGGCCGACGCCAGCGCCTGCGCCGGCGTGCGCCGGCCCGGCGTCAGCGGCAGGAACGGATGGCGCTCGGCCACCTCGTCGAGGATGCGGTCGATCACGCGCGAACCCGGGTCGGCGTAGGCGGCGAAGATCCAGCCCAGATCGACGTGGTCCTTGCCGTCGCGCACGTAGTAGAGCGCTTCGCTGAGCGGATGCAGGCGTATCCTGCGGCGACGGTGCTCGGCCGGCGCGTCGCCGCGGCGCAGCGCGAATTCGGCCTCGACGTCCTGCGGCTTTTCCAGGCTGGCCAGCGCCGGGCGGTTCCACTGCAGCCGCGGGCGCAGGGTGTATTGTTCGCCGGCGCGCGGCAGGACGGCCTGCACATGCGCGGCTTCGCGCAGTCCGGGCGCCGTGACGCGCAGATCCACGCGCTCGCCGTCCTGCGCGGCGGTGATCTCGATCGCGAGCATGCCGCTGCCGTCGCCGTAGCGTTGCGCATCGGGCTTGCCGCTGGGGCGCTGCGACAGATCGAGCACCGGATACAGGGCATCGTCGGGACTGATGCGCACCTGCCAATCGGCCGCGCAGACGGCCGGTCTGGGCAGCACGGCGAGCGCGACGGCTAGCAGCAGCCATGCCGCGCAGCGGCGCGGCAGAGTTTGCACGGAGAGCATGTGCCGACTATCGTTGCGCCCGCCTGTGCTTGTCCATAGGCCGCGCCGGGATCCCTGCCACCCGGTCTATTCTCTTATGCCGTGGAGTTCCCGATGCGCACGATCCTGATGCCCCTTGCCCTGATGCTGTCTCTTGCTGCCTGCAGCAATGCGCCTCAGGAAGCACCCAAGTCCGCCGCCGCACCGGCAGCGCCGGCGGCCAAGCCCGAAGAAGCGGCCAAGCCCGCCGAAGCCAAGCCCGAGCAGGCCGCTGCGGCCAAGGCCGAGCTGCCGGAAGGCGCCTGCGGCGACCAGAGCGCCGTAGCCAAGGAAGACCGCCTGGCCAACACGCCACGCTGGACCACGGCCAGCGAGGTCGACAATTTCGGCTACGACGTGTTCCGCGGCGACAAGGAAGAAGGTCCGTTCACCAAGCTCAACGCCGACCCGATCCTCGGCGCCGGCACCACCGACGAGACCAAGAACTACTCCTACCGCGACGACACCATCGACCCGTGCCGCGAGTACTGGTACTACGTCGAATCCATCGACACCAAGGGCATGCGCGAGAAATTCACGCCGGTGTTCAAGGCCGGCGCCAAGCGCCGCGCGGCGGGAACTGCCCCGGCGCCGACGCCTGCGCCGCAGGCTTCCTGACCCATGCCCGAGCAGGACGCGCGGGCGCGTCGGCGCGTCCTGCTTTGTAGCTTTATTGCTTTATTCCTTCTGCAGCAGACTGCGCTGCTCTGGCTGTACTGGGGTGGCGGCAAGGTACTGCTCGGCGACGAGGTCAGCTATCTGGCCTGGGGTCGTGCCCTGGCCGGGCTCGGCCCGCCCATCACCGACCTGGGCTGGTGGCCGCCGCTGCAGGCCTGGCTGATCGCCGGCCTGCTGCACCTGTTCGGCGAAGCGCATTTCCTGCTCCCGCTGCAGCTGCTGCAGACCGCATTCCTGCTCGCCGCCGCCGCACTGCTGCGCGCGATCTGGCGCGACGTCGACGGTCGCGTGGCCGCAGCCAATCTCGCTGCGGCGCTGTTCCTGCTGAATCCGTCCAACATGGCCTATGCGCACTGGCTCTGGCCAGAGCCGGTGCATCTGCTGCTGCTGCTCGCGACGCTGCGCCTGCTGCAGCGCGCGCAGGGCAGCCTGCGCAGCGCCGCGGCCGGCGTGTCGCTGGGCGGCGCCCTGCTGGCCAAGAGCCTGCTCAGCGCGTTCTGGCCGGCGTTCGGACTGCTGCTCCTGCGCGGCGCGCGTTGGCGCGGCGCGGCGGCGCTGCTGCTCGGCCTGGCCGTCGTCGTCGCCGTGCCGCTGTGGCAGGGCTGGCGTCTGACCGGCAAGCCCATGATCGCGGACAGCTCCAGCTTCAATCTCGTCGGCGGCCTCAGCGACCGCTGGCGCAGCGACTACGTCGCCGACAGTGTCTGGCCGCTGTCGGCCGACTACATCCGCTCCGGCGCGACGCCGGCCGAGCGCAACGCCGCCTTCGCCGCACGCGCCGCTGCCATCGTGCACCAGCAAGGCCTGCTGGACACGCTGGAATCGCAATTGGGCCGGCAGTATTTCCGCCTGTTCAGCGCCAAGACCACCCTGCTGTCGCAACTGCCCGGTCCGGTCTGCGCCGGCCATACCGGCAGCTATGCCGCAGCACCCGCCTGGCTCGCGCAGGCTGTCGCGATTGCCGCCGACACGCTGCATCTGCTCGTGCTCGCCGGCTTCGCCGCGGGGCTCGCGTTCTGGCGCCGCTGGCGCGAGCCGCTGGTCTGGTGGACGGCGCTGTTCTTCGTCTACCAGCTCGGCCTGTATCTGCTGCTGCACGTGAAAGCGCGCTTCCTGCTGCCGATGATGCCGTTCCTCTGCGCCTACGCCGGCAGCGCGCTGGCCAGCTTCGCAAGGCCCGCGCCGGACGCCGCAGTGCGTCTGCAGGCCGGCGCGCGCTGGCTGATCGCCGGCGGGCTGGCGGCGCTCCTGCTGATGCTGGCCCTGCTAGGCCCCTGGCTGGACCACAGCTGCGCATGACCGAAGGGCGACGCGCATGAACCGCGAACAGGAACTCGAACTGCGACTGGCCGAATCGCGCCATACCGAAACCGAACTGCGCCGCGTGATCGACGTGCTGCTGCACGAAGGCGATGCGGTTTTCGCCAGCCGCAGCTGGCGCCTCGGCCGCCGTCTGACCGGTGCGGCCGACTGGCTGCGCCGGCGCCTCGGCGGCGCGCCCGCGGCGGCGCAGGACGCCGCGCACTGGCGACGCATCGTCGCCGCCCACGACGCCGGCCTCGCACGGCGCCGCGCCTTGCTCGAACGGCTCTGTGCGCAGCAGCCGGTCGAGGATCTCGACACGGTGCTCGCCGAACTCTGGCACGGCGTGGCCGCGGAGCAGCGCAGCGACGCGCCATGAGCGCGCCTTTGACGAGCCTGATCCTGCTCGCCTGGAACCGCTGGGCGCTGACCGCGCGCGCGCTCGACAGCCTGCTCGCGAGCGAACTCGGCGCCAGCGAGATCATCGTCGTCGACAACGGCTCCAGCGACGCGACGGTCGCGGGCCTGGCCGCCTATGCCGGCCGCGTGCGCGTGCTGCGCCTGGAAAGCAATCTCGGCTTCGTGCGCGGCAACAATGCCGGCATCGCGGCGGCGGCGCCGGGCAGCGACCTCGTGCTGCTCAACAACGACGTCGTGTTCGACCAGCGCGACTGGCTGCTGCGCCTGCGCGGCTGCGCGCTCGCGCACGCGGACACCGGCATCGTCGGCTGCCGCCTCGTCGACGGCGCCGGCAACCTGCTGCATGCGGGCACGCGCGTGCTGCCCGACGACCTGGCCGGCGTGCAGATCGCCTCGGGCCGGGTCGAGCGCGACGTGGGCCAGTACGCCGACAACGACCACCTCGTCGAAGGCGTGGTGTTCGCCGCCGTCTACATCAAGCGCGCCGTCGTCGACGCGATCGGGCCGCTGCATACCGACTACGTCACCTATGCCGAAGACAGCGACTACTGCCTGCGCGCACGCGCCGCAGGCTGGCGCACGCGGCTCTGCGGCAGCGTGAGTCTGCGCCACGACCAGCACGGCTCGACGCGCGACGACGACACGCTGCGCGCGCGGCTGATCGCGGCCGGCCGCGCGACCTTCGCGCAACACTGGTCCGCCGCGCTGGCCGCGCAGTACGACGACGGGCTGCTGCTTGCCGGCGCGCTGGATTTCCCGACCACGCAGGCGGCCTGGCAGCGGCCGCTCGCGCGTGCGCTGGACGCAGCCGGCCTGCGCCTGAGCTATCGCTCGCTGTACGCGCCGGTGCTGCCTGAAGCGATCGCCGAATCCGGCGACAGTCGCGACCACCTGCTCAACACGCTGCGCCGCCGCGCCGTCGAGGCGACGCCGCCGCTCGCGCTGTGCGCCGGCGATGCAGCGCTGTGGCAGCAGGTGACCGCGCAGCGGCGCATCGGCTATGCGGATTTCGAGCAGCGCCCCGATGCGGATGCGGCCGCCGCGCTGCAGGCCATGGACGAGCTCTGGGTGCCGAGCCGCTGGCATCGCGACGAACTCGCCGCGGCCGGCATCGCCGACGCGCAGGTCATGCCGTGGCTTGTCGAGCCGGCCTACGCCCATCCGGACCTGCGTGCGCTGCGCAGCCCGCACGGCGAAGGCATCGTGCTGTGCCGCGCCCGCTGGGACGACACCGACGCGCCGTGGCGCCTGCTCCAAGCCTGGACGCGGCGCTGGCGCCGCGAGTCGCCGTGGCGACTGCTGCTCGTCGTCGATGCGTTCGGCGAGGACATCGCCGCCGCGACGCGGTCGCTCGCGCTGGATCCGCACGGCGGCCGCTACAGCCTGCTGCCGCTGCCGCAGGTGCCCGAAGAGCAGCGCGCGACCTTGTTCGCCGCGGCCGACGTGGTGATCTGCGCGAGTACCAGCCGCAGCCGCTGCGTGCCGCTGCTGCACGCGATCGCGACGGCGCGGCCCTGGGTCGCCACCGCGCGCGGCGCGCGGCGCGAACTGCTGCAGGACTACGCCGGCTGGGCCGCCGAGGATCGCGCCGACGCGGACCTCGCCGACGGCGTGCTGGACCGGTTGTCCGACCTGCTCGCCGGTCTGCCGGCGGCGCGCTCGCGCGCACTGGCCGCGAGCGCGCGGCTGCGCGAGGAAGCGCGGCAAGGCACTGTCGCGCAGCGCATGCGCGACCGCCTTCGCGCGGTACGCGACACGCCGCCGCGCCGGCCGCCGCCGCCGCGGCGCAGCGGCCACGGTCTCGTCGTGCTCGGCATGCACCGCTCGGGCACCTCCTGCGTGGCCGGACTGCTGCAGCTGCTCGGCGCCTATGCGGGCCGGCCCGGCACGTTCCTGCACGCGCCGAGCGAGAACGCGCGCGGATTTCTCGAACGCGGCGACCTGCACCTGGCCTGCGTGGCCGCGCTGCGCGCACGCGGCGGCGACTGGTCGGTGCCGCTGGGCTGGGACGCCGACGCGATTCCCGCAGCGCGTGCGCAGCTGCGCGCGGACTGGGCGAGCATCCAGACCGAACTCGCAGCGCAGGCGCCCTGGTTCATCAAGGAACCGCGCCTGTGCCTGCTGTTCGACGAGCTTGCCGACACGGTGCAACGGCCAGTGTTCGTGCACGTCGTGCGCCCGCCGAGCGCGGTCGCGGCGTCGGTGCAACGCCGCGACGGGCTGACCGCGCCGCACGCGCTGGCGCTGTGGGAACACTACAACCATGCCGCCGCAGCCGTCGCCGCGCGCGGTCCCGGCCTCGTGCTGGATTACCATTGCCTGCTGCAGCAGCCGCGCGAACAGCTGCAACGTCTGCGGCAGCGGCTGCAGGACTGCGGCGTGCAGGGTCTGCGCCGCCCCGACGACGAGGAAGTCGCCGCCTGGGTCGGCGCCGAACTCGCCCGTCAGCGCCGGGCGCGCGAGCCGCTGCCGAATGCCGAACAGCAGGCTCTGTGGCTGACGCTGCAGGCGCGCGCGGCGGATCGCGACGCGGCGCTGCCGGCGCCGTCGGCATCCGGCGTCGCACTGCTGCAACAGATTGCCGTCGAACACCGTGCGCGCCTGCGCGCCGAACAGGAATTGCCATGACCGATGCCGCCGCCAACCCGGCCTTGCCGCGCCGCCTGGACTGGGACGGCGGCGTGCTGCGTCTGGATGCGACACCCGGCGCGGCGTTCGAGATCTGGCTGGACGAGCAACCGTATGCGCGCCTGCAGGCCGACGCGTCCGGCGCCGCCGAACTCGCGCTGCCGCTCGCGCCGAACGGACGCGAACGCATTCATCTGCAGCTGCGCGCCGGCACGGCGCAGTCGGCCACGGTCGCGCTGCAGTTCGGCCGCGCCGGCCTCGCGCGCGCCGGCACACTGCTGCCGCCGGCGCCGCTGGCCGTACAGGACCAGGTCGACGTGGCCGCGCGCGCGGCCGAACTGCAGCGCGAGGTCGCCATCGTCGTGCCGGTCTACAACGCGCCCGGCGCGGTTGCGGCCTGCCTCGACAGCGTGCTCGCGCAGACGCGCGGACCGGCACGCCTGATCGTCATCGACGACGCCAGCTCCGACGCAGCCATCAGTCCCTTGCTCGCACGCTACGCCGGCCGGCGCGGCGTGACCCTGCTGCGCAACGAGCGCAATCTCGGCTTCACCGCCACCGCCAATCGCGGCATCGAGGCCGCCGGCCGCGCCGACGTGGTGCTGCTGAACGCCGACACCGAAGTCGCCGCACACTGGTTGAGCGGCCTGCGCCGCGCGGCCTGGGCCGCCGCCGACACGGCCAGCGCAACGGCGGTGTCGGACAATGCCGGCGCGTTCTCGGTGCCCGAGCTAGAGCAGCACAACCCCTTTCCGAACAATTGGACTTTTGCACAAGCCGCGCTGGCCGTGCGCCAGATCGCCGGCAGCGCCTACCCGCGCCTGCCGACCGGCAACGGCTTCTGCCTGTATCTGCGGCGCGAAGCGCTCGACGCCGTCGGCCTGCTCGACGCCCAGGCGTTCGCCCAGGGCTACGGCGAGGAAAACGACTGGTGCCAGCGCGCCGAGGCAGCCGGCTGGCGTCATGTGATCGCCGGCGACGTGCTCGTGCGCCATGCGCGCAGCCAGAGCTTCGGCGACGAGCGCCGGCTCAGACTCGGCGAAGCCGGCATGGCCGTGTTGCGCGCGCGCTGGCCGCGCTACGAGGCCGAAGTCGGCGCCAGCCTGCTCTCGCCGCGCCGGCGCGTGCTGGACTGGCGCGTGCGCAAGGCCTATGCAGCGATGCCGCCGCAGCCGCGGCGGCTGTACTGGGAGCAGGCGCCCGACGACGAAGCGGCGTGGCGTTTGCGACGCGGCAACGAAGGCCTGCTGTTGCAGATGCCGGGTGCTGCGCCGCAGCTGCATGAGCGCCTGGCCGATGCCGCGGTCGCCACCGCCGCGGCGGAAGCCGGATGGAACGCGAGCTTCGCGCGGCTGCTGCAGACCCACGCGATCGACGAGATCGTCGGCGCGCTGCCGCCGGCCTTCGCCGCCGTCGCCGCACTGCTCGGCGTGGACAACGCGATCACGCCGCCGACCACGCCGTTCGGAGACACCGCATGAGCCTGCGCGTGCTCGTCACGGGCGCCGCCGGACAGGACGGGGCCTATCTCTGCCGCGACCTGCTCGCGGCCGGCTGCACGGTGCATGCGGGTCTGCGCCCGGACTGGTCGGACGATTCGCTCTGGCGCCTGCGCGAACTGGGCCTGCTCGGTCGGCCGCAGCTGCGGCTGCTGGCGCTGGACGTGCGCGATGCGGCCGCCTGCAGCGCCGCCGTGGAGCAGGTGCGGCCGCAGCAGTTGTTCCATCTCGCCGCGATCAGCAGTGTCGCGCAGGCGCTGGCCGATCCGCTGGGCGCGGTCGCGAGCAACGGCGACGGCACCCTGTATCTGCTCGAAGCCCTGCGCCGCCATGCGTCGGACGGGCGCTTCGTGCTGGCCTCCAGCGGCGAAATATTCGTGCCGCGCCACGGCGTCGTCGACGAGGGCTGCGCGCTGCGGGCGCGTCATCCGTATGCGCTGTCCAAGCTGCTCGCGCACACCGCTGTGCGCTGCTATCGCGACAGCTACGGCCTGCACGCCAGCGCCGCGATCCTGTTCAACCACGAATCGCCGCTGCGCGGCGCCGCGTTCGTCACGCGCAAGATCGCCGCGGCCGCGGCGCGCCGCGCGGCCGGCGACAAGACCGTGCTGCAGCTCGGCAATCTCGATGCGCAGCGCGATTTCGGCTACGCGCCGGATTACGTCGCCGGACTGCGCGCGCTGGCTGCGCTGGAACAACCCGACGACCTCGTGTTCGCCAGCGGCCAGAGCGCCACGGTGCGTGCCTTCGCGACGGCCGCCTATGCGGCGGCCGGCATCGCGCTGGACTGGCACGGCCGCGGCCGCGACGAATACGCACTGGACCGCCGCGACGGCCAGCACTGCATCGCCGTCGATGCGGCCCTGTTCCGTCCGGCCGACGCGCCGGTATTGCGCGGCGATCCGACGCGGGCGCGACGCAAGCTCGGCTTCGTCAACAGCGTCGACCTCGCCGGTCTGGCGCGCCTGCAGGTCGACGCCGAGCGCTACCGCCTCGGGAGCTCGTCCGCATGAGCGATGCGCCGCTGCGCCTGATTCTCAACGTCGACGCGATCAGCGCACCGCTGACCGGCATCGGCGTCTATACCCGCGAACTCGCGCTGGGCCTGGAGCGCACGCCGGCGCTGGCCGAGCTCAAGCTGTTCTCGGCCTATCGCTGGGTCGCCAACAGCGAACAGGCATTCCAGGTCAATCGCACGATACAGACGGTGCGTCGCGTATTGCCGTTCAAGCGCACGGCACTGGAAGGCTATACGGCGCTGCGTGCGGCGCTGTTCCGGCGCAGCGCGCGCGCCTTGCGCGATCACGTGCTGCATGCGCCGAACTTCGTGCTGATGCCGTTCGACGGACCCTGCGTGGCGACCGTGCACGACATTTCCTACCTGCGCTATCCGCAGTTCCATCCGGTGGAGCGCGTGCGCTTTCTCGAACGCCATCTGCCGCCGACCCTTGCGCGGGCCGATGCGCTGATCACCGATTCGGCCTATGTGCGCGACGAACTCGTCAACGTGCTCGGCGTCGATGCGACCAAGCTGCACGTGGTGCCGCTGGGCGTCGATGCGGCATTCCGACCGCAGACCGCGCAGCAGACCGGCGCCGCGCTGGCGCGTCACGGGCTGCGCCATGGCGGCTATCTGCTCGTCGTCGCGACGCTGGAGCCGCGCAAGAATCTGGAGCGGCTCGTGCAGGCCTATGCGGGCATGCCCGAGGCGCGCCGGGCGCAGCTGCCGCTGGTGGTCGTCGGCGCGCGCGGCTGGCTCGACACCGAGCTGGCGCGCGTGTTCGAACCGCTGGAACGCCGCGGCGAGGTGCGCCGGCTCGGCTTCGTCGCCGACGCAGAGCTGCCGGCCATCTACGCAGGTGCGGCCGGCTTTGCGTTTCCGTCGCTGTACGAAGGCTTCGGCCTGCCGCTGCTCGAAGCCATGGCCAGCGGCGTGCCGGTGCTGACCGCGAATGCGGGGTCCATGCCCGAGGTCGTCGGCGACGCGGCGCTGTGCGTGGATCCGCTGGACGTCGATGCGATACGCGAGGGTCTGCTGCGCCTCGTCGACGATGCGCCCTGGCGCGAACACGCGCAGGCGGCCGGCCTGCGCCAGGCCGCCGGCTACACCTGGCAGCGCACGGTGGACGCAACGGTGCGGGTGTATGCCACCGCGCGCGAACGCGCCGGCGCGGCGACTCCGGCGCTCGCGCACCAGTCGCCACCGCGCAGCGCGCGGACACGCGCTGCCGTGGTGCTGGTCAACTACAACACGGCCGACCGCAGCCTGCGCTGCGTCGCCTCGCTGCAGCCGCTGGCCGAGCGCATACGTCTGATCGTCGTCGACAGCGGCTCGGCCGCCGCCGACCTGGCCGCGCTGCGCAGCGGACTCGCCGCGACCTGGCCCGCGGCCGAACTCGTCGCGAGCCCGCTGAACATCGGCTTCGCCGCCGGCTGCAATCGCGCGATCACGCGCGCGCTGGCCGATGCGGACGTCTCGCATGTGCTGCTGCTCAACAACGATGCGGTGGCCGCGGCCGGACTGCAGCCCTGGCTGCTGGACCATCTCGACGGCCGCGCCGACAGCGATCTCTCCGGCGGCCGCGTGCTCAAGCTGGCGGTCGACAGCGACGAGGTGGACTCGCTGGGCATCGCGTTCTATCGCAGCCTGCTCGCATCCAACCGGCTCGACACGCAGGACCCGTACTTCGGCCCCACCGGCGGCTGCGCGCTGTACGCGCGTCGCGTGCTGGAAGCCCTGCAGGCCGCCCACGGCTATGTGTTCGACGAGGAATTCTTCTGCTACGCCGAGGACACCGACGTCGCCGCGCGCGCGCTGCTGCTGGGCTTCACGCCGGGCTATACCGACGCCGTGCTCGCGCGCCACGAAGGGCAGGCGTCCAGCGGCGGCGGCTTCAACGACTTCGTGCTCTATCACGGCATCCGCAATTCACTGTGGATGCTGCTCAAGTGCGTGCCGGGCCGGCTGATCCTGCGCCACCTGCCGTCGCTGCTGGCGATACACGCCGGCATCGTCCTGCGCCACGGCCTGCGCGGCAAAGGCCGCGTCGTGTTTCGCCTGTATCGCGATGCCATGCGCGGCAGCCTGCGCATGCTGCGCAAGCGCCGGCGCATCCAGACCGGGCGGCGCATCGAACCGGCGGCGTTCGCAGGCCACCTGAGCCGGCGCTTCTACGATCGCGGCTATGTGCGCAATGCGCTGCGCGACCTCTGGGCCGCGCTGCGCGGACAGCCGCGCGTCTGAATCGCGGCGCGGCGGATTACTGCGCCGCGACCTTGGCGCCGTGGGCCATGCCGCTCTTCTCGGCTTCGCCGGCGGCATGGTCGAAACCGGTGCGCAGCAGCACGTCGCCGGTATTCGTCAGGTCCTGGGTGACGCGCCCGCGGCGCAGCGAGATCCCCGCAGTCGAAAGCGCCGGCTGGTCCGGCCTGATCGCCGGCTTGCGCAGATCCGCGCGGGCGATCGCGTCGAACGGGTTGTTCGGATCGGCCACGTAGCCGCGCACCTCGGCCACGCGGGCGCGCACGTCGGCCGGCGGCTCGGGCAGGGTGAAGCGCTGGCCGAGCACGGCGAAACGCGTCGTGTACAGCACCTTGCCGCGGTCGTCGAGCCAGGTCACTTCAGCCGAGCCGCGGAAATCGCGCCGGTCGATCTGCGCTTCCACGAGGTCGGGACCGAACGGCCGCGGCTTGCGCACGAGGCGGAATTCGCCAGCCGGCCGCTCCAGCACCACGGCGGGATCGCCGAGCAGGTTGTAGGTTTCCACCAGGGTCGAATCCTGCGTGCTCTTCTTGCCGGCGACGATGGACTCGCCGATCGAACGACCCGGCTTGACCAGCTCGGAGACGATGGCCTTGCTGAAGGCCGCCGACGGCGAGTTGCGCCAGGACGCCGCGAACACCGCGATGGCGCCGCGGTCCGGTTCGCGCAGGAAACGCTCGCCGATCGAGTCTTCGGTCGGATTGTCGAACGGTGCCGAATAGCAGGTCATCGACAGCACCATCGGCAGACGGCCGCCGTTGTGCAGGCCGGACACGTCGTCGAGGGTGAACAGGTCGTGGTTCTTGCGCAGGTCCGGCGGACCGGTGCGCCAGATGTAGCGGCCGCCGTGGCCGATGAAGTGCACGAGCAGGCGGCCGTCGTTGAGGCCGTCCTTGATTGAGGACTGGTGCGCGACATTGTCCTTCTCGTCGGCGCTGGCGTAGACCTTGTCGCTGAGGAAACCGTCCTTGTCCAGCGAATCGGCGATCTGGTCGGAGGTGGACTTGAAGTAGTCGCTCTCGTCGGTGATGAACATGACGTCGCGGCGCCAGGTGCCGAGCTGCGGCGTGCTCAGGTAATTGATCGTCTTGTCGACGATGGCCTTGACCTCGGCCGGCTCGACGACCGGGAAGCGGCCGATCGCGATGACCGGCTGCATCGGATCGCTGCCGACGCTGACGAAATGGTTGTCGCTGGCCGACTGGCCGTCGTACGACATGAACTGCCAGGTCGGGATCAGCGCGCGGTGCTTCAGATCGGCCGGCGTGTCGGCGTACGGCGTGCTCGGGATGTCGCCGAACTGGCCCGGCATCAGCAGTTCCGAGTCGGCCCATTTGGCGAGGTTGCGCCGGTCGATGCGCTGGTGGCGGATGTCGAAGCTGGCGTCGCCGACGAGCAGGGCGAAGCGAGGCCGCGGTTCCGGCCAGCTCGTATACGCCTGCTGCATCAGATTGCGGATCGCCTGCGGATGAGTGATGCCGTCGTTGAACTGGTCGTAGACCTCGTCCACGTCGAGCACCGCGACCTTGAGGCCGCGCCGGCGATGGAACTCGGCCAGCGGCTTCACCGCGTCGATCAGGCGTGAATGGCTGATGATGAGGTAGTCGACCGGCGCAGCGGGCTTGTGCCAGTCCGTGGAGCTCATGGCGCGGACCTTCAGCGGCGCCAGGAACCCGCCGTCGACGACCGGATACAGCGTGGCGCCGGCGTCGACGCGGCCGAGATTGCCGTCGGCCGCGTTCCAGCGCCGCGCATCGTCGCCGTAGACGGCAAGCTGGCTGCCGGCATGGCGCAGCGCGACCTTGCCGGCACCGTTCACGCGCACCGGTTCGACCGAACGCACGAGATCGCCGCTGACCGGATAGTCCACGTCGATCGAGTTGAACATGACCACGTCGACGACGAAATTCGGATCGCCGGGCTTGGTCGGTCGCTTGGGTACGCTCAAGGTCAGCCGGTTGCCCTTCTCCTGCAGTTGCGCGGCCGGCACGGTCACGCTCTGCTCGACTTCGGCGCGGCCGTCCCACTGGAACGCGGCGACGGTCCTGCCGCCGAACTGCAGGTTCACGACATGGTCGACGATGTGGTCGCCGTTGCCGCCGATCTGGCGCGGCGTGATCGACATGCCGCGGAACTTCAGGCGCAAGGTGACGGTGCCGCCGTGCGCAGCGAGATCGGGCAGATCCAGATCGAAGGTGAACGGCTCGGGATCGACGTGGGTGAGCTTGGCCCAGTGCCAGAAATCCGCCTCTTCCCAGGCATTCACCTCGTTCTGATTCAGACGAATCATGAGGTTTTCCTGCTCCAGGTGCAGGCGGCGGCTCAGCGGGGCCGGCGCGGCGGCCGGCGCGACGGCCACGTCTGCGATACGCGCGTGCGGACCGGCCGAAGCCGACAGCACATAGACGTTGACCGTGCTGTAGGCGTCATACCAGGACAGCGGTCCATGCAGCGGCTGGCCTACCCACTCGATGCGGTCGCCCGGACGCAGGGTCGGCCCTTCGCCGCTGAGGCGGATCGGTACTTCGTTGCCGCGCTGGGTCAGCTTCAGCGATTCGCGCGGGCAGTCCGCCAGACCCGGTGCCGCTGCGACGATATGCGCCTGGTCCAGCGCATAGACGCCGGCATGTTCGATTTCGATATGCACGCTGCCGGTGCAGGCCAGGACGGCGGAGGAAGGCAGCGCGAGAAGACCCAGCAGAACGGCACGACGGATAGGCAACAGCATGAGCGAACGGAACCTGCGGAACGTCGGGACGACCGAATCCGACAGGCTACCGATTGGTCAAGATCTATGCAAACCCGCTCGCACTTCGCTGCGATGGAACGTAGCGAACGCGCGGCCGAACGTGCCGCGCGGCGGAAGATCAGGGATTTTCGAAGCCGTTCTTGAACAGCGGATCGGTCTGGTCGATGTACAGGGTCGCCGCATTGACCGTGCCGGTGCCGCTGTTGGGCTGGCCCGGAGTCGGGTCGCCGGCGTCCCAGAACGTCAGGGTCCAGGTGCCGTTGGCGAGCTCGGGCGGCAAGTTGCGGAACTCGGTCGACAGCAGGGTCGGCGCACCGCCGGGATTCTGGCCGCCCGGTTCGCTGGCGCGGTAGTTGCCGGTCGGCACGGTCGGGAACGCGCTGCCCCACCAGTCGCGGTCGCCGTCGTCCTTGAAGGTGTAAAGGCCGCTGAGCGTGCCGTTGTGACCGCAGCCGTTCGGCACGTTGGAGCCGGTGTGGCTGAAGATGATCTTGGACGGGCTGCCGCCGGGTGCCGCGAGCTTGACCACGAGGTCGCCGCGCCAGGTGTGGACGATGTCCATGCTCACGCTGATGCCGACGACCGGATAGACCAGGCCGTTGACGTCGAAGTTGACGACGCGCGGCTGGCCCAGGTTGTTGACGCCGCAGCTCGGCGAGCCGGCCGGCGCGTCCGGGATGGGGCCCGTGTTCGTGCCTGCGAACGACTCGACCGCGAAAACGGGCGAGGAGGCCAGGAGACCAAGGCCGATCGAGGCCAGAACTGCGGTGCTGCGCATGCCTTCCACTCCGGAAACGACAGAGAAAACCGCGGCAGTGTAGCCGAAACCTTTGCCGTCCACGGCAACCGCCGGCGCGTCGTTCAGATTGCAGCCGTGCCGGCAACCGGGCGGAACAGGCGCTGCAGCAGCGCGGCGACGGCCGGCATCGCGTCTTGGACCAGCGTGGCGTCGGAATACCAGGCCTCGACCAGGCAGGCGAAGAACTCGTCCGGGCTTTCGGCGGCGTAGGGGTCTATTGCGGTTTCCTCGCCCGCATCCACGGCCGCGCAATGGGCGTCGTAGGCCTGCTGGAACGTGCGTATCCATTCGCTGCGCGACAGCCGCGACGGCAAGGGCGGCACGCCGTCGCTGCCGCCGTCGAGCATGTCCAGCTTGTGCGCGATCTCGTGGATGACGACGTTGAAGCCCGCATGCGGGTCGGCCAGGTCCTGGGCGACGTCGGCCCAGGACAGCACCAGCGGGCCGCGCTCCCAGGCTTCGCCGATCAGGCTGTCGTCGCCTTCGGTGACCACGCCGGTGTCCTCGTCGTGGTGCTCGCGGCGTACGCGGAACTCGCCCGGATAGACCAGTATCTGGCGCCAGCCGCGCAGATGGTCGTAGCCCAGCGCGAGGACCGGCAGGCAGGCCTGAGCCGCAATCAGCAGGTGCCGGTGCGCATCGAGCTCGGCGCCGGCCAGGGCGAAGAATTGTTTGTCGGCGAGAAAGCGCGCGCAGAACTCGCGCAGCCGCGCCGCGGACTCGGGGTCGAGGGCGGCGACCAGGGCCGACTCGGCCACGACCGCCTGCCAGGCCGTATCGGTAATGGGTTCGGGGCGAGGGCGCCAACGCTCGCGAAGACGGCGCAGCAGATCAATCACGGGCGCATGATGCCCTGCGCGACGCGCAGGGCGGAAGCCGTACGGATCCGGCGGGTTATTTGATCGAGCCCGGCAGCACCGACTGCCAGCGCAATCCGCCGCCGCGCGGCTTCTGCGGAATCACGGCCTCGGCCGACGGCAAGGTGATCGCGGCGCCGCCGCTGTTGCCGCCGCTGCTTTCCGGAACGGCCGCTTCGGTCGAGGACACCGTGTCGGCAACGGCGCCGCGCGAGTCCATGGGCACGCTGACCGGTGCGCTCTGGCCGTCGTGATAGATCACGCGGGCGCTGGCGGCGGCCGGCTGGATGTCGCAGTCCTGGCGCGACTGCGCCAGCGCCACGCCGCCCGGCGCCGCGGCGCCGAGCATGAAATCGTCCGCATGACTGACGCCGGCCAACAGCGCCAGGCTCAGCAGCAGAAGCAGTGATCGTGAAGTGATGAGCATCGGTGGCTCCGGAGGGCGGAACGCTGGCACGGGCTCTTGGGAGGTCGGCATGCTCGCACGATTGCTCCGGTCTAGCCAGCGGGGGCACCGGACTACAGCAGGGTTCGTGCCAACCATCGCGCGCCTCCCCAGGCCTTGCGCAACAAGGGCTTGAAGTCATGGTCAGTGTCCGGACTGTCCGCTGCGACCGCAGCGGACAGGCGACGGACAGTGCCTCTGATGCGCCGAGGCGAGAATGGGTTGCGTAGTCATGCACTTGCGCTGCAGTGCAGCATGACTGCCTGGGCGCGGCTGGTACAGCGAGGCGGCAGCCGTCCGCGCATACTTGCCAGCGGCCGCGACGGGACGATCCGGCGGATCAGCGGCAGCACCCGATGATCCGACGCCCGGCGGCGAGTGCATCGTCGCGACCGGAACGCCGGACGTCGTGATGCGGTCGACGCGATAGCCACTTGCCACCTTGCCGAAGCTCTGACCCGTGAACCTGTTCGCCTGCCCTGCCTGCGGAGAACCGGCCATTTCGAGCCGCGACAAATTCCGCCTCGGCCCGATGCGCGCGGTGCGCTGCCGCTATTGCCGCGCGCGCGTCAGCGTCGCGGCGCTACCGAGCCTCATCCTGCTGGCCCTGGCCACGCTGGCCTTTCCGTTCGGCTTCATCGCGGGCTTCTGGCTGTGCCAGTCGTCAGGCTCGCTGCCGCTGTCCATCTTCGGGGGCCTGGTGGGTTTCATCGCGCTGCCGCTCTTGTTCCGCCTGGCTCATCTGCGCCTGGTGCCGCTGGTCGTGCGCGAAGGCTGACGGCCGCGGAGCAGGCCCGCCGCCACGGCATGAACGCAGCACGATCCACGCACCGGTCGCCCCAGGTGCCGCGATGCGCAACGTCGCGCGGCCTAAGTTCACTGATGACCTTGCGTGTTCGTCCAGTCACAGCCATGACGGCGAGGCCGACTCGCCGAATCGGTTCGTCCCCCGGATCGGGTTCGTCGCCGCGTGCGGGGCTCGACATTGCGCTTCGCCCGGCGGGCAACGCCCGGCCCTCGCTGCAGTGCAGCGCGCCTGTGCCGGCCTGAGCTGGCTAGACTCGGGCATGAACAGCGTTTCGGCAGAACTCGGACTGATCCCGCGCCGCTGGCGCCCCGGCGGCATTGCGCTCAAGCGCGGCCTGCTCGCCGGCATACGCCGCGTGCTCGCGCGACGCGACGCGATCAATCGCATCAACGTGTTTCCGGTCGCCGACGGCGATACCGGATCGAATCTCGCGTTCACCTTGAGCGCCGTCGAACAGGCGCTGCGGCCGCTGCGCCTGGGCAGCGCCGGCAGCCTGCTGCGCCGCGCCGGCGACGAAGCCATCGACGGCGCGCGCGGCAATTCCGGCGCCATCCTCGCCCAGTTCCTGCAAGGCGTCGGCGAATACCTGACCGACCAGCCGCGGCTGGGTCTGACCGAACTGGCCGCCGCCGCCGGCCACGGCGCCAGCCAGGCGCGCGGCGCCGTGGCCGAGCCGCGCGAAGGCACCATGCTGTCGGTCATCGCCGCCTTCGCCGCATCGCTGCAGCGCGATGCAGCGCAGGGTGCCGACGATCTGCGCGACTGCTGGACGCGTGCGGTGGCCGCCGCACGCGAAGCGCTGCAGCGCACGCCCGAACAACTGGCAGTGCTGCGCAAGGCCGGCGTCGTCGATGCGGGCGCGCTCGGTTTCGTCGAGCTGCTCGAAGGCATGGACGATTATCTGCGGCGCGGCCGCGCCGGCCTCGCCGCGCTCGACGACTACCGCGGCGGCGAAGCCGGTGTGATGGCCGAGAGCGAAGCGAACGATGCGCCGCATCGCTGGTGCACCGAATGCGTGCTCGGCGCCGAGGCGATCGAGCGCGACGCCGTGCGCGCGGCATTGCAGGCGCTGGATCACAGCAGTCTCGTGCTGGCCGGCACGCGTACGCGGCTGCGCGTACATGTGCATCTGGACGAACCGCAGCGGCTCTACGACATCCTCGGCGCGTTCGGCAACGTCACCGGCCGCAAGGCCGACGACATGCATGCGCAGCAGCGTGCGACGCAGGCGCGCACGCGCGTCGCCGTCGTCACCGACTCGGCCGCCGACCTGCCCGACGAAGCGCTGGAGCGCCTGCCGCTGCACCTGGTGCCGGTGCGCCTGAATTTCGGCGCGCAGGACTACCTGGACAAGGTGTCGCTGTCGCCGGCGGAGTTCTTCCAGGAACTGCGCCGCAACCCGCTGCCGCCGCGCACCTCACAGCCGCCGCCGGGCGATTTCCGCCGCCTGTTCGAATTCCTGCTGAGCCATCACGACGAAGTCGTCTACGTCGGCCTGTCGCGTGCGGTCAGCGGCACCTTGCAGGCCGGCGAAAGCGCGGCCGCGCGCTGCGCCGGCGGGCGTATCCACATCGTCGATTCGCGCACGGCCTCCTGCGGCCAGGGCTTGCTCGCCGTGCAGGCCGCCGAACTCGCGCAGCAGGGGCTGGACGGCCGCACCGTCGCCACGCGCATCGCCGCGCTCGCGTCGCAGACCGCGCTGTTCGCCTACGTGCGCGATCTGAGCCACGTCGTGCGCGGCGGCCGCCTGCCGGCCTGGACCCTGCCGCTGACGCGGCGTCTCGGCCTTGCACCGATCGCCGCGGTCGGCCGCGACGGACGCCTGCATCTGCGCTCGATCCTGCGCCTGCGGCCGGCGCTGCCGCAGCGCTTCGCCCGCTGGGTCGCGCGGCGACTGACGCCAGCGCAGCGCCGCGGCCGCCTGCTGATAGGCCATTGCGACAATCCCGCCGAAGCCGCCGCACTCGCCGCGGCGCTGCAGTCCGAGCTCGGCGTGGCCATGCCGGAGATCGTCGCGATGGGCGCGGCGATTTCGGCGCACGCGGGGCCTGGGGCGGTGCTCGTCAGCGCGATGCCGGCGGACGAAGCGGATACCTGAGCGCGGGTACGATGCGCAAACCTCGGCAATGGCACGTCGGCGCGCCGTGGCTTGCTGCGGTGCACCGCAAGTGATCGTCTTCGACGGCTAGGCGAACTACGTAAGAGTTCGTAGGATTGCCGCATGAACACGAACCCGCGCCACCTCACTCGCTGTCTCGGTCTCTTCGTTGTCGCCGCCGCCGCGCTGGCCGGCAATGTCTTCGCCGCCGATGCGCCGCCCGCGGCCCGCGTCGCCGAGGTCGAAGACCACTACTTCGGCGACACTGTCGCCGATCCGTATCGCTGGATGGAACAGCCCAGCGCCGAACTCGACACCTGGTACCGCGCGCAGAATGCGTATACACGCAGCTGGTACGAGCGCGACGCCGCGCAGCGCAAACGCTGGTTCGACCGCATACGCGCGCTGCAGACCGCCACGGCCAATCTGCGTTTCGTCACGCGCGTCGGCGACCAGTATTTCTTCCTCGAAACACCGACCGACGGCGGCGACGTGCGGCTGATGCAGCGCGCCGTCGCCGGCGGCGCCAGTCGCCTGCTGCTGCAGCCGTCGATGCTGGGCAAGAGCGCGAAGCGCCGCTCCCTCGATTTCATCTCGCCGTCGCCTGACGGGCGCCACGTCGCCGTCGCAGTCGGCGAAGGTGGCAGCGAGAACTGGTCGCTGCGCTTCGTCGAGGTGCGCAGCGGCAAACTGCTGGCCGACGTGCTGCCGCGCCTGTCGGCGCCGGTACCGCGCTGGAGCGCCGACGGCAAGAGCGTGTACTACGCGCAGTTGCAGAAGCTGCCGCCCGGCGCGCCGGAAACCAAGAAGCACGAGAACAACCGCGTGTTCTTCCACACGCTCGGCGCGGCCGCCGGCAAGGACAAAGCCGTATTCGGTCCCGGCGTCGACCCGGCACTGGACATTGACGGCACGATCAGCTTCACCGACGCCGGCGAAAGCGCCGACGGCCGCTGGCTGCTCGGCACGGTCAATCGCGGCGTCGATTCGCACGTCGCGCTGTGGCTGCGCGACCTGCACAGCAGGAAATCGACCTGGCGGCGCATCGTCGATCATTCCGACGCGGTCACCGGCGGCACGGTCCACGGGGACCAGGTCTATGTGATCAGCGAGAAGGACAGTCCGAACGGCCGCGTGCTGCGCTTCGGCGCCGAGCGCGGCAGCCTTGCCGACGCCAGGGAATGGTATGCACCGGCCGATGTCATCCTCGGCAGCGGCAACGGCTGGTTCGCCGACGCGGCCGACGCGTTGTATGTTGTCGGCACGCGCAACGGCAGCGCCGACGTGGCGGCAGTGCCCTACGAGGAAGCCGGCAAGGCGCGCGCGGTGCCGCTGGGCGTGCTCGGCGAAATGATCGAGTTCAGCGCCGATCCCGGACTGCCCGGCATTACCTATGCACTGCAGGCGCCGACCTTGTCGCCGCGCGTGTTCCGCTACGAGCCGGGTCAGGCTCCCGTCGACACGGGGCTGCGCGCGGCCGATCCGGCCGATTTTTCGGCCATTGCGACGACGCGCGTGGAAATTCCGAGCGGCGAGGTGCAGGTGCCGCTGACCATCACCGCACGCAAGGATCTGCCGCGCAACGGCAAGAATCCGGTGCTGCTGGTGACCTACGGCTCCTACGGCGCACTGTCGCCGATGTGGTTCTCGGCGCCGGACCTGGCCTGGTACGAAAGCGGCGGCGTGCTCGCGTTCGCCCACGTACGCGGCGGCGGCGAGAAAGGCGCGGCCTGGCACGAAGCGGGCCGGCGCACGCGCAAGCAGCATGCGGTCGACGACCTCGTCGCCGCGGCACGCTGGCTGATCGCCGAAGGCTACACCTCGCCCGAGCACCTGGCGATTGCCGGCAAGAGCGCGGGCGGCATCGTCATGAGCGGAGCGCTGGCGCAGCAGCCGCAGCTGTTCCGCGCCGTGATGTTCCGCGTCGGCGTCACCGACCTGCTGCGCATCGAACAGACCGCCGGCGGCCCGGCCAATGTCATGGAATACGGCAGCGTGAAGAACGCCGAGGAATACCGTGCGCTGCGCGCGATCAGCGGCTACGCGAACCTGCGCCGCGGCACTGCCTATCCGGCCGTGCTGCTCGAAGCCGGCTACAACGATCCGCGCGTGCCGACCTGGCAGCTCGGCAAGATGGCCGCGCGGCTCCAGGCCACGACGGCCTCGCAACGACCGGTACTGCTGCGCGTGGACTTCGACGCCGGCCACGGTCTGGGCTCCAGCCCGCTGCAGATCGCCGAGCTCAAGGCCGACGAATATGCCTTCCTTGCACGCGAACTCGGCATGGACGCAAGAGCTGCTGACTGAACCGGCGTTTTCGCTCACCTGTCTCGTGAACAGCGCGCCGATGAGCCGGCGGGCTTTTCGCAGGTTTCGCGCGCCCACAAAAAAACCCCGCCGGCGAACCGGCGGGGTTTCGGGTCAACGCTGACTCAATGCCTCAGAACGTGATCGACCAGCTGTCGATCCGGCCCGTGTCGCCGGCCGCGTTGTCGTTCACGCGCAGGTTCCAC
>Ga0207420_1000186_pt1 | contig 109508 bp, 103 predicted proteins | sample ThiBio_inoc_biof_FD_183941 | JGI IMG/M metagenome (GOLD analysis project Ga0207420, IMG submission 183941) | Wastewater bioreactor microbial communities from Cape Town, South Africa - Thiocy_inoc_biof (SPAdes) | ecosystem: Engineered > Bioremediation > Thiocyanate > Unclassified | place: South...
TTCAACTCGGGAAACTACAGCTAATTTAAAAGCCATATTATAATCCTTTTGAGTACGCTTAACTCGCGTTGTTGTTGTGTCTTTCATAATAAGTCGATTTTGTGTCAACTTATTTCAGGACGGGACAGATAGGATAAAAAAAGCCACTCAAGATTCAGTGGCTTTTGCTTTTTAAATACTCCCTTCAAATTTCAAATGTGACGAGTTGCTATCAAAAATAAGATAATGCTGTACAGTCTGTAAATGCGCTAAAGCGAAATACTTGCTAATCATTTTATTATCAGCAAGATTCGTATAAAATACAACAGCATCATTATGTAACTTTATATCGAAAAATTGACAACATGAATCCGAAACAACTTAGCAGACAAGAGTACACAACCCGGATAAACCGGGTGATGGACTACATAAGGCTCCATTTAGATAAATCATTCGATCTTGCCACATTGGCTGGTGTTGCTTCTTTTTCTCCATATCATTTTCACCGGATATTTACAGCAATGGTGGGTGAAACCCCGAATAACTTTGTGTCCCGTATTAAATTGGAAAAAGCAGCGCAATTATTGCATAATAACCCTAAGGCATCGGTAAGTGATGTTGCATTCCTTTGCGGATTCGTTAATATTTCCTCTTTCAGCAGGGCATTTAAAAGTCATTTTAATATGACCACCACAGAATTTCGCAATCAGGACAAGCCGATTTACATTAAAAACGGGATCAGATATAGCAAGGATTGCAAAGCAGTCAGCAAGATTGGCAAAAATTACCAGCAGATTAATGCACAATTTTACAGTGTCGAATTGAATACATTAATCATTATGGACACAAAAATTGAAATCAGACAAATGCCGGAACTGAATCTGATCTATTGTCGCCACACAGGGGCATTTAACAAGATCGGACAGGCTTACGAAAAGCTTTTCAAGTGGGCTATTCCCCGTGGATTGGTGAACCCAGACACCAGAACCGTAACCGTTTATCAGGATGACCCTGCTGTGACAAGTATCGATAAAGTACGCCAGGATGCCAGTATTATTGTAGATGGTAATATAAAAGTTGACGGCGAAATTGGCAAATTAAATATTCCATCAGGCAAGTATGCTGTCGGTCGTTTTGAAATTAAAGAAACTGAATTTGAAGAAGCCTGGAACACGATGTGTGCGTGGCTGACAGAAAGTGGCTGCCAGCCTGCTGATAGTCCTACTTATGAATACTATCATAACGATTACAGTGAAAATCCTGAACACAGGTTTATCGTAGATATCTGTATTCCTATAAAACCCTTATAATCTTTTTGAAATATGAAGCTTACCAAAACAGAGAAAACAACAGGAATTATTTTAGCAGTATTGTTGTTTCTTATCACCCTGAGCAGCACATTCTTTTTCTTGGTAAAATTGAACGTTAGCTGGATACAATGGATTTCATTTAATTCCTGTGCTCCAACCAGTTTCTTATATTTACTCTTATTCCTTGCGTTTCTGATAAGGAAAAAGGCTGCTTACCTGATTATAACATTTCTGCCGATCTATTTTCTTGGAACGATGGCAATGTTTGTATTGTCATGGAATGCCATAAATCTGATCGCACATTCAGGACATATTATAATGACACTCAATTTAATATGGGTCGTTTTCATAATCATCAGGCATGAGGAATATAAGGCGTTAGGGATCGGTTTACTGATTAGCATACTGCTTTTCGTTCCTTATATCGCTTATGTACTATCTTATAATCAAGCACATGCTGAAGAACTGTCAAAATTATTTCTGTAAAAAGAAATAGCCCATATTGTCATGTAAGTTCTTTTGAATTTGCTGACTCTTGCCTCCAGTAAGTGCCTTTTGTAAATAAAAAAGCCGCTTTAACAAGCGGCTTGAATTTTAAAGATTCTGACAATGTTTACAAAGAGGTTTCCCTCCCGTTCCTTCTCTTCGATTTTCTTTTTCGATGTTATTACCTTCCGTACAACTGGTGTTGTTGTGATACACAGATTGTTTTTCACTGTGAAATGGACTTGTTTTCGCCATAATATTTGAATTTAAAATTACTATAACGAAAGTTATTGAATCCTTTTTTCAACACCTTACGGAAGTCCGTAACACTCAATGCAAATTACATATCATTAAACGATATTGTTGTATTTAATCTGGTCTGATAAAACTTTCCTTTGGAAAAACTCGGCTGCCATCTCGGCATGCTTTCAATAATACGAATGGCGTCTTCGTTTAAAACCGGATCATCGGTTTTCATCACTTTAGCATCTTTTACCGATCCGTTTTTATCAATCATCCACACTATTTTTACCTTCCCGGAATGATCCCATTCTTTTTTATTCAACTCATTGTTAAGAAAATTAGGCAGCGCACCGGTCTCACCATAAAACATCGCTTCTACCATCATGATATTAAAAAAGGAATCTCTTGTTCCTTTATCCAGCTCTTCTCCGTTATCTTTTACCATTTTGACCTTGTCATTTTCCCTTACATCTTTAACGGAAACGGGTTTCGAATCAATATAAAAAATATACGCATCATTATTGTCTTTATCCTGCGTCACCATTAACTTTCCTTTCTGATAGTAATCGATATTGGAAACAAAAACATCATCCTTCATTTTTCCGACAATCGTAATATCCCTTGCTTTATCGAATAATTTCCAGATTCCGGTTTTCTTTCCGTCCTTATCGATCCGGTTGATTTCCTGTCCTTCATGCTTAACACTACTTTGGGAAAAGGCAACAAAGGAAGTGAAGCAGCATAAAAACGCCAGCAGTTTTGTTTTTGACATTCTAAAATTATTTTTATAAAGGTTTATAAAGATTGATCTCACTTTTTTCAAGCCATTCGGCAGCATTTTTTTGGAAACCCACGAAATGCTCCGTTTGAGTATGCTTATCTATAGCTTCCTTGTCTTCCCATAATTCATAGAACAGGAATTCCAAAGGATTATTAATTGCGGTATGCAAACGGTATTCGTGACATCCATCTTCCTGTAAAGATGCTTCCACCAGTTTTTGAAGTGCGGTTGCAACTTCTTCCCTGTAGTGCTCTTTTGCTTTAAGCGTTGCTACTATTGCTATCATTTTTATTAGGCATTATTTTATTTACAAACATCGGAAATTTTCTTTAAGATTCCGGATAGCAAACTTATTTTTAGCATTTTCTGACTACATACAAATCACCAGTCTTTTTCCCGGATCTATATTGGCACTCCAAACTTCATGAACGGCGTCCAATGGTGCGGTTACCGTTTCAATGACAAGCTTTCCCGTTGCTGCCAGCTGAAATGCTTCCGGCAGGATTTCGGTGATAAACTTTTTCATTTCCGCTTCGGAAAGACTGCCAATCCCGGAACCCAGAATTTCAATCGCTGAACTCCTTAACACATCGGAACGCAACTCAATTTCTTCTCCGGAAATGCTTCCCACGGTAATAATACGCACCGGATGGGTATAACCGCCGGCTCCTTTCAGTGCTTTTAACAACAGTTCCACCGAATGTCCCCACAGGTAATCAATAACAATATCTACAGGTGTTGCCAACTGAATATTTTTCAATTCCTCAACAATGGTTTCATCCGCTGTTTTTAAAGAAACAACTATATCGGCTCCAAGAGATGTTAACTTTGCTAAAGACTGCTCGTTTCTGCCGGTCGCGATCACTTTGGAAGCGCCATAATGTTTGGCCAGCTGTACCGCTACCTGACCGGTCACCCCGGTAGCTCCGTTGATCAGTACAACATTTCCTTTTTGAATTTTAGCGCGAAACAGCAATGCCATTGCCGAACCGATAACCGCATTGGGAAGTGCCGCTGCCGTTACATCATCGATTTTTTCCGGCAGGACAATATATTTATGATTGGGAATCAGGGCTCTTTCGGCTATCATACCGCTTATACCCTGTGCATATACCCGGGTTCCGTCTTCCAGAATGCCCACACCGTCAAAGCCTACAACAGCAGGAAGCTGTTTGTAACTGGCATAATGTCTGCCGCTCGCCCGCAGTTTGTCCAGGTTTTTAACCGACGCTGCCGTAACGTTAATCAGAATTTCATTTTCATTTTGAGGAATAGGATCCGGAAAATTTTCACAAACCGGAACATCACCCAATTGTTTTATAATCGCTGCTTTCATAAGTTATTTTTTAGGCAAAGTTCCGCCAGACTTCTTGTGCCAAACGATAACAATTGTTAAGAAATCAGGATTGTTTCGCCGTTTTATTCCGGATACGGCTTAACGATACCGCCGTTATCCCCAAATAGGTAGCGATATAATGCTGCGGAATCCGCTGGAAGATTGTCGGATTCTTTTTAAGCAGGTTGACATAGCGGTCTTCGGGTTTGTCTTTTAAAAACGATAACAAATGTTTGGAATAATAGATAAACCGGTTTAAAATATAACGGTCAAACCATTCTTTAAATTCGGCATCTTCTTTCCATAAAACCTCAAATTGGTCTTTCTCCAAAACATACAACGTACATTTTTCTAATGTTTCAAGGTAAAAATCACTCGGCTGATTCGTGATCACACTTTCCAAAGAAGCCACCAGACTTCCTTCAAAAAAGAACTGATTCGTGATCTCTTTTCCGTTACTGTTCATCCACAGCCGCAGGCAGCCTTCTTTTACAAAATAGATACGCAGTGCCTTCTCCCCTTCTTTTAAAAGAGTTTTTTTGGCATCAACTTTAATCTCTTCCAGAGCATATTTACCGGCAAGATAAAGCATAAAGCGCTTTACCTCTTCTTCATCGTTAATCGTTGTATTTTTCATATTGGTACTATTGTAACTTAAGTCAGCATCATTTTCATTTCATACTGCCCGATAAAAGGTTCCAGCCCATGAGCCGTCAGAAAGCGGCTGACCTGTGCTGTCGTTTTATCAATATTCGTCACCGCTAATGGCTTACCGTTATGGGCGCGGGCTTCCGGGAGCACACCGGTTCCGGCATTATAAGCTGTTTTTACACCGTCAACAACATTCATTCCGTGCAGCATAAACCCAACGAGTTTATCACCATCGAAGCAGCCCACTGAAACGTTCCTGTAGATACTTTCCGAATACAATTTGAGCTGTAAACTGTTCCAATCAAAAAACAGCGGGATAAAATAATCCGAAAAAGCAGCATTAAAGGCTTCCAGGATAATCGTATCACTGATGTTTTCCAATGTTTTAAAGTCCATTCCTGCTTATTTTTACGTTCTTCTTTTGCAAAGAACAATTTATACCTATTCTTAATTACTTTCCAAAAAGAATTGCAACCTCATAAAACTAAAAAAAATAAACCCTACATCCTATTAATTATTATTTTTGCCGAGATTAAAAATAATAAAAACGCTTTATGCTAATAATTGGTATTGCCGGAGGAACAGGCAGTGGAAAAACGACAGTAGTCCATCAGATAATGAATGAATTACCCGAAACAGAAGTAGGGATTATTTCGCAGGACTCCTATTATAAGGCTACTCACAACCTAAGCTTTGATGAAAGAGCTCTTATTAATTTTGACCATCCCAGAGCCATCGACTTTGAATTACTGGTGGCACACCTGAAGGATTTAAAAGCGGAAAAAACAATCGAACAGCCGGTATATTCTTTTGTAACACACAACAGAACAGACGATACCATTGTGACCCATCCCAGAAAGGTAATGATTGTGGAAGGAATCCTGATCCTTACCAATTCGGAATTACGCGATATGTTCGATGTTAAAATATTTGTTCATGCTGATTCTGACGAGCGTTTAATCCGACGATTAAAACGGGATATCGCCGAACGCGGCCGTGACATGGAAGAAGTTTTAAGCCGTTATCAGTCTACTTTAAAGCCGATGCACGAACAATTCATCGAACCGTCAAAAGCCTATGCGGACATTATTATTCCAAATGACAAATACAACACGGTAGCCATCGATGTAGTTCGTGCCGTAATCAATCAGAGAATATCATAATTTATAATTACCTTTATAACCCATGAAAAAAGCATTCGAAAAACTTGTAACCAAATATCCATTTCTGAGAATACTCGGGAACCGGTATGTTTTGGTGCTGCTGTTTTTTGCTGTTTGGATGCTTTTTCTGGACAACTACTCTTATTTGGAACACCGCGTTTTAAATAAGGAAATCGACGAACTCGAAGACAATAAAAAATACTATCAGGAAGAGATCAAAAAGGACAGTGAGAATATCAAAAAACTTAAAAATCCCGATCAGGTAGAAAAATATGCACGTGAAAAATATTATATGAAACGTGACAAAGAAGATATTTATATCATCGAGTTTGAAGAAGATGTGCCTGAAGAAGACACAAAATCACTTTAATTTTGCATTATGAGTAACAAACTGTTTACTGATTTTGAACCAGTGTCGTCCAAACAATGGAAAACACAAATTCAATATGAACTGAAAGGAGCCGATTATAACGAAACTTTAGTTTGGGAAAGTCCCGAAGGAATTAAGGTTCGTCCGTTTTATCATATCGATGAAGCCGAAAAACCTTTAAGAGTTACTACCGAAGCTTCTAATTTTAAGATTGTACAGAACATCTTTGTTCACGACCTTGATAAATCCATCGCAAGAGCTAAAGAAACAGTAGCCCGCGGTGCAGAAAGTTTGCGATTCACACTTGAAAATGAAAAAGTCGATATTGAAAAACTGTTATCCGCCCTTCCGCTGGAAACCGTTCCGGTATATCTGAACTTCGATTTCCTGGATTTGCCGTTTCTTGAAAAGATAAATGCCATTGCCAAAAAACACCAGACTACCATTTTTGTTCATATTGACCCTATCGGCCAGCTGGCAAAAGAAGGTAACTGGCACAGCAATCTGGATACCGATTTCAACACGCTGAATGACATTTCCCTAAAATGCCCGAACATTCATTTCCTGAGCATTAACAGTACATTATATCAAAATGCCGGTGCCAATATTGTACAGCAGATCGCTTACACTTTAGCCCATGCAAACGAATATTTCAACCGCATAGCCACCATCGGCACTCCGGTAACGATCCAGGTAGCTGTAGGAACCAATTATTTCTTTGAAATAGCCAAACTACGTGCAATACGCCTGCTGTTTGGCTTACTGGCAAAAGAATACGACCATAAATCTGACTGCCATATCATTGCCATTCCTACCAAACGAAACAAAACACTTTACGATTACAACGTCAACATGCTTCGTACCACAACCGAATGCATGAGTGCTATTTTAGGAGGTGCCAATGCCGTGTCCAATCTGGCTTATGACGCGCTTTATCATAAAGACAACGAGTTTGGCGACAGAATTTCAAGAAACCAGCTTTTGGTTTTAAAACATGAAAGCTATTTCGACATCGTTAACAATCCGGCTGACGGTGCCTATTATATTGAAAACCTGACAGATCAGTTAGCCGAAAAAGCACTGAATCTGTTTAAAGATATCGAAACAAACGGCGGATTCATCACACAATTAATCGAAGGAACCATCCAGCGAAAAATCAGTGAAAGTGCTAAAAAAGAACAGGAATTATTCGATAATGGAAAAGAAATCTTATTGGGAACCAACAAATACCCTAATAAAGAAGACCGAATGAGCCATGATTTAGAATTATATCCTTTTGTAAAAGTCAACCCGAGAAAAACATTAATCACACCGATCATCGAAAAACGATTGGCTGAAAAATTAGAACAGGAACGACTGGAAACGGAAAAGCAATAAGAGCTTCTTAACGCTAATCAGGATAATAATCAGATTTGAAATGAGAAAGAACATTCAACATATAACCTTAGAAAATTCCCGAACACAATCGGATGCCGTTAATGCGGAAACCATTGTGAATGCAGAAGGAATTGAAATCAAACAAACCTATTCCGAAGCAGCTCTACAGGATCTGGAGCACCTTCACTTCGGAGCGGGATTTGCACCCAACCTGCGCGGTCCGTATGCAACCATGTACGTTCGCCGTCCGTGGACCATCCGCCAGTATGCCGGATTCTCTACCGCAGAAGAAAGTAATGCCTTTTACCGCAGGAATCTTGCTGCCGGACAGAAAGGACTTTCCGTTGCGTTTGACTTAGCGACACACCGTGGTTATGACAGCGACCATGAACGGGTAGTGGGTGATGTTGGAAAAGCCGGCGTAGCGATTGACAGTGTGGAAGACATGAAAATTTTATTCGACCAGATTCCGTTGCATGAAATGTCGGTTTCCATGACCATGAACGGAGCGGTATTGCCCATCATGGCATTCTATATCGTCGCTGCCGAAGAACAGGGCGTAGAAGCAAAATTACTGTCCGGAACCATTCAGAACGACATTCTGAAAGAGTTTATGGTACGTAATACCTACATCTACCCGCCTACACCATCGATGAAAATCATTGCTGATATTTTTGATTATACCAGTAAAAAAATGCCAAAATTCAACTCGATCTCTATTTCCGGTTATCACATGCAGGAAGCCGGAGCAACCGCAGATATTGAATTGGCTTATACCCTGGCAGACGGATTGGAATACATCCGTACCGGACTGGCTGCCGGAATGAAAATTGACGAATTTGCCCCGCGTTTGTCCTTCTTTTGGGCTATCGGGATGAACCACTTTATGGAAATTGCCAAAATGCGTGCCGGAAGAATGCTTTGGGCAAAACTATTGAAGCAATTCGAACCTAAAGACGATAAATCATTAGCATTGCGAACGCACTGCCAGACATCCGGATGGAGCCTGACCGAACAGGATCCTTTTAACAATGTTGCCCGTACGGCTATTGAAGCCGCAGCCGCAGCATTTGGAGGAACCCAGTCCCTGCACACCAATGCCCTGGATGAAGCGATCGCTTTACCAACCGATTTCTCGGCGCGTATTGCCCGTAATACCCAGATCTTTTTACAGGAAGAAACCAAAATCTGCAAAACGGTTGATCCGTGGGCAGGAAGTTATTATGTAGAAAGCCTGACGCATGAAATTGCACAGAAAGCCTGGGCACTCATTGAAGAAGTAGAAGAATTAGGCGGTATGACAAAAGCCATCGAAGCCGGAATTCCCAAACTGAGAATTGAAGAAGCTGCCGCCCGTAAACAGGCGCGTATCGACAGCGGGCAGGATATTATTGTAGGCGTAAACAAATACCGTCTTGAAAAAGAAGATCCATTACACATCCTTGAAGTAGACAACCAGACCGTTCGTAAACAACAGCTCGAACGATTAGCACATATTAAAGCAACCCGAAACACCGAAAAAGTACAGGAATGCCTGGCAGCACTGACAGCCTGTGCACAATCCGGAAACGGGAACTTATTGGAATTAGCCGTAGATGCAGCACGCAACAGAGCCACTTTAGGTGAAATCAGCGATGCTATGGAATCGGTTTTCGGAAGATACAAAGCACAAATTAAATCCTTTAGTGGCGTGTACAGTAAAGAAATTAAAAACGATGAAAGTTTTGAAAAAGCAAAACAACTGGCCGATGCTTTTGCAAAATCCGAAGGACGTCGTCCGCGTATCATGATCGCCAAAATGGGTCAGGACGGACACGACCGCGGGGCAAAAGTAGTAGCGACCGGTTATGCCGATGTTGGTTTTGACGTAGACATCGGTCCGCTATTCCAAACACCGGCAGAAGCTGCCAAACAGGCCGTTGAAAATGACGTGCATATTTTAGGTGTTTCTTCCTTAGCTGCCGGACACAAAACATTGGTGCCGCAGGTTATCGAAGAGCTTAAAAAATACGGCCGTGAAGATATTATGGTGATCGTAGGCGGAGTAATTCCGGCGCAGGATTACCAATACCTGTTCGATAGTGGTGCCGTAGCCGTTTTCGGTCCCGGAACAAAAATCAGTGAAGCCGCTATTAAGATTCTGGATATTTTAATGGAAGCGTAACTACTTTCATAAAACACTATAAAAAGCCAGCCTTAGGGTTGGCTTTTGCATTTACATTACTTAATCGGAAGAGAATTTACCAAGGGCAATCCCTTTCGCGATCACCTCAGTTATTCTTTCCGTAAAATAATCCTTAAGACCTTTTATCTGATCTTCCGTAACCGTATAAAAATCTTTTGCCGTATTGCCTGGTTCTCCTTTTGCTTTTTCAAGTAAACCGGTAATCTCCGTTTCCGTATAATCAGACCGGTATCCCTGTTTATATAGTTCCTGATACGCTTCCTTACCTTCATTAAATACCTTTTTCCAGAAGACATCCGGAACCCCTTTATATTTTTGTTTCAAAGCGTTGAGTACCGGCGTAAATTCTCTGGCGCCCTGTTCTTCTATTTTAAGCACTTTTAAAAGCGCCCTGATCAGCTCGTCTTTTCCATCATTTCCTTCTTCACCAAAAATCAAACTTATCGGTAGTCTTAACTTCTGTCGAACCGGAATGCCATTCTTTTGTGCCGGAAGCCATTTATGTGTTACAAGACTGTTTATAACACGCAATACCTCCGCATTAGCCGAAGCATTACTTCCCGTTACACCAATGTTTTCCATATCACCGTTTTCGGTAATAACAAAATTCACAGTAACAGTAACCTGTTCTTTATTATTGTCTTTAACATTATCAAACTCAAAATTCCTGAAAAACAGGGAATAGTAGCTTTGGAATCCACCGGGAAAAGTGGCGGAAGTAGTATCATTTTTAAAAAGCGATAAGGCAGCGGATTCTTTCTGCCGGATAACGCTTTTTCCGTTCGCAGCCAGCAGCTGTGCGGAAAAAAATATGGCCATAATACTAACAGCCCAAAAACGGTTTTGCATGACAATGGTATTTTTGTTTTTCAAATGTAAAAAGCCCGGCATGAACGAATAGAAAAATGATAAAAACCAGCATGTCACATTGTAAAAATCATCACAAACAACACAACACCCTGTATTGCAACACTTAAAACCTCTCCTAAACCGGAACATATAACGCCCTTCACTCAAAAATCCGTAACAGTGAAGGCACAATACACCTGTTTTCCGGCAGCCGCCAAACCATCCCTCCTGCTAAGATTACCTTTCCAACAAATATTTTTATACATTTATACACCGGTACATCCACTATAAAAACAAAAAAATGTCCAAACTCCCGCATATTACCACCAGTATTTTTACCGTAATGTCCCAAATGGCAAACGAGCATCAGGCCATTAACCTGTCGCAGGGATTTCCGAATTTCCCGGTAGACGAACGATTGACCACCATTACGGCAAAACTCGCTACAGAAAATGTACACCAGTATACGCCAATGGCCGGACATCCGGGACTGATGAGCAAAATTGCGGCATTAACCTCAGCGTCCTATCATCGTACGGTTAATCCGGCTACGGAAATGTTAGTGACCGCAGGCGCTACCGAAGCCATTTTTGCCACCATACAGGCATTGATAAACAAAAACGAAGAAGTGATCATTCTTGACCCAAGCTACGACTGTTATGAAGCCCCCATCCTGCTCAGTTATGCCAAACCGGTCCGGGTGGCGCTAAATGACGATTACACTCCAGACTGGGAAGCCATTGCAGCTAAGATGAATACTCAAACGAGAATGCTTATCATCAACAATCCGCATAACCCAACCGGTAAAATATGGACTGCTGCCGATTTCCTGCAGCTTGAAAAATTACTGGCCCTGTATCCGGATGTACTGCTGTTATCGGATGAGGTTTACGAATACATTACCTACGAACAACCCCATATATCGGTTAACACCAATGAAAAACTCCGCGACCGCAGTATTGTGATTTCTTCATTTGGAAAATCACTGCACATCACCGGATGGAAAATCGGGTATGCCATTGCACCCGAACACCTGATGAAAGAAATCAAAAAAGTCCATCAGTTTTTAGTATTCAGTGTCAACAGTATTTCACAGGCCGCCATTAGCGACTATCTGGATATTGTGGACTTTAAAGAAATTGCCTCGATGTACCGTAAAAAAAGAGATTACTTTAAAGCACTGCTCTCCCAAACTCCTTTTGAGATACTCCCTTGTGAAGGCTCCTATTTCCAGGTGGCTTCCTACGCCTCTTTTTCGAATGAAAACGATATCGACTTTACGAAAAGGCTCATCACCGACTATGGTGTGGCAACCATCCCGATATCCACTTTTTATGCCGATGGCAAAGACCTTAAACTAATCCGCTTTTGCTTTGCCAAAGACGACAACACTTTGTTACAGGCAACGGAACGCCTGCGAAAGATCACCCGATAAAAACCTTATCCCGGTTAGCCGCCAAGCCCTTAAAAAACTTTTTAACACATTATTAATGACAAAATCCCATTAATTCGATAATTTTGAAGATTGATTCTTATTCATGAAAAAGTTTTTCGCAACCATATTAATGCTCTTATACTTAATCCCGGCAGTCGGGGTTAATGTATCCGCGCATTTTTGCGGAGAAGAACTGGCCTCACTGAGTCATACTGCTGCCAACGAAACAAAATGCTTTTGCGGTATTAAGGCAACCAAAAAACCGTGCTGCGAAGACAAACAGGTTAAAATCAAAATTGACGACAACCAGCAAAAAGCAGAATTGCTGACCCAAAAATTCAGCAATCCGTTTCATATACAGTTTACAATACCGGCCGTACTTGAAATACCCTATGTATTTAAAAGTACCGAGTCCTTTAATTATTCCTATTACAACCCACCCAACCGCTACAAGCAGCCCATATACCTGCTTAACAGAGTATTTCGAATTTGATTATTAGAATATTGTTACACCTGTACCCCAAACAGTACGGGTTATTGTTATTTACATCATTCCTTAATTCAAAAATTCAATACAATGAAAACCTTAAGAAATATAGCCATGGCTGTTGCTATGGCATTCGTCTTTACAAGCTGTGAAGCACAGATAAAAAACCCGAAAACGGAAACCGTAAAAGTGTATGGCAACTGCGAGATGTGTAAGAAAACCATCGAAAAAGCCGCAAATGAAAAAGGTATCGTAAAAGCCGACTGGAATGTCGATACCGATATGCTGACCCTAACCTACGATCAGACCAAAACCAATACCGATGCCATCCTTAAAAAAGTAGCCTATGCCGGTTATGACAGCGAAACATTCCGCGCACCGGATGATGCCTATAAAAACCTGCCGGAATGCTGCCAGTATGACCGACCGGCAAAAGTGAGCGCAATCGCAGAAAACCATGATTCTCATAAAGGACATGATATGCCGGCAGCGGAAACCAACCAGAACAGTCCGCTTTTTAACCCGGTATATACGGCCTATTTTTCCATCAAAGATGCGCTGATTAAATCAGACGGAAAAACGGCTTCCGCCAAAGCTTCCGAACTGCTAAAAGTCATTGCTACTGCGCCAATGGACAAAATGAAAACCGAACAGCACACCCTGTGGATGAAAATCCAGAACAGTTTAAAAACCGATGCCGGACATATAGCCGAAACAACGGATGTAAAACACCAGCGCGATCATTTTGCCTCCCTTTCGGAAAACCTGTATGCTTTAGCCAAAACAACAACTAACGACGCTCCGTATTATTATCAGAAGTGTCCGATGTATGATAACGGTAAGGGCGCCCATTGGTTAAGTAAAGAAAACACCATTAAAAACCCTTATTACGGCTCTGCCATGCTGAGCTGCGGCAGTACTGTGGAAACTTTAAAATAACAGTAGCATGAAACATTGTTATCAACTGCTGCTGCTGTTTGCAGTCCTTAGCGGCTATGCCCAAAACAGTAAGGAATATGACCTCTATGTCACGGACACTGTGGTGAACTATACCGGCAAAAAAGTAAAAGCCATTGCCATAAACGGCAGCATTCCGGCGCCTACGCTTCATTTTACCGAAGGAGATACTGCTGTGATCCGCGTACACAATAAAATGCACCACGAAACATCCATTCACTGGCACGGACTGCTCCTGCCAAATGAACAGGACGGGGTTCCTTACCTGACGACTGCCCCGATAAAAGGCATGTCTACACACACCTATAAATTCCCGATTAAGCAAAGCGGAACCTATTGGTATCATTCCCATACCATGCTGCAGGAACAAATCGGGATGTACGGTGCTTTTATCATCCATAAAAAGCAGGAACCGGAACTACCGGAATATACCATGCTGCTGAGTGACTGGACCGATGCCAATCCGCATGAAATCGAACGTTCGCTGCACAAAGCAAACGACTGGTATGCCATTAAAAAAGGTGCCACACAAAACTATGCCGAGGCAATTGGAAAGGGTCATTTCCTGACCAAGTTTACCAACGAATGGAAACGCATGCATGCTATGGACGTGAGCGATGTTTATTACGAGCACTTCTTTGTAAACGGCAAACAGGAAGATCATGCGCCTCAATTCAAACCCGGCGAAAAAGTACGCGTACGCATTATCAACGGCAGTGCCTCCACCTACTTCTGGCTCAACTATGCCGGAGGAAAAATAACGGTTGTCGCCAGCGATGGTATGGATGTACAACCGGTAGCGGTCGACCGTTTTATTGTAGGCGTATCCGAAACCTATGATGTTATCGTTACGATACCGGATAAAGACACCGCCTTTGAACTGGTTGCTACGGCAGAAGACCGTACCGGGCAGGCTTCCCTTTGGTTAGGCAACGGCGTCAAACAGCTGCAGCAGCCTTTACCGAAATTGAAATATTTTGAAGGGATGAAAATGATGAACGACATGATGACCGTGGGCGGCAACATGAAAGATATGGGCATGAACATGAGCCTGCAGCAAATGGACATGAACACTGTTATGTATCCCGAAATAACCGGAAAGGAAAAGGATAAAAAAACTGCCAGTATGGCTATGGAAGGTCACCACCATCAGGAAACGGGCAATACCGATATTGTTACCCTGAATTATGCCATGCTGAAATCGCCGGTAAAAACAAACCTTCCCGATGGTCCGGTCCGGACGCTGCATTTTGAGCTCACCGGAAACATGAACCGTTATGTATGGACCCTGAACAATAAAACCATATCCGAATCGGATAAAGTACTGATCAAAAAAGGAGAAAACATCCGTATTGTAGTCACGAACAATTCGATGATGCGGCACCCGATGCATTTACACGGACATTTTTTCCGTATCCTGAACGGACAAGGGGATTATGCTCCGTTAAAAAATGTACTGGACATCATGCCGATGGAAACCGACACGATCGAATTCCATGCTTCGGAGGAATATGGCAACTGGTATTTCCACTGCCACATTCTGTACCACATGATGGCCGGAATGGGTCGTATCTTCACTTATGAGAACTCTCCGCCTAACCCGCAGATTCCGGATCCGGAAATGGCATTGAAAATGGTTTATAACGACGACAGACGTTATTATTTTTCTGCTGAGGTTGGCCTGGAAAGCAACGGAAGCGATGGCGAAATGCGCCTGGAAAACACCCGTAATTTCTTTGATGTGGAATGGCGCCTGGGCTTTAACAAAAATACCGGATATGAAACCGAAGCTCATTTCGGACGCTATCTGGATAAAAACCAATACCTGTCTGTATATACCGGATTTGATTTCCGTTACCACAACAGCCTTGAACGGGAAGAAAACCTGTTCGGGCAGGCAAGTACGCAAAACCAAAGGGCTGTGGCCTGTATCGGGTTGATCTACCAGCTGCCCTGGCTTATCAATGCCGATGTCCGCTTGGATCATGAAGGCAAAGCCCGTTTGCAGTTTGTCCGCAAAGACATTCCGGTAACCGAAAGGGTCCGGCTTTGGGGTTCCTGGAATACCGATTTTGAATACAGTGTCGGTTCCCGGTATATCCTCACCAAATACTGGTCGCTCTCGGCTCATTACGACAGCGATATGGGTATGGGAGGCGGAATCGTCCTGACCTATTAAATCCAATAACCAAAAGGGATAACAGCAGTTGTTATCCCTTTTGCTTTTACCGTAGCAGCACCCGCAATCCTTATGATTCCCGGGCAACCGGCTGCTTTTCGTATAGGTTTAAAAACCTGTTTTACCTAAATTTGTTTCCCGTTTCAACGGTATCAAAACCTTTCGCATGCTTTCTTTTTTATTATGCATGCATAATAAAAAAATTCCCTATATTTACGTTTCCAAAAAATAAAACTTATGAATTTTACAGCAAAAATGCTTCGTGATAATGCGCTGGAAGACAAAGTAATTGTCGTAACCGGTGGCGGAAGTGGCTTGGGAAAAGCCATGACAAAATATTTCCTGGAATTAGGCGCAAAAGTAGCGATAACTTCCCGTGACCTGGACAAATTGCAAAATACTGCAAAAGAATTGGAGCAGGAAACCGGAGGAAAATGCCTTGCCGTTCCATGTGATGTCCGCCATTATGAGCAGGTAGAAGCCATGTTTCAGGAAGTACTGAACGCTTTTGGAAAAGTAGATGTTTTACTAAACAATGCCGCCGGAAACTTTATCTCTCCTACCGAGCGTCTTTCGGCAAATGCCTTCGACACGATTATTGATATCGTATTAAAAGGCTCTAAAAACTGTACGCTTGCTTTTGGTAAGCACTGGATAGACACCAAACAGACCAATACCACTATTTTAAATATCGTCACCACTTATGCCTGGACCGGTTCGGCTTATGTAGTCCCGTCGGCCACAGCAAAAGCAGGTGTTTTAGCCATGACCCGCAGTTTAGCCGTAGAATGGGCGAAATACGGCATCCGTACCAACGCCATTGCACCGGGACCTTTTCCTACCAAAGGTGCCTGGGACCGTTTGTTACCGGGTGACTTAAAGGACAAGTTCGATTTAGCTAAAAAAGTACCGTTAAAACGTGTGGGTGACCACCAGGAACTGGCTAATTTAGCTGCCTATCTGGTTTCCGATTTTTCGGCTTACGTTAACGGTGAAGTGATTACCATCGATGGTGGCGAATGGCTGCAAGGCGCAGGACAATTTAACCTGCTAGAAGCTATTCCAAAAGAAATGTGGGACATGCTGGAAGCCATGATCAAACAAAAAGGAAACAAATAAAATATTAAAAGACCGGGCAATTACCGGTCTTTTTTATTTTGGTAAATCAACTTGTTTAAAATCAATGACAGGACAGTAACAAACAGCTGCAACACCTCAACAATATCATGCATTGCAATGCTTAAACAATCTAGTACACAACCTGCATAAACGAATGCATTGCTGTTATTTTCTATTGCTTTTTACGGATACAACGAGTAGTATTACTACTGCTGATTATATAATCCTAAAAATCCTGCAAAACCATTTCGGCTCCGGTATTGCTACTGCAAATAATTGTAATTTGCTAATTCCCTCACTGTTTTAACTTTATCACATTGCTAACAAATAACATTTTCATAAACCATAATATTCTATTAACATCTTTTTAGAATGATCTGAATTCCATTCACTCCATTTATTAGTATAGGGATTATACCCACATTTTAAAGGCTTTGAAAACTTATTGTTTGGTTCTTCAATATAAGCTCTGCAATCTGTACAAATATGTCTAAACTCACAATTTTTACACACATCGATTACATCTTTTTTAATAATCCAATAATCTTTAAAACAAGAATTATCAACGACATCTATTAACTTAGTATCCTTAATATTTCCATAACTTTCTTTCATGGACGGGCAATTCTTTATATTTCCATCATTATCAATGGCAATTTTTTTATTCAGGCAGGTATTAAAATGATTCGATTCTGTAAATGTTTTTATGTTAATTGAAAAATAGTCTTGAGAGATCTGACCACAATGAACAGATGCGTTAATAATTTGATTTGTAATGTATATTCTCGGATTATCATTAATTATTTCCTCATTACAGGAATGAAGAACAACACTTAATATAATATTACTTTTCGCTAATAACCCTTGAATACATTCCATATCATTAGAGTCATATTTAGCGTAAATCACGATACCAGAAACGCTCCCTTTATGTAAGTCTATTAGTATTTGTTCAAATAATGAAATATTTATATTTGAATAAAATCTGAATTCAATGTACCTGCAATTTAAATCGTTTAATTGATTAATAAGGTCTATAAGCGCTGTTTCATTTAAATTATCCGCTTCTATAATGGCGTTATTTATCGTTTCCGGGCTATCCCATTCCAAACTTAAATTTGGATAATAATCCGGATATTTTGTAAAAAAACCTAATTCTTCTTTCACAAATAAATCAATCCATTGTTTTAAATTGTCATCTACATCAATCGTAGCATTCCCTCTTAACAGAAAGTCGGCTACAAAATTTGGAATGATATAATTTTTATTTCTTTCTAAATCTGATATTGAACTTCGTTTAAAACCTTTTACAATTATACAAGTGGCAAATAATTTAAAGTACTTCATCTTTTAACATTTTTGAAATAGGTTTTTGTGGTCCTGAACACATAGCTAATTTTGTTTTATATTTACCTATATGATCAAAAAACAATTCCTGCATTTCAGTTTCTTTCTGCTTTTCAACTTTTTCCAATAATGAGTATATGGCGGGTAATTTATTATTCATAAACGTTTACAATTAAAGATTTGGCTATTTCTTTTTCTAAGTAATAATTACATGGATATGAGGTCATCCCAAATTGACCTATAGGGTTCACTTCTAAAAAAACAAAATCATTATCAGGAGTTAGTATAATATCAACAGATCCTGTATTAAGATTCAAAACAGACATCAAATTATCTATTCTTTTTTCAACTTCTTCAGGTAATTTAAAAGGTGTATTTCGATTAGGATGCAAATCATTATAATTTCTAAAATCTACGGAAGTCATTTTATCTAATTGAGAAAAAATTTCCATTGAATAAAACTTACCTTCTAAAAAAAAGCTTCTAATTTCAATTTCCTTTTCTATATACTTCTGAAATAGTGAAGGAAAAAATATTTCTTCAATTTGCTCAAGAAAACACTCCTCAATTATAACCGTTTTATTTAGATAACTATGTGATTTCCCGGAAAAACTCATTGCTTCTCCTAAAGGCTTTGTTATAATTTTCTGATGATTATCGTAAAATCTCAATAAGTCATTTTTATTATTACAAATAATACTTTCAGGTATTTTCAATCCAACACCGGCAGCGGCTTTTAGAACTGTTAATTTATCTATAGCTATTGAATTAAAATAGGGTAACGATTTAATATTTTTAGTTTGTAAAAAATCGAAAAGCAGTTTGTATGACTTCCTCATTTCGATTATTACATTATTCTTAATATTTGCTAAAACTCCGATATCAACATCTTCAAACTTTTTCAATTCATCATTAAATGAAAAATTATACGGAATCCATCTTCTATTCCAAACAGCTGTAAGATTGTTTAACAAGATATTTCCAAGACTTAATTCAATACCGTTATCTGAAAGAATTACTTTATAATTCAGTTCAGAATTCAAGTATGATTCACCATCAATTCTAACAAAAGATGCTTTGTAATGACAGAGCCAATCTATAACATCATTTGTACTTTGATCAAAATAAGCACTTAAGATTAAAATCATTTTACCTCTATCAAATCCACAATTATTTTCCTCCCTCTATAGTTAATATCTAACTTTACAAAACCGAATTTTTCATTAAAATAGTACTTACAAAATGAAATTCTTTTCTCTCCAGTAAAAGACTCGCAATTAATAACATAGCAATCAACCAATCCTGTTCCCCCCATCTTAACAGCCTCTTTTCCAATAACTTTATATTTCTTATAAATATTAGATTCATTTATTTTAAGACTTTGTTTCATATCTTCCGAAATATATAAATTACTCTCCCATTCTTTATTTAATACTAAAGGCAAATTAATATCGGGAAAAGGTACTACTTCGAAAAAAGAAAAACCGGAAGGAGTCCTAGGTGGATGCAAAAAAATCATTTTTTCATCTTCAATTATCCCGGACAATTCCGAAAGAGCTCCAATAGGACAATCATCATTATAATAATCGTATTTTATTATTGTTTGATCTTCTAATACTGACTTATAAACACCTTTAAAAACTGTAAGAATAAATTTATTTATTAATACAGCATCATCATCAACATCTTTCTTCTGAACTAAAACAGGCTCCTCTCTTAAATTTTTTAATTCTAAAAAATATTCTTTTTCACCTTTAAAAAAGCGTATGGAATGAACAAACTTCAATCCACTTTTATAAATTTTATTGTCTAAATTATTAATATTCGGTTTCCCGTTATCAATAAACGTCTTATCTTCATAGCAACTCCGTTCTTTAAAATTTTTACACGACACACAAAGAGCTCCTAAAAAAAATAAAAAGCAGACCTCTTTTAAAAAAGATCTGCTAAAAAAAAGGTTAACAAGTTCCTTCATCATTCCAATCGCCCGCAGTATCTGTCTGAGTGCCGTAATCATTTCCGTAAATCCATTCGAGAATTGTGCTCATGGCTGTATTGGTTTTGTACGGTTTAGCAGTTTGCGTTCCTGTAAGCAACCCACCATTAATCAACTCTTTTTTTGTAATTACATTCTTTTGAGTAATTACATTTTTTTCAAAATCATCTAGGCTCATAATATAAAATTTTGTGTTAATAATATAGCAATATAATAAAATTAAACAACACTTCGTATTAAAACCACAAAAAAAGCATTCTTATAAAGACCATTTGTAACAAAATCTCAATTAAAACATTAAATCTTTCATGTTGTTTTTTAATAAAAGATCTAACAAAAACTAAAGTCCTAAACACAATACACATAGCATTCACACGGACTTTTAACTTTATCACATTGTTAACAAATAACATTTTCATAAACCATAATAAATTGTATTTTTACGGTTCAAAATTTTTAAAGACAAAATGGGTAAAATCATTGCTATTGCCAATCAAAAAGGTGGCGTTGGAAAAACTACAACTTCAGTAAATTTAGCCGCCGCATTAGGCGTATTGGAAAAAAAAGTTTTATTGATTGATGCAGATCCACAGGCTAATGCCAGTTCCGGATTGGGTATTGACGTAGAAAGTGTAGAAATAGGAACCTACCAGATATTAGAGCATAGCAATACTCCGGACGAAGCAACCTTATCGTGTACGGCACCGAATGTTTCGCTGATTCCGGCTCATATTGACCTGGTAGCTATCGAAATCGAGCTGGTTGATAAAGAAAACCGTGAATATATGCTAAAACAGGCTTTGGCCAGTGTTAAGGAAAAATATGATTATATCATTATTGACTGTGCACCGTCATTAGGCTTGTTAACGCTAAATGCGCTAACGGCAGCCGACTCGGTTGTTATTCCGATTCAGTGTGAATATTTCGCATTGGAAGGTTTGGGTAAATTACTGAACACGATTAAAAGCGTGCAGAAAATCCACAACCCGCAGCTGGATATCGAAGGTTTATTGCTAACCATGTATGATTCCCGTTTGCGTTTATCGAACCAGGTAGTGGAAGAAGTACAGAAGCACTTTAACGATATGGTTTTTGAAACCGTTATTCAGCGTAACGTAAAATTAAGTGAAGCACCAAGTTTTGGTGAAAGCATCATTAACTATGATGCAACCAGCAAAGGCGCAACCAATTATATTCATTTAGCAGAAGAAATTATTAAAAAAAATAGTAACTAAGGTTTTATGACGAAGGCAATTAAAAAACAAGCATTAGGAAGAGGCTTATCCGCATTATTAAAAGATCCTGAAAACGATATCAAATCGGTTGAGGATAAAAATGCCGATAAGGTTGTTGGGAATATTATTGAGCTTGACTTAGATGCTATTGAAATAAACCCTTTTCAGCCGCGTACTAATTTCAACGAGGAATCCTTACAGGAATTAGCGTCTTCCATCAGGGAACTGGGTTTAATCCAACCGATTACCGTTCGTAAATTAGATTTCAACAAATACCAGCTGATCTCAGGTGAGCGCCGTTTGCGTGCTTCCAGATTAGTAGGATTAACAACTGTTCCGGCTTATATCCGTCTGGCTAACGATAACGAATCGTTAGTAATGGCATTGGTAGAAAACATTCAGCGTCACGATTTAGACCCTATCGAGATCGCGTTATCCTACCAGCGTTTAATTGACGAGATCCAGTTAACACAGGAACAAATGAGTGAGCGTGTTGGTAAAAAACGTTCTACTATTGCCAATTATCTTCGTTTATTAAAACTGGATCCGATTATCCAGACCGGAATCCGTGACGGTTTTATCACTATGGGTCATGGCCGTGCTATCATCAACATTGAAGATCTTGACGTTCAAACCGATATTTACCAGAAAATTGTAAGCCAGAATCTTTCTGTCCGTGAAACGGAAGCTTTGGTAAAAGCATATCAGGACAGTTTAAAACCGGCGGCACCAAAAGCACCAAAAGGCACCTCTTTTAATGTTGCTGAAGAAAACAAAAAAGCCATTACCGAATTTTTCGGGGCTAAGGTTGATGTAAAAGTTGCCGGCAATGGTAAAGGGAAGATCACCATTCCTTTCCATTCTGAAGAAGATTTTAAAAGAATTATTAAGCTAATAGAAGGTTAGTGAGTCGCTGCAATTCCATACTGATTATCACACTGCTTCTAATAAGTCAGTTTGTTTTTTCTCAAAATAAAAAAGACGACGCCATATTAAAAGCACTTGACTCTGTCAAACCCGTCAGGATTAATCCGCTTGCCCCCTCTAAAGCAGCCTTTTATTCTGCCGTAGTACCCGGATTAGGACAGATATACAATAAAAAATACTGGAAGGTTCCTTTAGTCTATATCGGACTGGGAACCGGTTTGTATTTTTACACCACAAACAATAACAAGTATCACGATTTCCGCAGCGAATACAAAAAGCGTCTGAACGGAACATCTGATCCGAACGATCCTTATTTTGGTGGTCTGGATAACAACCGACTGGTAGAAGCCCAGAAATTCTATCAGCGAAACCGTGACCTTTCCATGCTGATTACCGTAGGGATTTACATTTTAAACATCGTAGATGCCAATGTAGATGCCCACTTAATGCAGTTTAACGTAAACGATAATCTTTCCGTTCGTCCTGACATTTATCAAAACGATATGAATTATAAACACAGTTTAGGATTAACACTGAATTATAATTTTTAATACTACACACCAAATGAAAATTGCTCTTTTAGGATATGGTAAAATGGGTAAAGTAATTGAACGAATTGCTTTAGAAAGAGGTCATGAAATTGTACTTCGAAAATCCAGTACCGATTCTTATGACGGACTTGAAAAAGCCGATGTTGCCATAGACTTTAGCGTTCCCGACAGTGCCGTTAGTAACATTTCTGCCTGTTTTGCTACTAATATACCAGTAGTGTCCGGAACAACGGGATGGCTGGAACAATACAACGACATGGTACAATTGTGCCAGGAGAAGAACGGAGCCTTTATTTATGGTTCCAATTTCAGTCTGGGTGTTAATATTTTCTTTGAACTGAACAATTATCTGGCAAAGATGATGGCGAATGTAAAAGAATATAACGTTTCGATGGAAGAAATCCACCATACGCAAAAACTGGATGCGCCAAGCGGTACGGCGATTACCCTGGCAAAAGGAATTATCGAAAATTCCGGCTACAACAGCTGGACGATGGATGCTCCCAAAGCCGGTGAAATACAGATTGATGCCAAGCGTATTGAAAACGTACCGGGCACACACACGGTGACCTATAATTCTGATGTGGATTTTATAGAGATCAAACACGTTGCCCACAACCGGGAAGGATTCGCTCTTGGAGCCGTAATTGCTGCCGAATGGATCTCCGGAAAAAAGGGTGTTTTCACAATGAAAGACGTATTAAATCTGATTTAATAATATACTAAACAAACAAAGACATGACACTTATTCAATGGTTTATATTCTTCCTGGTTATACAGCTTGTACACTATATAGGAACATGGAAATTATACGAAAAGGCCGGTAGAAAATCCTGGGAAGCCGCTATTCCGGTTTACAATGCGATTGTATTGATGAAAATTATCGACCGCCCGAAATGGTGGACCATCCTGCTGTTCATCCCTATCGTGAACCTGATCATGTTCCCGGTTATCTGGGTGGAAACCCTGAGAAGCTTTGGTAAGAATACGCCGGTTGACACCATCTTAGGTGTGGTGACTTTAGGTTTGTATATCTATTATATCAACTATACCCAGAATGTAACTTATATCCCGAATAAGAATGAAGTTAAAAAGGACAACACCTTAAGTTCGCTGTTGTTTGCCGTGGTAGTGGCAACATTAGTACACACCTATGTGATGCAGCCGTACACCATTCCTTCTTCTTCATTGGAAAAATCCTTATTGATTGGTGACTTCCTTTTTGTAAGCAAATTTCACTATGGCGCCAGAACGCCAAAAACAGCCGTGGCAATGCCGATGGTTCACGATACCATTCCGCTTATCAATACCAAATCCTACCTGAGCTGGCCGCAATTCCCATCGTTCCGCTTACCGGGAATCCAAAAAATCGAACGTAACGACATTGTTGTTTTCAACTGGCCGGTAGACACCGTTAGAACCATGTTTGGCGACAATTCCGGACAATATACCTATAAGCCTGTTGACAAAAAAACCAACTATGTAAAACGCTGCGTTGGTATTCCGGGCGATAGTCTTTCCATTAAAGACGGGGTAGTGATGATTAACGGGAAACCGCTTGAATTACACGACCGACAAAAAATACAGTTCTCTTACCAGGTAATCACTGACGGTAATACTTTTGATTACAACTACCTGATTAATGACCTGAAATTAAATCCGAGCGAAGTTCACTATGTTCAGGATAAAAACCTGTTCTACTTTCAGTGCTTAACGGATGAAGCGGCAGAACGCATCAAAAACAATCCGATTGTAAAATCGATCACAAAAAATATTTCCAAAGAACGCGAGCAAGGCATATTCCCGGGTACACAAAACTGGTCTCAGGATAACTTTGGCCCTATTTACATTCCGGAAGAAGGCAAAACGGTTGTTCTAAACAAAGAAACCCTTCCTTTCTACAAGCAGATCATTACCGAATATGAAAACAACGATTTAAAAGTGAATGGCGACGAAATCCGTATTAACGGTAAAGTAGCGACCTCTTATACTTTTAAACAAAACTATTACTGGATGATGGGTGACAATCGTCACAACTCGCAGGACAGCCGCTACTGGGGGTATGTACCTTTCGAAAACGTAGTGGGTAAACCGGTATTTATCTGGATGAGTTTAGATCAGAATATTCCCTGGGCTAAAGCCATCGACAAAATACGTTGGGAAAGACTATTCACAACGGTTGGCGGAAGCGGAAAACCGGTATCCTATTTTATCTACTTCGTAGTTGCTTTGGCAGCATGGTTCGGATATGACTTCTATAAGAAAAGAAAAGCGAAAAGAAACTCGTAATTGAATTTATGATATCAGATGTCTGATTTACGTTGTAATATACAGACGTCATAAACAGGATGAGAAGTAAAATTAAAAGTTGTCATAAACCACAGCAATTATTTTTACTTCTCATTCTTCATAAATCAAACCTCATATAGCGTACATCTCACATCATATATCAAAAATCAAAAATCACACATCAAAATGAACATCCTTATACATCCTACCTACTTTCCTTCCATCAGTCATTTTACAGCGATGGTACAAGCAGATACGATTACGTTTGAAACGGAAGACAACTTCCAGAAGCAAACCAATCGCAACAGAATGTATATTTACAGCCCTAACGGGATGCAGATGCTCAATATTCCGGTAAAGCACAGTCCGGTGTTACACCAGAAATTTAAGGATGTAAAGATTGAAAATGCCTTTAACTGGCAGAAACAGCACTGGAAATCACTGGAAGCAGCCTACAGAACATCGCCTTTCTTTGAGTATTTTGAAGACGACATCCGTCCGGTATTTGAAAAAGAGCACACTTTTATGATGGACCTGAATTTTGAGGTTATGGAAATCGTTACCGATTGTCTGGGCATGGATTTCTCCTACTCCAAAACAACTGAATATTTCGCCGAACCGGCAGATAAAGCTGATTTCCGTTCTTTAGCAAACGGTAAAAAAGACACTTCCGTTTTTGAACCCTACACACAGGTATTTGAAGAAAAACACGGGTTTATTAACAACCTGAGCATCCTGGACGTACTTTTTAACGAAGGGCGTTATGCCATGGAATACCTGAAAAACCAGTCTTTATAAAACTACTTTTTCTTTTCCGTTGTTTCTTTAGTATTGGTCGTTGGTGCCTCATCCCGTAAAGTCAGACGGGTGGTAATAGGAAAATGGTCGGAATTGATAAAATTATCGTGGTTCACAAAGTTTTTCACCTCAATGCGTTTGTCCACAAATACATAATCAATTCGTGCCGGATAATAGTCGTAGTCATACGTTTTCCCGAAACCTTTACCGGCTTCTTCAAACGCATCTTTCATGTTCCCTTTAATGTTTCGGTACACATAGGAAAAGGCACTGTTGTTCAGATCGCCGCAGATGATCAGCGGGTAATGACATTCGGCTTTGTGCTGCTTGATCAGCTCCGACTGTAATTGCTGTACGGCAAAAGCCTCACTGATACGTCTGAATATCTTTTTAGACTTCACCTCATCGATTTTCTCGTGTATATCGGGACTTATCTTGATAGACTGCAAATGCATGCTGTACACGCGAAGAGTGTCCCTTCCTTTTTTAATATCGGCGAAAATCACATTGTTATTCGAATTCGGAAACTTAATATTACCGCCATTTACAATAGGGAACTTTGAAAAAATAGCCTGACCGGTTTTTACCTTATCGCCCTGCATATAAATAAACTGGTGTTTATAGCCGTCAAACTGCACCGGCTGCGTATTCGAATATTCCTGCAGGCATAGAATATCCGGATTTTGCGACAATACAAAAGCCTGGATCTTGTCGATCACATTGTCCTGCTTGATCCATTCAAACACGTTGAACAAACGCACATTATAGCTCATCACGACAAAATCATCATCTTCTGCAATTAAATCTTTAGCCGAGAATTTATAAAACTTATTAAAGAATGTAATCCCGATAAGGAATACAAAAACCGAAAGCAGCACCTGCTTTTTCAGCTGGATCAGCCAGTAAAACAGGAACAGTAAATTCAGGATCAGCATCAGCGGCAGCACCAGCGTCAGTACCGAAAGGAACGGAAACAGCTTGGGCGCCAGGAACGGCAGTACATAGGCAATAAAGCTCAATACAGTCAACACTATATTGAAAAAGAAAGCCACTTTATTAAACCATGATAAGTTTTTCATACTGTTTCGTCCAAAGACTAAATTTGCGGATAAGGCGTGTGCCAGAAATTATTTATTTGCCAACTTTAAACAAGAATTCTTTCTCATCTTTTGTAAGGCTGTCATACCCGGATTTACTGATTTTATCCAGGATATCGTCAATTTGCTTCTGGGTAACATCTTTATTGGATGTTCCGGAATTGCCGGTCGATTTTGTCTGCTGACGGGTATTTCGGTGTACTGTTTTAAACGGTGTTGTTTTTTTAGGGCTGAATAAACCTGCTACCGTATCCAGAAAAGCAGAAACTCCTTTTGTCAGGTCGGTTCCGTTTTTCAGCAATTTTATATATAAAAACCCGAAGAAAGCACCACCCAAATGGGCAATATGTCCGCCGGTATTGCTCACCGGAATCTGGATCAGGTCTAAAACAACCAGTACCAGGGCAATGTGCCACAGCTTTACGTTGCCAACCAGCAACAGGCGGATTTCGGTTAAAGGCGAATAGGCCGCCGCACCAATCAAAACCGCCATGATGGCTCCCGATGCGCCTACTAATATGGTATTGTTATGAAAAATAAAATCGGTTGCAACAAACAACACTCCTGCAAAAATCGCTCCAAGCAGGTACAAACCGAATAGTTGTTTTTGTGTAAAATAGGTTGTAAACAAGCGGCTGGCAAAATTGAGCACGATCATGTTAAACAACAAATGGAAGAAATCGGCATGCAGAAAAGCATACGTCAGCAGCGTCCACGGTCGGGTTACCGCCGTCATCACAACGGATGAAAGACTGGTCCAGGCCAATACTGTTTCAAAAAGAGCAGGAGCAAATGCTCTTAAAAGAAAGAACGGGATAGCAATACCTACATTCCAGAAAATAAGCTTTTGTGCTATTCCCCCTATTTTATATTGCATTTTAAAATCCTCAATGATGTTCATTCTCGTCTTTATGTTTTACAGTTATTCTACTCCTAATTTATAATTTATTTCCGAATTATCGGTCCCAACGGTTATTATCGAACTGATTCTTTTTCCAGAACCACATCATCAGGAAACCAACAACAGCTCCGCCAATGTGGGCAAAGTGGGCAATACCGCTCGCGCCTCCAAAAATAGATCTTCCGTAAAGTCCTGAAATCAAATCGATGATTAACAATCCCGGTACAAAATATTTTGCTTTTACCGGAACCGGAATAAACATCAGCGCCAGTTCTGCATTTGGGAACATAAACGCAAAGGCAACCAGCAGACCATAAATAGCCCCGGATGCTCCAACAGCAGGAACACTAAACGCTTCCATAAAGCTGTTAAACTGGTTTACCGATAAAACTTCCTGCCATTTTGTATTGTATTTTCCCTCTGCCAGAATCTGGAGAATTTCCGATTTTGGAATACCGCTTTCCACCAAAGTATTCAGTCCGTCGTGGAATAAGTAAAAATTTACCCCCGAATGCAGTAAGGCTGCTCCCAATCCGCAGGAAATATAAAAGAATAAAAACTTCTTTGCCCCCCAGAAATGTTCCAAAGCCGACCCGAAAGAATACAGCGCAAACATATTGAAGAAAATGTGCATCCATCCGCCATGCATAAACATGTGTGTTAACGGCTGCCAGATACCGAAATTAGGATTTTCTAAATACCATAATGCCAAATAAGTATTTGCCGCAGGAACAAACATTGCGCCCAGGAAAAAGATAACGTTAATTATAATTAACTGTTTTACGGTTTCGGTCATATTCATCATATTGCAAATCGTTTATCTAAGTCTTCCACACGCATCGTGATGAAAGTGGGTTTATGAAAAGGGGAAACATTCGGTTCTTTACAGGCAAACAAGGCATTCACCATTGTTTCCTGTTCGCGTTCCGTTAAATAGGTCCCGGTTTTTACTGCCAGGCTTCTTGCCATCGATTTGGCAATGCGGTCACACTGACTGAAACTGCTGTCCGGAAGCTCGCCCTGTAAATCACCAACCAATTCCTCCAGTAAAATAGACACTTCACTTTCGGCTACGTTAACCGGCAAACCGGAAATGGTAACACTTTCTTCAGCTAGGGATTCAAAAACAAATCCGGTGCTTTCCAGTGAATGCTGCAATTCTTTAATCAGGATTAACTCTGCTTTGGTAAAATACAGTTCTAACGGAAAAAGCAGCTGCTGACTGGCAGCCTGCTGTACGGTAATATTTGTCAGGAACTGTTCGTACAAAATACGCTGGTGTGCTCTTTTTTGGTCAACGATCAGCATACCCGATTTGATCGGGCTGACAATGTATTTTTTATGGATCTGATAGGTTCTGTTATTCGATACCTCTTCTATCGCGCTGTCATCAAAAAGAGAACCGGTTACTTCCTCGCTCTCAAATTGAATTTCGGCCACATCCACTTCTTCTGTAGCCTGTTTTAAGCCTACATACAAACTCTCCCAGCTCTGACCGGATTCCTGTTTTTTATAGCTTGCGGAGAAAGAGGGATTCGAACCCGGAGACTTTGTAGAATTTCCTGCCGAAGCAGAAAAGGAAGCCGTAAACGCCTGCGACGTTTTAGGGGTTTCCTCTAAAAAAGGGTTAAAATTTGCATCCACCTGGATTAAAGGTGTTTCCGCTTCTTTACCCGAATATTCATAAGGCGTGTCTAATGTAGCATCCCGTTCAAAATCAAGAACCGGCGACACGTTAAATTGCCCTAGGCTATGTTTAATTGACGAGCGTAAAATGGCATACAAAGCCTGTTCGTCATCAAATTTAATTTCTGTTTTGGTCGGATGGATATTGATATCAATCGTATGCGGCGGTACATCCAGGTATAAGAAATAACTGGGCTGGCTGGCATCTTTCAGCAGACCGTCGTAGGCTGCCATAACCGCATGATGCAGGTAGGCACTTTTAATAAAACGGTCGTTCACAAAAAAGAACTGCTCTCCCCTGCTTTTCTTGGCAAATTCCGGTTTCCCGACAAATCCCTGTATGCCCACAATTTCGGTACTTTCCTTAACCGGAACCAGTTTTTCATTTGTTTTCCCGCCAAAGACATTCACAATACGCTGGCGGAAATTAGAAGCCGGAAGGTTAAACATTTCACTTCCGTTATGAAACAAGACAAAATGAATATTGGCATGTGCCAAAGCCACCCGTTCAAATTCATCCACGATGTGGCGGAACTCAACCGTATCCGATTTTAAAAAGTTGCGTCGCGCCGGAATATTAAAAAACAGGTTCTTTACCGAAAAGGACGTCCCTTTTGGCAATACGGCCACATCCTGCGAAACGAATTTACTTCCTTCAATAATAAGATGGGTTCCTAATTCTTCCTGGTCCTGCTTGGTTTTTAGTTCCACATGAGCAATAGCCGCAATGGAAGCCAGTGCTTCCCCGCGGAAACCTTTCGTATGCAGGGCGAACAAATCTTCGGCATGGCGTATTTTTGAAGTTGCATGGCGTTCAAAACACAAACGCGCATCGGTCACGCTCATGCCTTTACCGTTGTCGATGACCTGAATAAGTGTTTTACCCGCATCTTTCACGATAAGTTTGATTTCGGTTGCTCCGGCATCTACTGCATTTTCAATCAATTCTTTAACTACTGAGGCTGGTCTTTGCACCACCTCACCAGCAGCAATCTGGTTCGCAACGTGATCGGGAAGTAATTGGATAATACTCGACATTCGTATATTTTGAAGCTGTTTAAATTAAAAGTTTTTTCTTTCCGAATCACCAAATTTAAAGAAAATGGCAGACATTAACGAATGAAGCCTCTCAATTTTTTGTTAATACGGGATTCCCTGAAAACAAAAACCTGTAACGTTTTGCGTTACAGGTTTCACAGGTATAGTGTTGGTAAAAATTACGCCTTTTTTCTCAGGTCGGCCATTTTTATCGCTGCAATAGCAGCTTCTGTTCCTTTATTTCCGTGAGCGCCTCCGCTTCTGTCAATGGACTGCTGTTCGTTATTATCGGTCAGTAAACAAAAAATAACCGGTACATCCGTTTGAACATTCAGGTCTTTGATTCCCTGCGTTACTCCTTCACAAACAAATTCAAAATGCATGGTTTCGCCTTTAATCACACAGCCAATGGTGATGACTACATCTACATTTTGCGTTGCTATCATTTTTTTAGCACCGTATACCAGCTCAAAGCTTCCCGGTACATTCCAACGGACGATATTGCTTTCCAAAGCACCGCAATCCAATAAGGCTGCTTCCGCTCCGGAATATAATCCTTCCGTTATTTTGTCGTTCCATTCTGAAACAACAATCCCAAACCGAAAATCTTTCGCGCTTGGGATTGTGTTTTTATCGTAATTGGATAAGTTTTTATTTGCAGTAGCCATATTTATTATTCTGTCATTGCGATCAATGCATCAATATTTGCAGCTTCAGCAGCACTTTCGTATTTTTCTTTAATTTGTGTAAAGAATTTAGAAGCTTCAGCTTTTTTATTCAAGGCCAAAGCAGTTTCACCGGCTTTAAACAGGAATCTTGGTGTTGTAAATTCGTTATCGTTTGCTTCTGCCGCTTTTTTGTAGTACGTTAAAGCATCTTCTTTTTTATCTAATTCAGAAAAAGCATCACCGATACCGCCTAAAGCTAACGCTTTTAACATCATATCGTCAGAAGAGAATTGCTCTAACTGTTGTACAGCTTCTTTGTATTTTGCAGTGTTCAAATAAGCCATACCTGCATAATAATGCGATAGGTTAGCCGCTTTGGTTCCGGAGTAGTTTTCAGTAATCCCTAAGAATCCTAATTTTCCTTCACCACCTTTTAACGATAAAGCGAATAAAGAATCCGAAGCCTGTCCGTCTACTGCCTGTTGGAAATATTGTTGTGCCTGGAACATTTCATTTGCAGCATCTTCCTCTTTTGGTCCTACTACAAATTTATTATACAAAAGGTACCCGGCAGCAGCTATGGCAATAGCTCCTACAAATCCGAAAATATATTTCTGATTTTTAGCTACCCATTCTTCCGTTCTGGAAGCACCTTCGTCTAATTTATTAAAAACTTCCGCAGTAGCACTATTTTTATCCTGAATATCTTCTACTTGGTCAAATTCGTTTTCAACAGCTTCGTCCTTTGGTTTTGGGGCTTTGTATCCTCTTTTGTTATATGTTGCCATTTATTTTAAATTTATTGAGCTGCAAAAATATACTTTTTATTGAAACTTAAAAGACCTTTTTATCGATATTTTTCAATAATTTGCACCCACTTTTGAAAAATGGACAGAAAAATTCAGAAATAATCCCTTCGCTACGTGTATTTAAAGAAGCTTTCCTTATTTAATTATAAAAATATATCCGAAGCCACTTACGACTTTGACAGCAAAATCAATTGTTTTGTGGGTAAAAACGGCATTGGTAAAACCAATGTCCTGGATGCGATATACCACCTGGCTTACGGGAAGAGTTATTTCAATCCGTTAGCAATACAAAACATAAAACACGGCGAAGAATTCTTTGTAGTCGACGGCAGTTTCGAAAAAGAAGAACGTCCGGAACAGATTGTGTGCAGTCTGAAAAAGGGACAAAAGAAAATCCTGAAACGCAACGGCAAACCCTATGATAAGTTTTCCGACCACATCGGTTTTATTCCGCTGGTGATCATCTCCCCTTCCGATCAGGATTTAATTATAGAAGGAAGCGAAACACGCCGGAAGTTTATAGACAGCGTTATTTCGCAGTCAGACAGCTACTACCTGCAGCAGCTAATCCAGTACCAGAAAATAACCGCACAGCGCAATGCTCTTTTAAAGTATTTTGCCCTGAACCACACTTTCGAAAAAGACACCCTTGCCGTTTATAACGAGCAGTTAGCCGTACTGGGACATGCCATATTCGAAAAACGAAAAAACTTTATAGCGGAATTTATCCCGATATTTAATGAGCACCACCGGGCAATAACCAATGCTGCCGAAACGGTTCAGATTGTTTATGACAGCCAGCTGTTTGAAAAAAACATGACAGAATTATTCGAGGACAATCTGGCAAAGGACCGCGCATTGCAATATACCAGTGTGGGTGTTCACAAAGACGATCTGTCTTTTGAAATTGACAGCCATCCTATTAAAAAATTCGGTTCCCAGGGGCAGCAAAAGTCATTTCTTATCGCCTTAAAACTGGCACAGTTTGAGTTTATCAAAAAACTAAACGGGGTTGCTCCGATACTTTTATTTGATGATATTTTCGACAAACTGGACGAAACACGCGTCAGCAAAATCATTGAAATGGTTAACGATGAGACATTCGGTCAGTTATTCATTTCCGACACCCATCCGGAACGTACAGAAGCCATTGTAAAGTCTACTTTACAGAGTTACAGGATTTTTCAGCTTTAATTTTCAGGGTATTTTTTTACTTAAAATGTAAAGAACTACCTCATTGCTATTCTTTTTCCGCACCAAAAACTCTTTTTATTTGGAATTTAGATAAATATTAAGGATATTTATTTTTTTGATTACCAAACATTTAAAATCCCAAAGAGACTTTTCTATTTTTACTGCCCCAATATTGCTACCTGCCCCTTCCTGCCTAATGCTGTTCTAACATAGTAAAAACTAATAAAAATAGCTGATGAAGATCCCGTTGCAACAAAGAAAAAAAGTTCATATTGCCCTTTTTATTTCCATCATTATTATTCAATTATTATTTTTTTGGATCTGGTACAAACAAGGCAAAGAATACAACAATCTTTCCGAATCCGTTCAAAATGCGAGCAAGCCCAACCGCGCCCTGTTTTTTTCAGACAAAGCAACCAGCAGTTTCCTGGATGCCCAGAATGCTTTTAACGATTACCTGCTCAATCACAAAAAGTCTTCCTTAAACAAATACGAGAGTTCGATTAAAGAGATGACCGTATACCTGGATAGCCTGGACAATCTGACCAGTGTGAATAAGGATTTCTTTAATGTGATCAAATCCAAAGAAACCACAGAAAGGGAGATCTACAAAATCAAGAAGCAACTGGATTCCCTGATGCTGCGCGGCATCATACCGCTAATGGATACGGTCGTACCGTTAAACTTCAATGTTAAAAAGTACAATTACATCCGGACGTTAAATTCCATTACCTACGATACGATTTTAACTTCCAACCAGGATTCCAAAAAAGGTTTCTTCACGAGAATCGGAAAAGCCATTTCCGGCAAAAGCGACATCCTGAAAGAGCAGCTTCAGGTGCGCATTAAAATGATGTATGGCAATACGGAAAAGATCGGTTCTTTTGAAGACCAGCTAAAAAACACTTTTCACAGTATTGACAAATACTATACTCACGAATTCCAGCGTCTGAACAATACCTATAATAATTTAAGGAGTAAGGACAAGGAACTTTTGGAGATCAACAAAACCATTCTTCATAAAAGTAAGGAGATCTTAGAGCTCTATTCCGAATCGGCCCAGGAAATGGACAAGATAAAATACACCAAAGCGATCACCAATATTGAAAGTCAGAAAACACTCATATTAACACTGCTGGGCATCATGGCGGTTATCACGCTGATATTGCTTGCCTATACCTTATTTGCCTATATGTATGAACGGAATTTATCGAATGCCAAGATGGAAGCCGAAAAAAACCTGGAATTCAAAAACCGTATTATTGGCATGCTCAGCCATGAAATGCGGGCGCCGTTAAATATCATTTCGAATTTTTCAAAAAAATTAAAAGCATCCGGTTTACCCAAAGAGCAAACACCAACGGTTAACTCGCTTATTTTTACTTCCAATTCCTTACAGATCACTGTAAACCAGATTTTGGATTTCTTTAAAAACAAAAGCAGCAAACTGGCGGTTTATAATTCCAATTTTAATTTAAAAGAGGAAATCCTTTCCGTTTTGGAATCGCTGCGTTCTTTAGCCGAAATCAAAAAAATCGACCTGATCATGCAACTGGACCAGAATCTGGACACCGCAGTTTGGGCTGACAATGTGAAGATCCACCAGTTGTTTTACAACATAATCGGCAATGCGATAAAATTCACCACTAAAGGAAACATTACCGTTACCGCTAAACTACTGGATACTACCGATACAAAATACCGACTGAATGTTACCATAAAAGATACCGGTTCCGGTATTCCGGCAGAAGATCTGGAAAACATCTTTAACGAACACTACCAGAGTAAATTCCATTCCGAGCAGTTTAAATTTGGTGCCGGACTGGGTTTAAACCTCTGCAAAGAGATCGTAGAACTTTTCCATGGCGCCATCAGCATCAACAGTGTGCAGCAAAAAGGAACGGAAGTGAGCTTCCACCTGATACTGGACAAACCACAGACCATCAAAACCAGCCAGGAAAAACTTATGGCAATCACGGAACTCAAAAAAACAACCATTGCCGTTGTGGATGACGATATGATAACCCTGGCAACCGTAAAAAAACTGATCACCTCCGTTAAAGCAGAAGCCATCGGTTTCTCTTCGGCGGCAGAGATCCGAACCTATCTGCAGACAAATCCGGTTGACCTGTTCATTACCGATTTACAGCTTGACAGTGTTTCCGGAATACAGCTAGCCCGGGATATCAAACAGCAAAATGAGATAAACGCCGGTATTCCGATCCTGGCGATTACCGGCGATGACTACATGACTTCCCATGATATCGCCACCACTCCTTTTGATGACATTATACTCAAACCGATAAATAAAGAGGAATTTTACACTAAAATTCTAAAAGTTTTATCATAACCTCCGCACGGAGACCTTTACAGTTCTTTTCTTTTTCATCGCCTTTGTTTTTTACAATTATCGCGATGAAAAGGAAAGGAATTAAAAACGGTTTGACTATTTTTACAGCATTCTAAAATTATTTTTTTACCATGAAGATTTCCACTGATTTTTCCCTTAAAAACTATAATACTTTTGGTATTGAAGCGAAGGCAAAAGCTTTTGTTGCTGTTGAAAATCAAACCGAACTGGCTCAAATTTTAAAAGAACACCAATCGGAGAAATTATTTGTTTTAGGCGGTGGAAGCAATATGCTTTTAACACAGGATATTGACGCCCTGGTTATTCATGTCGATCTGAAAGGAAAAAAAGTAATTTCCGAAAATGACGATTATGCTTTGGTTCAGGCACAGGCCGGTGAAAACTGGCACGAATTTGTGATTTGGTGTATCGATCAGAATCTGGGCGGATTGGAAAACTTATCGCTTATTCCCGGGAATGTGGGCACTACACCTATTCAGAATATCGGGGCTTATGGCGTGGAAATCAAAGACGCATTTGTTTCCTGCGAAGCCATGCATATTAAAACACAGGAAATAACCACTTTCAACAGGGAGCAATGCCGTTTTGGCTATCGGGAAAGTATCTTTAAAAACGAAGCCAAAGACCAGTATATCATTACTTCCGTAACGTTTCAGCTAACCAGACAAAACCACAAGACGAACACTTCTTATGGTGCGATTGAAGCGGAGCTTACCAAAGAAAACATCAGCAACCCGACAATTAAAGACATCAGCAATGCGGTTATTGCGATTCGCGAAAGTAAATTACCGAATCCTAAAGAATTAGGAAACAGCGGTAGCTTCTTTAAAAACCCGATTATCAGCAAAGCCGATTTTGATAAAATCCACCTGCAATTTCCGGACATGCCGCATTATGTCGTTTCCGATACGCTGGTTAAAGTTCCGGCCGGATGGCTTATCGAACAGGCCGGTTTTAAAGGAAAGCGTTTTGGTGATGCCGGCATACACAAAAACCAGGCTTTGGTTCTGGTAAACTACGGCAATGCAACCGGACAGGAAATCCTGAACGTTTCCAGAAACATTCAAAAAACCATAGTGGATACTTTTGGCATCGCTATCGAAGCCGAAGTAAACATTATTTAAACCGGTCCTTATGTATATTGACGACAGCAATAAAAACGAGGATTCAGACGCTATCAAAACGTTTATCAGACAAAACAGTTTTGGCATCCTCATCAACCAGACACAGGGAAAGCTGTGGGGAACCCATATTCCGCTGGAACTGGAAACCAACAAAGCCGGAGAAGAAGTCCTTTTCGGTCATATTGCCAAAGCCAATCCGCAGTGGAAAGATTTTGAAAACAACAATACGGTACTGGCAATTTTCCAGGGACCGCATTCGTACATTTCCTCTTCGTGGTACGATCATGAAAACGTCCCTACCTGGAATTATATCGCTGTACATGTTTATGGAAAAATAAAAATCCTGGAAGGCGATGATGTGCTGTATTTGCTGAAAAAGCTGGTTGACAAATATGAAGCCGGTTCGGAGAATCCGGTGCGCATTGAAGAACTTTCCAAAAAAACCATGCGCCAGGTAAACGGACTTGTCGCTTTTGAAATTGCCATTGAAGACATTCAGGCAGTACATAAATTATCACAAAATCGTGACGATAAAAACTACAATGCCATCATTTCCAAATTAGAAAGCAAAAAAGATACTAATTCGGCAATGATTGCTCAAGAAATGAGAAAATTAAGGGAATAGCCCTGTCAGTAATTTGTTGAATTCGACTTGAAATTTAACATTTGATTTGTACCTTTGTCCAACATTTAACTCTGTCATGAATTGCATATGTTAACAATTCTACTCTACATTTTTATTGGAATTATAGCCCTTCAGATTTTTTATTATTTGATTGTTTTCAGCAAATTTGCGTTTGCAAAACCTCAAAAAATAACGCCTAAACGCATTCCCGTTTCTGTAATTGTCTGCGCTAAAAATGAAGCCGAAAACGTTACGAAATTCATTCCACTTTTAGCCGAGCAGAATTATCCGGATTATGAAATTGTTTTAATTGACGATGCTTCCAGCGATGACACGCTTGAAATTTTTGAAGCTTTCGAAAAACAGTATTCCAATGTTCGCCTGGTTAAGGTTCAAAACAACGAAGCCTTCTGGGGAAATAAAAAATTCGCACTGACTCTGGGTATCAAGGCCGCTAAAAAAGAATACCTGCTATTCACCGATGCCGATTGTTATCCTACTTCGAAAGACTGGATCATGAACATGACCTCGCAATTCACACTGCACAAAACCATTATCCTGGGGTATGGTGCTTATGAAAAGATCAAAGGCTCTTTCTTAAATAAAATCATTCGTTTTGAAACAGTACTCACCGCAGTACAGTATTTTTCATGGGCAAAAATGGGCAGACCTTATATGGGCGTTGGCCGTAATCTGGCTTATAAAAGAGAAGAATTTTTCAAGGTGAACGGTTTTATGGATCACATGAAAATCCGTTCCGGCGATGACGATCTGTTTATCAATCAGGCATCCAACAGTAAAAATACGACCATTTGCTATGCTCCGGAAAGTTTTACCGTATCGGCACCAAAAACCACTTACAGCGAGTGGTTCAAACAAAAACGCCGCCATGTTTCCACCGCTTCATTCTATAAGGGTTTTGACAAGTTCCAATTGGGATTATTCTACTTTTCGCAACTTTTCTTTTTCCTTCTGGCAATAATCCTGTTAGCTTTTCAGTTTCAATGGATGATCGTGTGCGGGTTAATTGTTTTCCGTTATATTTTCACATGGATCACACTGGGATATGCTTCCGGCAAACTTAAAGAGAAAGATGTCATGTATTGGTTCCCTGTTATCGAATTAATACTTATCTTCACGCAATTGAACGTTTATTTTACAAACTCTATTTCAAAACCGGTACATTGGAAATAAATTCAGAGATAATTCAAAAAAACATTGAAAAGGCAAAATCCGGAGATCAGGTAGCCTTTACATTTTTGCTGGATTTTTTCTGGAATGAGATTTACGGCTTTATGCTGAAACGTACCGAAAACGAAACGGACACCGAAGATATTGCCATTGAAACGTTTGCAAAAGCTTTTGACAAAATAACTTCCTACAATCCGGAATTCGGATTCAATACCTGGCTGATTACCATTGCCAAGAACGTCCATATTGATATGCTGCGTAAAAAGAAATCGGCATTGTTTCTGGACATCAATGACGAAGAAAACCAACAGGCATACAATGTTATCGACTCCTCACCCACCATTGAAGACGAGATCATTAAAGAGCAAAACCTTGCCCGTTTATTACTGTACATCAAGGAATTAAAACCGGCCTACCAGGAAGTTATCCAGCTGCGTTATTTCCAGGAAATGAGTTATCAGGAAATTGCCGATCAGCTTGAAGAGCCGCTAAACAATGTAAAAATCAAACTGTTGCGTGCCAAAAAGCTTTTATTTGAAATTATTCAACAAAAAAGATAATACACTTCAATATTCCACACAAAACACCTCATACATACATCATTCTTTAACAAAATAACAAATCAATTGTTTTTATTCTAAAAAATTAACAATTAAAACACTAAAAAACTGACTTCTTACGTTATTTAAAGTAATACCACTATTTATTAACCTTAAACTACGTTATTATGTCAAAACTAAACATCTATGACACCCGGTGGCTGGACATTGTTTTTGAAGGCCGAAACAAAGAATACGGCGCCTATCAGCTACGTGCCGAAAATCCAAAAACAACAATCAAAGCTTTATTTTCTGGTATTTTCTTATTGGGAAGCGCTATCGCTATTCCGATCGTACTGAATAGTACCCATAAAAAAGATGATGTTGCCATTTGCAACCTGCCGCTAACCGAGCCGTTAACATTAGTAGAAGTAAAACTGAACGAACAGCTAAGAGAAGCGGCTGCACCAAAGCAGGAAACAGAAACTCCGGCCGGAAAACAAATTAAGTACACCAAACTTGTTCCGGCAACAAAAGTAAATGCCGCTACAGATATTCCCACAAACAGGGAAGTCGAAAATGCAATAATCAGCACCGTAACAACCGAAGGGGAAGGAACCACATCAAATACAAGCATTACCACGACTGCTCCATCTAACGGCACAGGAACCGGTACCGACGACGGAAACACGATCCGCAACACCGTAGAACTGGAAGCCTTACCGGAATTTCCGGGCGGTATGGGCGAATTCTTAAACGCCGTGGGCAAACGATTCAAAACACCGGAACTGGAAGAACTGAAAACATTGAAAGTACTGGTATTTTTTGTTATTGAAAAAGACGGTACTCTATCAAACATCCGGGTTACCAGAGATCCCGGCTACGGATTGGGCAAAGAAGCCATCCGTGTTTTAAACTCCATTAAAACAAAATGGACACCAGGCTACAAAAACGGTCAGCCTGTCAGAACCGCCTATAACCTTCCGATAACCGTGAACATAAATTAAAAAAGGGCTGAACAAATGTTCAGCCTTTTTTAATTTATGTCATCGTATCCGTTTGCTTCTTTAAAGAAATCTTTAAAAAGATAAAACCGATAATACCGGCAACCAGCGACGAAATCAATATGGATATTTTAGAAACGGTAATATCGTCCGGCTGCGATTTGAACGCCAGTAAGGTTATAAATATCGACATGGTAAAACCAATACCGGCCAAAAAACCGGTCGCAAAAATCTGCTTCCATTGCAAATCCTGCGGCAGTTTACAAATTCCGATCGCAACCGCTGCAAAACTAAACAGGAATACACCCAGCGGTTTTCCTAAAACAAGTCCCAGGAAAATACCGATGCTGTTTTCATGTGTCAGCCCTTCTACCCAGTCATTTCCGATAATGATTGCCGTATTCGCCAAGGCAAACAAAGGCAATATAAAAAAGGCAACCGGTTTGTGCAGGGCATGCTGCATTTTATATGAAATTGTTTTCTTGCTGCCGTCTCCGAAAGGAATCACAAAAGCCAGTAAAACACCGGTAATGGTGGCATGCACCCCCGAATTCAGCATAAAATACCACATTAAAACACCACCCAGCAGGTACGGAAACGGATTATTCACTTTCAAACGGTTAAATACAAATAAAACTGCCATGATGCCCAGCGCAATGCCCAGGTTCATCACCGAAAGATGATCAGTATAAAAAATCGCGATAATCAGTATGGCTCCCAAATCGTCAATAACGGCCAGTGCCGTTAAAAACACTTTTAGCGATAAAGGCACACGGCTTCCCAATAGTGACAATACCCCCAATGCAAAAGCAATATCCGTCGCCATCGGGATTCCGGCTCCGGACTGTGTTGGCGTACCCTGATTGAAAAACATATAAATTCCCGCCGGAATCAGCATGCCTCCTAAAGCAGCAAATAGGGGCAGTAACGCATTTTTAATACTGGAAAGTTCTCCTTTATAAATTTCGCGCTCCAGCTCCAGACCAATCAAAAGGAAAAAGATGGTCATCAGTCCGTCATTAATCCAATGCTCAAACGAATGACTTCCGATCCGGAAATGCCAGATGTGTTCATAATATTCCTGAAACACGGAATTTGCTAACAACAGGGAAATAATGGTGCAGACGATCAGGACTATTCCTGATGATTTTTCATTTTCAAAAAAATCAGCAAAGAGTTTGGTTGCTTTCATAAATAATAGGGAGATAAAATCAGATTAGGCTTTTTAACGATAATCACAAAGATACCATTTTTTAAATTAGCGGTTTTACAGGTAAAAATCACGCTGATTTCATCTATTAAAAATGCGTTAAACGGATTCGGAAATACACAACATTACTTTATCTTTGCACTTCAAATTTGTATGCAATGGAAACTGTTTTAGACACAAATATACTCCCGACAGGCAAGCCGAAATGGCTGCGCGTAAAATTGCCGACCGGTAAAAAATATACCGAATTACGCGGACTGGTAGACAAATACAAGTTAAATACGATTTGTACCTCGGGAAGCTGTCCGAATATGGGAGAATGTTGGGGAGAAGGAACAGCTACTTTCATGATTTTAGGAAATGTATGTACCCGTTCCTGCGGATTTTGCGGTGTAAAAACCGGACGTCCGGAAACAGTGGATTGGGATGAGCCGGAAAAAGTGGCCCGTTCTATTAAAATCATGAACATCAAACACGCGGTTATTACCAGTGTGGATCGAGACGATATTAAAGACGGCGGTTCCATTATCTGGAAAGAAACCGTTAAGGCCATCCGCCGTATGAATCCGGAAACCACTTTAGAAACCCTTATTCCTGACTTTCAGGGAATGGAAAGAAACATCGACCGTATCGTAGAAGCCGATCCGGAAGTGGTATCGCACAATATGGAAACCGTAAGACGGCTGACCCGTGAGGTGCGCATCCAGGCAAAATACGACAGAAGTTTAGCCGTTTTAAAATACTTAAAAGAAAAAGGAATCCGAAGAACAAAATCCGGAATCATGTTAGGCTTGGGTGAAACCGAAGAAGAAGTGATCCAGACAATGCGGGATTTACGCGATGCAAATGTGGATGTGGTGACCATCGGTCAGTATTTACAGCCCAGCAAAAAACACTTACCGGTTAAAGAATTCATCACCCCGGAACAATTTGCAAAATATGAAAGCATCGGTAAAGAAATGGGATTCCGTCATGTAGAAAGCGGCGCTTTGGTACGTTCTTCCTACCATGCACAAAAACATATCTTATAATCATTCCGATTATATAACACCTGAATACTGTTAGTTAAATGAATCAGAAAATAAAAATTGCCATTAATGGTTTTGGTCGTATCGGACGTAACCTCTTCCGACTTTTACTCAATCATCCATCAATTGAAGTTGTTGCGATAAATGATATTGCCGACAACAGGACCATGGCACATTTAATAAAGTATGACAGTATTCACGGCGTACTTCCGAACAAGGTTACTTTTGACGAAAACGCCATTATAATTGACGGTCATTCCTATCTGTTTTTCCATGAAAAAGAAATCTCCGGATTAAACTGGAAAGATCTGGATATTGACATTGTTATTGAAGCTACCGGAAAATTCAAGACTTATCCTTCGGCCGAAGCCCATATTAAGGCAGGCGCCAAAAAAGTAATTTTGTCTGCTCCGGCAGAAGATGAAAACATCAAAACAGTTGTACTGGGTGTTAACGAACATATTCTGGACGGTACAGAGCTGATCATTTCCAATGCCAGCTGTACGACCAACAATGCCGCTCCGATGATTCAGGTAATTCAGGAATTATGCGGTATTGAACAGGCCTATATCACCACGGTTCACTCCTATACAACTGATCAGAGTTTACACGACCAGCCGCACAAAGACCTGCGAAGAGCCCGTGGCGCTTCACAGTCCATAGTACCCACCACAACAGGAGCTGCAAAAGCACTGACTAAAATTTTCCCGGATCTGGATGGGAAAATCGGAGGATGCGGTATCCGGGTTCCGGTTCCGGACGGTTCATTAACAGACATTACCTTCAATGTAAAACGTCAGGTTTCGATTGAAGAAATCAACAACGCTTTCCAAAAAGCGGCAGCAACAAACCTAAAAGGAATCCTTGATTATACCGAAGATCCAATCGTTTCGGTTGATATCATCGGAAATCCGAATTCGTGCCTGTTTGATGCCCAACTTACTTCCGTGATAGACAAGATGGTAAAAGTTGTAGGGTGGTATGATAATGAAATCGGCTATTCTTCACGAATAATTGATCTAATTATCCACACATATAACAAATAATTAACTATATTTATACTGATTTTTAAACAAAGAAATGAGGTATATTCTGTTTTTATTATTTTTTCTACCATTAAAAAGTTTTTCACAGGAAAAAATTACCCCAATAAAAGTAGATAGTATAACCTACTATTTGGAATTATCGAATTTCCACAAGAACAACTATACCTATAATAAAGCGCTTGAGTTTGGTAAAAAAGCGGTTAATTATGCTTCCAAAAACAATCTTGAAAAAGGATTAGCCGATACCTATCTGGCTATTGGCGGTATATACTACCAGTTAAAAAAGACGGATGACGCGATTGAAAATTTCATCCGCAGTCTTGCCATTTACAACAACCTGAAACCTTCTTCCAACATTGCCTTCTGTTACTATAACTTAGGCTTGTGTTATCTGGATAAAAACAGTTTTTCAATAGCTGAAAATTATTTCGACAAAGCCATTTCTATTTATGAGCAAATCCAGATTCCGGATGCGATTGAACTGATCAACCTTCAAAAAGGGATCATCTACAAAAAGAAAGGCAATATCAACCTGGCTACGGCCCTATTCAAAAACATCATTGCCAAAAGCAATATCGACAACCTTTTCGAAACCAAGGCCGAGGCCTATTATCAGCTGGCGGAAATCAACGAGGCCAACAATCCGAAAAAAGCGATTGATTATCTGGAAAAAGCCAATGTACTGACGAACAACAATAACATTTCACAAAAGCTGAAAATCATCCGGAAGATCAGCACCCTTTACAATAAGACCAATGCGGTTAACCAGTCTTTCTACTATTTAAAACGGTATGTACACCTAAAAGATTCCCTGACTGCCATTAACAATGACAGTATAGGCGAAGCGGCTTTTGAACGGTATATTGCCAACGAACAGCTGAAAACCATTGAAAAAATGGACAAGGAGAATAAGGAACAGGAAAAATCCATTAAATTCTCCAAACTGATCAGTATACTAAGCATTGCCTTAATTTCGATCTTATCCCTGTTAAGCCTTTCGCTGTACAAGAATAACATCATCCGTAAAAAAACCAACCAGCTTCTAAAAGAGAAAAACCTCGAACTGGAAGTTGAAAAAGAAAGAGCCGAAAGAGCTTCAAAAGCGCGTGCCGAATTCCTGTCGACGGTAAGTCACGAACTGCGTACACCATTAAATGCCATCAACGGAATCACCCATATTTTAATTGAGGACAAGCCTAAAGAAAGTCAGCTGGCCTACCTGAACTCCCTTAAATTCTCAGGAAACTACCTGTCTACCTTTATCAACGATATCCTCGAGATCAACCGTGTGGAATCGAATGCGCTTGAGGTTGAAAAAATCAATTTCAACATACGGGAACTGTTTCAGAATATCATGGATTCCTTTATTGAACTTGCGAATAACAACAATGTTATCTGCCATCTCGATATTGATGCGAATATTCCGAACAACCTGGTTGGTGATCCTACCAAACTTTCCCAGATATTGATTAACCTGATCAACAACTCCCTTAAATTTACCAAAGATGGCGATGTCTGGATACAGGCAACCCTTAAAAAACAGGTGGATGCTGTTGTGGAACTTCATTTTGAAATCCGCGACACCGGAATTGGTATCCTGAAAGAAAAGCAGGAAACCATCTTCGACAGCTTCACGCAGGGTTCTGTAGAAATCAACCGTAAATATGGCGGAACCGGTTTAGGACTGTCCATCGTTAAACGTTTGGTGGAATTATTAGGCGGTAAGATCAACCTGGAAAGCGAGCTTGACGAAGGAGCCAAATTCTATTTTGACCTTTCTTTCCCTATAGGCGAAGAAATACTTGTTGAAAAGAAAACCGGCCTGGGCTATGATGAGCAATGGCTGATTGGTAAAAAAATCCTGTTGGTTGAAGACAACAAGATCAACCAGATGATTACCAAGAAAATGCTGGAACGCAAACAGATGGACTGTACCATTATTGAAAACGGAGAAGATGCCATTGAACACCTTCGCAATCATAAATATGATCTGGTACTAATGGATGTACATCTACCGGGAATCAACGGAACGATCGCCACGGAAGAGATCCGGAAGTTTGACAACATAACCCCTATTATTGCCTTAACGGCGATCTCACTGGATGAGAACAGAGAAATGCTGCTTTCGTATGGAATGAATGAGGTGATTACAAAACCTTTCGATCCGGAAAAGTTCTACGAGATTATTGCAACCACCATCATTTTTCAGAGCAACAATCAATAAGCTGCTATCAGGTTTTTAATCAGGTTACGCACATGTGGTTCTGCCGCCTTTGCTGCTTCCAGAACTTCATCATGAGTAATGCTGTCGATACTGTGTTCGTCACCCATATCGGTAATTACAGAAATACCGAAACACTCCAGGTTCATGTGTCGGGCAACAATTACTTCCGGAACGGTTGACATTCCCACACAGTCACCGCCTATGGCTTTCACCATTTTATATTCTGCCAGCGTTTCAAAAGTAGGTCCCTGTAATCCCAGGTAAACCCCGTCTTTCACGTCTATATTTAATAAAGCTGCAATTTCTTTTGCTTTGGCAATCATTTTACGGCTGTACGGCTCACTCATGTTTACAAAACGAGGTCCGAAACGCTCGTCATTTTTACCGCGCAACGGATGCTCCGGCATCATATTGATATGATCTTTAATAATCACAACAGAACCCACGCGATATTCCGGATTCACACCTCCGGAAGCATTGGAAACGATAAGTTTTTCCACTCCCAGATAACGCATTACACGCACCGGGAAAGTAACTTCTTTCATATCATATCCTTCATAGAAATGAAAACGTCCCTGCATCGCTACCACTTTTTTATCGCCTATGGTTCCGAAAACCAAAGCCCCTTTATGTCCCTGAACGGTAGAAACCGGAAAATTCGGAATCTCACTATACGGTAAGGTAAATGCTATTTTAATATCTGCTGTAAATCCACCCAAACCGGAACCTAAAATAACACCATATTCCGGTGTAAAATTGGTTTTCTCCTTAATGTAATTAACTGTTTCTTGTACTTGCTCCCACATAATCTAAAATAGTTTTATCAAATTCATCTTTATTACCCACAAAAGAACTGATGATTGGCAGGTAGAATAATTGTCTTGAAGGCAATTTCCCTGCCAGCCGCACATAATCCTTTTCGGTGGTAATTATTATTTTATTATTCGCTTTTTGTTTTATTTCGGCTATATCCTTATCGGTAAAATCATGGTGATCCGGAAACGCCATACAATTATTTTTAGCAGCTTTTAAATGATTAAAAAACGGCTCCGGCTTGGCAATACCGGCCACCAGCAGCACTTTATCGCTGTCTATTTCCTTGACTGCTATTGAATTCTCTTCAGAAAAAACAGCATCATGATATTGGATAAAAGTAAAAAATAATTGCTGATGTGAAGCCAGTTTAAACCTGGTTTTAATTTCGTTCTGCTGAATGGCCGTCAAGTTTTCCGGACATTTTGTAACAACCACGATATCGGCACGGTTCACACCGCTTCTACTTTCCCGTAAATTACCGGCCGGTAAGATCAGATCGTCTGTATACAAATCATTATAGGCTGTAAGCATGATATAAAAGCCGGCTTTTACCTTTCTGTGCTGAAAAGCATCGTCCAGCAGGATCACTTCCGGTTTTTCCTGTTGCTGCAATAACTGTTGTATTCCGTTGGTTCTGTTTGCATCGACCGCGACCATTACCTCCGGGAATTTCCTGTAAAACTGAAACGGTTCATCGCCCAATATTGCGGCATTGGAAGCCGCATCGGCCAGAACAAACCCTTCCGATTTCCGTTTATAGCCCCTGCTCAATGTCGCAATCTTATACTTTCCGGAAAGCAGCCGGATTAAATATTCGATTTGCGGGGTTTTACCGGTACCGCCAACACTAAGATTACCAACAGCAATAACAGGAAGGTCAAAAGAATGGGACTTCAGAATCCCTTTGTCAAAAAAAAGATTCCGTATACCCGTAATACCACCATACACTATAGCAAGCGGAAAAAGTATTTTTCTCAGAAAATTCATATTACGAAAGTAGCTATTTTTTATCTTTGAATATAACTTTCACAGTAAAGTTTAAGCTTTAGACTCCTTAAAAGAGTTGGCTTCACCAATTAAAAATATAATCCAAATGAAAATTAAAGAGATACTCGCGATACTGGAAGAAATGGCTCCGCTTGCCTATGCCGAAGATTTTGACAATGTTGGTCTGTTAGTTGGCGATGCCAATGCTAATGCTACCGGTGTCCTGGTTTGCCATGACGCTTTAGAAACGGTAATTGATGAAGCAATTGCCAAAAACTGCAACCTCGTGGTGTGCTTCCACCCGATACTTTTCTCCGGATTAAAAAAAATAACCGGAAAAAACTATGTGGAGCGCGCTGTCATAAAAGCGATCCGCAACGATATTGCCATATATGCCGTTCATACCGCTCTGGACAATCACCAGCAGGGTGTCAATAAAATTTTCTGCGATGCTTTGGGACTTACCCATACAAAAGTATTGGTTCCGAAACAGCACTTTATCCAAAAACTGGTTACCTATACCATTCCGGAAAATGTTGCCAAAGTGCGCAATGCCCTTTTTGATGCCGGAGCCGGAAAAATAGGCAATTATGAAGACTGCAGCTTTAACTCCACCGGAACGGGAACCTATATGGGTAATGAAAACAGCAATCCGGAAATTGGAGAACGTTTTGAATTTGTAGAAGCTGCGGAAATTAAAATCGAGGTCACTTTTGAAAAACACCTTCAGTCCAGAATTCTGAAAGCCCTTTTTGCCAGCCATGTTTATGAAGAAGTCGCTTATGAAATTTACGATCTGCAAAACACCCATCAGAACATCGGATTGGGAATGATCGGTGAATTTGACCATCCGCTAGCGGAAGCTGATTTCCTGGCACTTGTTAAAGAAAAAATGCTGGCCGGCGGTATCCGTCACAGTGCGTTTACCGGAAAAGCCATTAAAAAAGTTGCCGTACTGGGCGGTTCCGGAAGTTTCGCCATTAAAAACGCCATTAGCATGGGTGCCGATGCTTTTTTAACTGCCGATTTAAAATACCATCAGTTTTATGAAGCCGAAAACAAGCTTCTTTTAGCCGATATCGGGCATTTTGAAAGTGAAAGATATACAAAAAACTATATAGTTGATTATCTTACGAAAAAAATTGCTAATTTTGCAATCATTTTATCGGAAGAAAATACAAATCCAGTTAAGTACTTTTAAAATATGGCAAACATCAAAGAACTAAGTGTAGAAGATAAGTTACGAGCACTTTATGACTTACAGTTAATCGATTCACGCATTGATGAAATTAGAAACGTGAGAGGAGAATTACCTCTTGAAGTGGAGGATTTAGAAGATGAAGTAGCTGGATTAAGCACTCGTTTAGAGAAATTAAAAAGCGATTTGGATTCTATTGAAGAGCAAATCAAGGAAAAAAAGAATGCTATCGATGGTCACAAAGAGGCGATCAAGAAATATACAGAACAACAAAAAAATGTTCGTAATAACAGAGAATTCAACTCTTTAACAAAAGAGGTGGAATTTCAGGAATTGGAAATTCAGTTAGCGGAAAAACACATCCGTGAGATGAAAGCTTCTATCGAACATAAAAAAGAAGTTATTTCACAAACCAAAGAGCGATTGGATGCAAAACAATCTCACTTAAAACACAAAAAAGCAGAATTAGACGATATCATGTCTGAAACTGAAAAAGAGGAAACGTTCTTATTAAACAAATCTGCCGAATATCAGTCACAAATTGAAGACCGTTTATTAGCAGCTTACAACAGAATCCGTACCAGTGTTAGAAATGGTTTGGCAGTTGTTTCAATCGAAAGAGGTGCTTCTGCAGGTTCTTTCTTTACAATTCCGCCGCAAACACAGATGGAAATTGCTTCCCGTAAAAAAATTATTACAGATGAGCACAGTGGAAGAATTTTAGTAGACAGTGCATTAGCTGACGAAGAAAAAGAGAAAATGGAACAATTATTTTCTAAAATATAAGTAACTTAAAGCCTCCAAACGGAGGCTTTTTTTATGAAACTACTCAACAAAATACTATACTATATACTCACAAAGTCTATCGGATTGTATATTAATCTGATGAGCTTTTTATTTCCGGAAAAATCGGCACAGCTTGCCTATCGTTTTTTTACAGAACCCAGAGAAGGGAAACTCGATCCGAATAAAATTCCGGGTATCCTGAGCGAGGCTCACGCCGAAGCAGTCACCTTTGGAAACCAGACCATACAAACCTATACCTGGAAAGGTAACGAACACCGCATCCTGTTAGTACACGGCTGGGAAAGCAATGCTTCCCGCTGGGAAAGAATCATCGTTCAGCTGCGGCAATCCGGAAGCACCATTATCGCACTTGACGGTCCGGCACAGGGGCTTTCTAGCGGACGTGAATTCAACATTCCGGAATATGCCCGGTATGTGGATACCATTATGCAGAAATTCAATCCGAAATTCCTGATTGGTCACTCCATGGGCGGTGCCACCTGTATATTCTACCACTACACCTATAAAAACCCGATGCTGGAAAAAATGGTTATTTTAGGCGCTCCGAGCGAATTTATGATCGTACTGAACAACTATAAAAAAATGCTCAGCCTGAATAAAAAAGTATCCCGCCTGCTGGAAAAAAGAATAACCGAACGCTTTAATATTGATCCCAATGAATTTTCAGGCGACCGGTTTGCTTCCGATTTTACACTCAAAGGCTTGATTGCCCATGATGTGGACGATCTGGTGGTTTCCTTTAACGAAGGCAAGAAAATAGCCCAAGCCTGGAAGTCGGCAGAATTTATCGAAACCAAAGGATTGGGACACAGTTTACACGACGACCATTTAAACCAGCGCATTTACCGTTTCCTTTTTGAAGCCGATTAAGTTTTAACTATTTTCTTCGTTTTAAATAGCCTATTTTTGACAGATGAGGATTAGGCAAAATAAAACGGTTTCCTTTCACATCGGATTTATCCGGCTGGTGATGCTGTCGCTTTTGCTGATTTTAGCATCGTGCAATACGAAGAAATCGATCCATACAATACTGGATGTTCCGCTCACCAAAACATTAAACCTTTCCCAAACGGTTTACTTTGACAAAAGCGATTGCTCGTTTACCGAAAACTCCGAATCGTTTACATTCCAACAGCAGCATACGGCTGTGGCATACCTGGTTCCGGAAGTTCCCGTTATTCGCTGTTCCGGTTTTACCAGAAATACCATTGGCAGGCTTACTGTCAATCCGGAATACAACAGTACCAAAAAAAGGAATTTCCATCCGCTCTACCTGCTCTATAAAAAACAGAAGATTGCCTTATTGTAATTTTTAAAATCCGCTTTGCTAAAAAACCTAGCAACATGCTTTATTCATTTTAAAAATTACAACTATGACTATTCCACACAATAGCCCGACTTTTTATTGGGCAGGATTTTTCACGCTTTCCCTTCGCATCGTTACCGGCTGGACGTATTTTTCGGCTTTCTGGAGACGCCTGGTACTCGAAAACAAATTAGATCCCGAAACCGCCGGATATATAGGCGAAAAATTCAATCATTTCCTCCCAAATGCATTGGGAATACAACCGCTTATCGAATACCTCGTTACCCATCCCGATGCCCTCTGGTGGTCTATGATCAGCTTTACAATCATCGAAGGAATTGTAGGTTTGTTTTTTATGCTTGGGCTCTTTACCAGATTAATGAGCATTGGTGTTTTCTTCCTTGCTTTGGGTATTCTTTTAGGCGCCGGATGGCTAGGCACCACCTGCCTGGACGAATGGCAGATCGGCGTTTTGGGATTGGCTTCCGGATTTACGGTTTTCTTTACCGGAGGAGGAAAATTTGCTTTAGACAACTATCTCCCTTTTTTAAAACGGAATCCTTTGGCGGCATTCCTCACTTCCGGTCCGCTGCCGTTATCTAAAGAAAAGATGCTCTTTACAGGAATAACCGGTACACTGTTCATTACCTTTATGACACTGTTTACCAATCAGTATTTCCATGGTGGTGTCTGGGGAACCCTGCATAACAAATCGGTAAAACCGAAAATAGCCCTTGAAACCCTGCAATATCACAACAACGCACTTCATTTTTCTGTTTACAGAACTGAAGGAGCCGATGTGTACGGTTCTTTCCTGATTGGCATCAGCCTGCAGGATGCTGCTGCCAAAACCGTATTTGCCTTGCAGCATGACGAGCTGGCGGCATTCCCGGAAGAACAGATTCAAAACAAACATGTCGCTAAAATCAAACCCGGCAAACACAGTCTGGTTATTCCGCTTGGCGCCAAGGCTGTAATTACCCTTAATGCAAAAGAAATACAGGATTTACCCCGGGGAGCCTATACATTAGTATTGACAGATATTAGCGGAATTCAATGGTCAAAACCATTAATTATTGAATAAAAAGCCCTCCTTTTTGCTGATTATTTCGTTTTTTAATTCTTAGAAGTCTTCAAATTAGCTTATTTTTGTAAAATGGAAGAAAATGTAAAACGCCTTAATAAATTCTTATCCGAAACCGGATTTTGTTCCCGTCGTGAGGCGGACAGGCTTATTGAGGAAGGTCGTGTAACCATTAACGGGATCGTTCCGGAAATGGGTACTAAAGTGACTCCTGATGACGAAGTAAGAGTAGATGGAAAACTGATTCGTGAGAAAACAGAAAAACCGGTTTATCTGGCCTTTAACAAGCCTGCCGGAATTGAATGTACCACCAATCAGGATGTCCGCAACAATATTGTGGACTACATCAATTATCCGAAACGTATTTTCCCGATTGGCCGGTTGGATAAAGCCAGTGAAGGCTTAATCTTTATGACGGATGATGGTGACATTGTCAACAAAATCCTTCGTGCGCGTAACAATCACGAAAAAGAATATGTCGTTACGGTTAACAAACCGATCACCGATCGTTTTATTCAGCGAATGGGTAACGGTATTCCGATATTGGATACGGTAACCAAAAAATGTAAGGTTGAACAGATCAGCAAATTTGTTTTCCGGATCATTCTGACGCAGGGATTGAACCGTCAGATCAGAAGAATGTGCGAATACCTGGATTATGAGGTTACCGTCTTAAAACGTATCCGCATTATTAATATTTCACTGGATGTTCAAGTTGGCCGTTACAGAGATCTAACGGATGCTGAAATCAAAACACTGAACGAGTTGATTGCTCCTTCCAGCAAAACGGAAGAAGCCAGTTTACCGAAACCGGCACCAGGCAGAGAAGTAAAAAAAGTATTTTCTCCCAGAACGCAGAACAACCGAAATTTTAGAAACAAAAAATAAATTTAATAGCAAAGCAAAGGGACACTAATGACTACGTTCTTAACGACAGCGATCAGTTATTTGTAAAGAAAGCATTAATATAAAGGGGTAAAACCTAAAAAATAAAGCCGGATCATTAAATGATCCGGCTTTTTTATGTGCGTTATTATAGACAATATCTTTTATTAAAGGATGATTTCCCGATCATTTAACCGGTTCCCCACACCCCTACTTCACACTTCTTTTCTCTTACTTCTTTTCTCTTACCTCTTACTTCTTACTTCTTACTTCTTACTTCTTTTCTCTTCCTTCCTAAAAACAAAAAACCCTATCCGTTATGGATAGGGTTTTCAAAAGAAAGGCGGCGACATACTCTCCCACAGGATTGCAGTACCATCTGCGCAGGCGGGCTTAACTTCTCTGTTCGGAATGGGAAGAGGTGAGCCCCGCCGCAATAACCACCTTAATAGGTACCATTGCTTTGAGCAAGGTTTCATTGAGATTGGTTTTATAAACCAAATTCAAATGAACAATATCTTAACATACTGAGATAAAAATTATTTAATCTTAAAAGAAAGTTGCTTCCCCTGCCTGAGCAGGGGAACCGCGTACATAAGCTTACGGGTTATTAGTACTACTCGACTATGACATTACTGCCTTTACATCTATAGCCTATCAACGTGGTCATCTTCCACGACCCTTAAAAGAAATCTCATCTTGTGGTGGGTTTCGCGCTTATATGCTTTCAGCGCTTATCCCTTCCAAACGTAGCTACTCTGCGGTGCTCCTGGCGGAACAACAGATACACCAGAGGTTTGTCCAACTCGGTCCTCTCGTACTAGAGTCAGATCCACTCAAATTTCTAACGCCCACAGTAGATAGAGACCGAACTGTCTCACGACGTTCTGAACCCAGCTCGCGTGCCACTTTAATGGGCGAACAGCCCAACCCTTGGGACCTTCTCCAGCCCCAGGATGTGACGAGCCGACATCGAGGTGCCAAACCCCCCCGTCGATATGAGCTCTTGGGGGAGATCAGCCTGTTATCCCCGGCGTACCTTTTATCCTTTGAGCGATGGCCCTTCCATGCGGAACCACCGGATCACTATGCTCTACTTTCGTACCTGATCGACCTGTATGTCTCTCAGTCAAGCTCCCTTATGCCATTGCACTCTACGCACGGTTACCAAGCGTGCTGAGGGAACCTTTAGAAGCCTCCGTTACTCTTTTGGAGGCGACCACCCCAGTCAAACTACCCACCAAGCAATGTCCCCCGCATCGCGGGGTTAGGCCTCAGATAAGCAAAGGGTGGTATTTCAACAATGACTCCACAACTCCTGGCGAAGCCGCTTCATAGTCTCCCACCTATCCTACACATCACTTATCCAAGGGCAATACTAAGCTATAGTAAAGGTGCACAGGGTCTTTTCGTCCCACTGCGGGTAATCGGCATCTTCACCGATACTACAATTTCACCGAGCTCATGGCTGAGACAGTGTCCAGATCGTTACACCATTCGTGCAGGTCGGAACTTACCCGACAAGGAATTTCGCTACCTTAGGACCGTTATAGTTACGGCCGCCGTTTACTGGGGCTTCAATTCAATGCTTCTCCGAAGATAACATCTCCTCTTAACCTTCCAGCACCGGGCAGGTGTCAGGCCCTATACTTCATCTTACGATTTTGCAGAGCCCTGTGTTTTTGATAAACAGTCGCCTGGACCTTTTCACTGCGGCCAGCATTGCTGCTGGCGACCTTTCTCCCGAAGTTACAGGTCTATTTTGCCTAATTCCTTAGCCATGAATCTCTCGAGCACCTTAGGATTCTCTCCTCGACTACCTGTGTCGGTTTACGGTACGGGTACTTATAATCTAAGTTTAGAAGGTTTTCTTGGAAGCCCTTAGGTACACTATCTCTTTGTCCGAAGACTCCGAGTACTATCGCATTTCACCAGTCCCTGCGGATTTGCCTACAGGGCCTATAGCTAAGTGCTTTAACGAACTATTCCGTCAGTTCGCGGTACTTTCATCACTCCGTCACTCCATCACAATTATAAGTAGTACGGGAATATTAACCCGTTGGCCATCGACTGTCCCTTTCGGGTTCGCCTTAGGACCCGACTAACCCTCAGCTGATTAGCATAGCTGAGGAAACCTTAGTCTTTCGGTGTGCGGGTTTCTCGCCCGCATTATCGTTACTTATGCCTACATTTTCTTTTCTAACCAGTCCAGCAATACTCACATATCACCTTCAACCCTGTTAGAATGCTCCCCTACCACTTACGAATAAATCGCAAATCCATAGCTTCGGTAGTATACTTATGCCCGATTATTATCCATGCTCGTCCGCTCGACTAGTGAGCTGTTACGCACTCTTTAAATGAATGGCTGCTTCCAAGCCAACATCCTAGCTGTCTGGGCAGACAAACCTCGTTTTTTCAACTTAGCATACATTTGGGGACCTTAGCTGATGGTCTGGGTTCTTTCCCTCTCGGACATGGACCTTAGCACCCATGCCCTCACTGCTGGTAAACATTATATAGCATTCGGAGTTTGTCAGGAATTGGTAGGCGGTGAAGCCCCCGCATCCAATCAGTAGCTCTACCTCTATATAACTTAAGCCAGCGCTGCACCTAAATGCATTTCGGGGAGTACGAGCTATTTCCGAGTTTGATTGGCCTTTCACCCCTACCCACAGGTCATCCGAAGACTTTTCAACGTCAACCGGTTCGGACCTCCACTGTGTGTTACCACAGCTTCATCCTGCCCATGGGTAGATCACACGGTTTCGCGTCTACCACTACTGACTATGGCGCCCTATTCAGACTCGCTTTCGCTACGGATCCACACCTGAAGTGCTTATCCTTGCCAGCAACGGTAACTCGTAGGCTCATTATGCAAAAGGCACGCCGTCACCCCACGAAAGGGCTCCGACCGCTTGTAAGCGTATGGTTTCAGGATCTTTTTCACTCCGTTATTCACGGTTCTTTTCACCTTTCCCTCACGGTACTGGTTCACTATCGGTCTCTCAGGAGTATTTAGCCTTAGCGGATGGTCCCGCCAAATTCAGACAGGGTTTCACGTGCCCCGCCCTACTCAGGATACCACTATCCTTATCTTCTCTTACTTATACGGGACTATCACCCTCTGTGGTTAACCTTTCCAGGTTATTCTAATTCAATCCGCAAGAAATGTCGTGGTCCTACAACCCCAATATTGCCGTAACAACATTGGTTTGGGCTAATCCGCGTTCGCTCGCCACTACTTACGGAATCACTTTTGTTTTCTTCTCCTCCGCCTACTTAGATGTTTCAGTTCAGCGGGTTCACTCACCTATCGGTGTACTATGTCTTCAACATAGTGGGTTGCCCCATTCGGATATCTGCGGATCAATTCGTATGTGCCAATCCCCGCAGCTTTTCGCAGCTTATCACGTCCTTCATCGCCTCTGAGAGCCTAGGCATCCCCCATACGCCCTTATTTTGCTTATTGTACTTTTATCTTAAATTCTACTATTACTAGCAGAACCCAAAATTACTGTGCTTTCTATTTTTTAAATATTTTCTTATCTCAATATGTCAATGAACGGTTTTTCCTCTCGGAATCGTGGAGAATATCGGAGTCGAACCGATGACCTCCTGCGTGCAAGGCAGGCGCTCTAGCCAGCTGAGCTAATCCCCCAATTTGTCCCGAATTTCGAATTCAGAATTAAATTGTGAATCCCAACTTCCAGAATTTCCTTCTCTTAAGATCAAAATAGTAGTCCCGGGCAGACTCGAACTGCCGACCCCTACATTATCAGTGTAGTACTCTAACCAGCTGAGCTACGAGACTCTGTTTCTTTCTTAAGTGTATTATTTGAACTAACAGCGAGAGTAATATTTCCCTTTCGATAAACTAAATATCTATCATTCTCTAGAAAGGAGGTGTTCCAGCCGCACCTTCCGGTACGGCTACCTTGTTACGACTTAGCCCCAGTTACCAGTTTTACCCTAGGCAGCTCCTTGCGGTCACCGACTTCAGGTACCCCCAGCTTCCATGGCTTGACGGGCGGTGTGTACAAGGCCCGGGAACGTATTCACCGGATCATGGCTGATATCCGATTACTAGCGATTCCAGCTTCACGGAGTCGAGTTGCAGACTCCGATCCGAACTGTGACCGGTTTTATAGATTCGCTCCTTATCGCTAAGTGGCTGCTCTCTGTACCGGCCATTGTAGCACGTGTGTAGCCCAGGACGTAAGGGCCGTGATGATTTGACGTCATCCCCACCTTCCTCACGGTTTGCACCGGCAGTCTCGTTAGAGTTCCCGACATGACTCGCTGGCAACTAACAACAGGGGTTGCGCTCGTTATAGGACTTAACCTGACACCTCACGGCACGAGCTGACGACAACCATGCAGCACCTTGTAAAGTGTCCGAAGAAAAAACTGTTTCCAGTCCTGTCACTCTACATTTAAGCCCTGGTAAGGTTCCTCGCGTATCATCGAATTAAACCACATGCTCCACCGCTTGTGCGGGCCCCCGTCAATTCCTTTGAGTTTCATTCTTGCGAACGTACTCCCCAGGTGGGATACTTATCACTTTCGCTTAGCCACTGAGCTTGCGCCCAACAGCTAGTATCCATCGTTTACGGCGTGGACTACCAGGGTATCTAATCCTGTTCGCTCCCCACGCTTTCGTCCATCAGCGTCAATATATTAGTAGTAACCTGCCTTCGCAATTGGTATTCCATGTAATATCTAAGCATTTCACCGCTACACTACATATTCTAGTTACTTCCTAATAATTCAAGTCTAACAGTATCAATGGCCGTTCCATCGTTAAGCGATGGGCTTTCACCACTGACTTATTAAACCGCCTACGGACCCTTTAAACCCAATGATTCCGGATAACGCTTGGATCCTCCGTATTACCGCGGCTGCTGGCACGGAGTTAGCCGATCCTTATTCCTACAGTACCGTCAATCTACCACACGTGGTAGGGTTTCTTCCTGTATAAAAGCAGTTTACAATCCATAGGACCGTCATCCTGCACGCGGCATGGCTGGATCAGGCTTGCGCCCATTGTCCAATATTCCTCACTGCTGCCTCCCGTAGGAGTCTGGTCCGTGTCTCAGTACCAGTGTGGGGGATCTCCCTCTCAGGACCCCTACCCATCATTGCCTTGGTATGCCGTTACCACACCAACTAGCTAATGGGACGCATGCTCATCTTGTACCGTTGGAACTTTAGTTATCAAACCATGCGATTCGATAACACTATGAGGTATTAATCCAAATTTCTCTGGGCTATCCCTCTGTACAAGGTAGATTGCATACGCGTTACGCACCCGTGCGCCGGTCTCAAGGAAGCAAGCTTCCTCTACCCCTCGACTTGCATGTGTTAGGCCTGCCGCTAGCGTTCATCCTGAGCCAGGATCAAACTCTTCATCGTATATTTTTAATATTGTCGATAAATTTTCTAGCTTATTCTTCTACTCGAAAAATCTTACTCTCTCTTTATATGCTGTCAATCCAATATGTCTATGAACGTGTCTTCTTTTTTATTCCCCTCAAAGCCTAAGCTCTGAGCCGCTAGCCTTTCAGTTAGCGGATGCAAAAGTAGAAATCCTTTTTTAATCTCGCAAGATTTTTTTTAGTTTTTTTTCAAGCTTTTCAAAAGCTTCTTAACTTTAAAATCCTACTCAATCTCTCAATGAACTTCCCGTTTTTGCGGGCTGCAAAGGTAAAACCTTTATTCCATTTAGCCAAATCTTTTTTGAAAAAAAATTTAATCCCTTTTTCTCCCTGATTCAACCTCAATATCTAATGAACTTCGCCTTGATTGCGGGTGCAAAAGTAGCACCTTTTTACTCTTCTCCAAACTATTTCCAAACTATTTTTTGCCTTTCTACAAAACAATAACTTAACAAACTGATTACTAATCCTTAATATAACAAATTATTTTTAGAGGGTTTTCATCCGCATCACCCACACCATTAAAAAACACTGCAATCTCAGTAAATTCAATTGAAAAACACAAATCCGGCTTTATCACCACACCACAATACACCTATATATAGTAAAACAAACATTTATTAAATTCTTTTACAATTATACCTTATATATATATTGTATGTATTTCTTTAAACCGTTATATTTGCGCTTTATAAATTTAACATATGATAAAGATTACATTACCCGATGGTTCGGTTAAAGAGTTTGCACAAGGTGCAACTCCGATGGATGTTGCCAAAAGCATTAGTGAAGGATTAGCCAGAAATGTTATTTCTGCTTCTTTTAATGGTACAACAGTTGAAACCACCACCGAGTTAACCACGGATGGTTCTCTTATCTTATATACATGGAACGACAAAGAAGGCAAAAAAGCTTTCTGGCATTCTACTTCCCACGTAATGGCGCAGGCTTTACAGGAAATGTATCCGGGCATTAAACTAACAATTGGTCCTGCTATTGATAACGGATTTTATTATGATGTTGATTTTGGTGATCACAAAGTAACCGACAGCGATTTCAAAGCTATCGAAGATAAAGTACTGGCGATCGCAAAAGAAAAGCACGAATTTAAAATGCGTTCGGCTTCAAAAGCAGAGGCATTGGCTTTCTATGCAAAAGAAAACAATCCTTACAAAACAGAATTAATTGAAAATTTAGAGGACGGTACGATAACTTTCTGTGATCACGCTACTTTTACCGATTTATGCCGTGGTGGCCATATTCCGAATACCGGAATCATCAAAGCCATGAAAATTTTATCTGTAGCCGGAGCTTACTGGAGAGGTGATGAGAAAAACAAGCAGTTAACCCGTGTTTACGGAATTTCATTCCCGAAACAGAAAGATCTGACGGATTACCTGGAATTACTGGAAGAAGCCAAGCGTCGTGACCATAGAAAATTAGGAAAAGAACTTGATTTGTTCCATTTCTCTCAAAAAGTAGGACAAGGTTTGCCTTTATGGTTACCAAAAGGAGCTGCTTTAAGAGATCGTTTGGAGCAATTCCTTAAAAAGGCTCAGAAAAAAGCCGGATACGAGCAGGTAGTAACACCGCATATCGGACAGAAAGAACTTTATGTTACTTCCGGCCACTATGCAAAATACGGAGCAGACAGCTTCCAGCCGATTCACACACCGGCAGAAGGTGAGGAATTTTTATTGAAACCAATGAACTGCCCGCACCACTGCGAAATATACAATGCAAAACCCTGGAGTTACAAAGATCTTCCGAAACGTTATGCCGAATTCGGAACAGTGTACCGTTACGAACAAAGTGGTGAATTACACGGTTTAACCCGTGTGAGAGGGTTTACTCAGGATGATGCACACATTTTCTGTACGCCGGATCAGCTGGATGCCGAATTTAAAAACGTAATTGACCTTGTATTATATGTATTCGGATCGTTAGGTTTTGAAAATTTCACCGCTCAGATTTCGTTACGTGACCCGGAAAAACCGGAGAAATACATCGGATCGGATGAAAACTGGGAAAAAGCGGAAAGCGCTATTATCAATGCAGCAGCCGAAAAAGGTTTAAACACTGTTGTTGAGTATGGTGAAGCGGCTTTTTACGGTCCTAAATTAGACTTCATGGTGAAGGATGCCTTAGGAAGAAGCTGGCAATTGGGAACAATTCAGGTAGATTACAATTTACCGGAGCGTTTTGAATTGACTTATAAAGGTTCTGACAATGAATTACATAGACCGGTAATGATTCACCGTGCTCCTTTCGGATCCATGGAACGTTTTATTGCCATATTACTGGAACATACTGGAGGAAATTTCCCACTTTGGTTGATGCCGGAGCAAGCTATCATACTGTCTTTGAGCGAGAAATATGAAAATTATGCCAAAAAAGTTTTAGATTTGCTAGAAAATCACGAAATTCGCGCCCTAATTGATAACCGTAATGAAACTATCGGTAAGAAAATTAGAGAAGCTGAAGTTCAGAAATTACCGTTTATGTTGATTGTTGGTGAGGAAGAAGAAAAGAACGGCACGATTTCTGTTCGTCGTCACGGTGATTCCGGAAAATCAAATCAAACAATGACTATCGATCAATTTGCTTCTTTAATACAGGAAGAAATCAATAAGACATTAAAATCATTCTAAGTTTAACTTAAATTTTTAGAGCCATAGCAATTAAAAACAACAGGGGTTACCAACCCAGAGTAGAAAAAAAGGATGCGCATAGAACAAACAATGCCATTCGAGTTCCTGAAGTTCGTCTTGTAGGAGAAAACATTGAGCCTGGAGTTTACAAAACTTCTCAGGCTTTACAAATGGCTGAAGAGCAAGAATTGGATTTGGTAGAAATCTCTCCCAATGCCGCTCCTCCTGTTTGTAAAATAATGGATTACAAAAAGTTTCTTTACGAGCAAAAGAAACGTGACAAAATGCTTAAAGCTAAGTCAACGCAAATTGTTGTAAAAGAAATTCGCTTTGGTCCTCAAACTGATGAACATGATTATGAATTCAAGAAGAAGAATGCTGAAAAGTTCCTAAAAGAAGGTTCTAAATTAAAAGCTTTCGTATTCTTTAAAGGTCGTTCGATTATCTATAAAGAACAAGGACAAATCTTATTGTTAAGATTAGCTCAGGATCTTGAAGAGTATGGAAAAGTAGAAGCACTTCCGGTTCTTGAAGGTAAACGTATGATTATGTTTATCGCTCCTAAGAAGAAAAAACAATAATCTTTTTAGAGCAACCGTTCCAAAACTTTAGCTTCGGGTAAAGCAGCAGAACAACCGACAATTAATCAAAGAGCATTATGCTCCTGATATGATATTGATTTTTACTTTTACAAGTAAAGACAAACAAAAATAGTAAGTAAGATAAATCTAATACCTAGGAAGAAAATGCCTAAAATGAAAACTAAATCTAGTGCTAAGAAACGTTTTAAAGTTACTGGCTCTGGAAAAATCAAAAGAAAGCACGCTTTTAAAAGTCACATTTTGACTAAAAAATCGAAAAAGCGTAAATTAGCTTTAACGCACTCTGCATTGGTTCACCAATCAGATATTAAGAGTGTAAAAGAACAATTAAGAATTATCTAATCGTTCTTTCGGTTACAACAATTTAATAACCCTGGAGTAGTGCCCGAAATTTATTTCGACAAGAACCTGAAAAGGTCGCCTGCTACAAAAACAATTTAAAATTATGCCAAGATCAGTAAATTCAGTTGCTTCAAGAGCTAGAAGAAAAAGAGTATTGAAGCAAGCCAAAGGATTCTTTGGAAGACGTAAAAACGTTTGGACAGTAGCGAAAAACGCGGTAGAAAAAGCAATGCAATATGCTTACCGTGGCAGAAAGCAAAAAAAGAGAAATTTCCGTGCATTATGGATTATGCGTATTAACGCTGGTGCACGTTTACACGGAATGAGTTATTCTCAATTCATGGGTAAAGTAAAAGCTAACAACATCGAATTGAACCGTAAAGTTCTTGCCGATTTAGCAATGAATCATCCAGAAGCTTTTGCAGCTATTGTAAATAGAGTTAAATAAACGTTTGTTAAACATATTTATCTTACTTATTATAAAACCCATTCGAAAGAGTGGGTTTTTTGTTTTATATCGTTAGTGTTCTTAACTCCTTCCTTTTTTCAAAGGTTTATTTTTAATTTTATACTACTTTTGAAGTCAATTCCATTTTAATGAAAAAAGCAACAACCAATACTACGACAAAAAGCCTGCATCCGCGAAACAAACATAATGACCGCTATGATTTTAACCAGCTCATAACGGTATATCCGGAGCTGAAGGCTTTTGTTGCCTTAAATAAATTTGGCAGTGTAAGTATTGATTTTGCCAATCCCGAAGCTGTAAAAGCGCTTAATGTGGCTTTATTAAAACAGTTTTACGGCATTGACTACTGGGATATTCCCAAGACCAATCTGTGTCCGCCCATTCCGGGACGGGCAGATTATATTCATTATATAGCCGATGTATTAACCGAAAGCAATCATCACAAAATACCAACCGGTAAAAACGTTCGTGTCCTGGATATTGGCGTAGGTGCCAATTGTATTTATCCGATTATCGGGCATCAGGAATATGGCTGGACGTTTGTGGGGACAGAACTGGACAAACCGGCTAAAGCTACTGCAGAAAAAATTATCAGCAACAATCCAGATCTGCAGGATACGGTTAGTATTCGCTTACAGGAAAACAAGCGCAATATTTTTAAGAATATCATACAACCGGGCGAAACGTTCGATATTACTATTTGCAACCCTCCGTTTCACACTTCCAGGGAAGCGGCAACACAAGGCTCACAACGCAAACTAAAAAACCTGGGCAAAGCTGCCGAAGGGAAACCGGTATTGAATTTCAGCGGTCAGAATAACGAGTTGTGGTGCGAAGGCGGCGAACTGGCTTTTATTACCAATATGATCTATGAAAGTGTTCACTTTAAGTCCCAATGCCTGTGGTTCTCGACACTGGTTTCCAAAAATGACCATTTAAAAAACTTTTACACTATTCTTAAAAAGGTAAAAGCAGTACAGGTTAAAACCGTTACTATGGAACAAGGCAATAAGGTGAGCCGTATATTACTCTGGACATTCTTAGAAGAACGACAACAGGAAAGCTGGTCGGCAAAAAGATAAGGGTTTTAATGCTAAAATATAGACATCCCGGTTTTGGTTGTCAGTAGTTCCAGCGCATTCATTCCCAATTCGGAATTTCCTTTTTCGTTTAATCCCGGACTCCAGGTGGTCACGGTAAAGTTTTTGGGATATAAGGCTGCTATACCACCGCCAATACCGCTTTTTCCGGGCAAACCTACTTTATAGGTAAACTCACCGGATTCGTCATAAAAACCACACATCTGCATTAGTGCATTTAGTCTTTTTACCTGACTCTGGGTTAAGATCTGCCTGCCGGATCGGGTCATTCCTTCATTGGCAAAAAAGAAAAAAGAGTGCGCCAGTTCTTTACAGGTCATTTCAATGGCGCATTGAAAAAAGTAAAAATCCAAAACTTCTTCCACATCATTTTCAATGTTTCCGAATGATTTGATAAAGTTTGCCAAAGCGGCATTCCGAAAACCGGTTTGTTTTTCCGATTCGGCTACTTTGCTGTTATAATTTATATTGGGGCTTCCGGATATGGTCCGGACGAATTCCAGGAAGTCCTGTTTCGGATTTTTTAATTGGGAAACCAGCATATCGGCAATAACAATCGCTCCGGCATTGATAAAAGGGTTTCTGGGTATTCCTTTTTCATATTCCAGCTGTACTAAGGAATTAAACGGATTTCCGGAAGGTTCCACACCAACGCGCTCCCACATTCGCTCGCCCAATGAGGCAAAAGCCAAGGCCACAGTGAGTGCTTTGGAAACACTCTGTATCGAAAATTTTTCTTCGCTATCGCCAATGCCGTAATCCTCGCCATCAATTGTTGTCAGGTGAATGCCAAATTTACCGGGATCTACTTTTGCCAGTTCGGGAATAGTGGCTGCGACCGTTCCGGTAACCGGTAATCTGCTGATTTGTTGGTATATTTCCTGTAAGATGGCTGTATAATTCATATATTCGGATCGAATGAGGTATTATTAAGCCACAAAATTATACTTTTTTGGTCTTCAAGAACAGAAATTATCTGTTTCTATTGTAAGGAAAGACTGTCCAGGCTGATAATTCTGTTCTGGATCGCATAAACCACCAGACCAGCCACGTTTTTGGAGTCTGTTTTTAACAACAGGTTGTTCCGGTGTCCTTCCACAGTTCGTGGACTGATAAACAGTTTTTCCGCAATTTCATTGGTACTCAACTGTCCACAGATTAACTGTAATACTTCTTTCTCCCGATTGGTCAAATAATCATCGTCGAAGTTACTTTTTGCTTTTTTCTGAGATTCAATCATGCTTTCGTTTACTACCTGCATTACAAAATCATTATAATAAAATCCTTTGCTGATTACCTCGTTGATGGTAAAGAGCATTTCTTTTGGTGTTGCATTCTTCACTAAATAAGAAGAGGCACCCACCTGAATCATATTCGCAATAAAAGGTTTGGTATTGTAGCTTGTTAAGGCAATAATTTTAATGTCGGGGAAAACTTTATGGATTATTTTCGTTGCTTCCACTCCGCTTATCAGCGGCATTTTCAGGTCCATTAAAATAACATCCGGAAGATTGCCTTTATTCTCATCCAGATAATCGATCAATTCACTTCCGTTAGAGGCTTCAAAAAGTATTTCAAAGTTTCTTTCCCGCTGTAAAATAAAAGCCACTCCTTTTCTGAAAAGCGCTTCGTCATCGGCTAAAACAATTTTAATTGTATCTGACATCAGATTAATTTTTAAAAATTAAAAGTCACATTTATTCCCTTATTAATCTCACTCTCAATATTGAGTTGTCCATTCAACATCGTAACTCTGCTTTCAATATTTTTCATACCAAGTCCGGGTTGTTTCTTTATAACTTTAGTATCAAAACCATTTCCATTGTCGGTATAAATACAATACCGCCCGCCAAAATCTTTGTCAAAACGGATGTCGATAACGGTTGCTTTTCCATGCCGTAATGAGTTATTAATCAATTCCTGCAAAATCCTGAAGATGTGCAGTTGGTTTTCATGCTTAATTTCTTCGAAAATTTGCTGCCTGTGTACGTTGTGATAGTTAATGTGTACTTCACAGTTATTGTACTGCTGGCACAATTCTTCAATAGCGGCATGCAGTCCGAACTTGTCCAGTATTGGCGGCAATAAATTGTGTGCTATTGTCCGGGAACTTTCCAGAACCTTAGCGGTAATTGTAATGATACCGGTTGTTATTTCTTTGACTTCTTCACCGGAAAGATCGGAAGCCGTTAGTAAATGGCTGTTCAAGGAAATGATATTTAATTTTGAACTGATATCGTCATGCAAATCCTGCGCTATTCTTTCTCTTTCTTTTTCCTGTGTGAGGATGGTAGCCTGCAGGAGTTTCTTCTGATAGTCAATTTCAAGGTCTTTTTTTTCCAATTCCTTCTGAACAATTTTCTTCCGGGAATAATAGACAAAAATCAGTACGGCAACAATCATTAAAACAAAGGCTATAAAAGTGTAGATTACAGCCGATATTATTTCTAAATCATGTGCGTTCAAATCATTCATAGTCTTCAGTATTACGACGGGCTCTTATTCGCCATTCTATGAAAATAAACAACTGGTATACCACTATCAGGAAGGCATTTAACAACCAGACAATATTCCGGGATTCGAGTTTCAGCGTGTTGATCAGGTTTCCTGAAATAAACAAAACCGTACTTCCGAAAAGATAAATCAATATCCCTGTGTTGATATAATAGTAATTTTTTTCCTTGTTTAAAAGATTGTAAAAGTGAAACATTGAATACAGTATTAACAGATAGGATGTTATAAAAATTTCAAACAGGTTGAATTTTAAAAACAGTTGTTTATCCGATAAGTACTGGACTCCTAAAACAAACAGGCATCCCATTAAACAGGTTCGCACAATCCTTCGCTGTATTTTCATTTCTAAAATTGTCAGGTAAAAAAAGCTTAACAAGATCAGCTGCAATACAAAGTAAAAATGGGAAAGGAACAGGTTATTGATTCCTTTATTCTTTAAAAGGCTTGTAAAAAACTGTATTAATGCGATAACAAATAAATAAAGGGTAAATATTCTGAAGGCCTTGTCTTCTTTTCTGCATCTCTTTAAATACAGAATCAAATTGATCCCTGAAAATACATACCCTAAATAGATAATATAATTAATCAAAAGGATAATTTTTTATTCACCACCACTAATAAAAGGTGCTTTTTTATTACAAGTACTCGGACACGGTTCTGAAAAATCATAGATATATTGTCCTTTGCTTTCGTCAATCATATCATTTCCATCAGCATCAACACCTACAATCATTAATTTTTCCACATTGCTTTCATCAACTCCCAGATAAGCTCTGACATTTTGCGCACCAGCTTCTTTCATTACCTGAGTAAAATCTACTCCGGGAACCCAGAAAGCTTTTAATTCATGGTGCCTGTTGTAGCTTCCTTCTTTGTTTTTCCATCTTGCAGCCCAGTCCTGAGCCGTTGCTAAACTAATCGTATTTTCTGCCATAAGTAATAAATTATAAGTTACATATCTTATGTAAAAATAATACTATTAATTTTTATTTTGGCATTTTTCCTTAAAAAAAATCGCATTTTATCACATTATGTTATGCTTTTGTTGTGCTAAAATGAACAAAATGTAACTTTTAAAAAAATACGAATATAAAAAATATGCATTTCATAAAAAAAAGCATAATAGTTACTATTATGCTTTTTTGAAATTGTGATCAGAATTTTATGTTTTGAGTTTTTTCTTTCTGGCTGCCGGAAATAATACATTGTTTAAGATTAAACGGTAACCGGGAGAATTGGGATGCAGGTCCAAAACCGTTGGTGCGTCGCCTACCCGATGCTCATAATCTTCCGGATCATGCCCGCCGTAAAACGTGAACATTCCTTTGCCTTTGGTACCGTGTATATAACGGGCTTCACCATTAAACTTGTTCTCTCCCATAACCAGGATATTCGATTTGATCCGCTCACTGTCGAAAGCGGTGGTCTGTCCCATAAAACCTTTCACCAGCTGGGTATGGTTCTGGCAAAGCATACTCGGGATGGGATCCCATTTTGCCGAATATTCCATCAGCGTGAAATAATCATTATCGGGCAATACTTTTCGCTTGCGCGACATATCAATATCTGAAAATTCATAAACAAGCGGGTTTCTTTCCAGGATAAAGTCCTTGAATGCAAAGCTTTTATTGTAGTCAATCCGCGCCTGATAGTTTGCCTCACTGTCATCGCCGTCAAACATCGGTTCACAGATGTCCACTCCTTCGGCAGCAAGGGCAATATCAAAGCTGTCTGTTGCAGAACACATGGCAAACATAAAACCGCCGCCAATTACAAAGTTTCGGATCTTAGCGGCTACAGCCAGTTTTTCCTGTGATACTTTGCTAAATCCCAACTTGGTTGCCAAAGCTTCCGCTTCTCTTTTTTGTTCAATATACCAGGGTGCATTCCGGTAGGCTCCGAAGAATTTCCCATATTGCCCGGTGAAATCTTCGTGGTGCAAATGCAGCCAATCGTATAGTAAAAGGGCATCGCTTAGTACTTCTTCATCATAGATCGCCGTAAACGGAATTTCGGCATAGGTTAAAACCAGTGTCACCGCATCGTCCCATGGTTTTTTCCCTTTGGGTGTATATACAGCAATTTTTGGTGCTTTTTCCAGCACAACCGTTTCCATATTTTGTGAAGGGGAACTAATTTCATTCAGGATTCCGTTTGCCTGATTGTCGGACAGCACTTCAAAAGTTACCCCGCGGATCTGGCATTCTTTACGGATCTCGGCCGCATCCGGCAACAGAAAAGAACCACCTCTGTAATTTAGCAGCCAGCTCACTTTATACTGCTTATCCAGTGCCCAATAGGTAATTCCATAGGCTTTTAAATGGTTTTGCTGCACTTCGGCTTCCATCGGCAGCAGTATAAATGCTGCTTTTGCCGAAATTGAAAACAGGAATACCAAGAATATATAAACGGACTTTTTGAGATGCATTACAATTGATTTATTTTCAAAGATAAGTGATTTCAAAAATAAAAACTCATAAAAAAAGCCTACAGATGCAGGCTTAATTTTATTTTTTAGAACGGAACATCGCTGTCGTCGTCAAAACTGTTCATGTTGCTTCCGAAAGCTTCGTTAGCCGATGGCAGGTTTTTCGTGATGAAAGGATTATCGTCCATATTCATTCGGGATGGCAATTCATCAAAAGGAGAACCGAAATCGTCCAGATTGTCAAATTTACCCAGATTTCCGATAAATTTCAGACGAATGTTATCCAATCCACCGTTACGGTGTTTGGCTACGATAAATTCTGCCTGACCTTGTGTTGGCGAACGCTCTTCGTCATCCCATTCATCAATTTTATAATATTCCGGGCGGTAAATAAAGGATACGATATCGGCATCCTGCTCAATCGCTCCGGATTCACGTAAGTCGGAAAGCAACGGTCGCTTACTGGCTCCACGGGTTTCCACCGCACGTGATAGCTGTGACAGTGCAATTACCGGAACATTTAACTCTTTTGCCAGGGCTTTTAAGTTTCGGGAAATAGTGGAAATCTCCTGCTCACGGTTTCCGCCGCCGCCTTTTCCGTTACCGCCGGCCGTCATTAACTGAAGGTAATCGATCACAATCATACGGATTCCGTATTGGGAAGCCAGACGACGGGCTTTTGCACGTAAATCGAAAATGGACAGTGACGGGGTATCGTCAATATATAAAGGTGCTTTTTCGAGGTCTTTTACTTTAATGGAAAGTTGTTCCCATTCGTGTTTTTCCAGTTTTCCGGTACGCAGTTTTTCAGAAGACAAACCGGTTTCGGAAGAGATCAAACGGGTGATCAGCTGTACGGATGACATCTCCAGCGAGAACAAAGCAACCGGTGCTCCGGCATCGATAGCCATATTTCTTGCCATTGAAAGTACGAATGCGGTTTTACCCATACCCGGACGTGCTGCGATAATAATTAAATCGGAAGGCTGCCAACCGGAAGTAAGTTTATCCAGATCGTGGAAACCGGTAGGGATTCCGCTCAATCCTTCTTTATTGGCAATTTCTTCAATACGTTTTTTTGCCTGGATCACTAAACTTTGTGCCGTTTCGGAACTTCTTTTAATGTTTCCCTGCGTTACTTCATACAGTTTGGATTCGGCCTTGTCCAACAAGTCGAATACATCGGTCGTTTCATCATACGATTCTTCAATAATTTCATTTGAAATTTTGATAAGGCTTCGCTGAATGTATTTCTGCAATATAATTCTTGAGTGAAACTCAATGTGTGCGGAAGATGATATTTTCTGAGTCAGCTGAATCAGGTAAAAATCGCCTCCGGCTAATTCTAACTTCCCGTTTTTTCGCAGCTGTGCGGAAACGGTCAGAAGGTCAATCGGCTGTGTATCGTTAAAAAGTTCTACAATGGCTTCAAAGATATGCTTGTGGGCATCTTTGTAAAAAGCATCGGGTTGTAAAATATCGATAACCTCATCCACACCTTTTTTATCAATCATCATGGCCCCCAGAACCGCCTCTTCAAGGTCTAATGCCTGAGGTGGTAATTTGCCTTTTTCCAGATTAATAATAGTAGTTTTATCTACTCTGTTTGGGTTTACATTTTTGAGGTTTTCCATATTGCTAAGGTAGCCAATTTTTAGGTGAATATATTTTGAGTTGTTAGTCTTATGCTGTTCATAACCTCTCAAAAAATGTTAATAGTTAAAAAAAATCCGAAGCTGTAAGGCTCCGGATGTTATGATTTGTAAGGTAATTTCGATTATTCTTTATACTCACCCATTCTACTGTATTTTTCCATACGCTGAGCCACTAATTCTTCTGTTGATAAGTCTTTCAACTCGTTATATCCTTTGGTGATATATTGTTCAACGGTTCTGAAAGTCGTTTCTCTGTCGTAATGAGCACCACCAAGCGGTTCCGGGATAATATCGTCAATTAACTTTTGTTTTTTCATATCGAAAGAAGTTAATTTCAACGCTTCGGCAGCCTGCTCTTTGTATTCCCAGCTTCTCCATAAAATAGAAGAACACGATTCCGGAGAAATTACAGAATACCAGGTATTTTCCAACATGTAAACTTTATCACCAACACCAATTCCCAAAGCTCCACCTGAAGCTCCTTCACCAACGATAACCGTGATGATAGGCACTTTCAGACGAATCATTTCGAAGATGTTTCTGGCAATAGCTTCCCCCTGTCCTCTTTCTTCTGCTTCCAATCCCGGATATGCTCCCGGAGTATCTACTAATGTAACTACAGGGATTCCGAATTTTTCGGCCATTTTCATTAAACGAAGTGCTTTTCTATATCCTTCCGGATTTGCCATTCCGAAGTTACGGAATTGTCTGGTTTTCGTATTGTATCCTTTTTGTTGTCCGACAATCATGAACGACTGTCCGCCAATTTTACCAAGTCCGCCAATCATTGCTTTGTCGTCCTTAACACCTCTGTCTCCAAAAAGTTCCAGGAAAGTATCCCCGCAAAGGGCTCTGACATGGTCCATCGTGTACGGTCTGCTTGGATGTCTCGAAAGCTGAACACGTTGCCATGCCGTTAGATTTTTATATATATTTCTCTTGGTTTCTTCTAATTTTTTCTCAATTTGTTTGCACGTATTAGAAACATCAACATCCGATTCCAGTCCGATTATCTGACATTTATCTAACTGATCTTCAAGTTCTTTAATAGGAAGTTCAAAATCTAAATATTCCATTTTTTAGTACCTTTTTGGGTTTAGTTTGAGCTACAAAGATAAATTATCATTTTATATTGTAGTAACAATTTATTAATTTGTTTTTATTTTTTTATAGTTCTTGGCGATTCCGTTTAGCAGAACCGTAAGCAGTATTATGGCCGCTCCCACATAAAAAGAAGGGCTCATTTTTTCTTTTTCCCGGAAAACCAAAACGGCTAATATAATTCCGTAAATAGGCTCCAGATTAATCGTCAGCATTACGGTATACGGGCTTAAATATTTCATGACTTTCACTGAGGCTAAAAAGGCATAGGCCGTACAAACAGATCCTAAAACCAGCAGCCAGATACAATCGGATAAGCTCAGTACAAAGAATTCCCGGGTAAAATATCCGGATACCAGCATATAAACCGTCAGAAATCCGACACCGCCCAGCAGTTCATAAAAAGTGATGACTCCTGCGTCATGTTTTTGAGCAAACTTCCCGTTGATCACTGAAAAAAGTGCCGATAAAAATGCCGAGGTCAGCGCTAAGATTATTCCGTTAACATGGTCGCCTTCCACATTAAAGATGATTCCCAATCCCAACACGACTATCAGGCCGAAAAGCACTTCATACCAGATCATTTTTCTTCCATAGAAAATGGGTTCCAGAAATGAGGCAAAGAAAGCGCCGGTAGACAGACAGGCTAATGTTACGGAAATGTTGGAAACTTTAATCCCCATAAAGAAGGTCAGCCAGTGCAGCGCAATGACCAATCCGCCTAAAAGGAATTTCACGAGCGTAGTCCCGGAAACGGCTATCGGTCTTTTTCGGTATAACAGGTAAAGCAATACCAGAAATACCGCCACCATCATGCGATACCACACCAAAGGCAGGGCTTCCAGGGAAATCAATCCGCCTAAAATAGCGGTAAACCCCCATATAAAAACAATTAGATGGAGGTTTAAGTAACTTTTAATATTATCGTTTGGCATTTCTAAGTAGGTAAATCGCTAAAATTCCAAAAACAAAATTAGAGAACCATACGGCCACTAAAGGCGGTACGCTGGATTTTTCGGCCAGTGTTCCAAAAATCTTGTCAAAGAAAATAAAGGTAAAGGCTATCGCAATTCCCAGGGCTAAGTTTACTCCCATTCCTCCTCTTCGCTTCATGGAAGAAACCGAAACGGCAATAATGGTCAGGATAAATGCCGAAACAGGGATACTGTATTTTTTATATTTTACAACCAGATAGGTGTTGATATTGGGGGAACCACGTTGTTTTTCCTTTTCGATAAACCGGTTCAGTTCTCCTAAGGTCATGGTTTCTGCAACATAAACAACCGGTGTTAAATCTTCCAGGTCAAAATCCAGAATCATGTCCTTTTGTTCCTGTTTTTCAATTTTATCATCCAGTTCTCCAATGGTACGCTTGCTGTAATTGAATAAGGTATACGTACTGTCGGCAGGATTCCATTTTATACGGCTGGCATTGATTTTATATTCTAACTGATCGCCTTTAAATTTTTCAAGGGTAAAGTTGAACGCTATCTTGGATTCGTAGTTAAAATTACTCACATAGATAAATTCGTCTTTACTAATCTGCCGGTAAACATCCTGGTTTTCCCTGACTGTTGGATTACTGGACAGGTAATTGTAACGGAAATCGTTGAATCCCTGACTTGCTTTGGGCACCAGAAAGAATCCCATAACCAATGAAAACAGCGATACTAACGTTGCCCCGATAATGTACGGCCGTAAAAAACGGCTAAACGAAATTCCGGAGCTTAAAATCGCAATGATCTCGGTGTTATTTGCCAGTTTCGAGGTAAACCATATTACGGAAAGGAACAGGAATATCGGGAAAAGTAAATTGGCAAAATATATTGTAAAATCGTAATAGTACTTTAAAATGGCTACTAAAGGTACTTTATTAGCAAGCATTTTATTGATCTTTTCCGAGACGTCAATAACGATTCCTATAGGAATAAACATTAATAACATGACCGAGAAGGTTGCTAAATACCGTTTTAGGATATATTTATCGATTATGTTCATTCGCAAGTTAGAATAGAAAATTAATTGTTAGCATTATAAACGTTGGCTCATCTGTTTTACCATTTTTTCCTTCCATGCATAAAAATCACCTGCTAAAATATGCTGTCTGGCTTCGCGAACCAGCCACATATAAAATCCTAAGTTATGAATGGTTGCGATTTGCTTCCCTAAGTATTCGTTAGCAGCAAATAAATGGCGTAAATAGGCTTTTGAGTATTCGGTATCTACAAAAGTAATTCCCATTTCGTCAATTGGGGAAAAATCGTCTTCCCATTTTTTATTTTTAATGTTAATTGTACCGTTAGCTGTAAATAACATTCCGTTACGGGCATTACGCGTTGGCATCACACAATCGAACATGTCAATTCCCAATGCGATATTTTCAAGGATGTTAACCGGTGTTCCCACTCCCATTAAATAACGCGGTTTGTCTTCCGGTAAAATGGCCGTAACCACTTCTGTCATCGCATACATTTCTTCTGCCGGCTCTCCCACAGAAAGTCCTCCGATGGCATTACCCTGCGCTCCTACACCGGCAATGTATTCTGCCGACTGCTGACGCAGGTCTTTATAGGTACTTCCCTGTACAATCGGGAAAAATGTTTGTTCGTATCCGTATTTAAACGGTAATTTATCCAAATGTGCAATACATCTGTCCAACCAACGGTGGGTCATGTGCATCGAACGTTTTGCATACCGGTAATCACAAGGGTATGGTGTACATTCATCGAATGCCATGATAATATCGGCTCCGATGGTACGCTGGATTTCCATCACATTTTCCGGTGAGAAAAAATGATAGGATCCGTCAATGTGCGATTTGAATTTTACGCCTTCTTCTTTAATTTTTCTATTGGAAGAAAGGGAATATACCTGATAACCGCCGCTATCCGTTAATATATTCCGGTCCCAGTTCATGAATTTGTGCAATCCACCCGCTTTTTCCAATATTTCGGTTTGTGGGCGCAGATATAAATGATAGGTATTTCCTAAAATAATATCGGGATTAATATCGTTTTTTAATTCTCGCTGATGCACTCCTTTAACGGAAGCAACTGTTCCGACAGGCATAAATATTGGTGTTTCAATAACACCGTGATCTGTAGTTATACTTCCCGCTCTGGCTTTTGACAACGGGTCTTTGTGTAATAAATCGAACTTCATACTTACTTTTTACAATCGGCAAAGATAATCGAATTCAACTATTCGATTGGGAGTTCCTTAGAAAATATTAACGATTGCGTCTTTATTTAATATTCTTTTTAAACAAATCCGCCGAAATGATAATAAGCAATTGTTTTGCTTACATTTTCTTCATTATAACGTAAAATCCAAAGGCAATAAAAACAGTCAGTACTCCGGTTCCGATCCACAGCGTATCAAATCCGTAAAAATCGGCTACACGGGTTCCCAAATAAGGCGATACGATATGGGCCGCAGAATAGGCCAGGGCGCCAAATCCCATATAAGCGCCTCTGTTTGTTGCTCCGGAACGCTGAACCGTCACGGTAGCCACAAACGGCATTACCAGGATTTCCGAAATACACAGAACAAACATGGACACATACAATACCAGGTATTTACCCGGCAGTACCAGCATTATAAACGACAAGCCGCATAAAATCGTTCCTAAAATGATTACCTGTGCCGATGTCATTTTACGTTCGGCAATATGCACCAGCAGCATTTCCAGCGCAAAGACCACAAAACCGCTATAGGCCAGCAATATCCCGATGTCTGCTTCGGTTAATTTATGGATCTCTTTATAAAACAAAGGTAATGTACTCAGCAACTGAAAGAAACAGATAGCATATAGAGCCGTTAGTATGTTGAACCAGATAAACTGTTTGTCCCTGTATGGAGAAACTTCTTTGGCTTCTGCCGCCGCATCCGCTTCTTTTTTCAATACGTTTTCGTTCCCTTTTCTGTTTCTGAAATAAAAGAAGAATAACAGCCCGGCCAAAACAGCACCGATCGCATTGCCGTAAAAAAGCCAGCTGTAGGATATAATTGCCAGCAAGCCGCCCAAAGCAGGACCTATGGAAAATCCAAGGTTAATAGCCATACGATTGAGCGAAAAAGCACGGGTAATATTTTCCGGTTTGGCATAGTATGCCACCGAAACGGAATTGGCCGGCCGGAACGAATCGGTAATCACGCTCAATATAAATATTCCTACCGCCAGTGTTTCCACCGTTTTAAATAGCGGCAGCAGGCAGAACATCGGAACCGACAGCAATAAGCTTACCGTCTGCACTTTAAAATGTCCTACTTTATCGGTCAGCCAGCCGCCTAACCAGGAACCGGTTACCGCTCCCAGACCAAAACAGCTTAGTACCGTACCGGCTTCCTTTAGCGAAAAGTGCAGGGCTTCCGTCATATAAATCCCTAAGAAAGGAAGCACCATAGCTCCGCTTCTGTTGATAAAAATAACCAGCGCAAGCATCCATGCGGGTTTTGACAAACCGCGATACGAATCCAAATAAATATCTAAAAAACGTTTCATCTGTTAAACCAAAAAGGGGATACAATTAAAAAGTTACTAAAAGTACTACATTTAAAGCGTTTCCTCCTATCATAAAGCGAAATTATTACGTGCTAAATCTGAAACTAAAAAACAAAAAGAGTTGGTACATCTTTAAAATAAAACTATTTTTGCCATAGTTTAACTTTTACATAAAAAATGAAGCCTAACACTCAACAATTAAACGACTTAACAATTCAGGTTAGAAGAGATATTCTTCGTATGGTTCATGCTGTAAATTCAGGACACCCTGGAGGTTCACTTGGCTGTACCGAATTTTTAGTAGCCCTTTACCAACATTTAATGGACCGCAAAGAAGGTTTTGACATGAATGGTAGCGGTGAAGATCTTTTCTTCCTGTCCAATGGTCACATTTCGCCGGTTTTTTACAGCGTATTAGCAAGAAGCGGGTATTTCCCTGTTGCTGAATTAGCTACTTTCCGCCTTATCAATTCCCGTTTACAAGGGCACCCGACTACGCATGAAGGGTTACCTGGAATTCGTGTTGCTTCAGGTTCATTAGGACAAGGAATGTCTGTTGCCATCGGAGCTGCGCTAACCAAAAAATTAAACGGTGACAACCATATTGTTTACAGTTTACATGGTGACGGTGAGTTACAGGAAGGGCAAATCTGGGAAGCGGCGATGTATGCTTCTGCTAAAAAAGTAGACAACTATATTGCTACCGTAGATTTAAACGGAAAACAAATTGACGGAACAACAGAAGAAGTTTTATCCTTAGGCGATTTAAGAGCCAAATTTGAGGCTTTCGGATGGGATGTTCTAGAGATAAAAGAAGGAAACAACCTTGAGGCTATCATCAATGGTATGACAGATGCCAAATCAAGAACCGGAAAAGGAAAACCAGTTTGTGTATTGCTATATACCGAAATGGGTAACGGTGTTGATTTCATGATGCACACACACGCATGGCACGGGAAAGCACCAAACGATGCACAATTGGAAAGTGCTTTAGCTCAAAATCCGGAAACTTTAGGAGATTATTAATCAATCTTTCTAATTTTTAAATTCTTTTAATTACGTCAACAAATGAAAAAATATACAAACACAGGAAATAAAGATACGCGCTCTGGTTTTGGAGCCGGACTTACAGAACTTGGTCAAAAAAATGAAAATGTAGTAGCACTTTGTGCAGACCTGATCGGTTCATTAAAAATGGATGATTTCAAGAAAAATCATCCGGAACGTTTTTTCCAGATCGGGATTGCAGAAGCTAACATGATTGGAATTGCAGCGGGAATGACTATTGGCGGTAAAATTCCTTTTACCGGAACATTTGCCAACTTTTCTACCGGAAGGGTTTACGACCAGATTCGTCAGTCGGTAGCCTACTCCGATAAAAACGTTAAAATCTGCGCTTCACATGCCGGATTAACATTAGGAGAAGACGGTGCTACACACCAGATCCTTGAAGATATCGGTTTGATGAAAATGCTGCCTGGAATGACGGTAATCAACACTTGTGATTACAATCAGACAAAAGCAGCTACATTAGCTATTGCTGAGCACCACGGACCGGTTTACCTGCGTTTCGGCCGACCGTCTGTACCTAACTTCACTCCGGAAAACGGAACATTCGAAATTGGTAAGGCTGTTGTATTAAACGAAGGTACTGATGTTACAATTATCGCTACCGGACATTTGGTTTGGGAAGCTTTGGTTGCTGCGGAAGCTTTGGAAGCAAAAGGTATTTCTGCCGAGGTAATCAACATCCACACGATAAAACCACTGGATGAAGAAGCGATTCTTAAATCGGTTGCTAAAACAGGTTGTGTTGTTACTGCTGAAGAGCACAATATGCTTGGCGGTTTAGGCGAAAGTGTTTCCAGAACATTATCGTTAAACAATCCTGCACCACAGGAATATGTAGCCGTTAAGGACAGTTTTGGCGAAAGCGGAACACCGGATCAGTTAATGGAGAAATACCAGTTGAACAATCAGGCTATTTTTGCAGCTGCCGAAAAGGTTATCACACGAAAATAATCAATATGTTTTATACAACAAAGCCTGTCCGACTGGACAGGCTTTATTTTTACAGCAGTATTTACCATAAAAAAAGCCCTCTTCTTGAAAAGGGCTTTTTTTTATTTTACTGGCTTACTCTTAGTGACAAGTAGCGTCCAGATGTTTTCTTAATCGTGCCGGATTCGTGTTGTTTCCGCTACAATCCGGGATCAAATCATAGGTATACTGGTTAATAGTACCCGGAATGCGGATCTCTTCTTTTGTAGGTACGCCATCATTATCATCATCCACATCAAAAATATCGGCGATACCGTCACCATCTGTATCAATCAGGTTGTAATTTGCATCAAAACCATATTCATATCTTGACAATACACCATCGGCATCCTGATCTAAAAATTGTATATCGTATAATTTAAACGTAAACACCAACGGTGAATATTCCGGAATACTTCCAACATATTGGCTATAATAGCCTAATCCTGAAGGCAGGAACATTACTCCTGCTCCGTAATCTTCATGACGCAATGTTCCGTCCGGTACTCCCGCTTCGTTTACATTTTCTACTGTAACTCCTCTTCTGAATTCCGGGAAAATAAACTCCCATCCTTTTATCGCTCCCACAAGGCTGATTTCGGTAGCATTCGGAGCATAATCAAACTGGTACCCCGTTAACAGCGTTCCTCTGTAGGAAGTGTACAGTTTATCTACACCACAAGGGGCATCACCTGTACCGGCAGCAGTTTTTAAATAATAAACTTTATATAAGATATTGTGAAGTTTCACTGTTTTATTCAATAACGGATAGGTTGTCTGATCCCAGATAGAAACCTGACTTCCTCCGGCAGGAATCGCTGTGATTGTCATATCCTCAACATCTCCATGTGCATTATGAGTAACTTCCAGGTAATGTGTTTTCAAATAATTTTCAATGGCTGTATTATCAGCGGCAAACTGCTCAGAATAATCCCGGATTTCAGCACCACCGCTACCTTTATCATCACATGCAAAAAGAGAAAACATAAGGACTAAGCTCCCTACTATCTTAAATAATCTATTCATTATTAATAAAATTTAACGGTGCAAGATACAATTTTCATTTATTTTTGTTTTAATATTAACATTGAATTTTGAATTTTCATATGAGAGTGGATAAATATTTATGGTGTGTACGCTACTATAAAACAAGAAACATTGCAACAGAAGCTTGTAAAAAGGGGCACATCACTGTAAATGGGCAAACAGCAAAGCCTTCCAGGGAAGTTTTTGCTACAGATAAAATTACATTACGAAAAGATCAGATTAACTACATACTGACCGTTCTGGATATTCCCGAAAGCAGAGTGGGCGCCAAACTGGTTGACATATACCGAAAAGACGAAACGCCTTTAGAGTCTTTTGAACATCTGGAATTACTAAGACTTTCCAAGGAGCATTACCGCGCCAGAGGAACAGGCCGTCCTACTAAAAAAGACAGACGGGACATTGACGATTATACCTTAGATGCCGACGAAGATGACACTGAAACTGAATAAAAGTTACTGGGAAGACCGCTATCTGAACAATGAGACCGGATGGGATGCCGGTTCAATTACCACACCGCTGAAGGATTATATTGACCAGATTGACGATAAGACGCTGAAGATCTTAATACCCGGTGCCGGAAATGCACACGAGCTGGATTACCTGTTTTCAAAAGGATTCCAGAATGTATTTGTCATAGATCTGGCCGCTTCGCCGTTACAGAACATCAAAAAAAGAAATCCGCTGTTTCCCGGATCCCAGTTGATTCAGGGCGATTTTTTTGAGTTGGAGGAGCACTTCGATCTGATCCTGGAGCAGACTTTTTTCTGCGCGCTGTCACCGGAGCTTCGCAAAAATTATGTTTCCAAAATGGCACAATTACTAAACCCTAACGGAAAAATCGCCGGACTGCTGTTTGATTTCCCGCTCACCGAAGCCGGACCTCCGTTTGGCGGCAGCAAAGAAGCGTATTTAAGCCTTTTTTCAGACATATTTTCGATAAAAACGCTTGAAAGAGCTTATAATTCCATAAAACCAAGACAAGAAAAAGAGTTCTTCTTTATCTTTGAAAAAAAATAACAACGACACAAAAACAATGAAAAATATTATCTTAACCCAACAGGAAATCAACCATAAAACCAAACGAATTGCTTTTCAGATCTACGAAACTTTTGTAGATGAAAACGAAGTTGTTTTAGCGGGGATCGCTTCCAACGGGTATATTTTCGCTCAGAAAATTGCGAAAGAACTGGAACAGATTTCCGATTTGAAGGTTATTTTATGCGAAGTAAAAATCAACAAAACCAAACCTCAGGAAAAAATCACTACCTCACTAAGCCCGGAGCAGTACGAAAATAAAGGTTTGGTACTGATTGATGACGTGCTTAGTTCCGGCACCACTTTGATTTATGGTGTAAAGCATTTTCTTGACGTTCCGCTGAAAAAATTCAAAACCGCGGTACTGGTAGACCGGAACCATAAAAAATATCCCGTTAAAGCCGATTTTAAAGGCCTCTCCTTGTCGACTTCACTATTAGAGCACATCCAGGTTGTTTTTGAAGAAACAGAGGAATACGCCTATTTAAGTTAACAGGCTTTCAATTTCCGAAACAATATGATCCGGCTTTTTACCATCAACGGCAATCACATGTTTGGCCTGGTGGTAAAAATAGCTTCGGTCAAACAAATGTTTGGCTATAAATTCTTCTATTTCGGTTTCTTTTAACGAAGCCAGCAAAGGTCTGCCCGCCTTTTCATTTTCCAGTCGTTGCATTAACTCCTTAACGGATGCTTTTAAGTATACCGATACGATACCTTCCAGCTGTAAAAATTCATGGTTATTGGCATAACAGGGAGCACCACCACCCAGACTTAATATATAATCCTCCTTTTCTGCTATAAATTCCCGGAGCGTTTCGTGCTCGATCTTGCGAAATCTGACTTCTCCAATCTCCGAAAACAATTCCGGAATGGTCTTTTTTGTCTTTTCTTCAATAATTTTATCCAGATCAAAAGCCGGTATTGCTATTTTTTCTGATAATATTTTACCTATTGTTGACTTACCGGAACCCATATAGCCAATGAGGACTATTTTTTTCATAATAATAAATATCTAATAAACAGAAACTTAAATAATCCCTGTAAAAAAAAGGCAAATTTAAACCAAAATTCCCTTGGATAATAAAAAATACGTCTTATATTTGCACCCGCAATCAGGAAATGATTACAGACTCGGTAGCTCAGCTGGTAGAGCACATCACTTTTAATGATGGGGTCCTGGGTTCGAATCCCAGCCGGGTCACAAAAATGACCTGAATTTATTTTCTGAAAGCAAGACTCGGTAGCTCAGCTGGTAGAGCACATCACTTTTAATGATGGGGTCCTGGGTTCGAATCCCAGCCGGGTCACGAAAGTCGAACAGCGATGTTTGACTTTTTTTTTTAAGGCCACGTGGAGAAATTGGTAGACTCGCCATCTTGAGGGGGTGGTGTTGAAAGACGTATGGGTTCGAATCCCATCGTGGTCACGAGGATTGCCTAAAGTAATCTGAATGATCAGAAATAGTACGGGAGGTTCCCGAAAACTGTTTCAGGAAATATTGATAAAGAGATTAAGAAATAATTACAGACTCGGTAGCTCAGCTGGTAGAGCACATCACTTTTAATGATGGGGTCCTGGGTTCGAATCCCAGCCGGGTCACTAATTAACCTGAATTATTTCTTAAAAAATACCGACTCGGTAGCTCAGCTGGTAGAGCACATCACTTTTAATGATGGGGTCCTGGGTTCGAATCCCAGCCGGGTCACAAAATGGTTCCACCGGAGTCATAAAAAAAGACGCAATTGCTGCGTCTTTTTTTGTTTTAAATACTTTCATAAGCACAAGGCTAAAATTCGTTACTGCGGCTTACGCAACAGGTTTGAATCAGCCTTCTCCATCGGAGCCGACGGTTTTATGATAATATTCACGCAGCAACTCCATAAATTCTATCTTTTTCAACGGTTTAATCAGATAATCGTCAATAAACTCATATTCGTTTATTTTTTCCATATCAGCAAGGCTAGTAGAGGAGCTTAAGATAAAAACGGGAATGTTACTTACAAAATCCATTTCCATCCTGCAAACCTCATCCATGAATTCCCATCCGGTCATCTGCGGCATATTAATATCCACAAATAACATGTCCGGCCAGTCTTCTCTCCTGTCCTTAACAGACTGGAAATGTTTTATAGCCGAAACGGCATCCTCAAAACCGATTACCTCGGTAGCTGCCTCGGGAAACTTCATCACCATCTTTCCGAATATGAACCGGAATATCGAATCGTCGTCGATAATAGCAATACGTAGTTTTGTCATATAATTGGGTATTTAGGGCTTACTTATTTATCAAACTGGACATAAAAAGTACTTCCTTTATCAGGCTCACTAACTACATAAATCCTCCCTCCCAATGATTCTATCTGATGTCTGGTCATAAAAAGTCCAATCCCCTTGCTGTCATATCCGCTATGAAAGGTCTTCCTGAATTTGAACACATGCATCCCATACCTGTCCAGATCAATCCCTATTCCATTATCCTTAACGCTAAAGCCGCATTTTCCTTCTGAAGCATAGGATCTGATCGTAATCTGCGGTTTCCTGCCCGGTACTGTGTACTTTAAAGCATTCCCTATCAGGTTATACATGATGCTCTCCAGATAGATTCTTGAATAGGAAATAGCCGGAACTTCAAAATCAGCTTCTATTACAGCACCCTTAGTATGGATCTCTGCCGAGAATTGCTGGATGGTCTTCCTGTATATCTGTTCGAAACCACATCTTTCCATTGGCAGCGATTTACTGCCTCTGACTTCCAGTATCTCGATAAGTTCCTGCATAATCTCGATAAGTCCGTCACTTGAACACTGCAGGAGCTCCAGATATTCTTTTCTGTCCGTTTCATTATCTGCATGCTCAATCTCGGCAACCAGCATCTGGATATTTCCGGCCGGCCCTCTCAGATTGTGTGCAACGATCTGGTTAAATTCTTCCAGTTGCCGCACCTTGGTTTCCAGGTCGATCGTTGCAATCTCCAGCTGTCGGTTATTCCGCTGCAGTTCCTCCACATACTTTCTATACTGTGTAATATCCTGTATCTGCGCAATATAGAAAATGGGCGTTCCATGCTGATCAAAGACGGCCGACATGGTTTGAAGGCACCAGATAAAACGTCCGTCTTTATGGATATACCGCTTTTTTATAGTGTAACTTTCGGTTTCAAGCGTCTTAAGCTTATTCATATTTTCCTCAATATACGGCAGGTCGTCCGGATGCGTATAGTCACTACATTTCATCCTGGACATTTCCGACACATCATAACCCAGTATTTTTGTAAGGGTATTGTTTACTTCAATACAGCGCCCGTCGGTACCCACTAAAGCCATTCCCAATCCTGAATGCAGAAAAGCCTGGTTGAACTTTTGTTCGTTAACCCTGACCTCATCCTCAATTTTCATCCTGTTACTGATATCCGTAATAATAACGGCCGCTTTTTGTTTTGAATAATAAACAGGTCTCACCTGCATCCTGTACCATCGTTCACTGTTATCCTCCAAAGGAGATTGGTATTCCATACTTAGGGATTTGTTCTCTCTTAAGGAATCCCTGATAAGGGAAACAAAAGATCTCCCAAGCTTGTTTGGAAAAATAACTTCCAGATTCTTTCCCAGAAACATTGTCGGATCATAAAAAAGCTGGTCTTCGTCATTCGTCCAGCAATTAAGGATCTCACCGGTAACACTGACCTCAAATACCATATCGTCTATTGAGGCCAAAAGCTGGTCCAGCTGGTTTTTTCTGGTTTGTAGTTTTTGGCTTTTCCGGATCGTTTCTGTAACATCAAAAAAACCGATAATTGCATATTTTGTTCCCGAGATCTCGATCATCCTGGAACTAACGGATATCCAGATCAGCGGCTTTTCACCGATTTCTATCCCAATCACACTGTCCTCTACCATTTTGTCCGTTTCCAGTGTTGCAATAAACGGCAATCCGTTCCGATCCAGCGGGGTCAGGTCTTCCGCATAGGAAAAACTAAACAATTCAAAGCAGCTGCTGCCCTGATAATTCTGCTCGTCCAGACATAAAACGACTTTGGCTTTTTTGTTAGCCAGAACGATGTTTCCTTCAAAGTCTGCAAGAATCAAACATTCTTTACTAATATTTTGCGTAATGCCAAATATTTCATCGCTCAACATGTTCTGAAGTTCCGCTGAATGCATATCTTTTTTTTTATTGATAAACTAAAATAATAAAATTCTAAATAGAGATTGGTATCACTAGAAAACAAGGATTATCTTCTATTAATGCTCTTGAAGACAAGAAAAGAAGACAATCAAAAATAATCGTTTAAAGCACTGTCGCTTTTTTAACATGCTTAAATATATAGTTCTATATACTTAGTGGGGGGACCGTTTAGCAAATTATTCTTTCAGAAAAAACCATTGACTTTTGTCAGATTCAGCCAAACCGGCCGAAATGACCTTCCTGTTTCAAACTCCTAACTCCCGTCTAAGCAATTCCTTAATTGGCGAAAGATACGTTTTAATTGCTAAAAATGTTCGCTCCTGCTAACTATTTAGGAAACTTTCAGTATCATTCCAATCACTTTTGTCCCCGCCGACCCTGTTTTTCCCTGTAAAGCAGACTACAGTTATCGCTTCTGTCATTTTTATAGTGCTATGGGATATCCTGCGAGAATACATAAGAAAGGGATTCTCTAATCAGGTTACAGGATTTGTTTTTTAGCTGCCTGCCCGAAATTTCACCTTTTTCGATCTGACCGGAATTAGCTGTTATTTTCCAAACCGGCAATAGCCGTTAAAAAGGCTTTTAATCCTTAACAAATACAGAATTTATTCGTAAAATTGAGTTCTTTAAGTAAGCCCCTATATGAAAACAAGCTCTTGTCCATCAATTGATGATTTTAAGTATATATGGAGAAGATACTCCCTCTTTATCAACAAGAGAACGCGAACGGGAAAAAAGTACCTGAACAGGAACGAAATGTGGAAGGACCGGTTTTTCACACAAATCATAAAATTTGCAATACCAACAGGAATAGTCTCTCTTATCGTTAATATTGTAATAGAATGTTCACACAGTAGTTATATAACAGCCATAACCGATTTACTTGCATTCGTATCGATTATTATCGTAGTGCTGCATAAAAAGCTTACGATCCGATTTAAGAAGTTTTTTGGAGTGACCGTAATGATGCTCTTCTCCATTATCAAAATAGTAACCTTACATTCCCTGATGTGCGGAACGGTTTTTCTGCTGCTGCTCAGTGTGTTTGTTACGCTTCTGTTTTCTAAAAAATTGGCTTACCTGTCGGTTGCTGTCAATGCGATGATCTGTATTTTGTTTGGCATCGCTTTATTTGAGGGTTTTCCGATACACGAACTGGAACTGGCACATGATAACATACCCTACAGATGGATACTCTACTCGTTCAACTTTATATTTTCAAATCTGGTAATGGTCTCCATTATTATATATGTTATCAGCGGTTTTGAAAAGACCATTCTAAAATCTGAGAATCTTTATATCAAACTCCGCCAGGAAGTACAGGAAAAGGTTGTCAAGGAAAATCTGCTACAGGAAGCTGTGACCCATTATAAAAGTTTGTTTTTTTTTAATCCGCTGCCGATGATCATTTATCATCCCACTACTTTACGTTTATTATATGTAAACAAAAGTGCCATACACTGCTACGGATACAACAAGAAAGAGTTTCTGGATATGAAAGTAAACCGGCTTCTGCAGTGTGATGAAGAAACATTCAGGAACAAGGTACGCAGAGATTATGTTCATCAAAGAGACCGGCATTATTGTAAAAACGGAAATCCCATACTGGTGGATATTAATGCCAGTAATATACGGTTAAACGGATCATGGGTACGGTTAGCCATCATCAGGGACATTACGTCAGAAGCAGCCTATATTGCTGCTATTGAGAAAAAGAATAAAAAGATGAAGGAAATAGCCCATCTGCAATCACATGTTATACGAAATCCCTTATCCAGGATAATGGGAATCATCGAGTTGTTGCAGTCGGATCCTGTTGCAGCAGAAGAACTGGATCAGCTGCTTTCTTACCTGATGCAGTCCGCACAAGAGCTGGATACAGTAGTCGCAAGCATTGTAAAACGGACAGAAGAAGAGATGAAAGAGGATTAAAGCCTAATAAAACGACCCTTTTCAGATAATTTTGGCTCCTTATATAACACAGCTTTTATGCTGTCAAATTCCTGAATTCCTGAGGTGTATTGCCTGTTTTCTGTTTGAATAATCTGCTGAAGTACTGCGGATATTCAAAGCCTAACTGATATGCTATTTCACTTATGCTTTTGCTGCTGCCCAATAATATGTTTTTCGCTTCCTCAATAACAAAATGATGGATATGATCCTTTGCATTCATGCCTGTTTCTTTTTTTAACAGGTCGCTTAAATAGTTGGGTGAAAAATTGACAATCGCTGCCAGATAGCTAACCGTAGGCAGTCCTTTCTTTTCCAGTTTGTCCGAATAGAAATAGTCTTTCAGGGCTTTTTCAACCTGTCCTACGACATCCCTGTTTGTATGTTTTCTTGTAATGAACTGCCTGCCATAATATCTTGCACAATAGTTTAAAAACAGCTCTATATTGGAAACTATCAGGTTCTGACTGTGACTATCAATATTCTCATTTAATTCATTCTCAATATTCACAATACAATCATGTAAAACCTGTTTCTCTTTTTCTGATAAATGCAGGGCTTCAGATGCCTCATAAGAAAAAAAGGAATAGTCTTTCATCCTGGAACCCAATGCCGTTCCCCGTACCAGATCCGGATGAAAAAACAGTCCCCATCCCATCATGTCTTCCCGTTTTTCAATCTCACTGTCCAGTTCCACAACCTGTTTGGGAGCGATACAGATCAGACTTCCTTCCTGAAAATCATATTGCTGTCTGCCGTATTTCATATTATTGATGCAGTAGTTCTTAAACATAACCGAATAAAAACCGCAGGATATCCGCGTACCCGCCTCAATATATTCATCTACTTTACTAAAATCAATTACAGCAACCAGAGGATGCTTTGCGCCTCCCTGCTGTACAAACCTGTTGATCTCGGAGATGGTCTCCAGATGTATAATCTGTTTCATTGCTATACTGTGTTCGTTTTCCTATTGCAGTTACTACTGTAACCGGGTATTCCTGATTTTTGGCTAATCCGTAATTCTCTTTAATGCTTTACCGCATACTGTAAAACAGTGTTTTATCCCCTTAGGGTCTTATTTTGTTTTTGCTAATGCTCCTGCTTCTTTCAATAGCTGTGCCGATTCTACTATGGTATGTCCCGCAGGTGAACGCACAGCATACTGAAACAGTAATGCCGCAAGAGCTTTTACCGGTAATGGTGCTATTTTCCGGAGTAGTCCGAGTTTATTCAGAAAAGAAATAATGGCAACACTAATTTTTTCTCCGGACCTGTCGGAATCGGGTCTTAACAACGGTCCGGGACGAAAAACAATCAGGTTCTTAAAGTTTAGCGCTTCAACAGCCTGCTCCAGTTCTCCTTTCATTCTCGAATAGAATAATGACGATTCCGGATTAGCCGAGGTTGAAGATACCAGTATAAAAGTGGGGATCTGTTTCGATTTCGCTATTCTGGCAAATTCATACTGATAGCTATAATCAACTTTATACTGGGCTTCCTTGCTTCCCGCCGCTTTCAATGTTGTTCCCATACAGGAGAAAGCCACATCGGCAGTAACGGCTTCGTCCCACTCGCCTATCCTGTCAAAATCGACTACCTGTTCTTTTAGTTTTGTATGTTTTACAGGGAGCGGTTTCCGAACCAGCGCCACAATTTCTGTCACTTCCGGACTTGCCATCAGCAGTTCCAGTAACTCTTTTCCCGTAGCGCCTGTAGCGCCTATTATAACAGCTTTCATATTAAAATATTTGTTTCCGGATATTACTCATACAAAATACGATATATTTTTTGATGCCGGGCTTTATTCTGGCTACGAATTGTTCCACTACTTTTTAAGCTAATCATTAGCCGGTATGTTTTGAGGTAAAAAGGTTATTTTATTCTGTGAAATGTAGCGGTCTTCCCTAAAAAGGAAACTCCCATAAAGCCACGCAGGTACATTTTTTCATTTTTAATCCAGGCTTTACAGCTATAGGTATCGCCACTTGGTGCATTGTATATTTTCCCGTCCACATACGCTTCCCCATCCCATTTGAGATTCGTCAGACTGGTAATCCCGATTACATCCCTTGTCCGAAGTTTCGAATCAGGATTCCGGCTATCTTTCTTTGAGGTAACCCCATCATTTTCTACAATCTGGTTACCCCACAGGTATTTTCCATAATATTGATCTCCCTGTTTAAAGATTTCCAGTTTTACATCTTTCTTATCCGATTCCCATTTTCCCAAAATAGCGTCCGCCCCGGTCTGTGCAAATGTTTTCCCGGCAAATGCCAGTACTAGTATAAATATGATCTTTATTGTTTTCATTTTAAAAATTTAATGGTTGTTTATTACGTTTGCAATCCGGTTATAACTGACTCATTACGATTTTATCGAACAGCTTATCTCCCAGATATGTCCTCATCCACACCATAGGTTTGGCAAATTTCCCAACCCTGTATCTTGTTTTGGGCTTTTTACTGTTTATTATTTTGGTTACCGCATTAGCAATAACTGCCGGTTTGGAAGAACCGTTCCCTTCCGCCGCTTTACGGGTACCGTCTTCAATCTTGTTCATCATCTGCCTGTAAGCACTGTCCTTTCTAATCTTTGCAAACCCATCCAGCAATACCGATCCAAATTCCGTCGCTATAAAACCGGGTTCCAGCACCACGACGTTAATATTGAACTGTTTCAGCTCTAACCGCAAACAATCGCTCAAACCTTCTACTGCATGTTTGCTTGCATGGTACCAGGCCCCCATTGGGAAATACATTTTCCCGCCCATTGAAGACGTGTTGATAATGGTCCCCTGCCCGGCTTTACGCATATAAGGAACCACTTTCTGTGTCATTGCAGCCATACCAAAAACATTGACCTCAAATTGTTTTCGGGCTTCGTCTAAGGAAACATCTTCAACCGAACCATACAAACCAAAACCCGCATTGTTCCAAAGCACATCTATTCTCCCTTCTTTTCGGATAATTGTATTGACCACATTGTCAATGTCCGCTTCATCGGTTACATCCATCATTATCGGATGACCTCCAATTTGTCCGATGTCTTGCATCTGGTCGATTCTTCGGGCTACTGTATAAACCGTATGGCCTTCGCTGATAAGTTTCTTTGCAGTTTCTTTTCCCATTCCGGAACTTGCTCCGGTAATTAAGATTACTTTTCCCATTTTCCTGATGTTTTATTTTATACTGCAAATATCTGACGGCCAGGAGCCATTCCTTTAAGACAAATCCACGATTATTGTATACTTTTTACCGTTAGGACCGAAAACAGCTGGCAAATCAATTTAGTATTACAGAAACTACATTGAAGCGAAGATCAACTATCCCGTTTATGAACCGGCATCAGGAAAATATTTTTATGAAATAGCAATACGCAAAGAGAAAAAAGATTTCAGACAGCATCCGCTGCAACAACAATTCCGCTATATTGATAAATAAAGCCATCAATCACCATTTTGAATCTGCTGACGCCACATTATATTTATATATTACTTTTTAATAAATTTAACTTTGGAAACAATCCTAAAACAGCCAACACTTTTGTAACAGATTACTTTATAAGCAGACACATTGTTAAACAATTCACAGGAACCATAACAATAAAAAACACCAACCATGATTTTCAAACAAACCAAATACACCTTACTACCATCCCTACTGTTAATCGTGTGCTTTTTTTCCTGCCAACAGCAAGACAAACACCGGCAGATTGATGCGGTTATAAAAGATTTCCATACTCAGGGTGCTTTTAACGGTGCTATACTGGTTGCCCAGAACGGTACGGTTGTTTACGATACCGTTATCGGATTGGCCGACTTTACCACCAAAAAAGACTTACAGCCGGACAGTCCTTTTTACCTGGCATCCTTATCCAAACAATTTACTGCCATGGGTATTATGCTGTTAGCGCAAAAACAACTGTTAAACTATAACGATCCCGTTTCAAAATACCTGCCGGAACTGCCGGAGTATGCAAAATCGATAACCATCCGGAATCTGCTGAATCACACATCCGGATTAAAGGACTATTTCGAATCCCCGGGTTTAATCAAACCGGGACTGACCAATCAGCAGGTATTCCATTGGCTGCAAAATGAAAAAAAGCTGAATTTTGCTCCCGGTGAAAAATACGAATACAGCAATACCGGCTACCTGTTATTATCGTTAATAATAGAAAAAGTGAGCTCCAAACCGTTCGCCCTGTTTATGAAAGAATCCATCTTCGATCCGCTAAAAATGGAACACACACAGGTATTTGAAGCTAATACCACAGCAATTAAAAACAGGGTTGCCGGCTTTGACAAAAACAGTAAACCGGACGATTACAACATCCTGACTACCGGCGACGGCGGAATTTTCGCCACCACACACGATTTATTTATCTGGGATCAGGCCTTATCCAGCAATCGGTTACTAAAAGATACGGTACTCGAAGAAGCGTTTACAAAACCCAGACTAAACAACGGTACTTATTCCGATTACGGATTTGGCTGGAATATTATTGAAGACGATACTAAAAAAGTGGTTTTTCATACCGGCGGACTAAACGGCTACCGAACAATGATCTGGAGAGATCTGGATAAAAAAATCACGATCATCCTGCTGACCAATAATGGTGATGCCCTTCAAATGTGGCCGGTTACCAATGCTGTATTAGCAATAATGGGCGGTAAAAAATATGTAGAATAAGGCTGCTGCTTATGTCTTTTCCTTTTAATCCGTTGCGCAATTACGGCAGCTTCAATACGGACGGATCCTTCCAAACCGGTAACACTTCTAATTACCGGCGGGCATGAAGGATTTAAGAGGAAATTATCAAACGGGTATTGATTAATCTCCTAACTTTGTTTAACAAAACAGATTAAAAGATGAACATTATTAAAAACCTGTTCAGTATTAAAGACCTTGAAAACCTTTCAGGAGTAAAAGCCCACACAATCAGAATATGGGAAAAAAGATACGATATCTTACAACCCATGAGAACCGATACCAATATCCGCTATTACGACACTGTTCATCTTCAAAAACTGTTAAACATTTCTTTACTGCACCATCACGGTTATAAAATTTCGGAAATAGCGGTACTTTCCGACAACGCCTTAAACACCCTGGTTAAAGAAACCGCATCGGATAAAAGTGCTCAAAACCATGCAGTGAATGCCTTTAAAATGGCGATGATGAGCTTTAATCAGCAATTATTCATCGAAACCTACAACAACCTGATTACGCACAAAACCTTTAAAGAAATCTTCTATGAAGCTTTCCTCCCGTTATTGAGTGAACTGGGTCTGCTATGGCAAACCGAAACCATCACGCCGGCCCATGAACATTTTATCAGTCATTTGATCCGGTTGAAACTGCTTCGCAATACCGAACTGATACAGGCCAATGAACCAACCCGAAAGGATCGTGTTTTTATCCTCTTTTTACCATTGAATGAAATTCATGAATTGGGATTGCTCTATGTGAATTATGAACTTTTACGACACGGATACCAAACCCTATATTTGGGCGAAAGCATTCCCAAAGAAAACCTGTCCGAAATATTCAAACACTTTGAAAACGTCACCTTTGTGTGCTATTCCACTGTAGAACCCAAAAAGGAACAATTAAACGATTATATAGCTTCACTGGAAAATGAATTGTTGCAGAAAGCAAACAGCAAATTATGGCTATTGGGTTCTGCTACGGCCTTTATTAACCCAAAAAATATCTCTTCAAAAGTCGTCTTAATCAATTCGCTGCAAAAACTGGAACTTTACCTGTAATTTTCTTTGGCATACCTGTTCCGTATGCTGCAAAAAAGACCACAGTAAACCGTAAAAAACAGCGTCCGGATTTTCCCGTTGGCATTCCTTTTTTCAAAATACAAATAATCTCATTGCAATGCCCTGTAAGCATTTATTCGCGGAAAAACGGAAATCTTCCGGAATGCCGATTGTCCCGTTGAAGTATTTTCAGAAATAAAATTCTTATAAAAACATTCCGTCCGACCGTCAAAAAAACACACAAATCACTAAAAAACAAATAGTTAAATAATTTATTTATATTTATTCTAAATTAATTTGTCTATTCAATCCGTTGAATTTAATTTTGAAGCAAACTAAATGAACTTAAATATCACAGTAAAATGAACAGACAATTAGTCGTGTTTTTGTTGAGCTTCTTCTCAATGATTTCATTTGCTCAAAACAGGGGAACCGTTAAAGGAAATATCGTTAATGAATCCGGAGTTCCCATTCCAAATGCAAGTATAACCGTTTTAAAAACCACTAACGGCACTTCCACCAACAATCTCGGAGAATACTCCATCCCCAATCTTCCCTACGGTAACTACACACTACGATTCTCAATGGTAGGTTACCAAAAATCAGAAACAAAAATCACGGTCAATTCAGAAGTAACGACAGTACCTGTATGGGTAATTAAAGAAACTGTTAATGAACTGGATGATGTGGTTATTAATGAAAAGAAAACGAACAAGTTCACAAAAAGAGTGAGTGCGACCGTTTCAAAAATGCCTTTAAAAGATATTGAAAACCCGCAGGTTTATGTATCGGTTCCGGCAGAATTGTTAAAAGAACAGGTGGTTACCAACTTTAACGATGCTTTAAAAAATGCAACCGGTGTTACCCGTTTATGGGAATCTACAGGTCGTGGCGGTGACGGAGCGCAATACTTCTCAATGAGAGGTTTCTCTGTACAGCCGAGCATGTTAAACGGTTTGCCGTATATTAACAACGGTACTCTGGATCTGGCAAACACCGAAAGTATTGAAGTAATCAAAGGCCCATCCGGAACATTGTACGGAAGCAGCCTGATCTCTTACGGCGGTTTGATCAATGTGGTTACCAAAAAACCGTATGAAACTTTTGGCGGAGAATTGGCCTACAATGCCGGTACTTACGGATTAAACAGAATTACAGCCGATGTTAATACGCCGCTTGGCAAAAACAACGATGTATTCTTCAGAGTTAATGCCGCTTATACGACTAACGACAGTTTTCAGGATGCCGGTTTTTCGAAATCATTATTCGTAGCCCCTTCAATAACGTATAAAGCGTCAGACAGACTAACGTTTATGATCAACACAGAGTTCTTCAGTTCTGAAGGTTCTTATGCGCCTATGTTGTTCTTAAACCGTAATTTACCGTTATCATTCAACAGTATCGATCTATTTGACAAGAATTATAAAAATTCATTTACGTCAAATGACCTTTCCATCAAGAATCCAAATTTTAGCTTACAGGCACAAATGCTGTACAAAATATCCGATTCATGGACTTCACAGACTGCTTTATCCAGAAGTACTTCAAAATCGGACGGATATTACTCGTATTTATTTGACAGAGGTAACGGAAATGAATTCGATCGTTATATTACCAAGCTAAATGCAGAATCATTCGGTACGGATATTCAGCAAAACTTTATCGGAGACTTCAAAATTGCAGGTTTACGAAACAGAATGGTTGTTGGTCTGGATTACTACAACAGCATTATGAAAGACAACAGTACCGGCTGGGTAGGATTAGGTTTTGTATCGTTAGCAGATGGCAGCGATACCGGAAACACCACCCGTCCGTCTGTAGACAATGCTTTGGCTGCCTCACCGGTTACCAAATCGACAGCAGAAACAGAAACCTATGCTGCCTATATTTCCGATGTTATCAACATTACCCCTACACTATCGGCTATGGGTAGTTTACGTGTGGATCATTTTGTGGGTCAGGTAGACAATGAAAAGAAAGGGCAAACGGCTTTATCACCTAAATTCGGTTTATTATACCAGCCGTTAAAAGATAAACTATCCGTTTTCGCAAACTATATGAATGGTTTCAAAAACATTTTGCCACAGGCAATCACCAACCAGACAACTCAGGAAAGAGAAGGTTACAGAACGTTTGATCCGGAAAAAGCCAATCAGATGGAATTTGGTGTAAAATCAAGTTTCTTCAACAACAAATTGAGCGCTACCGTAAGTTACTATGATATTAAAGTAAGCAATATCGTGATGAATGTTGGTAACGGTCCTGCTACCTATACACAAGGTGGTGAGGTAACCAGCAAAGGTGTTGAAGTGAGTGTTGTAGCCAACCCGGTTGAAGGATTGAACCTTATTGCCGGTTTCAGTAAAAACGATTCGGAAGTAACCAAAGATTTGGATACAGCAGGTTATATCGGAATGCGTCCGGAAAGTGCCGGTCCGGAAACACTGGTTAACTTCTGGGCAAACTATACGTTTAACGAAGGCAGCATCAAAGGTTTTGGCTTCGGTTTCGGAGGAAACTATGCGAGTGAGCAGAAAACCCTGAACAGATCCAACATTGGTACTTTCAGCTTACCAAGCTACACGATCGTAAATTCCTCTTTATCATACAGCACTGAGAAATTCCACATCATTTTAAAGATGAATAATATTACCAACGAAAAATATTATTCAGGATGGTCAACGGTTAGTCCGCAGGCATTGCGTTCCATTACAGCCGGATTAACCTATAAATTTTAATTTATTCCAGTTAGTTAGTAAACTCCCCTGTCAAACGGGGAGTTTTTGTCTTAAAAACTTAATCATACCAATATGAAAAATTTATTCCTGATTACCGCCCTGTTAGTGATGGGACTTAGCAAAAGCTTTGCTCATTTTATGTGGATTGAAACCAATGCCACCGGAAAAATCAATACTTCCCAGGAAGTACGGGTTTACTTTGGCGAATACGGCCATGATGTCCGTGAAAAAGTAGGAAGCGACACTTTTAACAAAATGCAGGCTTTCACGCTTTGGGCAATCGCTCCGAATGGCGAAAAAACAAAACTGACCGTTACACCTGCCGATCTGTATTACAAAGCGGCTTTTACCCCTAAAACAAACGGTACCTACACTTTTGTACTGGATAACGACAAAATTGAGGTGATTGACTTTACGAAATACAACTTCGGGATTTTTAAAACCCATTACCATGCTACGGCAAAAACAGAAGTTGGTTCCGGTTATACCGCTTCGGCTTCGGCAAATCCAAACGGATTATCCATCAGTGATATTTCTAAAAAACAGGTAGGTTTAAACGGGGAGATCACATTGAAAATAACCTATAAAAATGAGCCTTTTGCAGAAAAGGAAATCGATTTGTTTATTCCGAACCAATGGTCGAGAAAAGTAAAGACCAATAAAGAAGGGATCATCACTTTTAAAGCGCCTTACAAAACCCAATACCTTGTTGAAGCGACCCATAAAGAGGAAACTCCGGGTACATACAACAACAAAGAGTATCAGTTTATCTGGCACAGTGCTACCTACGCCATTCCGTTTTAATAATCCTTAATTTATTTTACTGCCAAACGGTAAAAGCCCTATTTGAAAATACCCTGATGACTAAAAAAAAGAAAAATACTTTTAAACAGTGGATTGGAAAAGTCCATTTATGGCTGGGACTGGCTTCCGGCATTATCGTTCTTTTACTTTCCGTTACCGGCTGCATTTATGTTTTTAATGATGAGATAACCACACTTATCCGAAAAGAGGCTATTTATGTAACGGACAAAGCGGAAAAAACCATCCCCGTTAGTCAATTATGGGAATCAACGGCAAAACAAATGGGAGAACGCATCCGGTCGGCTTCAGTAATTACTTATACCGATCCGGACAAAGCCTGGGTTTTCCGTACGTTTAAAAGAAGTGACAAACCGGATTCTGTTTTTTATTTCGGGAATATCGATTATTATCAGTCCATCTATGTCAACCCTTATACCGGGAAGATTTTGGGTGTTTATGATGAAACAACCGACTTTTTCAATATTGTAAAGTTTCTTCACTGGAGCCTGTTGTTTGAAACCGAAATCGGTCAGCCCGTTATCGGGTGGGGAACCTTTATTTTCGTGATCATGCTGATAACCGGTATTATTTTGTGGTGGCCCAAAAACAAAGCCGCCCGGAAGCAGCGTGTCTGGTTCCAATGGAAAGCCACAACACAATGGAAGCGCAAGAATTATGACCTGCACAACATTCTCGGTTTTTACATTGCCTCAATAGCCATTATCATTGCTTTTACCGGAATGGTCTGGGCATTTACCTGGTTTCAGGCCATTGTTTATGTAGCCGGATCCGGCACAACAACGCCACCGGATGTTAAAACAGCCACCTCAAAAGTGGTAAAAGGAAATACCGATGCCGCTATAGACAGTGTTTACATGGTGACCAAAAGCAAATATCCGGCCGCAAGCGCCTACAGCATCAGCAAACCGGCCGACAGTACCGGTGCGGTAAATGTGTATGTTCAGGTAGTGGATGGTGCTTATTACATCAACCACAGTTTGCAGTTTGATCAATATACCGGTAAACTGCTGCTGGAAAGAAAACACGATGAAAAAAACTTCGGAGAGAAACTCATTACTGCCAACTATGACATTCATGTGGGCGCTATACTGGGAATACCCGGAAAGATAATCGCCTTTATTGCCTGTTTTATTTGTGGCATGCTGCCCGTAACAGGATTCCTGATCTGGTACGGCAGGAATTTTAAAAAGAAATAAAAAAAGCCCCGAAAGGGCTTTTTTTATTTTTGCTCTTTGGGCATTAATTCTTTTAATGGCGCTAACTGATCCAGATCTAAATTTCCTTTTTTAAGAAGACCCACCAGCGACATAACATGGTTAGGATTCATATCGTCACCTAAAATACGGACCACTGCAAATCCCTGATCGCTTTTATTTCCGTACAGTACAAACTCACTAACGTGGTCTGTATCCCCTACGAAATAAATAGCGCCTCCTTCTTTTCCGGAACCCATTTTAATCAGCTCCTGATAGCTTTCATCCTTTAAAAGGGTATTCACTTTAGCACGCTCCGTTTCAAATTCTTTCTGGTTTTTGCCATCTGCTTTAAAAGCCAGTACATTCATTTTTTTAAACGACTTTAAAGCTGCTTTTTCCTCATCGGACAAGGCAACCTTATCAACATTTATAAAACTGGGAGCAATATCAACAGCGATAAACTCTTTATTGTTGGAATTCTCTACAAAATACTTCTGTAAAGACGGATGACTGTCACAACTTGTCAGTACAAGCGCAAGCATTCCTGCTATTAGTCCTAATTTTTTCATCTTTTATAATGTTATGGGGTTGTAAAATGCAAACGGATAAATGATTATCCGTTTGCATCTGGAATGGTTTTATTTCTGTGATGCTTTCTTTAAAGATTCTCCTCCGGGAAGTTTCATCTTTTCTGTTAAAGCTGATATTTCGTCTAAATCAAAGTTACCGGTCAGTGACATCAATACAGTTTCGTTTCCTTTTCCGTTTCCGCCTTCAATGTACATTAAAAGCTCTTTTATCTGGCTGCTGGTTGCTCCTGATTTTACGTAGATCTTAACATTTTTACCATTATCATTCACTCTCATTAATTCTTCAAGAGGATTGGATTTCAAATAGGACGCTACACTGGCTCTCATTTCCGAAGCCGGTTTTGCACTTGTTGTTGTGTACACTTTCAGGTTATCCAGTTTTTTAAGTAAACTGATATATCCCTGTGTTTGCTTGTCGGAAGTATCTACTTTCACTTTACTCATCATTTCAAACATCTTTTTGTTGACAACTACCGAAGTAACATCGTCCTGATCGGCAAATTTTTCAAAAGTCGATTGGGCAAAAATCATGCTTGGTAATACTGCTAAAACTAAAGTGAATACTATTTTCTTTATAATTGCTTTCATAATAAAGGGGTTTTAAAATTGTTGTGGTTTACTATCTAAAAATTGTTTTTGTTGTTTTTTCATACTCTTTCATATAACTCATACCTTTCACACCTACATTGACATTTTCAGAAACAAGTTCCAGCGCTTTTTGAGTTTCTCTGTAAGCGACTTCCGGATCTTCAAAAGTTCCCAGATCGTGTTCCTGTGTTTGCGGATGCTGGTTCAAAAAGGTAAACAGTCCAAACAAAAGGGCAACACTTGCCGCAACAGATATCCACGCTACATAGTTTCGTTTTCTGGGTTGTAGTGGAACTGTTTTGGTAAACTGTTCTTGTTTTGCCTGAGTGAAGTAACCAAACATTGCCCGGTATTGTTCCAGATGGGGCGCCACATCCGGCTGTGAAAAGTAATCTTTCAACTGCTTTTCTTCAGCAATACTGGTTTCTCCTGAAAAGTATTTTTCGACTAGTTTATTAATTGAATTGAATTCCATAATTGTGTTTTTTAACCAATTGTTCTCTTATTATTTTCCTTGCTCTCGATAATGCCACCCGCACTGCTGTTTCATTCATATCCATGATTTTGGCGATTTCCGAGAATTCATATTCCTCTACTTCTCTCATTTGAAGAATAAGCCGCTGCTGCTCGGGTAATGTTTCCATTATTTTTTCCACCCAGTCCCAGCTGTCTTTATCTTCAAGTTGTTTTTGAACATTTGCCGTTCCGTCCGAGTAATTGCTATGTACGATTTGCAAATTTGAGGCCCTTTTTGACTTTAACTGGTCAAGACAGTAGTTTTTGGTCATCGTCATTGCAAAAGCTTCAACACTGGAATAGCTCGACAGTACATTGTTATTTTTCCATAATTTCACCAAAACTTCCTGAGTAGCATCTTCGGCTTCTTCAGTACTCACAAGCAAACGTTTCGCCATCCGAAACAATTTGTCTTTAAAAGGAGAAATCAATTTTATAAACTCCTGTTGGTTCATAATTCGCTGTTGGTTAGTTTTGGTTTATAATAGCAAGACGAACAGTATTTCTTTTTGTTACATCCGTTCGTAAATTTTATTAAAAATAATAAAAAAAGCGGTCAGGAATAGTATCTCCTGACCGCTTCAATTGTGGAATGCTGCTAATGCTTATCTGATTATCAGCTTTTTTATTTCTTTTCTGCCGGTTGTTGCCACTTCAATCATATATGTTCCGGAAGCTAAACCGGATACCGGTATCTGGTTGTGGTTTCCTTTGTTCAGGCTTTTAACAACACGTCCGTAAAGATCGTAAATCACTACCGTAGTTGCTTCATCCGATTCCAGATAGACAACATCACTTGCCGGATTAGGATACATACGGAATGCCGTGGTATCGAAATCATGGATTCCTAAAGTACTCTGATTGATTACCCCCACAGCATCCAGGTCAAATCCTCCGGATGCAAACGGCGTTGCATACGGTTCGTTGATAATATTCCCATGGCTGTCGTGTGTTGCATATACCGGATCGATCGTACCGATCACATCGATTACTTTTACATGGGTAATTCTGTCTTTATTCAATAACGGGTCATTTGGAATATCGGATAAATCGAAAGGTGTCCCGAAGTTTGCACGGTACTTTCCTGCCAGGTTGTTTATGTAACGGCAATCCAGGTTTCCGAAACCGCCAATCTGTGTGGTGGTTTGCGTTTCGCTATGCGACGGGAATCTGAAAAAATTAATTCCGTCTGAACTTACCTCAACAAAAGCCAATTCTAAAAAGGTATCGGAAAAACTATTTTCAAAAACAGCAAAATCAAATCCCGGTCCGTTTGCAATTGGCGTAGCAAAAGTCATCACGGCACTACCGCCATCACCCAGACTGACAATAGCACTGCCGTTAGCCGGTCCGGTAGCATCGTCAGCAGTTCCCACAGTGGCCAAAGGCCCGGTAGGATTGGTAATATTCTGCGGTCCGCGAACTACTGTAGCTCCGGTAGCCCAGCCAACAAACTGGGAGCTGCTGCCCGGAATAGCAGTCGTTCCGGCTACACCCGCTGCCGGTGCATAGGATTGTGCGTTAAGAAGAGTCGTAAGGCTTAAAGAAGCGATAAGTAATATTCTTTTCATGTTCGTTTGTGTTATTTTTTTATAATCTTGTAGGTTAGTGTTTTAGTGCTCTCCAATTCTATTGTAACCAGGTAAATACCGACAGCAGCAGCAATGTTCATGGTTACCGTTTCAACAGCAGCTGCATTTTTCCGGGCAATTACCTGTCCGTAGGTATTCAGGACCGTTATTTTAGCTTCCGGGATTACTCCGCTAAAATGAATGGTAAATTCCGAAGTTGTCGGATTGGGATATAATGTGATGTTTTTCCAGTCAAATTCCAGAGCGGTTAACGAACAGTTCTCCCCGATACCAATCGGATTGCGCTTGTCAACCAAAGTATTGTCGGCCAGCTGTCCTTCATTGTTTTTTCCCCAGGTAAATAATTTATTGTCATTGTTTAAAGCCATTGCATGGTTTGATCCGGCACTGATCTTTTCCCAGTTTGAAGCAGTACCAACCTGTAATGGCAGTGTTCTGTTTACCGTTGTTCCATCGCCAATCTGTCCGCTGGAATTATAACCGAAACTCCATAATGTCTTGTCGTTTTTTAAGGCTAAACTGAAATCCCAGCCTCCGCTGATGGCCGACCAGCTGTTTTCGCTGCCCACCTGTACCGGGCTGTTTTTTTGTATTGTCGTTCCGTCGCCCAGAGCGCCTTCGGCATTTCTGCCCCAGCTCCACAACGTACCATTTTCTTTAATTGCTAAAGAATGGCTGTAACCGGTACTGATTGTTTTCCAGTCGTTCGCCGTTCCTATTCTTGTAAGCACACTTTTAGTGATTACCGTGTCGTCGCCCAATTGTCCGCTTAGGTTAAGTCCCCATGCCCATAGTGATCCTTCCGTTTTCAGTGCCAGGTTGTGACTACCGCCGGCAGCAATCAGCTTCCAGTCCGAATCTGTTCCTACCTGAACCGGCGTACTGGCATTTCCGGTTTCTGTTCCATTCCCTAACTGGCCGGAAGTATTGTATCCCCATGCCCATAAGGTACCGTTCGTTTTTAAGGCTAACGTATGGTTTCCGCCGGCACTCACCGCCTGCCAGTCGGTATCAGTACCCACCTGAACCGGATCTACCCTGTCCAGTATCGTTCCGTCACCAAGCTGTCCTCTTCTGTTGTTTCCCCACGCCCATAAAGTACCGTCTGCCTTTATTGCTAACGTGTGGTTTAACCCGCCGGAAACAATGTTCCAAACCTGATTGCCTATTTTTTGTAGTTGCTTTTTGTTATTCTTTGTTCCGTCGCCCAACTGCCCGAAAGTGTTTTTACCACTCAGCCATAATCCGCCGTCGCTTTCCACTACTAAAGAGTGGTTGGATCCGGCACTGATTTGCTGTTTGCATTGTGCAGAAAGTGTCTGGGTAAATCCTGAAAGTGCTGTAAGGCACAGTGTAAATAAAATTCTTAAAATTGTAATTTTCTTCTTCATTAATCCTTAAGGTATTGAATATACTGTTTTAAAAATTAGGCTATCTGAATCAGATAGCCTAAAAGTTTTAGTTATTGGGATAGAACCCGTTGGTTCCTATTCCTGTTGTTTTCTGACTCAGAACGGTTCCGGCACTGGAGTAAATCGTTACAGCACTTTTGTTGACAAATCCTTTTGCATCAGACACGTATATTCTTCCGTTTATAGCTGCAAAGCCATAGAACGTAGAAAAATCATTATCCGGTACTGTAAAGATAGAAGTATCACTAACCGTTGTATCGTTAATTCCCATACGGTACACGCCGTTACCTTTTGTAAAGTAAACCACTTCCCCGTCAATGTCCATATTTCGGGCATTAACCAATGTTGCAGGGAACGTTACTGTACCGGTAATCTGGTCGTTCTGCGTATTTATTTTAACCAGCTTGCTGGCGCTGTCTGCACCGCTAAGCGCATATAAAGTGTTTCCTTTAGCTTCAATGGAATTTAATCCATCACCCACCTGAAGGGTTGCCGTTACGGTATTTGTTGCAGGATTAATAACAGTAATTTCCGATCCTGTACCGAAAGAAGCATTCATCACATATATTTTCCCGTTTACCGCAACAATCTTTTCAACGGTTTTATTGATCGCGATAGTTGCCAGTTTGGCAAATGTATCGGCATCATAAACCGTCACCGTATTGTTTGAAGAATTGGTTACATATATTTTTCCGTTTAGTGCCACCACATAGCGAGGCAGTGCCAAACCGTCTGTAATTGTTCCCAATGTTGCAAACGAGTGTCTGTTTACTATTTCTATTTTGTTTGAAGTATTCACAACAATATAGGCTTTCTCATTATAGAATCCCATGCTTTGTGCTACATCTCCAAGCACTTTTGTCGGGTTAACCACAAAAAAGATATTGTCCTGAAAGGTCAAAAGGTCATTTGAAATGAACGATACGGAAGCATTTGGCGTTCCAAAATTTCCTTCATTCAGCATAAAAACACCATTATCATAAGCCTGTAACGGATTTTCATATACTACCGAATCATCGCTCTGATTACAGGCAGCAAAAGAAAAATATAAAACCGCTAAAGCAAAAAGCTTACTCCATTTCATCATGTTAGTTTTCATGGTTGTTCTTTTTTAGTTATTAAAATAAAACCCGTTTGGCATTACACCAACTGTATAAGTGTTTAATGCAGCTCCGGTCATCGTGGTTACGAAAACTTTACCATTATCAACATAGTTAAGGGCATCCCCTACATAAATTTTATTGTTATGTGCTGCAAAACCATAAACGGTTGTAGCAGTCGAAGTAAAAGTTGGTGTTGTTGGCAACGTTGCTGTGGCCACATCTTTTTGATACACTCCTTTACCTTTCATATAATAAATAGTCCCGTTTTCGATATCCATAAATCCAGGATGTTCTGTAGCGCCGAAATCAAGTGTTTGTGCAACGGTATTGTTTGCCAAGTTCACTTTTACCAGTTTTCCTCCGGTTTCAGCTCCAGCCCAGCTTGGCTTTCCGGAACATAAAACATACAGGTTATCCTGGCTTACTTCAATTACAGAAGGTACATCGCCAACAGTGATTGTTGTTTGTACCGTGTTTGAAGTACTGTTAATTACCGATATTTTATCGTTAAATCCGTAACCACCTTTGTGTGCTACATATAAATTATTGTTGTACGTAATAATTTGCTCCGGTCCTTCCACTACAGCAATATTACCGGTAATCTGGTTTGTTGTCAGGTTAAGTACCGCTACATAATCGTCTGTAGCCACACCAGCATCACCCCAGTTGGTTACATATCCTTTTCCGTTAGCAAATGAAATATAACGAGGATTCTGAAGTCCGGTCTGAATCGTCGCTACACTTACAAAAGTATAACGGTTTACTACTTCAATTTTATTGTCTCCGTTTAAAACGATATAGGCGTTATCACCATTGAATCCGATGCTCTGACCAGTATTCCCCAATACTTTTGTAGGGTTCACCACATTGAAGATATTGTTTTGGAATAACGTTGGGTATTGTGCGGAAATAAAAGAAACCTCTGCATTCGGCTGTCCGAAGTTCCCTTCGTTCATTACTAAAATCCCGTTCTCATACGCTCCTTTAGAAACCGGTGCCGGATTTTCTTTATAAATAATCTCTTCATCTGTACAAGAGGCAAAAAAGACTGCCGATAGAAGACTTAGTCCAAGTAGTTTGTTGATTTTCATTTTTATTAAAAAATTAAAGTTAGGGTAATGTTATAATTTCTGCCAGGCATTAATCGGCTGACTACGCTTTCATATTTTTCATTGGTCAGGTTACGAACCTGGGCTCCCAAACGGTATTGGCTTTTTTTACCGATACTGTAATCGATTCCGAAATTGGAAACCAGGTAATCCTTTACCATATATTTAGGATCATTGTCCGATAAGGTAAACACCTCACCGTTGTACAGCGTCTGATAATAGGCTGCCATGTTTTTATAGCTATAGGAAACCGCACCGGTTAGTTTGTGATACGGTACGTAAATCAGTTGTTTTCTGGTTGTTTCGTCTTCCGAAACGGTATAGGCATAGGTACCTTTTAATCCCAGTTCATGAGCGCCCATTTTTTTGGTATAATCCAGCAAAACTTCCGCTCCGTAGGATTGCACTTTGTCGGTATTCACCGGAGCCCAATATCCTTCACTTGTCGGCAGCCAGCGCAGCATGTCCTTAATTTTCATATAATAAGCCGTTGCCGTTAGTTTTAAACCGTTAAAGGTAAACTCCTGACCAAAATCGGCCTGATAAGCACTTTCCGGACGCAGGTTCAGGTTTCCTCCCGGTTTCCAGTACAAATCGTTAAAAGTAGGTATCCGGAAATTGTGGGAACCGTTTAATTTTAGCTTGTACCATTTTGTGACGGCATAAGTGGCACCGGCAGAGAATAAAAACGGGCTCTGATAAGCATCCGTGATTTCTTTTCTTCCGCTTATTTCATACGTGAACGAATCGGATACCTGGTGTTTGAACAACAAAACTCCCGAACCTATTTTCCGGGTGGCTTCGCCGATTCCTTCGCCTTCACCCTCGTTTATCGTATAATCGAAAATCGCATTCAGTTTCATGTTTTTGGAAATCGAATACACTACATCATACTTTCCGATAAATGTCTTGACCTCACCAAAAGAAAAATTATCATTTTCAATATTGTCATAATACTGGTAACGCTCTTTTAAAATTGCCGCTTTAACATTTGAGGTAAAAGCCCCGGAATAATTGGTCCAGACCAATAAATTACGGGTATTGTAGTTGCGGTACTTTGTTTTGATGGCATTCGCCGATGTCAACGCAAAATGACGCTCGTCTTCATAAAACTGGCTGTATAGTTTAAGAACGTTCTTTGCATTTATTTTATAGCCGATATTCGCATTAACGGTGGTATTGAAATACTGCCCGTTGGTGTTTTTTTCATCAGTACCTACAAACGGATAATCGTTATCCGAACTGTTACGGCTAAAACTGATCTGGGTATTCCATTTTTCAGAACCGGCATTCAGGCGGTATTGTGTGTTGATCGTATTAAAACTTCCGTAACCCAGGTACAATTCATTTCTGAACTGGTCTTTAAACTGAAACTCATTGTTCAGGTGGACGGTTCCGCCAATCGCTCCGCTGCCGTAAATCACACTTCCCCCACCCGATTTTACCGAAATGGAGTTGAAATCACGGGTCGTAACCGTATTGAAATCCGTTTGCCCGAGCAATTGTGAATTGATGTTGATCCCGTTCCACAAAACAGCGGTTTGCTGTGCTGTAGTACCTCTGAAAGAAGCGGAAGAAACCATACCGTATCCGTTTTCCTTAAAATAGATCACCGAATTGTAATTTAACAATGACGTCAGTGCGGGCTGATTTTGGTGAATAATGGAGTCATTCAGCTGCAATACCGTTTGGGAAACCGTATTGTCACGCAGTTGAACATCGGATACTACTACTTCATTTAATTTAATAGTATCGTTTTGGGCGAACAAACTCTGGCCCAAAAAAAGAAAAGCAAAAAGTAATTTTAATTTCATAGTCTTAATAAGCCTTTTTTCCCGAAAGCTTTTAATGATTAATTACTATGGCAGGTCTCCTGGCTTGCGTCCTGTTATTCACCTTCCCGCAATCGTTACAATTGCAGTGGTTGAAGCATAATAACAGGCATTTCTATATTAAAGAAACAAAGCTCACAGTTGCGGGTACAGCTCAAGATTAAAACACCGGAAAATTTCCCCGTGGGCACTTGATTCCCTTTTAATATACTCAGTAAACTACTTAAGTATAACCACAATACAACGCAAAGATACTCGTAAGATTGAAATTATCTAATCCGAATTCGATTTTTTTTACATATATGACAAAAATACAATGAAAATAAATTTAATTTTGCAGAAACCGCAACTATCAAATGATGAGAAAAATAGCACTTTTATTACTGCTTTCGGCTATGGTATTTACAACCGTGAGCTGTAAAAAAGAAACGGAAAAAACTGCCGTAAATACTACCCCAGGTGAGAATACCATCAAACATGCCAAAGGACTTTCCATTTACAACTACGACGGTTACAGTGTTGTAAAAGTGACGAATCCGTGGCCGGAAGCCAAAGAAGGTTTTACCTATATTCTACAGGAAAAAAACGGTAAGGTTCCGGATAGCCTGCAAAAATATACTACCATTTCTGTTCCCGTTCAATCGGTTGTGGTAACTTCCACCACTCACGTTCCTTCACTGGAATTGCTTGGTGTGGAAAGCAAATTAGTAGGCTTCCCGAATACCGATTATATCTCTTCCGAAAAAACCAGAGCGCTGATAGAGGCTAAAAAAGTAAAAGAAGTTGGCAAAAACGAAAACCTCAACACCGAAGTACTGATCGATCTGGCTCCGGAAGTGATCGTAGGTTTCAGCATTGACAACAACAATAAAACCTACGCTACTCTTGAAAAAGCAGGTTTAAAAATAATGTATAACGGCGACTGGACAGAACAGACACCGCTTGGAAAAGCCGAATGGATTAAATTTTTCGGGGCTTTATTCGGCAAAAAGAAAGAAGCCGATGCTCTTTTCAGTTCCATTGAACAGAATTATACCAAAACACTGGCGATAGCCCAAAACACCACAAAAAAGCCAACCGTTTTTAGCGGTGCCATGTATCAGGACACCTGGTATCTGCCGCAAGGCGACAGTTGGGCTGCACTCTTTTTAAAAGACGCCAATGCCGATTATTTATGGAAAGACAGCAAAGGAACCGGCAGCATATCCCTTTCGTTTGAAGCCGTTTTCGATAAAGCCCAAAAAGCCGATTTCTGGATCGGTCCCGGACAGTTTACTTCCATACAGGAAATGCTGGCGTTAAATCCGCATTACGGACAATTTGATGCCGTAAAGAATAAAAACGTATATTCATTTGCGGTAAAGAAAGGTAAAAAAGGCGGTATTATTTATTTTGAACTGGCACCAACCCGACCGGATCTGGTTCTTAAAGACATGATCCGCATACTCCATCCTGAAGCTTTACCGGATTATCAATTACACTTTTTTCAAAAATTAGAATAAGTTGACAACAAATAACCGAAACAGTATTCTTTTTATCCTGCTGGGCATAAGCCTGGTGTTGCTGTTTTTTATCAATATCAGTACCGGTTCCATTGCGATTCCTTTAAAAGAAATTGTCAATAGCCTTACCGGGAATCCCGTTAGCAAAACCTCATGGGATTATATTATTAGCAGTTACCGGCTACCCAAAGCCATTACGGCTATACTCGCCGGAATGGGACTGTCTGCCAGCGGTTTGCTCATGCAAACTTTGTTCCGCAACCCGTTAGCCGGACCGGATGTTTTAGGCGTCAGTTCGGGTGCCAGCCTGGGTGTAGCCCTGGTGATATTAGGCGCTGCTTTTTTACCGCCTTTTTTAAGGGAAATTGCCGTATCGCCTTATAGTATCGTATTTGCTTCCACTTTAGGCAGCCTGGCGGTGCTTCTGGCTGTACTCTTAGTATCCCGCTATTTGCGCGATACCATGGGGATTTTAATCGTTGGTTTGATGTTTAGCAGCTTTACCGGTGCCATTGTGGGTGTACTAACCTATTTCAGTACGGCCGAACAGTTACAGAAATTCACTTTCTGGTCTTTGGGAAGCTTAGGAAACCTGTCATGGACTTCCATTATCATCCTTTTAATAACGGTTCTTATAGGTTTACTGCTCAGCCTTGGCAGCATTAAAGCTTTAAATGCCTTATTACTGGGAGAAAATTATGCCCGGAGCCTGGGATTGAATTTTAAAAAAGCCCGGCTTATCATTATCCTTGCCACCAGTTTACTCTCCGGAAGTATTACAGCCTTTGCCGGACCAATTGCCTTTATCGGCCTGACCGTTCCGCACATCGCAAAACTGTTGTTCCAAACCAGTAATCATGCTGTTTTGTTTTGGGCAACACTGCTTTTAGGGGCTTCCATCATGCTGTTGTGCGATTGTATTTCGCAGCTGCCGGGAAGCGACATGACCTTACCGATAAATGCAATTACTTCTATTATCGGAGCTCCGATAGTAATATGGCTGCTGCTTCGGAAACGAAAAATGATGAATTAACGGTGTAAAAGATAGCCATGAGTATAACGAACGACATATTAGTTACTACCGATCTGAGTATTGGTTATAAGACCAAAACTTCGGTAACGGTCATTGCCGAAAGCTTAAACCTGAACTTGCAGGCCGGCAAATTAGTCACGCTTATCGGTGCTAACGGTATTGGAAAATCGACACTGTTACGAACCATTACCGGCATACAGGCACCGCTGAAAGGTGCGGTTTTACTGAACAATAAAAAAGTTACGGCCTATCAGCCTACGGAGCTTGCCCAAAACCTGAGCATTGTTCTTACCGAAAAACTGCCGCCAAGCAATCTTACCGTTTTCGAATTGGTCGCTTTAGGCCGCCAGCCCTATACCAACTGGATCGGAACATTGTCTGACGAAGATATTGCAAAAGTGGATACCGCTCTGGAGCTGACGCAAATTACCGCTCTGGCCAATAAAAGGCATTATGAAATCAGCGACGGCCAATTGCAGAAAGTTTTGGTTGCCCGCGCTCTTGCCCAGGATACGCCGCTGATCATTCTGGATGAACCCACAACCCATCTGGATTTGCTGCACAAAGTGGCTTTATTCAAACTGCTGCGAAAACTCACGCATGAAACCGGGAAATGTATTCTTTTTTCAACACATGATATCGATCTTGCCATACAGCTGAGTGATGAAATGATTATTATGACACCGGAACACATCATCCAGGACCAACCCTGCAACCACATTGCAAACGGTTTGTTCGACACCTTGTTTAAAGATGAAAATATCTTTTTTGACAAAGAAAAAGGGAAATTTATTATCCGTTAAATTCCAAAGGTTTCGTAATTTTAAGCTTGTTTAAAAAACATGCTATGAACTGGAAAACCTCAACCGCTTCTGTTGTGCTTATCTTAACAACCATTGCAACACAAGCACAGCTAAAAACCGTCGATTATTCAGATGGGAATCAAAAACTACAGGGGCTGTCTGCCACTCCTAAAAAGACAAAAGCCAACAAAGCCGGTGTCTTGATTTTACCGGCCTGGATGGGCATAGACAACAACGCCAAAGAAAGTGCCGTTACACTGGAACAACAGGGTTATTATGCTTTTGTTGCCGATATTTACGGCGTGGGGAATAAACCTGAAAATGCAAAACAGGCAGGTGAACGTGCCGGATTTTACAAAAATAATTATTCCGAATACCAAAAGCGCATTCGTCTGGCTTTGGAACAACTGGTAAAACAAGGAGCAAATCCGAATGAAATTGCGATAATCGGCTATTGCTTCGGCGGTACGGGAGTACTTGAAGCTGCACGGGCCAATTTTCCGGTAAAGGGCGTTGTTTCTTTTCACGGCGGTCTTGGCAAAGATGCTTCCCGAAAAACTGAACCGATTACACCTAAAGTACTGGTACTTCACGGTGCTGACGATCCGTATGTTTCCGAGAACGAGATCAAAGCTTTTCAAAAGGAAATGCGCGATGCCAAAGCCGACTGGCAAATGGTGTATTATGCCAATTCCGTTCACGGCTTTACCCATAAAGATGCCGGAACCGATAACAGCAAAGGTGTTGCCTACAATGAAAAAGCGGCACAACGCTCCTGGAAAGCCATGCTGGACTTTTTTGATGAGATCTTTGAGTCGTCCTAAAATAGGTTGACAGATTTTAGAATAAAAATATATTAACCAGTCAGGCTTACCTGGCTGGTTTTTTCATGTATAAAATTAGGTGTTTTCATCATTAAACTCAAATGAGGTCTTTTA